>Ga0209212_1000234_pt1 | contig 115188 bp, 67 predicted proteins | sample RifGroC2_FD_183996 | JGI IMG/M metagenome (GOLD analysis project Ga0209212, IMG submission 183996) | Groundwater microbial communities from Rifle, Colorado, USA - Groundwater C2 (SPAdes) (version 2) | ecosystem: Environmental > Aquatic > Deep subsurface > Groundwater | place: Rifle, Colorado... | reverse complement strand
TGCAATATGTCAATGATCTCTTGATATATGACCTTCCTTAGAAGGCCCAAACCCTATAGGGTTTGTAAACGAGGTGATGATACGTCTAAGAAACTTAGAACTGTCAACGAAGTGATGATATGTAACATATCACAATTAAAACAGAGAATTATGATGATGAATAAAACCAGATCTTCTACACTGAAGTTGGCGAAATACCTGATGATGCTGCCGCTTATCTTTCTGTTGGTGACAGCCAACAGTCTCTATGCGTCACAGCAGGAACCTATTTCCGATGAGGCAGTTGCGACGCCGGCAATCGGATCGGATGAAGGGTTTTTTTCGCAGGATCCCCCACCCGTAAAGAAGGAGGAAGCGGGGGAGGATATCTTTGTGGTGGTAGAAAAAATGCCGGAATTTCCCGGTGGACAAGAAGCCATGATGCAATTTCTGGCGGACAGTATCCGATATCCGAGAGAGGCAATGGAGAAAGGAATACAGGGACGTGTAATCTGTAACTTCGTGGTCATGAAAGATGGTAACGTGAGTGACGTGCAGGTTGTTCGCGGCGTGGATCCGCTGATCGATGCCGAGGCTGTTCGCGTGCTGAAATTGATGCCTGCCTGGGAGCCGGGAACTCAACGTGGAAAAGATGTAAATGTACGGTTTACGCTGCCGGTGGTTTTTAGCCTTGTTAAAAAAGAACCAAAGATCCTGATCGATGAGCCCAAACAGATCAGTGAAGCCATGTCGGTGGAAGCACAAGTGCAACCACATTTCGTCTTCCCGGGTGGTCAAAAGGAAATGATGCGGTTTATTTCAGAGAAGATCAAATATCCGGTAGTAGCACAGGAGGATGGGCTGCAAGGACTTGTGAATGCTTTCTTCCGGGTAAATGGAGCTGGAACCATAACCGGAGCAGAAGTAGCTGACGGTGCTGAGGGTATGTCTACCTTGAACAACGAAGTGTTGCGGATAATCAAGGAAATGCCGCAATGGGAAAAGGATGGATTTGTTCTGGTATCGGGCAGGGTGACTGATTCCCATTCTCGGCCATTACAAGGTGCTTCCGTCATAATAAAAGGAACCAATAACGGCACCATCACCGATACCAAAGGCGGTTTTCAACTGAAGGTGCCGGCGGGCGAAGCTTCACTGGCCATCTCATTTATCGGGTACAAAACGGAGTCGGTTGCTTTATCAACCCTTAAACCATCGGGTGGAGAAATGGTGACAAGCTTACCCGTTATTTTTAAAATACAGGGAGACGAAACTTCGAAATCGTATTCAGGACCGGTTCCCGAGAATGCAGTCGTTGTGGTGGGATATGGTTATGGTGCGAAGAAATCGAATGGGGAAAATAACAGGGCAAAATAGATGGTTCAATGAAAATCAGGTCATTCATCTTTACTCTCCTTGCATCTCCTATCATGTGCGGCTATGCGCAGACCAATCAGGTAACTGAACTGATTGAAAATTATCGTTACCGGGAAGCGATCAGACTACTTGAAGTGTTTCCGCAGAGCATTGATAACCTGCTGCTGATGGCAGATTGCTATCAGCAAGTCAACGACTACAATCCGGCGTTACAGATCTACGATTCACTTTCGGTCTGTTATCCTGAAAACAGGAACATCCTGATGGCTGGGGCTGAATGTGCCTACCAGAGTGGAAATCCTGATCTCTCTCTTGCATATTGGCAAAAAATGAATACGCTTTCCCCCGATAATCTTTTTCTGCAGACCAGATTGGCTGTGGCTTACTACCGTGCAGAGGACTGGCAGGGGACCATCCGGGCTTCGGAAGAGGTGTTTAAACAGGATTCCATTCCCATGCTGTTGCGCATGGCCGGAGATGCCCACATTAACCTGAATGACGGTGTGGGACTGGTCTATTATATGAAAGCCTTTGAAAAGGATCCTGCCGACCATCTGGCACTGCGGAACCTGTGCGATTTTTACTATTCCATGCAGTTGTATGACACCGTTGTCACACTCACCGACCAGTATCTTTCAGGAATAAATTCCGACCACAAATCCATCGGACAACTGAACGGGATGGCACTCTATTCATCCGGGAATTACCGGAAAGCAATCGAACGCTTGCAGCGAAATGTGGAATTGAGAGACTCCAGCTATACCACGACCTATTTTCTGGGAATGAGTTATTATGCATCGAAGCTCTATTTTGATGCCACAAAGTGGTTGGATATCGCCTACAGAAAGGCAACACCCGAACCCGACGTCAATCTTCTTTATTACTACGGAACATCTCTCTCCAGAACATTCGACCGCAAAAAGGGGATAGCGGTACTCGACGAGGGAGTCGACAAGATTGGAAAAATACAGGAGATGCTTTTTGATTATGAGGTTTCACTTGCCGTTGCCCATCAGCGTTCGAAACTGCTTTCAAAAGCAATCGGGTATTATCAATCGGCTTTTAAACGACGACCACAGACTTATTCCATCCTCTACAACATTGCCTCTGTGTATGACGAAATGGAGGATACGGAAGGCGCATTGTCTTATTACGAGCGTTTTCTAAAAACAGCCCCCGCCGAATTTAATGTGGATGGAGAACCGGTTGCCCAAAGCGAATTGGAAAAACTCACCTCCAGTGAGCTATACTATCGAGCAGCCGCTCAACGGGTGACAGAGTTGCAGAAAAAACGCTTCTTCGATCAGAGAAAGAAGTGAATCCGCAGTATCAGTTGAATATATCGTCTATTCCTTCACTGTTCACCACCGGATCGTTGCTGCGATAGAAATCGGGAGAGTAGCGTTGCATGTCGTGGCAGGGATCAAAGCCGGCGGGTATTTCAAATACCCCGTCGTCGGTATAATTTAATTCGGAATCTGCATATACCTTCTGGTAGAAGATGCCCTGAATGGGGAGTGCCATGCTGGCGCCCTGTCCGTATGCCATCCTGTCGAAATGGATGGAAGGTTCCTCACCACCCACCCAGCAGCCTGCCACCAGGCTGGGAGTGAATGACATAAACCATCCGTCGGAATTGTTGTTTGTCGTACCTGTTTTTGCACCCATCTGTCCCTTCAGGTTATAAATTCTACGCAGACGGCCTCCTGTCCCGCCATCAACGACAGCTTTCAGCATATCGAGCATCTTATAGGAGGTGGTTTCGCTGAATATCTCTTTCATTTCCGGCACAAAGGTGGCTACCTCGTTGCCATAAGAGTCCTCAATGCGGGTCACGAACATGGGTTCCACACGGATACCACGGTTGATGAAGGAGGAGTAGGCACCCACCATCTCATATACCGATGCGTCGTTAGGTCCCAAAGCCAGCGATACAACCGGGTCGGCAGGTGTCTTCAATCCAAACGACTGCAACATGCGTGCAAAGGCGTAAGGGGAGAACTGTTTCATCAGGTAGGCAGTCACCCAGTTGTCAGAGTTTTGCAAACCCCATTTGATGGAGACAAACTCACCGTTTGCTCCACGTGAGTTGCGGGGAGTCCATTCCTCACCGGTTTCCGTGATCAGGGTCACAGGTCCGTGTATCATGCCATCGCAGGGACTCATCCCCTCTTCCATGGCCAGCGTGTAGAGGTAGGGCTTGATGGTTGATCCGATCTGTCTTTTTCCGGTGGACACCATGTCGTACTTGAAATACTTGAAGTCGGGACCGCCCACGTAGGCTTTCACGTGACCTGTCAACGGATCCATGGCCATAAAGCCGGCGCGGAGAAAGTTCTTGTGGTAGCGAATGGAATCCCAAGGTGTCATCAACGTATCCACTTCCCGTTGATGCCAGGAAAAGACTTTCATCTCTACCGGTTTTTCCTTGAAGTTCTTGAGGATGTCGGCTTCACTGAAACCGGCTTTTTTTAGTATCCGATACCGGTCGGTCTGCTTCATGGCAACCGTCATCAGGTTCTCCACCTGGTCACTCACCTCGCTGGAGTAGGGTGCATACTTCTTCCCGGCTTTCTCCCGAAAGAACTGGTCCTGGAGGTAACCCCCCAGATGTTCTCTTACGGCTGCTTCTGCATGACGCTGCATCCGCTTGTTGATGGTGGAATAGATCTTGAGCCCGTCGGTATAGATGTCGTAATTGGAACCATCTGCTTTCTTGTTCTTTTTGCACCAGCCGTACAACGGATTCTCCACCCAGGCGAGAGAATCTTCCGTGAACTGTTGCCGTTGCCAGGAAGCATAATTCTTCCGGTTAGGCTTGTCGGCCATCATCATCTTTGCCAGGTGCTGCCGGTAATAGGGTGCTGCAATATCCACATGGTTGGAGCGGTTGAAATCAATTCCCAGGGGTAGTTGCTTCAATGAATCGGCTTCCTGCCTGGTGAGATAATCTGCCTTCTGCATTTGGGATAGTACCACGTTTCGCCGGTCACGGGTCAGGTCGGCACGGCGGACAGGATTATACAGGGATGAATTTTTCAACATGCCGATCAACGTGGCTGCTTCTTCCGCTTTCAGTTCATGTGGCCGTTTGTTGAAATAGGTGCGTGCCGCCGATTCAATTCCTACGGCATTGTAGTTGAAATCATATTTATTCAGATAGAGATTAACAATCTCATCTTTTGTATAGTATCGCTCCAGCTTTGCAGCAATCACCCATTCCACCGGCTTTTGAAAAAGACGTTGGATCTTGTTGTTTGCGCGGGGGGAATAGAGCAGTTTGGCCAGCTGCTGGGTGATGGTACTGCCACCACCACTTTCCGACTGGCTGAGAATGATTGTCTTAAATATAGCCCTGCCCAGCCCGATGATGTCGATGCCCGAATGGGTATAATACCGGATGTCCTCTGTGGAAATAAGGGCATTGATGAGATGAGGCGACAGCTCGGAGTAATCGATCATGATGCGGTTGTCGTCGCTTTCAGAATAGGTAAAGAGCAGGTCGTTATCGGAAGAGATCACCTGAGAGGCATATTTGTCGATCGGGTTTTCCAGCTCGTTGATATCGGGCAGGTATCCGAGCGCTCCGACAGATACGAGTATGAAAAAAAACAGTGTGCCGGCCACGATGAGTCCGAAGATACCCCACATGGCTTTAACAATGTCATACTTACCCGTGTTGCTTTTTGCTGATTCCTTGCGGAGCGTCTTTTTTTTCTTGCCCATATGTGAATTAAAATCGCTGTTGTGCTGCTTGAACTTTTTAAAAGTCAGTCGCAAAATTACACAAAACCATTGGAAACAAGAAGGAAGAAGTATTAAAAATAGTTTCCTTCTCAGTTTTATAAAAATCGTGCACAGCGCTTTTTAAAACTTAAACGAAAAACCACCCGAAACGTTCAGGCCCTGTGCCGGATGTCCGTACCAGATATCATATTTTTGTGAAAGCAGGTTGTTGACTCGCAAACTCAGCGAGAAAGCATCACTTATTTCATAGACACCGCCCAGGTTTAGATCGTTGATCGCATCCATTTCGCGTTCAATGCCCTGATAGTTACTCCACCGCTCTCCGGCAAAGTAATAATTGAGGGTAAACTTCAGACCTTGTATGATATCGAGGGAAGCACGCATATCGACTTCAAATCCTGGTTGGTTATAGGCTTTGGGATTTGAAACATCCACACCGTCGATGGTCATGTTGGTGACATCATAGAAATTCTTTTTCAGTCGGAGTGACAGATCCAGCGGAGACCAGACGTTCGACTGGATCAATCCGCCGATGTGTGAATGGGTCAGGTCGCCGTAAACCGGGGACAAAACTTCCCTGAATTCTCCCAGCCCATTTCCACCGGTCATTTCTTCACCGTGGCGAATAAGGAAATGTGCATCGTCTGTTTTCCGGAAACCGCCAAACAGGTCAATGCGGAGCCCGTTGGCTTCGCCTATTTTTACGCCGCCATCGATGTCCACGATGGAGAATGCCGGTTTTACAGAAGCATCATGCAGGAAGTATCGCGATTCGTTCATCATATCCAGGAAGGTGTTGTGTTGGAATCCACCATGGATGTTGGCGTAAAGCGATGTCTTTTCAGTCAGACCCAGATGCAGTTTCACATTTGGCACCACGCGGACTCTTATTTTATCGGCATCCTGAAAGAGCACATCCACACCCAGTCGGGCACTTCGGTTCAATCCTCCGAAGAGAATGTAAGGGGCGGCATTGATCAGGAAATAGTTATCATAATTGTTGCTATACCCAGTGGTGAACAGGCTTCCGTCTACTCCTACCTTGGTATTGATATTCCTGAAGGGCTTGTCGAATCCTGCTGTCAGGTTCAACTGGTTGCCTTTGATGGGGTCACCATTGAGATCGTAGCCGAATTTGGTGGCGAAATTGCGGAAATCGAGCGATCCCCTGTAGTTCAATCTGTCCGACTCTTTCGAGGTCAGTCCCAGGTGCACACTGAACACGCCCAGACGTTGTTTTTCGTTGTCAAAATAGCGTTCATGTTCAAAACTGTTCCCGTAATAATTGAAGCCTGAGTTCAGGTATGAGAGATACATGTTGAGCAGCATGGCGTCGGCATCATGTTTGTAAGCCAGCTTGCCCAGGTTATCCATGAAGTATGCTGTGTTCACCGCAGGGTCCGAATTCTCTTGTACGTAGTTTATATCTCCGTTGGTGGAGTTGTGCAGGAAGGTAAATGCCAGGTTATGTTTCGGCTGATCTACCAGACGATATCCGAAGGCGCCGTCGATATTGGCATAATTGCCGGCATGAAAAGAGAGATACCCTTTTTTCAGGTTGAACGGAATATCCGTCATGATGCCGGCGGGGCGGGGCAAAGCGATCTCCAGTGGCGGGGTTATTCGTCCCGCCCAGGTGGAATAGTTGGTGTTGGCCTTTTGTACTACCGGCTCCCGCAGTGCAGGGAGTGAGTTGATCTTGTCGGCATCGAGCAGCGTGGGATTGAAATCACGTTCCAGCTCCAGCTGTCTGCGCAACAATGAGTCCTGCGTCTGGGCAAATAAACCGGCAGAAAGTGCCATGGCTGCCATTACAATATATATCTTCTTCATACAGTTTATATTCACTATTTTGTTCACTTAATTTGCTTCGCGTTATTCGGCTTCGCCGTTAGTTGCTCACTGCGTTCGCGTTATTTGTGCTGCGTACGTTATTCGTTTCACGTTATTTTTAGCGGAGACGTTCGTTGATCATTTGCTGAATGTCGGCCTCGCCGCCTTTATAATTGTTTTTCAGACTTTCCAGGTATTGACGGGCCTGAAACTCGTCGCCTTTTGCCAGATAAGTGTCCGACAGCACGATGAGTGCACGGGCCATCCAGTACTGGTGGGGTGTTCCCTTTTGCATAAACTCTTTCACCTGTGCCTCGGCCCGATCATACGATTTCCATCGGTAATAGGTATCCGCCAGGATAAATTGTGATTCCGCACCGTAGATGCTGCGGGTATCGTTGGCCAGGAACTGGAAATCGGCCAGGGCATTGTCGTTCTCGTTTACCTGCAGGTAAGCCTTGCCGCGCAGGTACCTGGCTTCGGTGACTGTTTCGGGCGACAGGTTGTTGCCGGCCAGTAATTCCGTGGCTGCTCTTGCTGCTTCGTGATTACCTCCCAAAGCAGTTTGCGTGCGCACCACGCCCAGCTGTCCCGTCTGTTTGTTGGCCGTGTTTCTGGCTGAGGAGGCCAGTCGTGAATAGTCGGCCAGTGCCTGCCTGTAGTTGTCGTTTTTAAACTCTACCCGCGCTGCATAGAGAAGTGCATAGTCGAGAAACTTCGCATTGCTTGCTTCAATCACCTTCCGGAAGTGAGACAATGCCTGCTGCTCATCTTTTTTCTCCTCAGCAATCAGCCCCAGATAATAATGGGCGTCGCTGCTGTAGGCTCCGTTTGGATAAGACTGCAGATAACGGTTCATCGACGAGGCAGCGTCGGTGCGGTTCCCTCGCATATAGACGCTTTCGGCAGCCAGGTAGGTGAGTGAGTCCTGGCGTGACACCGTGATGCGCATGCCACCGGGAAGCGAGTTGGCATAATTCACATAGCCCTGTACATCATTCATGTCACGGTAAACAGTCTCCATGGAAGCAAGCGCGTTGCGTGCATCATCCGATCCGGGGAAGCGGGAGATTACATTTTTATAGGCAGCGATACTCTGTGGATAATTACCTGTATTGTAATACAACTGGCCCAGCTGCACGCCGCCCTGGGAAGCGAGCGCACTTCCCGGGAATTCGTTCACAAGCCGTTGTAATACGGTAATGGCTTCATTTTCGCGGTTTAGCATGGTGAGGGCTCTGCTTTTTTCGTAGAGTGCGTCGTCGAAATACTGTGAATTGGGATATTGTCGCATCAGGTTGTCGAGCGCACCAATTTTACCCTGATAGTTGCGCTGCAGCCCCATCACGAAAGCGCGCTGGTAGGCGGCGTAGTCGGCAGCACCCGGATTCACGTCGGCAGCCTGCGAATAGTATCGTTCTGCTTCACTGAAACTGCGGTTAAAATAATAGCTGTCGCCCACACGATTCAGTGCGTCGGCATATTCGTTTTTTTTACGGTTTGTTTCTGCTGAAAGGTAACGCTCAAAGGCAGTCACGGCCTGTCCGTACTGTTGTTGTTTAAAGAGTGCGTATCCGAGGTTGTACCATCCGGCGGCATAATTTTCATCGGCCGGAGCGGCATTTTGCGTAAACTGACGAAAGTCGTTTGCGGCATTGATGTAATTTCCCATCCTGTACCATGATTCTCCACGCCAGTAGTATGCGCTGTTGCGTGCCTTGGCATCATAGTTTCCCATGCCGATGCTGTTGTTAAAATATTGTACCGCTTCGTTCATGTTTCCGTTGATGAATTCCTGGGCTCCCAATTGAAAGAAAACCATCTGTTTGGCTTCCAGGATGCGCCGGCCGGGATTGTTGATCCGTTCAATGGCCTTCAGAGCTGCCTGATAATCTTTGGTCGTGAGAAACGTCTCCGCGAGGATGTCGTTAACCTGATTGGTATAGGTAGAATTGGGATATTCCCGGAGGAAATTTTCGAACAGGGTAATCGATTCGCTGAATACCGAGAAGTTGGTCTGATGTGCCAGTAACGCGTAATTGAACATGGCTGTCTCCCGGACCTGCGGATCGAAGTTGTGTCTGGTAGCCGCTTCGAAAGCCATCTGAGCCTGCTGCTTCTGATTGAGCTTCAGGTAGGTCTGCCCCAGTTGCAGTTGTGCATTCTGGGTAAGTGCATCCGCTTCTCCCACCGCCTGCTGAAACATGGCTGCCGCTTCGTTGAATTTGCCTGTCTCGAAATAAGATAATCCCAGAAAATAGGCATCGCCACGCAACGGTCTCTCCGCGTGCGCAAGATAGTACTCGTAGTATGGAATTGCCCGTGAAGGTTGTCCCAGACGATAGTGGCTGTTTCCGAGTACCCTGTTCATTTCTGTGAGGTGATTGCTTTGCGGGAAGCGTGTCAGAAAAGTACTTGAGAGGCGGATCGCTTCATCCGGTTTCCCATCAAAAAAGGCTGCCTGCGCCGTATAAAAGGCCACCTCCTCCTGATATTCGGGGTGATCTTTCAGACGCTGGAACCGTTGCAGAGCCGCCTGGTAGTTTTTATTTGAATAATCGATGTAACCCAGATAGAAATCACCTGCATCCCTGTATTTACTGCTATTTTGAGAAAGCAGTCCGAAGTAGCGGGCTGCTTCCTCTTTGTTGCCGAGTTGCAGTTCGGTATAACCTTTGCGAAAGCTGTAATCTTCCTGTTCTGAAAGGGTGAGGTAATCCAGATCGGACTGGTTGAACCACATCCTTGCGGATTCCCATTCTTTTCGGTCGAAATGAAACGAGCCCACAAGGAAGCTTATTTCATTGCGATGCATCGTTTGGGGATGTGCTGCAAGGAAATCTTTCAGTTCCTCACCGCTCTTTTCGTGCCCACGACGGAAAGATGATACAGCCATCATGTAAGCGGCTTCTTCTTTCAGTGTCGCATCGGAACTCACGTGCATAAATTCTGTCAGAAGATCCTGTGCACCAGTGTAGTTTCCTTCGAGAAACATCTCTTTGCCAAGATTATACAGGTTTTCATGCCCGGAATAGTAACTGGTCTTCTGGGCTGGTGAAATCTGGGTGATAAGGGCAAGGATAAGCAATAAGATGATTTTCTTCATATTCTGGATTTTTATGATTCCTCTGTGATTTAATTTTTGTGTGGCTTTTTTGTATGTTTATATTCCAGGAGTAATTTTTTTACTCCCTGCCTGATCGATGTAAGTCCGAAATCTGCCGGAGAGAGTTCGTGCGGAGCAATGAACTGCAGTTCCGATACATCGTCGTGTGGATGTAAACCGTGAAAATCACCGACCAAGCACCGGAAAAACAGATCCACGGTATGCACTTCAAAGCCCGAATATACGTAAATATTCGGAATGGAGAAAAGATATTCGGATGAAGTAACACGAAGGGTCGTTTCTTCCCCGACTTCCCTACTGACGGCCTCTTCTGCAGTCTCATGCATGTCGATGAAGCCACCGGGAAGGTCGAGGGTGCCCTTTGCCGGTTCCTTGGCCCTGCGGGCGACCAGAATCTCACCTTCTGCATTTTCAATCACAGCCACCACGGCGGCGGAGGAATTGAAGTAGTATACAAAACCGCAGGCGGCGCACTTCTTCGATTTTTCATTGTTTTCCTCGAACTGTGAAGAGCCACACTTTGGGCAGAATTGAAACTGATGCAGGGGATGGGTCATAAATTGATGTGATGATTTGTTGATTTGATGATGTGATGATTTGATGATGTGATGATTTGTTGATGTGATGATTTGTTGATTTGATGATGTGATGATTTGATGATGTGATGATTTGTTGATGTGATGATGTGATGATGTGATGATTTGATGATGTGATGATTTGTTGATGTGCAGATGTACCAATGTGCCAATGTGTTACCCATAATCTACTAATCTGTAATCTACTAATCAGTTAATCAGTCAATGTGTTTGCACTTCCACTATTTTTGTTCCAGGAAGTTCCCGGTTGCGTTTGTCCACCGCTTCCACCAGATTGTCTGCCAATGCGGCGAATGCCATGCCGGTTATGCTGTCGGCGTTCAGTGCTACAGGCCGGCCATCGTCGCCTCCTTCACGGATGCTCTGCACGATGGGTATCTGCCCGAGCAGAGCATATCCCTGTTCTTCAGCCAGCTTCTTGCATCCATCCTTTCCGAAAATGTAATACCTGTTTTCCGGCAACTCTGCAGGGGTAAACCATGCCATATTTTCCACCAGTCCCAGAATGGGTACATTTACCTTGTCGCCGGTGAACATGCTGATACCCTTGCGTGCATCGGCCAATGCCACCTCCTGGGGGGTACTCACAATCACGGCACCCGTGATGGGCAGGGTCTGTACAAGCGTAAGATGGATATCGCTCGTGCCTGGCGGGAAGTCGATCAGGAAATAGTCGAGCTCACCCCAATGGGCATCGCCGATAAGCTGCTTCAGGGCATTGCTTGCCATGGCACCGCGCCAGACGACGGCATCGGACTTGTTGACGAAGAAGCCGATGGAGAGCATTTTTACACCATGGTTTTCAATGGGCATCATCATGTCGCGTCCATCCACATGTTCCATTACAGGGCCCTCCTCTTCCACGCCGAACATCTTGGGTACGGAGGGACCGAAAATATCGGCATCGAGGAGTCCCACCCTGTATCCTTTCTGCGCCAGGGCGACGGCGAGGTTGGTGCAGACGGTGCTTTTGCCCACGCCTCCCTTGCCGGAAGCGACGGCAATGATGTTGCTGACTCCCGGAAGCAGTTGGGACAGGGCGGGACGGGGCGCCTGCTTCGACTTCACCGAGATGTTGCCTTTGATGTCGATATGCGCATCGGCGTAGGTGAGAATGGCCTGCTCGGCCATCTTCACGACAGATTTGATAAAGGGATCGTTTGTCTTCTCGGTGACGAGCGAGAAGCTCACCTTCATGCCATCAATGCGGATATCGTCGGCCACCATGCCGGCAGACACGATATCCTGTCCCGTTCCCGGGTAGCGCACATTTTTCAGTGCATCGATAATTAACTGGGGATATATTGCCATATAATGATTTTTTGATTTACTGATTTAGAGATTTGCAGATTTTTTTCTTTGTTGAAGAAATAATCGTTGCCAGTATTTTTTTAATACTGATTATTTTTATTAATAGTTCGCCTGTAGAAGGATAATTTTCGGATTTTTCGCATAATAAAAGCCAGTATTCCGTTTCCTCTGCCTCCTTTGCCGCGATTTTCATTTTATGTAAGAAATCTGTGATGCTCTCTGCATTTTGTGCTTCGCGAATATTGGCTCCGATAGATGTGCCGGATTTTAATAGTTGGTTTGCAATAATGAATTTTTTGCTTTCCTCTAATTTTTCGCAAAATGAAATAATTTGTAGAGCGAAATCAAAACTAACTTCCACTATCTCATTTCTATTCATAATCGTCACATAATTACATCATCATATCATCACATCATTTAAATTCTCGCATTGCGGCCGAAACTGCGGTAGTCGTCCTTTTCTATCTCAATGTCGGGTTCAATCCACTGCCGCTCACCGGAGCAGGTGAATTTAATAAACTTGATAGATAAACCTCGTTCCAGCCATTGTTGTTCATAGAATGTCCGAATTTCCAGTATATCATCCTGCAGGCCGGAGTGGTAGAGGTCGTCTGTCTCGAAAATAACATCGAGTTTATTCTCTGCGATCATCGCCCTGGTATAAGTGTATAGAAAATTGCTGTCTGTCTTCAGGTGAATGATACCATCATCGTGGATGATTTCACTGTATTTTTTCATGAAATAGGTACCTGTGAGCCGCTTGTTTACTTTCTTCATCTGCGGGTCGGGGAAAGTGATCCATATTTCTGAAACCTCGTTATCGGCAAAGAAGTAACGGATAAAGTCGATGTTCGTGCGGATGAAGGCGGCATTATCCAGCTTCTCTTGCAAAGCCTGTGTGGCTCCTTTCCACATGCGGGCGCCCTTGATATCGATCCCGATAAAGTTCTTTTCAGGATATTTGCGTGCCATTCCCACCGTATACTCCCCTTTGCCGCAACCCAGCTCCAGCACAATGGGGTGATCGTTATGAAAATAGGTATTCCATTTTCCCTTTAACGGGAAACCGTCCTGTTTCAATGTGTCGAAAGCATATTGAAACACATTGTCGTAGGTTTCCATTTCGGCAAATTTGGACAGTTTATTCTTAGCCATGCAGTTTGTTTATCAAAAGTACAAAAATAGCTTTTTAACTGTGAAAAAGGAAACCTCCTTTTAATTTTTTATCGAAATAAAGAAGAAGTCTGTCATTATTCTAAAATATTCTATAACTTTGTCAGATTAAAACCATAAATAACCTTTTTTATATGAAAGTGAATGACATTATGACACAGCTTGAGGCAAAACATCCGGGCGAATCGGAATACCTCCAGGCTGTGAGAGAAGTACTGGTTTCCATTGAAGAAGTCTACAACCAGCATCCCGAGTTTGAAAAAGCAGGCATCATTGAACGGATCGTGGAACCGGACCGTATATTTACATTTCGTGTCCCATGGGTAGACGACAATGGCAGGGTGCAGGTCAACATCGGTTACCGGGTGCAGTTTAACGGGGCCATAGGCCCATACAAAGGCGGTATTCGTTTCCACTCTTCTGTCACACTCTCTACCCTGAAGTTTTTAGGCTTCGAGCAGACTTTTAAGAATGCGCTCACCACGCTCCCGATGGGCGGTGGAAAGGGAGGATCCGACTTCTCCACACGTGGACGCTCACAAGCGGAGATTATGCGCTTTTGCCAGGCTTTTGTGATGGAACTATGGCGCAACATAGGTCCCGATACCGACGTCCCTGCGGGTGATATTGGTGTGGGAGGCCGTGAAGTGGGTTACATGTTTGGCATGTACAAGAAACTGGCCCGTGAACATACCGGTACATTCACCGGAAAGGGAATGTCGTTTGGTGGTTCCCGCCTGCGCCCGGAGGCGACAGGTTTCGGAGCACTCTATTTTGTCCAGAAGATGTGCCAGGCACATCAGATTGAACTGCAAGGAAAAACCATAGCTGTCTCCGGTTTTGGGAATGTCGCCTGGGGTGCAGTGAAAAAAGCCACGGAACTGGGTGCCAAGGTAGTCGCAATTTCCGGCCCCGACGGATATATATATGATGAAGATGGCGTAAATACGCCCGAAAAGATAGACTTTATGCTGGAACTTCGCAACTCGGGCAACGATGTGGTGGCTCCTTATGCAGACGAGTTTCCGAAAGCACGCTTTTATCCAGGCAGAAAACCATGGGAGTGCAAGGTGGATATTGCATTACCTTGTGCCATCCAGAATGAACTGACCCTTGAGGATGCCCGGCAGCTGAAAGAAAGCGGTGTGACGCTTGTAGCCGAGGTCTCCAATATGGGTTGTACTGCAGAGGCTGTGGATTTTTTCATTGAAAATGAGATGCTCTTCGCGCCGGGTAAAGCTGTCAATGCGGGCGGTGTGGCTTGCTCAGGACTAGAGATGACGCAGAATGCCATGCATATCTCCTGGAGCAACGAGGAGGTGGATCGCTGGCTCCACCAAATTATGAGCGACATCCACGAGCAGTGTGTGGCACACGGTCGGAACGGAAAATACATCAACTACGTGAAAGGAGCCAATATTGCCGGATTCATGAAAGTGGCCGACGCCATGATGGCCCAGGGTGTGGTGTAATGTTTTGATATAAAAATAACCCCCAAAAGTATTTTGTCTAACTTTTGGGGGTTGGTTCAAAGGTGTGACAGCCTTTTCTCTGTCTATCCGGATAGACCGGCTTAAATATACATATTCACGAGGGCCTCAAGGAGCTCCTGCTTGCCGCTGATCTGGGCGGGTTCCTTGCCCAGTGCCAGTGCATATTCGCGCAGGTCCTCGAGCGAGAGTTTGCCTTCCGCAAAGGCCTTGCCCTTGCCTTCGTCGAAAGAGGCGTAGCGCTCTTTCCGCATTGAGAGGTAGGGTGATTCCTCGAGGATGGCTGCCGCAGCCTCCAGCGCACGGGCAAAGGCATCCATACCGGCGATGTGGGCAATGAAGATATCCTCCAGGTCGGTGGAGTTGCGACGGGTCTTGGCATCGAAGTTGGTGCCACCCCCCTGCAGGCCGCCCCCCTGCAGAATGACCAGCATGGCCTGGGTGAGTTCATACACGTCGATGGGAAACTGGTCGGTATCCCACCCGTTCTGATAGTCGCCCCGGTTGGCATCGATGGAGCCCAGCATGCCGGCGTCCGCGGCACACTGCAGGTCGTGCTCAAAGGTATGACCCGCCAGCGTGGCATGGTTCACCTCCACATTCAGTTTGAAATCCTTGTCGAGCCCATGTGCGCGCAGGAAGCCGATCACCGTCTCCGCATCCGCATCGTACTGGTGCTTGGTGGGTTCCATCGGCTTGGGTTCGATGAAGAAGGTACCCTTGAATCCCTTTGCACGGGCGTAATCGCGCGCCTTGCCCAGCATGATGGCCAGGTGCTCCTTCTCCCGCTTCATGTCGGTGTTGAGCAGGGTCATATACCCTTCGCGCCCGCCCCAGAAGACATAGTTCTCGCCACCCAGCTCGATGGTGGCATCCAGCGCATTCTTGATCTGCGTGGCGGCAAAGGCCACACTGTCGAAGTTGGGATTGGTGGCAGCGCCGTTCATGTATCGCTTGTTGCTGAATACGTTGGCCGTACCCCAGAGCAGCTTGATTCCCGTCTCGGCCATTTTTTCCTTGGCATAGGCCACGATGGCCTTCAGGTTGGCTTCATATTCCTCCAGCGAGTTGCCGGCATCTACCAGGTCCACATCGTGAAAGCAGTAGTATTCGATGCCGATCTTCTGCATAAACTCAAAGCCGGCGTCGAGTTTCTTCTTGGCCCTTTCAATGGCATCGTTGCCGTTGTTCCATGCGAAGTCCTTGGTCTCCTCGCCAAAGGGATCGCTCGACTCGGCACAGAGGGTGTGCCAGTAGGCCATGGAGAATTTGAACCAGTCCTTCATCTTGCGGCCGTAGACCGCCTTCTCGGCATCATAATAACGAAAAGCCAATGGGTTGCGGCTCTCTTTTCCTTCAAATCTGATCTTCCCGATGCCGGGGAAGAATTCTTTTACATTGTTTTCTGTTCCCATTTTTTTAATAAATTAGTAATGATAATAAATAATATATGTTATGTATTATAGATATTTTTTCCACTGAGTGTAAGCCTTCTGATAGCGGTCGTACAGTTTTGTATCGGGTTCCACGGTCGCAATTTTCTTCAAAGAGGAGAAGGCTTCCTTATTCGATTTGTATATGCCCGCACCCATTCCTGCCGCTTTGGCAGCACCGGCCGCCCCGTCGGTGTCATAGAGTTCTATGACCGCGCCGCTTACCGAGGCCAGTGTCTCCCGAAAGATCGGACTGAGAAACATATTTGCGTTACCGGCTTTGATTACCCGGATGTCCATGCCCAGCTCCTTCATGATTTCAATGCCATACTGGAAAGAGAAGACGATCCCCTCCTGGGCAGCCCGGAGGATATCGGCGAGTGAATGGATATTGAAATTGATACCGTGGAAGGAGCTGCCACTGTCCCTGTTCTCCAGCACCCTTTCAGCACCATTGCCGAAGGGAATCACCGAGATACCCCTGGCCCCGATGGGCGATTGGGAAGCCAACTCGTTCATGCCGTTGTAATCGAGATGAGCGGGTACCATGTTTTTTTTGATCCAGGAGTTGAGAATACCGGTGCCGTTGATGCAGAGGAGTACGCCCAGACGAGTCTCCGCTGGTTGGTGATTCACGTGGGCAAAGATGTTCACCCGTGAGAGCGGATCATGTTTCACCTCATCGAGTACCCCGTACACCACGCCCGATGTGCCGGCGGTGGAAGCAATCTCACCGGGATTGAATACGTTGAGCGAGACGGCATTGTTGGGCTGGTCGCCTGCGCGGTAGCTAACCGGTGTGCCTGCGTGTAACCCCAGCTCCCGGGCTGTGGCGGCAGTGACCTTCCCCTGTATTCCGAAGACGGGTGTCAACGGAGGAAGCATCTCCCGATCAAAGCCAAAATAATTGAGAACGTCCTGCGCAATGCGGTTCTCCTTAAAGTCCCAGAAGATCCCTTCCGACAAGCCCTCCACGGTAATGCCGATCTCATCGGTCAGCTTCATGGCGATGTAGTCGCCGGGAAGCATGATCTTGTAGATCCGTTCATAGAGCTCCGGCTCATTTTCTTTCACCCAGGCTAGCTTGGAGGCTGTAAAGTTACCGGGTGAGTTGAGCAGATGGGACAGTACCTTCTCTTCGCCGATTGCCTTAAAAGCCTTCTCTCCATAGGGTACCGCCCTGCTGTCGCACCAGATTATGGAGGGGCGCAGCAGGTTCCGCTCTTTGTCTATCATCACCAGCCCGTGCATCTGCCAGGAGATACCAATGGCTTTGATATCCCGGGGATCCACTTTCGACTGGGACAATACCGAGGCATTGGCCAGCTTCAGGTTGTTCCACCACATCTCCGGGTCCTGTTCGGCCCAACCGGCTTGCTTCGCCTGCATGGGCATCTCTGTTTTTGGAAAAAAATCCGATGCCACAATCTTTCCTGTTTCGACATCCACCAGCGCAGCCTTTACCGATGAACTTCCGATGTCATATCCCAATAGGTACATTCTTCTTTTGTGTTAATTAGTTGTTTGTATGCTGTTTACGTATCTTCTTCTTGTTTTGTCATTTTCTTTCCTTTATCTTGTATCTTTCCATCCCTACATCGCAAAGGCGTTGAACCCCCCATCCACGGTGATGGTTGTTCCGGTCACAAAGGAGGAGGCATCGCTCAACAGGTAGTGTATGGTGCCGCAGAGCTCTTCCGGCTGACCCATCCGTTTGAAGGGTGTTTGCCGGATCACATCTTCTCCGCGTTGGGTGTAACTACCATCGGGCTTGGTCAGCAAATCTCTGTTCTGTTCAGTCAGGAAAAAACCGGGTGCGATGGCATTCACCCGGATGCCCTCCCCAAATTTCGTGGCTACCTCATTGGCCAGAAACTGGGTGAAGTTGGTGATCCCTGCCTTGGCCGCGGCGTAGCCCACCACGCGGGTCATGGGACGAAAGGCTGCCATGGAGGAGAAGTTGATGATATTTCCTTTCTGCTGTTCCACCATCGGCTTAAGAAAGACCTGTGAAGGCAGCACGCTGCCGGTGAGGTTGAGGCGTACCACCTCGTCGAACTGATCCATATCCAGATCAAAAAAGGTATTCTCCGGCGGGATGTTGGCGCCGGACATGTTACCGCCGGCAGCGTTCAGCAAAGCGTCTATTCGCCCGTAACGTGCAAGGATCGTCTCCCTGTTTTGTATCAACAGCGGCTCGTTTACCACATCGGTCTGGAGAAAGAGCGCTTCACCGCCATTTTTTTCAATTTCCCTAACCAGACTATTGCCGGCATCCTCACGCCGGCCCAGGATCACCACGCTGGCACGTTCATTGGCCAGGTAGGAGGCAATTACACTTCCCAGAATGCCGGTGCCGCCGGTAATGACGATCACCCGCCCCCTGATATCAAACAAATTTCCCATTATATTTCTTTTATCTCTTTTTTATTTTCTTCAATTTCTTTTCTTGCGACAGCCATCATCCCTTCTACCTGTGCCAGGGCAAACATTCTCCCCAAGAAGGAGTAGCCCGGGTTGTAGTTCTTTTCCCCGTCACCCAGCATCAGCCTGCCGTGATCCACCCGCATGGGTATCTCCGGCCGTTCCCGCTCCAGGATGCGGATCACCTCTATCAGCCTGCCGTTACCCTCCAGGTGCGATGCTTCCATAAAGTCGCCCCCGGGGAGCAGTCGGGTGCTCCTGAGATGGGCAAAACCTACCCGGTCTGCAAATTTACCGGCCAGGGCAGGTACATCATTGTGGGCACCGGCACTCAGTGAGCCGGCACAGAGTGCGAGACCGTTGCTGTAGGAGGAGACAGAGCGGAGTATCCAGTCAATATCCTCCTCATTGGTGACAATGCGGGGTAGGCCAAACACCGGAAAAGGCGGATCGTCGGGGTGGATGCACAACGTCATGTCATGTTCTTCGGCCACGGGCACCACCTGCCGCAGGAAATATCGCAGGTTCTCCCGAAGCATCTCCTTGTTTGTGCCCGCGTACTTCTGCAGCTGTTTCTTGAATTCTGCTACCGGATCGCTGTTCCCTCCCGGGATGCCCCGGTGGATAAAGCCCTGCGTTTTAACGATGATCGTGTCGATCAGGGTTTCCTTATCCGCTGTGGTCATCTTATTGTACAGCTGATTCATCTTCTCGATCTCTTCTTCGGTGTAATCCTTCTCCGCACCGGCTCTGTTCAGAATTTTACAGTCGAAACAGGCAAAACGGATCTTGTCGAAATAGATGGTGGTGGTGCCATCGGGCAGTTCGTGGTTCAGGTCGGTACGTACCCAGTCGATGGCGGGCATGAAGTTGTAACATATCGTCTTCACACCGGCTTTGCCCAGGCTGACCAGACTCGCTTTGTAGTTCTCGATCAACCGGTCGCGTGCGTGAGCAGCATATTTAATCTCTTCGGCTACCGGCAGACTCTCTGCCACCGACCAGACAAGACCTGCTGCTTCGATGGTTTGTTTCAGTTCATCAATATCTTCCATACTCCACACCTCACCGGGATGAATATCGTACAAGGCAGTAACGATCCCCTCCACGCCAATCTGACGAAGCATATCGAGCGTGATGCTATCTTTTTTTCCAAACCATCTCCAGGTTTTAATCATTTTAATTTTTGTTTAGCGTTCAGCTTTCAGCGATCAGGAATCAGCTGTCAGGATCCAGCTTCAGTTATCTAAATTTATCAATTTCAGCGGTATGCAAGTAATTTGCACATCATCACATCATCACATCATCACATTATCACATTATCACATCATCACATCATCACATCATCACATCAATTATGGTGTTTGAGATCCAGTTTTATCTGTTTCAGCTCTTCCAGTTCATGCACCGGCCGCTCAATGTCGTAAGGAATGGGCCTTCCGGAGAAGGTCTGAAAATAGAGCAGACAGGCATCTTTCCACCAGACGGCATCACGCGACTGTATTTTGAGGCGCGACTGTACGTGGCGAAACCGGTCGTTGTCGACAAAAGGCTCCATCCGGTCCCATATTTTCTGAAATTCCCGTACCTGTTGCACACCACCGTCGTAGCGGTAGCAGAGTTCATCCCACAAGGTGCGTCCGTTTTGCATCGGATAATCCCAGGGAACGTGGTGAAACCAGAGCAGCAGCTCCTCAGGACAACTCTTCACATCATTGAACTGTTCGCGCAACGGGGAGCAATATTGTGAAACGGCATCGCTGCCGGTCGTAGTCCGGTCAAAGCCAATCCCTTCAGGACTTGCGTTGTGGTAGTAGGGGGGCAGCCAGTCGGCCCGCGCACCCGGTATGTCACACCAGGGCTCCGGGCCGTAGTGATGATCCCATGCGAAGATGTGATGCAATCCGAGCGGCATCATGTAATCGACTGTCGTTTCCCAAGAGCGGAGCATCATCTCTTTCACCGGCTCTGAAAATGCCGGTTCACCGGTAAAGGTCATTCCGATCCACTCTGCGGCAATCTCTTCAGCCGTGAGGGTGTGGTTCCATGCTAGGCGGCCGAAGGCGTACCAGTTGGCCTGTGCAAAATGGTGTCCGCACCAGTTGACATCCTGTCCGATATTGGCCACGCCGGCGATGGCACTGAGACGGTGCGGATAGACTGATCCGTCAGTAGTGCCGGCCACGGTGGTTTGGGGTCCCTTACAATGGGTGTCGCTCTCCAGAAACTCCTTCCATTGCGGGGCCAGAAACACCAGGTGATTGGAAAAACCGAGGTACTCCTGGGTGATCTGCAGCTCTGGCATGAGTGCTGTTTGTTGCATGGATCCAAACAGGGGACTGAAAGGCTCCCGCGGCTGAAAGTCCACCGGCCCGTTCTTGACCTGGATGATCACGTTATTACGAAATGATCCATCCAGCGGTTTAAACTCCAGATAAGCCTGTTTTGCCCGATCTTCGGGTGTGGGATTGTAGACAAAGGCACGCCACATGACAATACCGCCATGCGGTCTCAGCGCATCGGCCAGCATGTTGGCTCCTTCGGCATGCGTACGTCCGTAATCCTGCGGGCCGGGTTGTCCTTCGGAGTTGGCCTTCACCAGGAATCCGCCAAAATCGGGGATCAGCTGATAGATCTCCTTCGTCTTTTCCTGCCACCAGTGCTGTACATGAGGGTTCAGCGGATCCGAGTCGCTCAGACCTCCCAATATTTTGGGGGAGGAGAAGTTCACCGACAGGTAGACCCTGATGTGGTAGGGTCGCAGGATATCGGCAATCCTCTTTACTTTTTTCAGATAGTCGGCTGTCAGGATGTCGGGGGAAGCATTCACATTGTTGAGCACCGTGGCATTGATGCCGATGGAGGCGTTGGCACGGGCATACTCACTGTATCGTGGAGAGATCTTTTCAGGCAGCTGATCCCACTGCCAGATGGAACGGCCCGCGTAGCCGCGTTCCACCGTCCCATTGAGGTTGTCCCAGTGATTCAGAATGCGGATGTCGTAACTTGGTTGCTCGCTGATGTGGAGTGTCGACAGGTCACTGCCTGTCTGTATCAACCGCAGCAGGTGGTAAACACCGTAGAGCAGCCCCCCCTCACCAGCAGAGGCTACCATTGTGATCCTGTTTTTGCCTTGCATCACCGTGCGGATGATATATCCCTCCGCCCCCAGCTCCTGTAGTTCTTTGGCTTTTATTATTTTTCTGATCTCCCGGTTCTTCGGGGTGCCGATCAGCAGGGTATGATCCGTCAGCCGGTTTGTTTCGGGCAGGGCGCTGCCTGCCATTGCGCTCCACGCCTCCTGAAACTGCTGTAGGGCAAATGATTCCTTGTCGCCGCTTACAGTTGTGAAACCGGTGAGGGCCGCTACCTCCTGCTGCTGAAAACGGAGCCACAGCCGGCTGCCGTCCTCAGCCTTCGGTAGACCTAAAGATGCCATACAGAAAAATATGGAAAAAAGGGTCCGCATCATTTTTCGGCTGTTCCTTCGATTGTTTGTATGGTTCCGTCGGCGTTGTATGTCAGCTCCACCACCTTCAGGCTTCTGAGCCAGGTTTGACCACCGGAGGGAACACAATCGTGGTGAAACAAGTACCATTTCCCCTTGAACTCCACGATGGAGTGGTGCGATGTCCATCCCACCACCGGTGTGAGGATCACTCCCTGGTAGGTAAAAGGGCCGTAAGGATTGTCGCCGGTAGCATAACAGAGCAGGTGGGTATCGCCGGTGGAGTAGGAGTAGTAGTATTTTCCGTTGTAATAATGCATCCAGGATGCCTCGAAGAATCGGCGTTGGGTGTCGCCGGCAGTCAGCGGTTTACCATTTTCGTCGAGGATCACCAGGTCGCGCGGTTCTTCGGCAAACTCCAGCATGTCTTCACGCAGTCGCACCACCTTGGGACATAGAGCCGGCTCATCACCTTCGGGCAACAGGGCGCATTCGAGTGCTTTGTTGTTGCGGTAGCGCTGCAGCTGACCGCCCCAGAGACCGCCAAAGTACATGTAATGTGCTCCATTCTGGTCATGCCACAGCGCCGGATCCATGCTATAGCTTCCTTTCATGGGATTCTCCCGTGGAATGAAGGGCCCTTCCGGCTTGTCGCTGATGGCTACGCCGATGCGAAAGATGTCGTTCTGATCCTTTAGTGGGAAATACATATAATATTTTCCGTTTCGGTAAGCCACATCGCAGTCCCACAGCTGTCGTCCGGCCCAGGGGATATCTTCGGTGCAGAGCACCACGCCGTGGTCGGTCACCTCTCCCTGCTCCACATCATCCAGTGAGAAGACATGGTAATCTTTCATGTTAAAGTGGTCACCGTTGTCATTCTCCGGTATGCCGCTCTCCCAGTCGTGCGAAGGGTAGATGTATAGTCGTCCGTTAAAAACATGTACCGACGGATCGGCCATGTAATCACCGGGTACGAGGTATCTCGGTTCTTTCATCGTTATGCTATTTATAAATGGTTTTATTCTTTTGTCAGATCAATCAATTGCTGTACCACCGGTTTTGGTTGATAGTCACGCCCGAAGAGCAGCGGATAATCGGTCCTTCCCGGTACGGGCCAGTCGTTTCGCCATGTGTCGTTGTCGGTCACGCCCCACAAGGTCACCCTGCTAATTTTGTCGCTATGCTTCAAAAACAGAGCGAAAAAGTCGCTGTACCGTTTGTTGAAAGCTGCTTCCACCTCTGCAGGCAGTCCGGCTGCATAGGGGTTCATCTTTTCCTGATATTCGGCTGTAAGCGACACTTCGGCCGTCTCTCCCGCGGGGAAGGGGAGTAGCGTGATGTCCATCTCGGTGATCATCACCTTCACACCCAGTGCAGCGAATGCATCGATACTCTTCTCAAACTCGTTGATGTCAGGATAGTCCATTCCCATATGTCCCTGCATGCCGATGCCATCTATCCGGATGCCTTCGGCCTGCAGCTGTTTCACCAACTCCACCACGCTGTTGCGCTTGCCTTCCTGCGCCATGGCATAATCGTTATAATAAAGTTCCGCTTCGGGATCGGCCTCATGGGCAAACTGAAAGGCCAGCTTGATGTAGTCGTCCCCGACAATCTCTTTGAACTTGGTGTTGCGCCAGCTGCCATCGTCGAGAATCGCCTCGTTCACCACGTCCCATCCTTTTACACGTCCCTTGTAACGACCTACCAGCGTGTAAATGTGGTTTTTTATCCGTTCAATCACCACCTCGCGTGACACATCCTCCCCCTTTTCGTTGATGAAGAACCAGTCGGGTGCCTGTGAGTGCCAGACCAGTGTGTGGCCGGTGATATACATGTTGTTCTCTTCCCCGAACTGTACAAAATGATCTGCTTCGTCGAAGAAGAAAACCCCTTCTGTGGGTTGGATATGCATGCTTTTCATGCAGTTTTCCGCCACAATGGCGTTGAAATGTTCCCGGATGACGGCGATGCCGAGCGTGTCGGTGCCATAATTGTGTCCGGCATTGAGCGCGGTGCCTATCAGGAACTTATCCTGATAAGCCTTCTTCAGTGAAGGTGCTTCTTCGTTTTGGGGTGTGCTGCAGCTCAGCAGAAGTGCCCCGGCGATTGTGGCAAGCCACGTCGTTGTTAATTTCATATGTCAGTTTTTTATTTATTTTTCATCTCTTGTTTCAATTTCCAGATTGATCTGATCGATCACATCATCCTCGAGTTCATATTTCGAGATGATAAACATGGCGAGGAGTAGTAGCAGGGCGGGGATCACCGATACTAACCAGAGGATACCCTGTTCCACGAAAGGTGTCTGTGACACCGCGTTCTTCTCGTCGAATCCTACAAAAGCCAGCACAAAGCCGGGTACCACCCCGCCAAGTGCCATGCCTGCCTTGAAGAAGATGCCGGTAAGCGCATTCACGATGCCCGATATACGGCGTCCGGTCTTATGTTCCCCGTAGGAGATTACCTCCGGTACCAGTGCCCACATATAACCGGTGGCGACGATCACGCCGGTCGATTTGATAAACTGGGCCACCAGCACCAACCACACCTGCGTTTTCAGGGCGGGAACGACTGAGATGACATAGAGCAGGCCCATGCCGAAGATGGCAATCGAGAGGAATACATAAAACATCTGTTTCTTACCGATGGCTCTTTTGATGGCAGGCACCAATGGCATAAAGATAAATGCCGGTATGGAGCCCAGTGCCATAAAGTAGGGTACCATGTCGGGGGCGTAGACGTTGTAGATCATATAGTAGGAGCCGGCAGAGTTGCCGATGGATACCATGGCAAAGGCGGTGATGAAGAAGAAGGCCAGCACCCGCAGCGGGCGGTTACGCCTGAACTCGGTCCAGAGGTCGGAGACCTTCACTTCTTTGGTATCCTTCTCATCCATTACCACCCGTTCTTTGGTCTGGGTGAAGCAGAAAATCAGGAGAGCCAGTCCCATAACTGCATAGATGGTCATGGTGATAAACCAGGCGTTACCCGATTCGGGAGAGTTGATCCGCCCGTCGGGGGAGAGACTTTTTACGATGATGGGTATGCCGTAGGCTACGGCCAGTCCTCCCAGGTTTGCCAGGAACATGCGGGTGGCGGTGAGCTTGGTGATCTCATCGGTGTCGCGTGTGAGGGAAGCATTGAGCGCGCCATAAGGTACATTGACCAGTGTGTAAGCCATCGACATGCCCACATAGGTGATGTAGGCATAGAGGAGTGAGCCGGAGAAGCCGTTCCAGAAACAAAGTATGGCAAAGCCGGTGAGTGGCATTCCCCCCAGGATAAGGTAAGAGCGGTATTTGCCCATTTTGGGATTCTTCTTATCCACGAAGGCGCCCACGATGGGATCCCACACCACATCGATCAGGCGTACAATGAGGAACATGACCGCTGCCGTAGCTGCCGGCAGACCAAATACGTTGGTATAGAAGATAAGCAGGTACATCGACACGGTCTGGTAGATCAAGTTCTGTGCAAGATCTCCCGAACCAAAGCCGATGCGTTGCACGGCCGACAGTTTGTAGAAGCCGCGTGATTCACTTTTTGTGACTGACTGTTGTTGCATTTTTATGTTATTTGATGATTAATTCTCATTTGCCGATACTGCTGTCTGAAAGGGGGAGGCGGGCAGTCCTTCCCTGTTTCGCAGGTTTGCTTCCACGGGGTTGTTTCCCCAGGCATAACGCACTTTCACCGGATGGTTGATTTTGTCGCTCCACAGGATGACTTTGTTCCGATCGATGGTGGCATCGGCCCAGGCAACGCTTCCGTCGACTCCCTGTAGGGCAAAACCCTTTAACTGTTCTACCGGCGTCAGGTTGTTGCTTCCCTCTTTGAAGGTGAGTATTACCCGGTTGCCATTGCGGGAGACCTGCTCAAGGAGGGGACCGTCGCTCACCAGCCCCTTTTCGCCGTAAGCGATGCGGCGGGCTTGCAGAGAGAGCCGCCGGCCTACCTCTTTCTTGTTAAGTGGATGGATGTCGTTCCACTCGCCAATATCGGTGGTGACGGCCAGGCCTGTGTAGGGCACCTTTTGTGTAAGTTGCAGTTGCCGATCCCTCAGCTCGGCCCAGCTGCTCTCTGCAGGGTGGGGCGGGTCCTGCATGAAGTTGGCCAGTTGCACAATCAGGAAAGGCAGCTCCTGCTGTTGCCAGAGTGTGCGCCAGTTGCAGATCAGTGATTCCATCAGCCCGAAATATTCGTTGTATCGGCTGGTATTCGATTCACCCTGGTACCAGAGCACGCCCTTGAGGCCCCAGTTTCTGAGGGGATGAATCATGGCGTGATAGAGTCCGGTAGGTTTATATTGAAAGAAGGTCTCCCCGGGCAGTGCCGGCATGCGTGTGGCCTGCTTGTACTTCCAGATTCCCTCCAGGCAAATCTCATCCTTGCTCTCTTCTTTGAAGAGAATTTTATAAGGCTTCTCCTCCACAAACCGGGGTGCTCCAGTATAGCTGATCAGTCGCACCGTGATGTTATTCTTTCCCTCTTTCAGTAGCCCGGCAGGAATCTGATAGATGCGGGGAGGGTACTGATAGGCGGTGGTTCCCACGAAACGACCGTTAATAAAGACCGAGTCGGCATCCACGATGCAGCCCATCCTGAGTGTGGCTGTCTTGCCGGCAAGGTGTTCCGGCAGCGTAAACTCTTTCCGGAACCAGTGTGTGCCGTTGACCGGATTCAGACCGTCATTGCCCCAATCCTGCGAGAAAAGATCCACATTTTTCCAGGTGGTATCATCATGATCGGATGCGTACCATGGGCTTTCTGTTTTTAATCCCGGATCATTCCGAAAAAGTACGCTGTTCCATTGCTGTCGACGTGCACGATCCAGTGCACGGATAGCTTCCACGTGACTGTCGTCACGGTATAATGCTCTTTCGTTGAGGTGAGCCGGGAAACCGGAAAGTCCCTCTTCGCTGATCCAGGCCTCGGCAGGAGAACCACCTACGCTGGCATTGAGCAGCCCGATCGGTATGCCAGTTTTTTCATACAATTCCCTTGCGAAGAAATAGGCCACAGCCGAGAAGGAAAGAGCATTCTCGGGTGTGAGCGGTAGCCACGATGCAGTTCGGATTTCATCGAGGGGATGGTGAAAGTTGTAGGCAAGGGGCACCTTCAGGTGGCGGATCATCGGGTTGCTGTACTGCTCCACTTCTGCCCGGTATAGGTCCATGACGCGACTCACGGGCAGTTCCATGTTCGACTGTCCGGAGCAAAGCCAGACGTCGCCAATCAGGATGTTACTGACCAGGATATCGTTAACCAACATCTGAAAAGGACCACCTGCCTGCTGCGGAGGTAGTATCGTCTTCCAGTTTCCTCGGGTATCGGTCGTTGTGCTGAATGTTTGATTCAGGAACTGAATGGTGATTGTCTCACCGGGATCGGCGCTGCCCCAGAGGGTGATTTCCCGGTCGCGTTGCAGCACCATGCCATCGGACACCAGTTGGGGCAGCGTCACTTTTGCTTCGGTCCGCTGCACGGCAAGCAGTACCAAAAAAAGGAGGATCAGTGTTGTATGTTGTTTCTTCATCATTTTATTTTGTTTCACTTTGCGGGGCACCCAAATAACTCTGCTTTAACCCGCCGAAATTGATCATGATCTTTTGCAGAACGATGCCGGGATCGAGCACCCTGAAGCGGAGTGTTTGTCGTCCCGCCTTGTCCAGCATATGGGTGGTGATGGTCTCGTTGATGCTGTTGGCCTGCCACCGTTCCATCTGTTTCACATCGTATACGCCGTTGATGTTGACGATGGTCTCCTCACCGCCGTTGAATGAGACGGCATAGCGCAGTCCTTCGTTGCGGTTGTAGTTGAGGGTTGGGGAGAGTAGGATATGAAGTTCCGCTTTTCCGGTTGTTTCGGTTTCCAGATCGTATTCCAGATAGATAAGTTCATCCTCGCCGGGGTAGCTGTTTTGTGGAAAGGTGGTCAGGCCAGAGAGGGTTTTTCCCAGGCCCGGAATCACCTCCCAGTGTGTTCTTTCCGACTCTCCCTTGCGGGCAAAATTCTCCGCTTCCATGGAGATATATCCTTCCCGTTCCATAAACAGGGGTTTGCTGGTTTTCGCTGCTTCAGCAACATAAAAAACCTGCGGCATCACACTTTTTTCCGGTTGTTGCCAATAGGTGTAGCCGATACGCACCTGGTCCATCATGTGTGCCCATTTCCCGCCGGCAATCACCTGGTTGTAGTGGTAGGTAAGCAGGGAGTCGCGGGCAAAGCTTTCCTTTACTTTGTCGGCCCACTGGTTTGCGCGGATATCCTGCTTATCGGCATAGTGTCTGTTTTTGGCCACTGCGAAATACATATCGTAGAGGTTTGAACAGGCATTGATGGGGAAAAGAACCAGCTGGTCGAATGCATCTTTATATGCTGCGGGCAGTTGATGATGGAGTCGCATGGCATCAATCAGCAGATCGCGATAGTCCCGCACCACCCGCTCAAACTCACCGTAGTTTTCCAGGCTGTAGGTGGTGTCGTTCAGCAACTCGGGTGTGATCCTCCGGTTGTATTTCGTGTAGGTATCAATCAGCCGCGCAACCTCCGTGGCGTAGGGTGCGCCGAACTGTTCGACCGCCCATCGTTCCGTATGTTTCAGCAGGTTGGCGGCATTGAACTTAGCCGGGTTCCATGCCATATCGAGAAAGAAGGAGATGGGATACTCCATCGGCTTCAGGTCACCCACATTCACCACCCAGATGCGGTCTACACCGTGGCTGTAGGTGAGGTTCATCTGCTCCCACAGACGTTGTACCTGGGTCACGTTAATCCATTTGTAGTTGCGGGGGCCGCCCACGTAGTCGAAGTGATAATACATGCCGTATCCACCGCTGCGTTGCGGCTCGTCGGGCATCGGCAGCTTCCGCACATTGCCCCAGTTGTCGTCGCACAACAACAGGGTTACATCGTCGGGTACTCGCATACCCTTGTCGTAATAATCCTGTACCTCCTTATAGAGAGCCCACACCTGGGGTGTTTCTGCAGCTTCCTTGCCGGTTACCTCCGCGATGATCCCACGCTGGTCGCCGATGATCTCTTCCAGCAGGGCAATATTGTTCTCTTCGCTCATCGGTTCGTCGCCATCGCCCCGCATACCCACGGTAACCAGTGTCTCGTATGCCTTCATCCGCTCCATGCCGCTTTTCCAGAAATCCCGTAAAACCGGAGCATTGGTCTGGTAGTTCCAGGGGCCGCTGCCATGACGTCGCCATTCATCGTGTGCCCTCCCCATCGGTTCATGGTGGGAGGTACCGATCACAATACCCATCTCTTGAGCCAGTCTGTCGTTTTCGGGATCATCGTCAAAGAAGGCATTGCCCCACATGGCGGGCCAGAGGAAGTTACCCCTCAGCCGGAGGATCAGTTCAAACACTTTCTCATAGAAAAGGTGGTTGAAGCCGCCGAAGGTGTGGTGTGCCCATCCGCTCAAGGCTGGCGCCTCATCGTTGAGAAAGATGCCGCGATACCTCACTGCCGGCTCCCCGTCGGTAAAGACACCCTGTTTGATGCATATCTGTTCCCGCTTCTGCACTGGCACGTCGGCCCACCAGTACCAGGGAGAGACTCCCATCTGGCGGGAGAGTTCATAGATGCCGTAGATGGTACCACGCAGGTCGCTGCCGGCAATCACAACAGCTTCTTTCATCCCCGGGAAAGGATGTTGTAAGGTGGTAATAATATACTTTTCCCTTTTTCCTTTCAGTTGTGACACATCCATTTTACCGGTTCGGATCAGTTCTCCGATCCAGCGGCTGTTGCCGACAGAGCCGACAATTACTGCACCAGATCCTGTGGGGGAAGTGATCAGCGCGGGAGCGATGCCGGTTACCTTTTCCGCATCGCTCTTCAGGTTTTGTATGGCACGGATGATCCCGCTCTCATCTTCCGGATCAAAGAGAAGAGGGTGGGCACGTTCCTGGTTTATCCAGGTGAAACCACCCTCCTCTCCCTGCATTACAAAATTTTCGGAAGCATATAACAATGAGGATATTAAATATCCAATGACAAACAATAAAAATCGCATGAACAAAGGTCTCATTTTAACGCTGCTGTTTCTGTTGGATCATGCCTGTGTGTGCCCTGAGGCATCGGTAGTTTTCGAACAGAAAGGTACAAAATTTTTTTCTTTTGGATTGTATTTTAAGGGAAATACAAAGAGAACGGTGAAGTTCTCTCTGTATTCCCAATAAGTTTATAGCTATTTAATAACCCGGATTCTGATAAGCTTTCTTTTCTTCGTCACTCATGGTCATCCCGTCTATCTGCCCCTGCGGTATGGGACGCAGATAATGAAACTTCTCGATGGTACGGTTGTAAACAACCGGATTATGGTCACCTGCTGCTGTTCCGCAGATGGTGTAAGAACCGGCCAGTTCTGCCCATTTCTGGGTGCGTACCAGATCGTACCAACGGTAACCTTCTCCGAAATATTCACGACTACGTTCTTCCAGGATGTAGTTGATGGTGATGATGGCAGGTGTAGCAGCGGTCATGGCTGCACTGCGGTCGTCCACTTTCGCGTAGTTGCCGTTGTTTTTCCAGCGCCATTTGCCGGCACGGGCGCGCAGCACGTTGACCAGCTGACGGGCTGTCATTGACCCGGTGGCTCCTTTTACAGCTGCTTCGGCCGCAATCAGGTAGAACTCCGAAAACTTAGCAATATTCCAGGGGCGGGTGATGGCACCGTTGGGTTGTCCCAGTCCGGTCCCATTATCGGTACGGTAGGTTCCCAGTTTCCAGAGCCCCGGGTAATAGATGCGGCTGATACCACTGGGGGAAATCACCCAGTCGGCTCTGCCTGGCAGTGTTCCTGCGCCCACATTGCTGGATCCGCTACCTGTAGGATAGTTGACCGGTATAAGGGGCTCTTCTTCCAAAAAGGTCAATATTGGCTCACCGTTTTTTACCGGTAACCCGTTGGCATTAAAGAGCGTTTCCTCAGAGCGCCCTGCCTGCTTCCAGTTGCCATAATAGACACTGGCGAAAGTGCCATCGAAGCGACTGTCGTTTGTTTTGTCGGCAAATGTTTCGGTATAGGCTTCGATGGTGGGCGCCATACGGGTCCAGGGACGTCCGCCCCACTGTATGGCATGACGATTCACAGAGGAGATGTTGTAATTGGAACCGTCGGCCGAACTACGAATGTTCCCATAGTTGGAGGTAACATACCATACTGCGTAATTTTCGGGAGCCGTGCCGTTTGACCAGGAGAGACTGGCCACGTTGTAGTACTCATCTTCGATGTGGTCGGAGTAGAGTACGATTTCCTTGTTGCGATCATTGCTGCCGAGGTGTACATCGTAATAGTTGTCGAGAAGTTTGAACGGACCGGGGTTGTTGATTCCTTCCAGAGCCACGTTGTAAGCTTCCTGATAGTACCATGCTGCGTTTTTCCCATCGGGGTCGGTACGGGGTGTCTCCGGGTAGGTGGGAATTCCATTGGGATTCTCCAGCCACCAGGCATAGGTGAGATAGGCTTTTGCCAGGAAAAGGCGTGCGGCTGTTTTGGTGACACCTCCGGTCACACGTCCAGTTTCTGGCAGGTTGGCAACTGCGGTCTTCAGGTCGGCGAAGATAGCCTTGGTATAGACCTCGGGCACCGTATTGCGGACGGAGGTACGTGAGGGGGAGGTGTTGAACTTCAATTCACCCGATCCCAGGTCGAGGGGTACCCCGCCAAAGGTCTGTACCAGCAGGAAGTAATCATAGGCGCGCCAGAAACGGGCTTCGGAGATAAGTGCTTCTGATAGTCCCACCTCGGTCGCATTCTCGATGATGCCGTTGGCTGTGTTGATGTTAGAAAATACAGCGCCCCAGAGAGCGTCGGAACGGCTGCTGGAAGGGTTCAGTGAACCCACACCTGACATGTCGGTATCCTTGAAGTTGTTGTCGGCGCTCTGTGCATAAGTATATTCGTCGGTGCCATTTTGCGCAGCCGCATAATAATACTGTCCCAGGAAATAGCGGGTATGGGCATAAAGGGCAGTCAGCCCGTACTGGATTCCCTGCTCGGTCTTGAAGAATCCCGGCTCATAAATGGAGCGGGGTTTTTCATCGAGTATATCGTTGGAACAACCGAAAGCCATGAAAGCAACCAGGATGATTCCGACAATGTTTTTATAATTTATTTTCATCATGTATCAAAGTTAGATAGGGTTGTAAAATTTAAAATGTTAGGTTGATTCCAACCAGAAAGTTGCGTGTCTGCGGCGTATTGGTACCCACAGTAAGCATTGTGTTCCCATTGTAAGGAAGGCTGGTTGTCACAGCAGCATTTTCGTCACCATAGGAGTTGGTTACGGGATCCAGTCCACTTTCATCGTTGAAAGGAGAAAAAAGAACGAACGCGTTTTGAATGCTGAAATAAATGCGTGCATTGGTGATGCTTGCCTTCCGGATCCAGTCTGCCTTGGTATCAAAATTGTATCCGAGTGAGATTTGACCCACCTTGAAGTAGGAAGCATCGAAATACCCGAGCGTGCTACCGTATTTTGGATTGTCACCGCTCTGGATGCCACCCGGTTTCGGATATTTGGCATCGCTGTTTTCCGGTGTCCAGTAGTCCACTTTTACATTACCGCGACGGCCGGATAGCATGTTCAGGTAACCGTTGGACGCATGCAGCGAACTTACAAGAATGCCGCCATGCTGATAGGTGCCGATCACGTTCAGGTCCCAATTGTTGTAGGCTACCCTGGTGTTGAACCCTCCCAGCCAGTCTGGGTCGGCACTGATGATCTGTCGATCAGCTGCACCAATCTGACGTACAGGTTTGCCGTTTGCATCATATTCACCGGTGTATTTTACTTTGATCATACCCACATTACCTCCCGGTTCAAAATCAGTCAAATATGGATCCCCTTCTTGCCAGAGACCTATATTTTCGAAGTCGAAGATAGAGTTGATAGGATATCCTTTAAACCAGGCATTGACTTCATCGCGTTCTGAACCCGATGCCAGTTCCACAATCTCATTTCGGTTGGTGTAGAAATTAAGTCCGGCATCCCAGCTCCAGCCATCCTTGTCATCGATGATGGTACCGGAAAGCGCCAGTTCAAAACCCTTGTTCTGTGATTTACCGATGTTGGCCCAGTAGCTTCCTACACCTGCGGTGGAAGGAAGGTTTACTTTCATAAGCAGATCGTTGGTATTGACGATGTAATAGTCGGCCGATCCACGCAGGCGATTGTTCCATAGTGAGAAATCGACTCCGATGTTGTAGGTGCTGGAGAACTCCCATCCCAGTTCCGGATTGGGTACCTCCGACACGTATGCACCAGTTGTGGTGGTGGTGCCAAAGTTATATGGACGCAGTGAGAGACGTCCCAGCGTAGCATAGGGTGTTACCGCCTGATTGGAGGTCTGTCCCCATCCAAGTCGCAGTTTCAAGTTGTTTATCCAGTTTAAATTCTCCATGAAACTTTCTCTTGATATGTTCCATCCGGCAGAAATGGCAGGGTAGGTATGCCATTTATATCCCGGTGAGAGTCGCGATGAACCGTCGGAGCGCAGCGCCACCGAGAGCATATAACGGCTGTCATAATCATACATCACACGTCCCATCCATGATTTAAGACCATATTCTTCATAATGTTGATCATTTGGATCGACCGTTACATCATCTTTGGATGCCTGCCCCAGGTTCCAGTATTGAAAATGATCAGAAGGAATGTTGAGTGCTTTCACCAGCGACCGGTCATAATGGGTGGCTTCCTCCGAGTAGAGTCCCGTAAAATTGAGATGATGTTTGTCGAAATTTTTGTCGTAGGTTACAATATTCTCTACCACCCACTGGTAAGTGAGTGATTTTTCAAGTGAGCCCGTAGAAGCTGCTGTAGTGGTGGAACTGAATATTCCCTTGCCCTGGTATTGTCCCCGGTTGAATCCACGGAGGTTTAATCCCAGATTAATGCGATAACTGAGCCCTTCAATACCGGGTATTTTCACTTCTCCATAAAGTGAGTTGTATGAGCCGTAACCCCTGCGGTTGTCGGCATAACTGTCGCCGAGTCCCAGCACCCGTTCGCGCGTGTTGGTCCAATAGTCGTCAGCGATAGAATGCACGATCGGTTTAAGCGTACCATCTTCGGCGTAGGGGTCGATCATGGGAGATGTGGCCAGGGTACTGTACATCCCCAGATTTGATCCATTGGTCACGTTGTAGTTGTTGTTGGTGGTCAGGCCGAATCGCAAATATTTGCCAATGCTTTGGTCGATGTTGGCTCGCAGGTTGATGCGGCTGTAATCCTGTCCCGGTAACAACGATTCATCTTCGTAATAACCGGCGCCAAAGGTGTAGCTTCCCCCTGCCGTACCTCCGGTTACACCAATATCGTGGCTCATCATCATGCCCGACTCGAACATCAGATCCTGCCAATCGGTGTTTACTCCTTCCACTTCATCAGCTCCCAGGGTGGGACGACTGTTGCCGCCACCCAGGTCCTCCTTGTAAATGCCGGCCGCATGACGCAGCTCGTAGAGTTCCTCGCCGCTCATCATGGGATAGCGGTTATACAATGTTTTTGAACCATAATAAGCATTGTAGCTTACGCTGGCTTTCTGTCCGGCTATTCCCTTGAAGGTGGTGATCATGATCACACCGTTGGCACCCCTGGAGCCATAGATCGCTGTAGAAGAGGCGTCCTTTAGGATGTCGATACTCTTGATGTCATTGGGATTGATGTCGGAAAGTGTTCCTGCAAAAGGAATGCCATCCAGTACCACCAGCGGGTTATTGTCGGCGTTCAGTGAGCGGGTACCTCGGATACGTATCTGCATGTCTGCACCCGGTTTGGAACTGCTCTGCTGCATCTGTACGCCGGGTAAACGACCCTGTAGCGCTGTCGTTACGTTCCCCGTGGGTACATCCCGAAGTACATTTCCCTGCATGGATGAAACCGATCCGGTGACAGCCTCGCGTCGCATGGTGCCGTAGCCGACAACCACAACCTCTTCCAGCAACTCGGTGTCTTCCTCCAATACGACCTGCAGTGATGTTCTGCCGTTAAGTCTGATCACCTGCTGGCGCATTCCAACGTAGGATACTTCGATCATTGCGTCGGGAGAAACATTCAACAGGGTAAAATTCCCGTCCACATCCGTCACCGTGCCGGTTGTGGAGCCCTGCACCTGAACGGTTACGCCAATCAGCGGATCTCCTGCCACATCGGCAACAGTCCCTCTGAGTGTCACGTTTTGTGCAAACAGGCTAAAGGAAAGCATGCTCAGTAGTGTGAGACAGATTCCTCGCATTGGGTTTGAAATTTTTCTTTTCATTCTCTGATTTGTTTAGATTAATAATTACGAATAAATAAAATGTGTAGATCATTCTCTGATATTCAGATATTCTCTTTTACATGGCGGAATAATTGGGGCTAGCTAAACTGATTGTATCCGCTAAAATAAAAGGTTGTGTACGTACACAGCATAAATTTGAAAAACAATTCACACGACAATTCCTTAATTTTCTCTTTTGTTTAAGTTGTTTTTGCAATTAAACGCACAATGAATAATTGAGGCCAGTGCTAAATACATTTATGTTTCTTTGATGGCCGATAGTTTTTAAATATTTAGATAAAACTTAAATTGTGGACGTCCACAGTCCGATCAAGAAAAAATTTTATTTGCATCATGCAAATGTAAGGTATAATTTCGTAAAGAAAACATGGATCAGAAAAAAAGTTTCATTGAAATTATAGATAAGTAATATAAATTTTTTTTATATTTATGGGGGTGTTCATTTCTCCTTTTACCAGTCGATCCACTTCATATGGTCTGTGCATGCGTAAGGGTGAACTTCAACGTTTGTTTCTGCAGTAAAATCACCCAGCAGGAATTTGTCGATAAATGATTTCACTTCCGGTCGTTGTTTGTCGGGAAGCATGCAGTGCCCATGATCGGCTATAATGGAAAATCCGAATCGATCCGGAATTCCAAATGTCTGCCATACCCGTTGAGCAGCTTTGCACGAAACATAACCTGACTCATCGGCCAGCCATTCGTAATCGGGATTTCCCAGACACAGCAGTGCCCGTGGTGCGATCATCGCCATCAGTTCGTGGTGGTCGAAAGGCAATTTATTGACATGGTTGGAGAATTGAAATATCCCCTCCATAAACCAAACATGGCTAGTCCTGGCCAATGTTTCCACTTCGCCCAGTGTTTCGGAAACCCGCCAGACAGCAGCTCCGCCGCCACCCGATTCCTGTGCAATGGTGAGGGCAATGCGTTCATCGAAGGCCGCCGCATAGAGTGCCATTTTCCCGGCGAAGGAGCAGCCGGTGATGGCTAGATGGCGCAAGTCGACCGGCAGTTTGTCTGTCACGAGTTCCAAACCGTCAATCAGACGGCTCACGCCCCACGACCAGGCGCTGTATGCCCCCATATGGATCAGCTCGGGATAGAGCCTGTTGATCGGTTCCTCACCTCTTTTTTGTTGCCAGGCCATTACCTGGGCGAAATTGAATGTAATTTGTACGATATTGCGGGATGCAAAGAGGTCGGTAGGAAGACTGCCGGAGCTTCTACCAATGCCGATCACGGCCGGGAAAGGGCCCTCACCCTGCGGCAGGACCACATGGGATGTGAGGATCAGCGTCTCCCTATTCACCCTGATCTGCACTTTCAGTGTATCGTTGCGGTATTCGGCGGTGATCGAGTCGGGCCGTTCCGGCTTTCTGCCGATCTCGTAGTGCTGGATCTCCGCTCCAATCTCCATCCTTCTGCGGCTCCAGTCCTCGAAGCGGGTGGATCGTCCGCTACCGTCGGACCAGGCAAAAGGGTCGGGCAGTGTTTCCATCACGGGCAGCTTCTCAAACGAAGGCAGGGAAACCTCAAAAGGGGCAACCGAATTTTCGGCATCATAGACCAGCGGTATCTCCCGGGCTGAGGTTTTGAGGTCGGTGGTGGAAGGATGCTGCATCACTCCCTGCTCGGAAAAGCCGAAGATGGATATCGTGCTCAAAACAAGAATGGTAGATCCTTTTTTTAATCGAAAAACTGTTTTCATTATCTGACGGGATTTAATTTCAACTGACGCTCTCTGTATTATTCAGATTCCAGGATAAACTTGTTCTCTTTCAATCCCGGTGAATCAGCTTTGATCGTGATCCTACCCGGTTTGCCTGCTTCACCTCTCACGATCACCAGACACTGCCCGCTGAAAGCATTTCTACTGGATGAGTGAAATGGGATCATGTCGGCCGGATTGCCGTTGTCGGTAGCCACAATCTCTCCCGGCCCCTCGATCGTATAATGAACAGGGTGGACTGCATCGGGTACCAGAAGGCCATTGCGGTCGGTCACTTGTACGGTGATGAATGCAAGGTCACTTCCGTCTGCAGCAATCCGACTTCTGTCTGCTTCCAGCTGCAGCGTGAATGGTTCGCCGGTAGTGACCACCACCTCCTCAGCCCATTTTTTACCGTTCTTGTAGGCGATTGCCTTCAGTTCACCCGGCTCGTAACGGATGTCATCCCACCGCAGTCGGTATTCGAACGCTGCTTTTTGCTTCCTTCCCAGCGAGCGTCCATTGAGGAAAAGCTCTGCCTCATCGCCGGAAGTAAAGAGATGGACCGGTGTGACCTCACCTTCGCGTCCACGCCAGTTCCAGTGGGGCAGGATATGTATCATGGGAAGCTCAGGTCGCCAGCGGGACTGATAAAGGTAAAAACGATCCTTCTTGAATCCAGCAAGGTCGATGATGCCGCAGTAGGAACTGCGCGCTGAATAGTAGGGGGTGGGCTCTCCCAGATGATCCCATCCTGTCCAGACGAATCCTCCCGCTACAAAGGGATGCTTATCCTGCATCATGAACACCTTATCGGGCGACGAGCCAAAATCCACTGCATAGAGTTCGTAAGCACTGACTTGTGCCTTTCTTGAATCTCCTCCTTGCCCATCTCTCACCGGAGAGGTTATTTTCTGCGTAACCGGAAACAGGTAAATGCCCCTACTGCTGAAGGAGGAAGCTACCTCGCTGCCAAAAATCACCTTTTCCGGGTATGCAGCCTGAAAAAGATCATATTGTGGAACCGTACGGATCCGGTCGGTACCTTCAAATTCCGGCTCCTGGCGGATGCCCTCCCCCTGATAGTTGAGGCCGATCACGTCAACCACTCGCGGGAAAGGCATGTCGGGCTTGGCATAGTTCATGGAGAGGGTGGTGGGACGTGTCGGATCCTCTTCCTTGATAATACCGTTCAACCATGCCGCGACCGAGGCTCCCTCTTCGTCCGTGTACTGTTCTCCCACCTCGTTGCCGTAGCTCCACATGATGACGGAAGGGTGATTTCTATCGCGACGGACAAAGGAGCGGGTATCGGCTTCTGCCCATTCGGGAAAGATAAGATGAAAATCGTGTGGTGTTTTTTTTCTTTCCCAGGAGTCGAAAATCTCGTTCACCACCAGGAATCCCATCTTGTCGGTCAACTCCAGCAACTCCGGTGCCGGTGGGTTGTGCGCCATACGAATCGCGTTGCAACCCATCTCCTGCAGCAACGCAAGCTGCCGCTCTGCGGCACGCCGGTTGAAGGCCGCACCCAGTGCGCCCAGGTCGTGGTGCTGGTTGACACCCTGCAGCTTGATGGGCTCACCATTCACCAGCACTCCCTGTTGCGGGTCTAATTGCAGATCACGGATACCGAAGGTGGTTTCATCATGGTCAATTACTTTACCTTCCCTTGTTAACCGGGTTACAGCCTTGTATAAATGGGGTGTCTGGTGTGGTTTGGGACCCCAGAGCCTGGGTTTTTTTAACACGACAGCATATTTTTCTTTTCCGCTTGCACCGGCATCCAGCACCATCTCTCCGACGCGAGACCGTGCTACTGCTTTCCCAGAGAGTGCTCCCTGCTCGTTCAATTCAAAAATTTCAGTCTCAATCCCGATCGATACCTCAGTTTGCGCATTGTTGTCGACACCCACCTCCAGATTGAGGGTTGCAGCAGAATCGGAGATATCGCTTGCGGTAACGTAGGTACCCCATTGTCCGATGTGGACGGCATTGGTCTTGGTGAGCCATATATTGCGATAAATTCCTGCTCCGGGGTACCAGCGGGAGGAGTGGTTGGGATTGTCAATCCGGATGGCCAGCTGGTTTTCTTCACCGTAGCGGATATAGGGTGTCAGATCGAGCCGCCAGGAATTGTAGCCGTAGGGCCAGCCGCCCACCAGGGTACCATTGAGCCAGACCATGGCATAGGACATGGCGCCTTCCACATCGAGAAAGATCGACCTGCCCTCATCTGTTGCCGGAATGGCAATTCCCTTCCTGTACCAGGCCACACCCTGTACAGGGAGACGACCCATACCACCACCCACAACGGGATTGTTACCCGCATAAAAGGGCCCTTTGATTGCCCAGTCGTGCGGTAGATTGACCTTCTCCCAGCCGGTGTCGTCAAAATCGTGTTGTACAAAAGGGAAATCTTTTCCGGGCGCTTCACCTTCGGGACGAATAGACCGATTTGCCGGGTCAGCGATAAAAGGATTTGCCGTGGGCAGGATCCAGGGCTTCAGCACCTCCGTGGAAACAGCCGCTTCGACTGCCTCCGTCGGTTTGGCATCGGCCACCAGATACTCGCCTGCTTCTGTTATTTCCGGGCGGATGTCATAGATCAGGTTGTCTGTCTTTTCGGGAGAGTCATACCGGAAGAAGGACCAGTCCTCGTTGATCAGTGTCTGTTCCCGTACAATGGCGTCACCTCTTCTTTGAGGTGCACAGGAAAGAATCAAGCTTCCTCCCAGAATGATAAAAATAAGTCTTGATTTAGATATAAGCATGACATCTCCTTTTTAAACAGGGAGATGGCCAGAACGGCCATCTCCCCAGCATATTGCTGATTTAATTTTTATTCTTCGGTATACACATTCACATAGTCATCACCGGTGAAGTCCTCACTGATGTCACGCCCTGCAAGTCCGTCGCAGAACCCTTTGTAGGCATGTTTCCGATTGAAGTCCTTGTCGAACAGGTTGGGAGACTCGTCCGGGAGCCAGTATTCATGTTCCCGCGGATGGTCGGTCAGTGTCCAGATGGTGATGCCTGAACGTTGTGCCTGGGGAACATGTTTGATATAGGATTCAGCGATTTGTCGGTAAGTCTTCGCCTGCATCTCCAGCTGACCTGCACTGGGAGAGGCGGTGCCCAGTCGCACATCCAGTTCGGTCACCCGCACGATCTTGCCGGTGGCAGCCATTTTCTTAAACATGTTGTCCACCTTGGTGTTGAAGGCAGCAGTCGTGTCGGCGCTCACGTGCATCTGTGTGCCGATACCGTCTACCGTCTGGCCGTTTTGTTCGATATAGGCTACGAAGTCGATCAGGGCATCCAGCTTCGAAGGGTTGCTTTCAAGGTTGTAGTCATTGACAAACAACACGGTTCCTTGTGGCGCATACTTTCGGGCATACTCGAATGCTTTTACCGCGTACTCCTTGCCGATGTAGTAACCCCAGTAGAAATGATCGTCGGCCCAGTTAAGCTCCAGCCCTTCATTCTCCACGGGGTGACTGTCTTCGTTCATGAAGTTGCCGCCGATGCCACGCCACTGATTATTGTCTGCGATGGGCTCGTTGATCACATCCCAGCCGTAAATACGATCACCGCTGTGTTGAACAATCCCTTTGATCCACGCTTCCATGGCACCGAGCAGTGCTGCTTTCTTCTCTATTTCGGTTTTGTAGACATAGGTGATACCGCCGGCCCGGGTGCCCATGGTGGAGGCAGCAGCAGGTGCAGGCGCTTCCGGTTCCTCAATTGTCACTGTTACATCATCGATGTAATAGGTGACGTCGGGCAGATAGCCAAAGTCGAAATTACATTTCCACACGGCAACGCCTTCTGCAAAATCAGTATTAAAGTCCTGTAGCACCACGCTGATCTGCTGCCAAGCGGTTCCCACCTCAAATGCCTCGGTCCAGCCGCTTTGCGATCCCGTCCAGTTCATCCATGGATAACCATTGGTCAACCCCGAGAAAGAGATACGTCCTTTTCCTGTCTGGTCAGCCTTGACGAAGAAAGAGAGCCGTACCTTCTCACCGGGGAAGGCAGGTATCTCGGGTGATGCCATCTGCAGATCCCACGCTTTGGAAGCACCACTGCCGGCAATCATCTTCACGGCTTGGCTTCCTGCAGGGGCATCGGGCAATGACACAGCCTCGATGCCGGCACCGGGATTGTTTGCATTCCATCCTTCCAATCCTTTTTCGAATGAACCGTTGGGCACATGGTTGACCGGTCCCGTTTTCTTCTTGCCGAACTTGAAATCGTCGATGTAATAGTCGCCTGCACCCGCTCCGAAGTCGATGGTGATGTGGCTGATGGGCAGGTTTACCAATGCTGCTGTCATGGCGATCTCCGCTTCAAAGTAGTACCATTGCTTTGCCGGCACACTTTGTGCAGTGTAACCACCGCCACTATACGATGTGCGATTTTGGAGCTGTATCTGGAAGCCGGGGTTTCCCTCTTCGGAGTATACATAAAACGATACGATATAGGTTTCACCCTCTTCCCAGGTTGTAGCCGGCAGTGTGTAATATGCCTGTGCCGAGTAGTTGGCTCCCTCCTTGGGATTGTTCAGCAGCATGGCGTAACTGCTGTTGTATCCTTTTCCGGGGCCGGCAATTTTCTGGGAAGCACCGGCACTGGACCATGCTCCCCATCCGGAAGTGTTGCCCGCCTCGAAGTCGGAATTAAGTATGATGTTCTCCAGCTTGTCGCCTGGATCTGTCACAATGACCACTTCGGGGGCAATGAGCGACTTCAGGTAGGCCTGTCGCTGCTGGGTGTGCCAGAGCAGGTTGTGTCCCAGTATTTTCATATCAGCCGGAAGCGTATTGAAGAGGGCGTCGATGGTGGTAAAGTCCAGGGTTCCATTATTTCTCACCACCGAGGAGTGTTTCATTGCATTTCCGGGAGTAAACAGCTGGAAATTTTTGTCGATTACCTCCTTGTATTTCGGGTCATTGATGTAGAGGTCAGCACCGGCACCAATTCCCACGATCATGCCCGACGGCACGTAAGCCTTGATGAAATCGTAATTCGCGATCTTTTCGGCCAGGTTCAATGGAATCTCCGAGGCGGTAACAGGGTTGTGTCCCTCGGGGGTCTTCCATTCCATCACCTGGTCGTCGCAGCTATTCAGCAGCAGTACAGCAGCCAATAGGGTAATAATAATTTTATGTAGTTGCATGGGGTATTTATTTTAATAAGTTATTCTTCGCCCTCCTCGGGGTAATCGGAGATGGTGATGCTTTCGTAAGGAACCACGCGCCAGTTATCCAGATAGACACGCGTCGTAAAGGTTGTAGAGGTAACCTCCACTCCCTGGTAGGTGAAATCGGTGTTCACAAAACCGAGTCCAAAGTTCTTATAGGTTGCCGCGTTGCGTTCGTCGACGACCATCTGGAACGTGGGTGCCTGCTGATCTTCCACAAGTGCCTTGTACTTGCCGAACTCGCTGAAGGGAATGGTCACCGTTTGCCACGCTCCGGCGGTGAACGGTACTACCTCTCCCTCTTGAATCCAGGGTACGTAGAAAGCGGCCTGTTTGGAAGCGCTGTCGTCGTCCGACCCAACCCCGGAGAAGTTGAAGTTATTGAACAGCACCACCTGAATGTGACCGGTACCTACCCACTTGTCCGGTACGAGGACGTCAAACTGGAACGCCACCTCTGTCAGGGGAGTCGTTTGTGGAATGTAGGGATACATCCGGCTCCAGTCGTCCATATCGTTACCGTTCCCAGCTGTCCAGACCTCGGTTGCCCGCGGTTTCCCCGGTGCGATGCCTCCCGCAGAAATCAGCCGTTCCGGGACGATTTGCACCACCTTACCCCGTCCGCTGTTCAGGGGATCGTCTACCAAGTCTTTGTCGTTGATCATTGAACCGGATTCGCTCCAGCTCCAGAATCCTTGCGAACCATTTCCGTCGAAATCGAGGATCATGCCGTTGGCGTTGTTGAAATAGGCGGGTGTAGCGGCAATGCCATTGGCGCCTTCGGAGTAGAGCGAGCCGCCTTGGGTGATGCCCTCGGGCATGGTGAAGGAGTACCATGCTCCCGCTTCGTCACTTACAATGCCGGTGGACAGTGCAGTCCCGCCGGGGAAGGTAAGCTTGGTCGTTTCCTGCAGGCCTGTTCCGTAAACGTATACCGTTTCGCCTGGTTGGGGCAGGGTGTTGCTCACACTGCTTATCACGGGACTCGCTGCCCGGATGGTGAAGGTGAAACGCGTATCGGTGCCGTCTTTCACGAATTGGATCACATCCCGCACTTGGGGATCTGCATCCACAACTGGTGTTTTGCTGTTGATCTGTATCAACATGGAGTTGTCTGTCACGTATGCCCGGTTAAAATAGGTATCATACCCGTTGATATAAACTTTTTTCATGCCATAGAGGCCACTGCCTTCCACCCGGATCAACTGCCCGAGGCGTGCGTAGTCGACAAGGCGATCGGGAACCGAAGAATTGTGGTCTTCGAGGTAAATCTTGTTGATAACGATGGCGGTGCTTTGGTACTTGCCGTCGAAATATTCGTCGCTGTCGTTGCAAGCAGTAAATACAGCCGATAGAGACGCCAGGCACAGCAACCATATATATTTGAAACTCTTCATACGATTAAAGTTATTTGTTTTTTTTCATTGGAATTACATAATATGCATTCGCAGGTGCGATCATCAATCGAACAGGTCTGAAACGGTGATCTCTTTATCGCCAAACTCGTAGGGCACAGGTTCGTTATTCAGCAGCGAGTTCCGTCCACGGTCCACGTCGGATATAGGCAGGTGCAGGTTGGCCGCGGTAGCGGTGGCAACCCCCGTTCCTTCCCCGGTAATGGCGTATTGCGACTCTTCCGTCTCGTCCCATTCGTAGCCGGCGTTTCTATCCTGGTTGTTCAGGTAGTTCACCACTTCCTGTTGCCTGTAGTAAGCCCTGCGTACAAGGTCGTACCAGTATTGTCCTTCGAGTGCCAGCTCGATGCGGCGCTCGTAGCGGATATCTTCGTAGGTGATCGATTCCAGTGTGGGCATCCCGGCTCGTTGCCGCACCCTGTTAAAGTAGGTGAGCGCGGTGGCGTCGCTTGTGGAAGCATTGTTTCCAAGGATCGCTTCGGCGAGATTCAGATACACTTCTGCCAAACGCATCATGTAGGTGTTCAGGCCGCTGCTTTGCTGATAACTCTGTCCGTTATCATCCAGCTTGCCGATCACATATTTTTTGATATTGCATTTCTCCGCGTAACCGGTCTCGGTTTCGTTATAGATATAGCCTCCATTTTTTACGTTCAGGTCGGGATACACGGCTCCCACCGTGGCAATCGTGTGGTGACGGCGTATCCGGTCTCTCCGGTCGTACGCTCGCACGAGGTCATACGAGGCATACGTAGCATTTCCCCAGTTGGTTTCGCCCACCATGGTAGACCAGGCGAAGAAGGCCGGCATGGGATTATTACCACCCCAGCCAATGGCGTCGGTGCTTCCCCGTAGCCACTGCAGCTGGAATATCGATTCACTGTTGTTGTTGGTGGTAGCCACCGCGAAGAGGTCGCCGTAGTTCGCTAACAAGGAGTAAGGTCCCTCCTCTATGGTCTTCAGGGCTGCCGAACGTGCCAGGCTGAGGTAGTAGGTGTTGCGTGTTCCGCGGTTGAAGTCTGTAGCCACATTGGAACCATTGTATTCGCCCTCGGTGGTGAGACCGGCCATGGACAGGTAGACGCGCGACAGCATGCCATAGGCACTGTAACAGGTAACCCGTCCCACGTTGGCGGCGGTACGTGACAGGTTGGCTGCCGCATATTCGAGATCCCGTACAGCAAACTCGATCACGTCGATGCCCCGGTTTGCTGGGACGACCGAGTTTTTGACCTGCTCGGCGGTGTTCTCGTAGATGATGCCTTTGCCCCAGAGCGAGGCGATGTACCAGTAGGCTACTCCCCGCATGAACCGGGCTTCGGCAAACGCTTGTACCTTGGCTGCTTCGGTCACCTGGGGGCCTGCATACTGCTTGATGTTGTTGATGGCGTAGTTTGATTGTGCCACCACCGAGTAGAGCGATCCCCATGCTTCTTCCAGCCCTTCGCTGAGGGCGGTTTCGGTGAAGTTGGTGTAGGGATAGATATAGGGCGACCAGCGGGCGGTGATGTTGTTACCCCTGCCGTCTCCCATTCCATAATAAAACTTCTCGTTAAAGCTGTACCACACGTAGTTATACAGAGGGGCGGTAGCTGCCTCCACGGCCTTGTCGCTGTCGAAGAACGTCTCCTGGTTCGCGTTTGTGGTGTTGTCGTGGGTTAGGAAATCTTCGCATGCAGTGGTGAATGCCAGGAGGCTACCCAGCACCGCTATGATTGTTGCTTTATGTTTCATTGTATAATCCATTTTTTAATTAAAAAGAGACGTTCAATCCAACGGTATAGATCCGGGGTGAAGGATAGCGACCGTAGTCTACCCCGTTCATCAACGCATCGCCATACATGGCGCCAATCTCGGGGTCTAACCCCTTGTATTTGGTCCAGGTGTACAGGTTTTGGATGTTGGCATATATTCTCACGTTATCCAGGTAGATCTTGCTGATCCATCCTTTCGGCAGTGTGTATCCTACCGATATGTTCTGCAGTCGCAGGAACGACGCGTCCTCGATGAGCAGGTTGCTCACCCGCGTGTAGTTGTTGTTGGCATCCGATTCCTGGAGAGCGGGCATGGTGGGGGAGCCCCCGACGACATGCAGGTTGCGGTAGTCGTTTGCCGGCCCGTTGGGATCAATCATTTCCACTTTCGCGTAATCGAGCGACGAGCGGAGGATGTTGGCGTTCGACCTCGGGTCTTCGATGCGGAACCGGGCGAGGTTCAGTGCCTGGTTTCCGTAGGATCCCGAGAAGAAGATTGTCAGGTCGAGGCCCTTGTAGGAAAACGTGTTTCCGATACCGTAGGTAAATTTGGGCTCCGGATTCCCGATAAAGGTGGCATCTTCGTTGTTGATCAGCCCGTCACCATTGCGATCCTCGAAGATATAGTCACCAATCCAGGTGCTGTTTTCTGCGATGGAGTTTCCTTCCGGGATGGCTACCTGCTTCACATTTCCTTCCCCGTCCTTATAATAGAAGTCGGTAGGCTCATCGAACCGTCCGATCACCTTGTATCCCCAGAACTGTCCGATGGGTTCGCCCACGGTTGTTTTGGTAACAATGTAATTGGTCGACCCGGGCTGATAGGTTTTCTCAATCGAGGAGTTGTCGGTATCCAGCTCCAGAACTTTGTTGCGGTTGAGGGAATAGACCAGGTTGGTGGTCCATTGAAAATCTCTGTTCGTGATGTTGGTGGTGTTCAGCGTGAGCTCGATCCCCTTATTCTCGAGTGAGCCGATGTTGCCCCACGGGTTCGCTGCCGCTCCTTGTCCGCTGGAGCCCAGATATGCCGGCAGCGGAAGCTGGAGGAGCAAGTTTTTGGTCTCTTTGTAGTAGACGTCGCCAATGAACTCTACCCGGTTGTTGAATAGCCCGAGGTCGATCCCCAAGTTATAGGAATAGGTGGTCTCCCAGGTTAGGTCGGGATTGGCCGTGTTGCCGGTCAATACGCCCGTGCCCCAAGGTGTGGTCCTGAACGAGAGCAGTGCCATATAGGCATAGTCGTTCACGTTCTGGTTACCGGTTGCTCCCCAGCCGAAACGAAACTTCATGTTGTCGATGGTGGAGTTGTCGACCAGGAACGACTCCTGCGATGTACGCCAGGCTAACGCCAGCGAGGGGAACCAACCCCATTTGTTTCCGGTGGCGAATTTTGAAGAACCATCCCGGCGCAGGGTAGCCGTCGCCAGGTAACGCTCGTCGTATGAGTAGAATGCGCGTCCGAAACCTGAGGCGATGGAGTTAGATATCCGTGAACCGGTAGCAGTTGAGGTGGTGATATCACCCGCGCTCAGGTCTGGGGTGGTGTTTGTCAGGAACCCCGTAACTGTACCGTTCTGTGTCTCCCAGTCGGCTTGTGACATCTCTTGACCAAGCATCAGGTTGATTGCGTGCACATCATTGACCCGGGCATCGTAGGTGAGGATGTTGCGCCACGACCAGTACTTGGAGTCGGTCTTTGTCCATCTTGAAGTACGTGTATCACTCGTTTTGATTCCGAACTGGTAATCGGGCTGGTAATAGTAAAACTTATTGAAATTGAAGTCATTCGAGAGTTCGCTCCGGTAGGTTAGCCCTTTCGTTATGGTTGCCTCCAGGTAAGTATTGAACCGGAAGTTTGTTTTGATGTTGTTGTTCGTCCGGATGGAAGTGAGCCCCACGGGGTTGTCCGGCATCCACACATCATCGGGTCCGTCATAAGAACCGTCGGGCGAGGTAACCGCGACCGTTGGCTGCTGTAGCAGCGCGCTCATGATGGTGTTGTTGTCGGTGCCCACATCTTGTCTCGATTCGGCAAACGAGAAGTTGACACCGCCGCGCAGCCACGATTTGATGTGGGTGTCCACGTTAGCACGCAGGGAGAGGCGCCTGAACCCGGATCCGAGCGCTATCCCCTCCTGGTTGAGATAACCCCCGCTGATGGCGTAGGTGGTCATCTCGTTTCCACCGCTTACCGAGAGATTATGGCTTGTCATCAGTGCTTTACGGAACAGTTCGTCTTGCCAGTTGGTGCCTTCTCCCAGCAGGTCAGGACGGACGAAGGCGCTGCTTTTGTTCACCAGTCCCAGTTCTGCCCGTTCGTTGTGATGCGTGGCATACTCCCTCAGGTTCAGCATGTCGAGTTGACTGGGCATCTCTTGCCAGCCGGTGTAGCCGTCGTAGGTGACAATTGCTTCGCCTTTGCTGCCCCGTTTGGTGGTGATCATGATTACACCATTGGAGGCTCGGGCACCATAGATGGCACTCGCAGAGGCATCCTTCAAGATATCCATCGATACGATATCCGACGGGTTGATGCTGGATAGCGGGTTGCTCGACTCGCTGTTGGTGGATGAATCCACAATCACGCCATCAATCACGAAAATGGGTTGATTTGTCGCGTTAAGGGAGTTTATCCCCCGGATACGAATGGCCGAGCTGGCACCCGGTGTTCCCGAGTTGGCCTGTATCTGGACTCCTGCTGCGCGTCCCTGAAGTACCTGGTCGATGGAGGTAGGCACCGATCGTTTGATGGCTGCATCGGTTACCGAGACAACCGCACCGGTTAAGTCACTGCGGCGCATTTGTCCGTATCCTACCACCACCACTTCTTCCAGTAGTTCGGTGTCTTCATGCAACACTACCCGGAGGGAGGTGCGGCCGTTCAATGCAATACTTTGTGTGCGCATGCCCACATAGGAAACCTCAAGGGTGGCACCCCCAGGCACATTGGGTAAGGAGAAATTACCGTTCATATCGGTAACCGTGCCGACGGATGTACCCGTCACCTGCACTGTTACCCCGATCAACGGCTCTCCCGTGGCATCAGAAACCGTGCCCGTGACGGTCACGTTCTGAGAGAACAAACTCAGGGAAACTGCTCCCACTAAAGTGAGACAAAATCCCCTCAACAGATTCGAAATTTTTCTTTTCATTCCCGGATTTATTTAGATTAATAAGTTCTCTTGTCAGCAAGATCAATCGTTTAAGCGCTTACCGTGGTTTCCCTGATTTAGTGAATATTCATTTGCGTTTTTTTATCATGTGGACGTACACAGTTTAATTATTATGAAATCATTGCTTTATCGCTTATGGTGATAAAGCAATGTGGACGTACACAAATTCATTGACCAACTCAATGCACTTTATAAAAAAGATAGTACAAAGGTATGTTATATTTTTTAAATTAAACGTATAAATTTCGAAAATTAACGATTTAAAAAACATAAAAAACCATATAGATAAAATATATAACCTTATTTATACCGTTTCTCAGTTATTTTGTGTTTATTTTCCAGACCAGCACGCCGGCGGTGGGAATCTTTGCATGTCCGATCCGTATTTCTGTCGCCTCCGGCAGTTCCATCTCGAATGCGGTATCTCCATAATTCACGGCTATACCCAGCCCGTCACGGTATTCTACCAACACGCCGGGGGGGTAGTTTTCCACGGGTATATGCAACCGGTCAAATACTTTTGAAAGCACGGCTTTTTCCAGAAGGCCTTCATGGCTGTCGGCTCCCACATAGGTAACACTTCCTTTCTGATGCTGATGAAAGCTCACAGCTGTCTTTCCGGTATAGAAGTCGCCGCTGTATGTCGCCCAGCTCTCGGTATCATCAGCAGGCTTCAACACATCTCCCCAGCTGCTCCAGGCATAGGGTCTCCCCTCCATCATCACCGTGTCGGCTGCATGTGCACGGAGCAGGTCATAGAATTCTATTTCACCACCAATTAGTCCGTAGATGGGCTCCGCATGCCTTGCCTCCCAGAGATGGCCCATTTCATTCTGATGTCCTGTGCGACACGACATGACAAGGTTTCCTCCATTTTCAACATATCGGGTCAATTTATCCACCAACTCGAGGCTCATCTGCTGGTATGCGGGTATGACGATGAGCGGATAATCTGAGAAATCCATCTTTTCACGGATAAAATCTACCGGCGCACCGAATGATTTGAGTGCCTTATAATACTTCAGCACGTGCTGTTCGGTATCCCAGAGGGTAGTTTGTTTATTCTGGTTGATGGCCACGGTATTGTCCGGGTCGTAGAGGATGGCGGTTTTCCTCTCACGGTATGTTGTCGGCACTTCTCCCGGTAGAGCATGTCGGCGTAACAGATTTATTTCACCGATAAATTGCTGAAACTCCAATCCTCCCGGGGTCGGGGTTACCCCATCGGTGCCAACAATGCCGTAATGATACTGTTCATAACCGTATATGGGAGCACGGAACCGGTAGGTGCAGGTGAATCTGCTACCACCCGCAAAGACATGCCACAACCAGAGACGTACTGCACCCGGGAGCGGTTGGGAATTGATGGTGCCCCAGTTTACCTGCCCGGGCTGCAGCTCCATCACGCCATAAATAGGTGAGAGGGGCCTGAAGTAGTCGTTTGCCATGGCAATGCGGGAATATTCACCCACCCGGTATCCTTTCTTTCCAATCCCTTCGTGCTCACCGTACACCATATAGCGGGTGTAGGTAATAAAATCAAGTTCTTTGTTCGCACCAATGAAGCGGGCGTCATACATGGGAATGAAGTTGGTGGTGATCCACTGATCAGGACTGGTGTGACGGCGGAGTACCCGTGCCTGCTCATCCAGAAACGTGGCTGTCTCCTCATCGCAGAAACGACTGTGGTCGAGCCGCTGATAGAGGTTCATGCCCCACTGTGTATGTTTGGGAAGATTGATTTCCGAAAAATCGCTGTAGGTGCCACTCCAGAAATTGGTGCCCCAGGCCCTGTTTAAAGCTTCAATTGTATTGTATTTCTCTTTCAGCCATCGACGAAACCGTTTTTGGGCATCTTCCCCATAATCCACTGTTGAGTGGGGCTCATTGTCGAGCTGCCACCCTATAACCCGTGTGTCGTTCCCGTAACGTTTGGCCAGTACCTCGATCATGCTCAATGCGTAAGATCGATAAAACTCATTCGAAAAGGAGGCGTGCTGCCGGGAGCCATGGTCATAACGGGTGCCATCTTCCCGGGTGATCAGGATATCGGGATGTTCGCGTACAAGCCAGACAGGAGGCGTCGCTGTTGAAGTACACAAGATCACCTTCAGATTGTGTTTTGCCGCCAGTGCGATTGCCCTGTCCAGCCAGTCGAAGTGGTAGACTCCCTCTTCGGGCTCCAGCTGTGCCCAGGCAAACTCTGCAAAGTGGGTAAACTCGAATCCCATTGCTGCCATTTTCTGCAGATCCCTGTCCCACTGCGACTCATCCCAATGTTCGGGATAGTAGTATGCACCCACGGAAGTGAGTTGGTCTGCCGGGAAGTAATTCTCTCCATCTTGCGCAAAGGCCTGGAGCGTCACGAGCAAGGGAATAACGAACGTAAAGATCGGTTTCATATGTCGTTGGTATTAATTATGCTCATTTCAACGCGGATAATTTCTATCCGAAGAGGCAAATATAGCTGAAATAATAATATTGTGGAAATAGAAAAAAAAATTGTTACTTTGCAGAATAGACATTCAATCAAAATCTATAACGTTTACGGAATGCAACAAAAGATTCGCATCAAGGATATCGCGGAGATGGCAGGTGTTTCTCCCGGCACGGTCGATCGAATACTCCACAACAGGGGAAATGTGTCGGAGGCTGCCCGTACAGCCGTGGAGGAGGTCTTGAAGAAAGTGAATTACAAGCCGAATATCCACATCTCCGGATTATCTTTGAAGCGGAAATATAAAGTGGTCATCACCACGCCCGGTGTAACAGAAGGTGAGTATTGGGAGAGTATCCATTTCGGGATTCAGCATGCGCTCGAGGAATACGAGAATATCCGCATCAAGTGTCAGGTGCATACGTATAATGAATTTGATGTCTATTCCTGCAGGGAGGTGTATGACCGGATTTTGCAGATTGATGCCGATGGCGTCATCATCGGCTTGACTTTCAAGGAAGAGACGCTCAGGCTCACCAAAAAGCTCGAGGAGAAGGGAATACCGTACATATTCGTGGATTCAACCATGGAAAATGCATCCCCCCTGGCATTTTTTACCTCCGATCACTACCGATGTGGTTATCTGATGGCCAAGCTGATCACATCCATTATCCCCCGGAACAGTGACATTGGCATTTCCCATGCGGTAAGAATCGGCGACGAAAGTGCAAATACCAGTATATTGCGTCAGCATGGCTTTAACGACTATCTCTCGGAGAAGAAAAAAACAAATAAGATGCAACGAATCCCATATTCCACCATGGAACCTGAGAAGAATGATGCGTGGGTGAAAGAATTGTTTCATGATCAGCACAATATTGGTGGGGTGGTTTTCTTTAATTCCCGGGGAGGGCTGCTTGCCGATTGCTTTGCCCGAAACGGAATCAACAACATCCCTTTAATAGGCGTTGATCTCACGGTTTCCAACGTCAGGGGATTAAAAAGCGGGTATATCGATTTCCTGATCGGCCAGGAGCCTGAACATCAGGGGTTTCTTGCCATGAAGACCCTGATTGAATATCTGGTTTACAGAAGGCCTGTCAAGGTGCAGAACTATGTACAGCTCGATATTCTGACAAAGGAAATTATCGATTATTACGACCAGTTTAATTATTTATCCTGAAAAGGAGAACCGCTTTAAATTACCGGATTATGCAAGGGAAAATTCGCATCAAGGATATTGCCGAGTTGGCAGGGGTATCTCCCGGCACAGTCGACCGGATTCTTCATAATCGTGGAAACGTCTCCGAACCTGCCCGGATTGCGGTGGAGGAGGTGTTGAAGAAGGTAAATTACAGACCGAATATACATGTTACGGGTCTTTCCCTGAAACGAAAATACAGGGTGGTGATCACTACGCCCAATGTGATGGAAGGAGAGTACTGGGAAAGTATTCATTCCGGTATTCAATATGCGTTGGAAGAATATGAAAACATTCGCATCAAATGCTTGATCCACACCTATAACCAGTATGATATCTATTCCTGCAGGGAGGTCTACAATGAAATTGCGCAACTCGATGCCGACGCGGTGATCATCGGTACCACTTTCAAGGAGGAATCGGTTCGGTTGGCTCATCAACTCGACGAAAAAGGGATTCCCTATATATTGGTCGACTCCATGGTGGAGAATACTTCCCCGCTGGCATATTTTACCTCCGATCACTATATCTGCGGATATCTGGTGGCAAAGCTGATCACCACCATCATTCCTCCCAATGCCGATATCGGCATGTTGCAGGCAGTCAGGGTCGGTGATGAAAGTGCCAACACAAGTATATTGAGAAAGAAAGGTTTCCAGGATTATCTGACCGAGCACCACATTACAAACAAAATTGAGCGGATCCCTTTCACGGCAATGGAACCGGAGAAATATGATGAGCAGCTGGGTACATTTTTTCAGCACAACCACCAGATGGGAGGCGTGGTGGTGCTCAATTCACGGGGCGGCATTCTGGCCGATTATTTTGCCAGAAAAGGAATCAACGACATCAAGCTGATCTGTGTAGATCTCACCGCTCCAAATAGAAAAGGTCTGAAAAATGGATACATCGACTTCCTGATCGGACAGGAACCGGAACATCAGGGTTTTCTGGCGATGAAGACGCTGATCGAATATCTGATTTACAGACATCCCGTGAAGGTACAGAATTTTATTCAACTCGACATCCTGACGAGTGAGACCATCGATTACTACAAACGGTTCAACTTTATGTCCTGATCGAATTCTCCTTTTTCCGATCATCTTGATCTGCCCTATTCAAGGGGAGCCTTCTTTCAGAACAATAGAACATTTATTCAGGTTGACCGGACAATCACCTCATCCAGGATGATGCCTGGCGTGAGCGCCTGTATCGTTATCGTCCTTTCTTTGGATGAAGGAGGTAGGACGATGGTCCGGAGCGCCTGATTGCGCAGCACGTTGTTCTTCCACTCCTCGCTCCGGTCGTAGGTCTCAAAGCTGATGTAACCCGGTCTCTCACCTTCAACATTTAAAGCTACCTCCAGCCTGCCATTGCCGGCTGGGTGGATGGGCACAAACGCCAGTGTTACGGTCAGTGCGTCGGATGACCGGGGAAGGGTAGCGCTAAAGGTGTCACCCTCCTGCAGTGCCAGTGCTTCACGGCTGTATCCCAGTTCTTTCACCACGTATGCACTGCTACTGAACTCCCCGTTGGAGGAAGATATCTTCCAACTTTTCCCTGCGGGTTCCGGTAGAGGAAGCGATGTTTGTGTGGTGTCGACCGCCATAAAGACCGGAAGCTCCCTCGGCTTGTAATCCATCATGTATCTCCATTTGCCATCCAGCATGCTGTTGTACCTCTCCGTTAAAGTCACAATCTCCTCAAAAGCACCGGTGGAAACATGCCACGCTGCCTTGCCGTGTCGTGCAAGCTGAGCACCCAGCATCTTGCGGTTCATGGCACAGAGGCTGCGCATCGGATATTCCACCAGTTGAAACCACTGTGCCTGATTGGCTTCACGAACATGTTGTGAGAGATCCCTGATCTCTTTCTCCAGCGCGTCGCAGCGCTCCAGTCGCTCCGTCACCTTCCGGTCGCTCCAGGGCAGATCTTTTACAATATTGTAAACCGGCTCACTTCGTTCCTCGGTACGGGTGTTGCCCAGAAACTCCGGCCGCCGCTCATAACTCAGCGCGTAATAACTGTTCCACAGGGGAACCAGTCTCCCAGCCATCTCCTCCCCAAATTCCCTGAAGAGCCATTTTCTCAAATGCATGTTGCTGTCCCTCTGAAAGAGCAACTCTTTGTCCCATGCCAGATCCATACAGTACTCCAGCAGATACTCTCCCGGTTTGATGTCTCCCACGTTAAAAATCCAGATCTGTTGCACATCATGGTTGTACGCCCGCTCCAGTTCTGTGCGGATGAGCGCGGGTGAGGTGGTCGCCAGCCAAAGATAATCGTGCGGGCGACCCCAGTAGGAGATATGGTAATAGAGCCCGTTGCCTCCGCTGCGAGCCTGCTCCTGTTTGTTGGGCAGCGATCGCATGTAACCATAGTTGTCGTCGCACCACATCAGGGTGACATCATCCGGAACATTGAGTCCCGACCTGTATATATCCAGCACCTCCTTATAGGGGATAAATACCTGGGGAACAGCTGTGACGTCGCTGTGGATATATTTTTTAATCAAGTTCCGCTGATCTTTGAAAACCCGTTCCAACACGGTCTTTTGCTCCTCAATGGTTTGGGCACCCTGCATCTTTCCATCATGTACACCCCTCATCCCGATGGTAAAGTAGTTATTGGATCCGGCCACTTCCTTCACCCTTTCCTCCCAGAACGCACACACCTTTTCGGCGTTGTTCACATAGTCGTACTCTCCCACACCTGCCGTGGGCCATTCAATGGGTGTGCTCCGCTGTAGCGGCTCACAATGTGATGTGCCGATGGTGATCCCATAGCGGTCGGCCATCTCCCGGTTACCCTCCACAAAAAAGAAGGGTACTGTTACCTCATGCATGGCCGGCCAGATTATGTTGGCCCGCAGCCGCAGCATCAACTCAAAGACAGCCTGGTAGGTTTTGGGACCCATTCTCCCTTTTTGATCCGACGGTTCATAATTTTTCCAGCTCCAGGGATTGATACCCCAATCCTCATCGTTGATGAAAAGACCCCGGTATAGCACTGCCGGTGCCTGTTCGGTGAGAAATCCAGCTTGAATCACCCATTCCTCTCTCCGGTCAGGTGTACTGTCGGCCCACCAGACCCAGGGAGAAACCCCCAGCAAACGCGAAAGCTCCATGATACCGTAAGCAGTCCCGTTTGCATCGGAGCCGGTAACATGAAGCTTTCCTCCTTTCACTTCGATGCGGAATGCTTCATGCTTGGAGGCCATCGTTTTATGAGATTCGTTCCCGTTCAACGTATGGATAATCAGTTTCCCCGATTCACTTTTGCTGCTCTTCTGCAGGGAGGCACCCAGCACCTTGTCGAGGTCACCCTCGAACAGGGAGAGTGCTGTCTGCACCACAGGCGCGGCATCCCGATCCAGTTCATAACGGATTGTTTCTCCTTTGGGGAAAACAATGTCCTGTGTCCTGGCGAAGGCGGACCACAGGAAAATCATACCGAGGAGGGGGCAGAGACGTTTGATCATTGTTCTTTTATTTTGTGACGCCTGTGTCGGATGCAGATAAAAAGTAACTTAACGGGAGCTGGAGCTCTTTTATTCCCTCCACTGCAAGGCCGGCAACCACTCTTGCTCCCTCACCGTTGAGGTGGGTATCATCCTGCTTGCCATCGGGGAAACGGGGGTAGTCGCCCGGTGCAAACCAGACGAAGAGCGATTTCGATTCTTCGTGTCCCATTGCCTGAATGGCGCTTCTTGTTTTTTTCTCCATGTCGATCAGGGGAACCTGAAGCTTTTCGGCCAGCACCCTCACTGCATCGGGATATTCGCCGTGTGTATAGGTGAGATTTCCCGCCGCATTAAATTTGCGCCGGACAATGGAGGTCATCAGCACCGGAAAAGCCCCCTTGCTTCTGGCACCCTGCACAAAACGGGTCAGGTTGTCGGTATAAGCACCATGTGGATCGGCATAAACAGCCGGTTTGTTTATTTTCTCGTCGTTGTGGCCAAACTGGATAAAAAGGTAATCGCCCGGCTTCATGTTGTCCATCACCGTCTGCCATCGACCTTCATCGATAAAGCTTTTGGTGCTGCGTCCATTCCGGGCATAATTTTCAACCTTCACCTTCGTGCTGTCCAGATAGAGCGGCAGAGCCATGGCCCAGCCTCTTTCGGGGTTCCCGACGGTATCTTTGGGTGCCATGGTGGAGTCGCCGATGGTGTGGATGGTGATTTTTTTCTCTTTCTCACTGTCAGCCTTTTCATAAATATCTATTTCTACTATTCTGAGTTGCCCCTTCGCATTCATGGCATTGGGATCCCTGTATAGATCCAGTTCTTTTGTCCCGGTAATTTCTACAATCTCTCCGAATGCATCCTTGTCGGTACTTTGTCCGATCAGCTGGATCCTGACAAACCTGCCTCTGGTGGGTTTCACCGGTATGGAGATGTACCCCAGACTCTTTTCCGTTTCACCCTCATAGACCAGTGTTTCATCAATGAAAATCTGGATGGGGTAACTTCTCATCCGCCATCCTGTCAACTTCAGATCAATTTCAGAGACCAGTGCATCCCGTTCCAGCTCATAGGTGATCCATCCGGTAGTGAGCAAGCCATCGTTGGCCCATTCGGAAAGTTCGTTGTCGTCGAAACAACTTTTTACCTGCTCCTCATTGGAACCTGCCATTGCATCGATAATCTTAATCTGATTGCGGGATACAGAAAATGATTCGCCTCCCAAGATTTCGTCTCTTCCCTTATAACCGGGTTGATGTTCTCCACTGATGTAAGTAGAGAGTCCATTTGTAACAGTTGTCGGGATTGATTTAAATGTAATTGAGGCCGGAGTTAAACCGTTTGCTGTAGCCGTGAGTTTGATATTTCCGCTTTTGTCGGTCGATCGGATTAAAACCCGGTTAATTCCACATTCAACCGGGAGATTTTGAGAGAGAATGTAGTTATCGGGCCCCTGGGCAATTCCACCTCTCCACTCTGCAGGACCTTCCAGAGTGAAGGATATCATGTCGTTGGCAAGGGGACAACGATTGCCGTTCTCATCCACCACTTCAACCTCCACCAGTGCCATATCGGCGCCATCTGCTTTAAATCCGTCGGGGGCCTGCATCAGTTTCAGCCTGACAGCCGCAGCCTCTCCTGTTGTCTCGAGCTTGTGGCGGCTCAATGTGTTTTTTGCATCGTCGTAGCTGACTGCCTCGAGCGTACCCGACTCCCAGCGGATGTTGCGGAAAGTGAACAGAAAGTGGTCGCTCCTTTCACCCATACCCTTTGATTTACCATTCACAAAAAGTTCAACCTCTTCACCGGATGAGACTACGTAAATATCCTTGACAACTTCCGGTGTATAGTTCCAGTGTCCCACAATGTGGGTGCGGTAATTTTCCACATCCACCCATCCGTCCCACATCACCTGGTGAGCATAATATCCATCCTTCGGAATCCGCGTTGGGTCTGTAACGCCACTACGGCGGTAGTTTTCCGCTCCCCTGAAGTGCGTGTTGGAGTCGGAAAAGATAATTTTCACCCCTCCCGAACTGACTCTTTTGCCGGTGCCGGGACGTACCCTGTAATAGTCGTTCCAGCGTGTTACCAGTTCTCTTGTAAAAGAGTCCTGATTGCGGTTATATGAACTTGCATTTTGATCTTTGTACAAAGGACCATCACCATCCTGATGGAAAGGATAGGAGTAGTTATCCCAATATTTTCGAAGACCCTCGTCCCTGCAGTACTCAGTGGCCCACATGGGATGTTTGGCACTTTTGTTAATATAAAGCATTTCCCCTCCATATTCAGCCAGTTTGCTGTCGAGCATCTCGCGGGAACCGATGGCTCTTCCGCCATATGGATCATACTGATTGCGAACGGCGATCATCTCCGCCATATGCTCCTCGCTGATCGATTCGTTGCCGCACTCGTAGAAAATGATGCTGGGGTTGTTCCTGTTGTAAATGATTGCATCCCGCATCAGCTCCACCCGCTGCTCCCATCGGCGACCCTCTACGTCTCTTTCTGCATCACCAGCAGGCATAGCCTGTAACAATCCTACACGGTCGCACGATTCCACATCCTGTTTCCAGGGAGTGACATGCATCCAGCGCACCAGATTGCCATTGCCCTCCACGATCATCCGGTTACTGAAGTCGCTCAGCCATGCCGGCACCGACATCCCCACCGAGGGCCACTCGTTGCTGGTACGTTGTGCATAACCTTTCAGCTGTATCACACGGTCGTTCAGCCACACCATTCCCTCACCAAACCGGGTTTTACGAAATCCGGTTCGGGTAGTCACCCTGTCTACAGGTTTGTTATCAACATAGAGCGTGGTATATACCTTGTACAAATAGCCATGTCCCCAGCTCCAGAAATGAAGATTATCCACCTTGTCATGTACCCGGGTGGTAATTGTCTCTCCCGGCTGCAAGGTTATTTCGCTTCCTGCAACCTGTTTGATGATTTTTCCCTGCTCATCTTCTATGGCCATTTCAAAACGGAATGTCTTGGGTTGCTTGTATTCATTCTTTATCTCAGATTCGGCAAAGATGAGGGCATTTTTTTTACTTACATTGATTTCCCTTGCATAGATATAGGTACCTGTGGTACCCAGATTGCTGTAGAGAGGAAGTGTCTGGTAGAGACGATCGCTCACATGCAGATACACATTCTTGGGTATGCCGCCGTAGTTTGCATTAAAGTTGCGGTCGTTCCACTGATACCGCTGGTTGGTTGCCCGTTCTCTGTATTCCCACGAATTATCGATCCGCACCGCCACCACATTCTCCCGGTTGTACTGGATGTGGTCGGTAATATCGAATCCGACAGCCATAACTCCATTCTCATGCAACCCCACACTTTTGCCATTGATAAAAAACTCCCCGCCAAAACGGATTCCTTCAAACTCAAGAAAAACCTTTTTACCCTGATCACTTTTAGGTATTCTGAAGTGCTTACGGTACCAGACAATTGTGTCTGTAAGCTGATCGATAGCAACCTTGTATGCTTCATCTTCATTGAATGCTCTTGGCAAAGTTACATCTTCCCATGAAGAATCCTTTAATCCGGTTTCTTTACCGTTTTCCAGATCGCCAATATGGAGTAACCAGTTACTGTTGAAATTATATTTTATTCGTTGTGAGTTGTCTTGATTCACACCAGGTAACGCTACCTGTGAAAATAGCAATAGTATAAGAACTGCCATGCTGCTATAAAAAAATCGATACATTAGATATATAGTTTATTTTATTAAAGTTATATTTTCGCTTAATCCCGATTTTAATTCAGCTATACCTTCAGCCACAAATTGTGCTACTTTTTTTGCTCCTTTTTCCATCATATGAGTATCATCCTGTAATCCATCTGGCTTTTTAGGATCTACACCGGGTTCTACCCATCTGTAATATGGTTTGGATGCCTCGTCTCCCAGCATTGTGATAAAGTCACGTGACTTTAGATTGACATCAATTAATGATACTTCCTCTTCCTTTGCAACTTTTCTGGTAATGGCAGGATAACCTTTGAGGCGATTATCGGTAAGATGACCGTTCACAAAGGTACGCATCACCAGTGAAGTTAGCAGAACAGGGTGGGCATCCTTTTCTCTTACATCTTCGACCATTCTTTTTAAATTGACTTCATACTCTTCATACGAAGTGTGCCGCTCTGGGCGTGTAGAAGCATCATTGTGACCAAACTGTATAAATACATAATCACCGGGTTTTACTTCCGACAATAGTTTATCCCATCTACCTTCAGCAATAAAGCTATTTGTACTTCGGCCACCTATGGCATGATTAACGACCTCGATATTTTCATTGAGATAACAATCCAGCATTTGTCCCCAGCCTTTTATTAATCCATCTCTCTCTTCATTATAAGTCTGAGCTGTAGAGTCGCCAGCTATAAATATTTTAGTTTTACTATCTTGTACTGTGATAAATCCCATTAGGAAAAGCGACAGTAGCACCAAAAATTGTTTCATTTTTTCATTATGGTTCTATGTTATTTATCTCCTGAATAGTTACAGGACCTAACAATCCGGAAGGCATGATATTCCAGATATCAAATTTAGTGGGCTGATAGGTGATACTGACAAAGTTTATCTCCTGAAATATACGCCACTCAACACCTTTTCTATCGTAATCTGCAATACGGTTTGCAGGCAGGTTTGTGACCGCTATTTCTATCTTGTTTTCTCCATCCTGCAGTAGATCGCCTATTTTTGTCTCAAAAGGAACGGCATAAAGTGTGCCGGCATCTTTGCCGTTGATCTTTATCTGAGCGCTCTCCCTCACATCGCCCAGCGAGAGCAGATATTCGGAGCCCGGATTCTTTTTGAACTGAAATGTTTTGCTGTAAAGTCCGGTACCTCTGTTGACCTTCAGGCTATCATGATCGATTTCCGTCCAGGAAGCAAGTGTATCAACAGAGAAATGCTCCTCTACAACCGGGTCACTATCAATAAATGATAATTCCCAGTCGGTGCTCAATGCAACCATCTCTCCGGTCGGTGCAAAGTAATTCCACTCTGGGGATTCAACCTCATTGTAGAAGGTTTTGATAATGACCGATTCGCCAGGTTTCAACTGTAGGTAGACTTCAATTTTACCATCTTTATTACGCAGTCTGGCCTTCCCCTTTTCTCCGTTCATCGGATTGAAAATCATTGCACTCTTAGCGGAAACTCCCAGTCCTACCCATCCATCTACGGGATTGTTGCTTAGCATCGACATGAAATAGATATGTCCGTTTTCATGTTTTCTTCTCACCAATTGACCACCTAATTCAGAAACAAATAACTCCTGGTCACTTTTCCATAATTCCAGAATTTTGCCATAGTCGTTGCCGGTGATTACAGCACCCTTACCCAGTTCATTTCGGGTAACAGCATCAAATGTGTTTACATCAGGTAAATCAGACATCACCCGATTGAATTCTTCCCTTCTTTTATCCAGATCATACAGTCCCGGTACATCCGAAGGGTAGTGATCCACAAAAATCACTGTCGCACCCTGTTCGGTTAATTTTTTTATCTGCTCCATGGTTTCAAGCGGGATATTCTTTACCGCAGGAAGTATCAGCGCTTTATAGGTTGTGCCGCCCTCGGTTTTGAGCAATCCGTTCTCCAGGGTGGTAGTCATCAGAAAACGGTCTGAAATATAATCGAGGTCATATCCGCTCTCCATGATCCGGTCCACGGCATCGCAAAAATCGGGTAACCGTTCCCGCATGCCATGAATGGCAAAGGTGGTAAAATAATTTCCCCGCTGCTCTTCCCAGATATCATAAATAGGCAGATAAAGCAGGAAGTCGTTGTCCGGTTTTCCGCTCTGGAGAAACGACTGTACACGGGCAATATAGTTGAAGAAGGCAGGTGCATCTTTCCAGATGGTGTTGGTGGGCGACATGTCCACCGAAGCGTAAAATTTCCATCCGGGCCATTTGGCATCTTCCGGCGAATAGGTTGAACCGTGAAAGAATACCCGATTCACTCCTGATGCAAACATCTGATCTATCTCAGGTTTAGCTTGTGAAAGTGAAGTTCTGAAATGCTCTGTCAGCCAGGTAAAAGTCTCGGATGATGTGAATTGTTTTCCTGAAATATGTGCTGCAGACGATGCATATTTAAGCACAGTAGGATCGCTGTCATTTTCTTTTCGGATGGAATCTTTTCTAAGCCCCGGGATGTCAAAATCTGTAATCCCAAACGATTCACACTCCGGGATGTCCACTGCTGCATACAGGTCAACCAGGTTGGCAGGTGAGCCGTGTGCCTGGTTTCTGGTCTTCACTCCATGAGAATGTGCCCATTTTGTCCAGGGTGTGGTGAAATTCTCCAGAAGTATGTTACCCACCGTTTCACGGTAATCAGCAATAACCCGTACAGACATATCTGTGGCCCCGTCGGCAAGCAGCTCCGGAAAATAGTCCTGCAATTTATATCCTCTTCTCTGTTCGAACTCATTCAGGAGTTCCGGTGTCCAGTCGGCACCATACACCTCATAAGAGTCGTTGAAGAAGGTATTCGGAAAAGGTGTTTCGTTTTCGGCAAAAGCCTTATCAAACCGATCCAGGTAACGCATCACCGCCTCCTTGTCGAAATGGTTCAGCACATAGCCCGCTCCGCCCGGAGCTGCTCTTTTTACCTGTTGCCTGCTTTTTCCCACAAAGAGGGCAATCACCCTGTAATCTTCACCCGCGGGTGCAACCCAGTCGAGATACCCTTCATCGGTGACCCTGTCGGTCAGGTCGATGGCATCTCCATTTGCCGGGTAGGCCATCACCTTGTCGATATAAGAAATGTCTGTTTGTCTTTTGTCTGAGATCTCAATTTTCTCCTCCAGTTTTTTCCCTCCTTTTACGTTGTATTGATTGAAGAAAGCTTTCGTGGCAGCATCCTCCACGCTGACCGTAGGCCCGCCGAAGGGCCATCCGGTACCATTGTTCATATCCACATCCATCCCCAGTCGGGTCGCTTCCGAAATGGTAAGACCGAGCATCTTCATCCATTCGGGAGAGAGGTAATCGATGTAGTGCGCTTCTCTTCCCTTTACCCCGTAGATGGGCGTAATTTCCACACCACCTATACCCGCATTGCCGAGTGCTTCCAGGTTATACGTTAGTCCGGCCGAATCCACATCATTGCCCATCCACCACCACCGTGTCCAGGGTTTGCTTTCAGCCGTTATCTCCGGCCAGCTGGTATCATTTGTTTTGATACCACATCCTCCCAGAAACAATGCTAACATCAAGGATAAAATCATAGTCTGTTTCATACTGTTATTTTATTTTTTTCAATTTTGTATTTAATCTTTCACCGATTTGATAATCACAATTCTATATTGGCGAATTATTAGCGTACCACTCCTTTTAATTCGTCCGGGGCATCCTTCGTGTTGATATGAAGCTTTTCACCCTCTACTGTAACAATCTCTTCAATCATGGATAGCGCGACTTCCTGTTCGGGATGAAAAAGATTCGAATTCATATAGGTAAGAATGGAATGACGCAGCTGAGCAGCCACAGGCCTGTTTTTCAGATCATTTTTCAAATCGATACTGCAAACGACCAGTTTTCCGTTGCCTGTTTTTGTTTCAAACAACATGCCCAGCTTGCGGTTGATAAACCATGTGTCTATCGGTTGAACAAGCGGTTGAAATTCGGCCGGGAAACTATTCAACTCCATCACCTGAGCCTTGTGAACAAGTTCCCACCATTGCAGTCCGGTATAATAATCCGTGGGAAAATCACTGAAAATAGCATGATGATTGTTTATAAGCGTTCCCACTGTGTGGGGAGGACGCATTTTAAACCAGGAAGTATTCCAAAAGGCAGGTGTCATGGTTTGAACCACCTCTTTGCCTTGTTCCACTTTACCGGCAGTAAGGAAGAGTACCTTTCCACCGTTGACGAGTATATTTCTTGTTTGCTCGTCTAACGTGTCGGTTATATGTATGTCATCACCATGAACCTCAGGAAGAATAGAGGGATATACCCAGAAATCCCAGTTATTCATTACCTCCTTGCAATTCAGCCAGACCTTCAGATTCATTTTCTGAGCCTTTTCTATGTCATTCAAAGGTACATGGATGGTTCCCAGCTTTTGTCCGTTCCCAATTTGTATATCTGCAGGAGGCAGTACTCCTTTGGTATGCACATGACCATATACATCCTGAACCGACCAGTATACTGACTCTTTCACCAGCTCCTCCCTGCCAAAATGAGATATCTCAATATCGGCTGTAAACTGTTCATTGTTTCTAAAAACATATTTATCCATTTGTGAAAGCAACACCGTAGGGGCACAAAACTGTCTGAATGCTGCAGCATCCATATAACCTTTCTCTTCCCAGAAAGCATTCAGCACACCCACCAGCGCGGTACCCTGTCCGGAGTAGTCATTCAGGCTTAACAATTGAAATCCGGCATAATCCGGTGTCCGGAGCGTTCTCTCAATCTCATGCTTGTAACAAAGTGCCTGCAGTTTGCCGGAGGCCATCAGAAATTGTGCACCCATATCTCCCATATTCCGATCTTTCAGATCCTGCCTGAACAGCTCAAAATTTCTGGCTTTCATGACACCGGTATATCGATCGATCTCCTTAAAGTCGGGAAATACGCACCACTGGCCTGTCTCGTGTGATACAAACGGTTCATTCACACTATTGATTCTTTCACTGAAGTCGGATCTTGAATTGGGCCTTCTGTCCCAATCCAAACCTCTTGCCCCCGCTTTTACATGGTACTGACTGGCTGGCTGCCAGGCCCAGCTACCCCCTACAGACGCGCCGGTATATACCCTGCGGGAATCGGTTTTTTCCCAGCATTCAACAAATTTGGTCACCCAGGGCACCCATCTGCCTCTGGGCTCATTCCCTATGGCGAACAGGCAGAAAGAGGGGTAATTGCCATAACTTTTCACGATTCTTTTGGCCTCCTCCCAGAGGTAGTCGTCCACCGGTCGCCCATCGCCCAGTGAAGTGCCATGGTTCGGCCAGCTGGGTCCCTCGGGCTGCAGATAAAATCCAACCCTATCAGCTGCTTCCATTGCCGCCTCGGGTGGACAGTAAGAGTGAAAGCGCATGTGATTGAGTCCATAATTTCGGCAGATGCGAAATACACGTATCCAGGACTCTACATCCATGGGTGCATACCCTGTCAGCGGGAAAACGCAGTTCTCCACCGTTCCCCGCAACATTGTCTTTCGTCCGTTTACAAAAAAGGACTTTCCCTTAATGGTAAATTCACGCATGCCAAACCAGGTTTCCCTCACGTCAGTGCCTTTCTTCGTTGTCAGTGTGGCTTTTAGTCGATATAGATTCGGTTCAAATTCATCCCAGGTAAGAAAATCATCTCCCATTGGCAGTTCTATCTCCACCAGACCGGATTTGTTTTTTAGGGTGAAAGATTTTTTTACTGGAGCAATCCTGTCATCTTTCACACTATTAAAGCTTTCTGCCTCAATGGTTATTTCGCCTGAACCGCGACCGACAATATGTACCTTTGCAATTGCTTTTTTATTTTTGACATCGGGATAAACCTGCAGATCCTCAATGTAGGTGAGGGGAGTGGTGTAGAGTCCAATTTTTCCTACAATGCCATTCCAGTTGCCTTGTGTCTGGTCGGTAATACTATGTGAGTCTTTGCCCACATCGATGTCTTTTGTTCTGTTGTCTACCCGGATGGTAATGTTGTTTTTCCCTTTTTTCAGAAGGCTGCCAATCTCATAGGTGTGGGGTACCGAGAGAGAGTTCTGCATGCCGACTCTTTTGTTGTTTACCCATACAACCGTTTCGGTATGAGGACGCTCCAGGAAAAGTATCACTCTCTTGTTATGATAAGAATCTGGAATAGTTACGTTTTTTTTGTACCATGCAGCACCCACGTAATATTTTACCGGGGTAAGCCAAAAGGGTAATTTCAGGTTTTCCTGTAGTCTGTATTTTTCCAGTCGGGGGTTAAAGAAAAATGAACTGTCATAGATACTAGCCGTCCACCGGGTATGCAAAGTAACATCGTCACCTTTGCGGTTTTCAGCCATCGAACCGGGCAGCATGATATGGTCGTTTAATTCTTCTGCATACCATTTTTCTTCTTCACCCGTGTCGTTCCTGTCGATCCGGAACTGCCAGTCTCCTGACAGGTCCAATTCAATCTGTTGTGCAGACAGAGTTGAACTGCAAACCAGCGTCAAGAACAACAATAGTTTTCTAATGTTTTTCATTTCTCTACTTTCCTCAGATTCTATATTTCAACCCTTTTTATACTTTCAAACTCCTCAGACGTAATCCTGAAAGCAGTGCCATGTCTCGTCCCTGAAGGAAATTCAATCTGATCTGACACATCCTCCCACATTTTCCCATCTTTCGACCGGATGGCTCCATATCTTTTATCCCTGTATTTATCAAAATAGACATATACATATTCACCAATCTGAATAGGAGAAGGACCCTCTGCCCACTGTTCACCCGAAATATTTCCAGAAACTTCCGTCGGAAATCCTTTCTTGAGGTCATTTGTAAAGACAATCCGCAGATTTTTCTCAGGTGGTGCTGAGTTTTCATTCTTTACAATCATCCAGTAGCGGTCATTCTTTTTTATGATGGCTGCATCAATTACACTAAATCCGGGATCGAAGAAGAGCTTTGTTTCACTGAATGATTCAAAATCTTTGGTGGTCACGTAGTACTGACGATGATTCAACCCTTTTTCACTTTCTGAAGTGGGTGTTTCAGGAAACTTTCCCGGAACAGTTGAAGCCCAGATAATATAAAAAAGTCCACTTTCTTTGTCGTAGTACAGCTCCGGTGCCCAGCTGTTTTTCGTTCCCGGCTCATGAACCATAACCGGTATGGAGCGTTGTTTCGACCAGTTTATCAGATCGTTCGATGAAGCATACCCGATATGCTGATCCCACCATCCGGTGGTCCATACCATATGAAAGGTTCCCCTGTCATCCTGCACAATGCTCGGATCACGCATCAGGCTGTCTTTACCAACCCGAGGTTTTAAAAACGATTGTCCGTTATGTAATGTTTCCCATTTCAGGCCATCCTTGCTGTAGGCAAGATGTAGACCGTCGGCACCATTCCCTGTAAAATAAGAGAAGATAAAGACATCCTTGCTAAATGGGATAGAAACATTTTCGCTCTCGGTGATATCCACGGGATTGTTATCACTCGTCTTTATCGTAGCATTTTCTACTTCCCAATTCTTCGCCAGTTTTATTGATCCTCCCTTCTCAGCATCTATATTGATATCTTTCAGGTAAAAATTCTCCATTGATGATCGTTCACTTCCACTCACATTGAAAGCTCTCTTGGCGTTTGTAGCGGTGATACCGGAAAAATGAATATCATTGAAATAGGGAATCCCTTTCTCTGCAGGTTCTATTTTTTCGAGCATCTTTTTCCAGTGATCAGGCAGTTCGGTTCCTGCATATTTTTCCGGTAATTCGGAGTAACTATATGCGGGATTCCAGTTCATGGTGGCTTCTATGACAGTACCCACATTCTTCATCTCAATATCCCTGAGGTAGATATGCGATGTGGTACCACCCCGGTTCATGGCCGATTTAAACCTTAATCCTACAGTAGTGCCTTCTGCTTTCAAGTCGTGGGCAAGCACATATCTTATTCCACCCGAAGTTTCACTGCCAATTGTAAACAATCCACCCCCTGCACGCGAGATACAGTTTCTGATTACGATATATTCCGTTGGCCTGTTTACTCTTAACCCATCGGCATCCCTGCCTGCCTTCAGGCAGAAATTGTCGTCGTTGCAATCGATATCGCAGTTCTCCACCAGGATGTGTGATGAGGAGTCGATATCTATTCCATCGGTACTGGGCCCATGCCCCCCGATGTTGTTCCGGATGATCACCCCGTCCACGGTGCAGTAGCTTGAGTAGAGCAGATGGATGGTCCAGAATCCGGCTCGTTTCAGGGTGATATCCTTCACTGTTACATCCTCCGATTCGGAAACCAGCAAGGTGCGGGGACGCTTGCAGTCGTAATCCACAATCCAGCGCAACCCTTCAGCCTCGTATCTTTTTCTCATCTCCCAGTAATTGTCCCAGAAAGGTTTTCCCTGTCCGTCTACTGCTCCTTTACCCGATATCTTCACATTTTTCTGACCGATCACATTGATGAGTGCCGAAGGCCACACCATCTCTATCCCGGCAACCCGGGTGGGTATATCGGGGTAGTCCTCAATGTGCTGACTTCCCAGAATGGTCACACCCTCCGGTAAGATCAAATGCACCCCATCTTTGAGATAGATGGAGCCGGTAAGATATTCTCCCGGCTCAAAGGTAACGATCCCACCACCTGCTTTAAAGCATGCGTCAATGGCTTTTTGGATAGATATTGTATTGAGGGTTTTTCCATCAGCAATGGCTCCCCAATCGGTTACATTCCAAACATCCGTTTCTTCGGGAGCGTATCGTGCGCCCACATCATCAGCCCAGTCGGGATCAGGATTGCCTGACGTTTGGTTGCATGATGTGACAATGAAAAGGATTGAAAGTATGAATAACAATGTTTTTCTCATTTTTTCTCAGATTCTAATTTCATAATCTCAACCGCTGTATTGATGATCAGTCCCAATCCATGTTTTTCGTTGTCACCTACAGGGCGGTTAAAATAGAAAGGAAGATCCTCGCTGATGCCGGTACCCACGCATACGTTGGTAAAGCGACCATCGGGCGTAATCTCGTTATTTTTCAAGGCGCTCCAACCTGCCCTGGCTATATTTCTGTAGGATGAGTCGATCCACCCGTTGTTGATTGCCTTGGCCACCCCGTATACAAACATGGCTGTCACCGAGGATTCATCGTATGAATCACACTTGTCCAGTAACTGGTTCCACATCCCGTTGCCGTTCTGCCAGCGGGACGCACCCACAATCTGTTTTTTCAGGATCGTCAATAGCTCAGCTCGATTGGGGTGATCGGCCGGCATGGCTTCAATCAGATCCACCTCGGTAAGTGGACTCTTAAATTTCACATCCTCTCCCTTCGGGATCTCAGCAGTGCTGTTGTACACTACGCCGTTGCTTACACCCACAAACTGTGTCACAGGCTGTTTCAGAATGTTGTCGGCCACTACCCTGACTGCCTCTTCATCTGTTCGCTGCTGTGCCAAGAGGCTACAGGTGAGCAGCATGAGGGCGGATATACAATATGTATTTTTCTTCATACGATGTAATTTGAACTTTAAAGGTAATCTTTCTGTTGCTTCCGATGATTAATTTCCTTCAGGTTTTGTCAGTGAATAGAAAGGAGTAGGGGGGATATAGAAGTCGTCCGCCTTATCGGGATGGGCAGGATCAAACGTATCAAACTCAGTGACGATAAACTCCTTTAACGGTGAGTCGCTCTCCTGTATGCCCCGCAGCATGCATTTACAGATCTGGTCACCTCCGAAGGGGTTGAAATGCGTATTGTCTTCCAGCGCCTCATTCTGACCTGGGAAGGTTCCTGCCGGGTAATGTACAAATGCCTTTTTTGACTCTTCCGGACCCCAGACTTCATACAATGTCTTGCTCATTTCGTTCAGGTCGATCAGCAGGACATGCTCCTCTGCTGCAAGTTGACGTACCGCATCGGGATAATCGCCCAGTGTATTGATAATTTTGCCGGTTTCGTCAAATCTTCTTCGGTGCATCGGCGTCACCAGTACCGGTGTACCTCCCCTGGCGCGGGTACCCTCGATCATCTGTCTCAGGCTCTGCTTGTAGCTGGTGTAGGGACCGCGGTCCGCCCCCTTCTGTTTCTGGTCGTTGTGGCCAAACTCGATAAAGAGATAATCTCCCTCTTTCATCTGGGTAAGGATCTTGTCGAATCGTCCCGCCGAAATAAAACTGTTTCCCGCTTCACCCGATTCGGCATAGTTGGCAACCACGACATCCTCGTTGAGGAAGCGGGGAAGCATCTGTCCCCACCCACACCAGGGCTCATTATCCTGATCGGTTACGGTGGAGTTGCCTGCCAGAAAAATGGTGGGCAAGTCTACGCTGCGAATGATCATCTCTCGTACTCCTGGATTTTTGCCGTTGATCTCCAGCGTCAGTTTATCGTCCCAATTCAGTTTACCCACCTCACGCGGCTTGATTCTGACCGATCGCGTAGCGTCGATCCGGATGTTTCTGATATTGACGGTAAACGATCTTGAAATGAACTCACCTGCGGCAGTCTCAACATTCTCCAGCATCAGGCGACGTGATTCCGAGCGAATGGTGGTGTTGGTTGCATGATGCTCATTTCCGAGCAGGAGCGTCACCCTGTAACTCCCTTCGGGAAGGTCTACCGAGAAAAAAAAGGGATTGTTCCCTTCAGGTTTTGTCTGGAGGTCGTATCCCCAACAGTTTTTCTCCCCATATACAAGATCTGGGGTAACCTTCACAAAACCATCCTTGCTGCCATCACCAAAATAAAATTTCCGCTCTTCCGCGAAAAGGGTCATTCCCATGGAGAGAATAAAGAGCAAGCACGTCGTAAAGGCGGCTTTTCCTGACTTTTTATACTGAATCATCGTTCTCTGTCAAACAAGTTGTTACTCCATGTGAAAAAGTTCGTCGAGCGGTATCGATACCGGTGAATTGTCGGGGTTCGTCTCCATGATATCAGCCATATAGGCCCACCATTTTTGTACGATCTCCAGCTGACCCAGATCCTGCGATGATCCTTCACCCGATGTCTTCTGCACTCCGAACAGGATGTTGGTCTCTTTATCCCAAAAAATCGAATAATCCGACACGCCGGACTCTTTCAACAAAGCTTTCATCTCTGGCCACAAGGCATTATGTCTCTTTTCATACTCTTCCTCGAAACCCGGTTTCAGGAACATTTTAAATGCACTTCGCTTCATACGGTTATTTTATTTTAAAATTAAAGTGTATGGAACGCGCAGTTATCATTTTCTTGTGTGTGATGATGTAAATGCTCGTTTCATAATCGATGTTTTATTGTTTGATATATTGATTCAATGTTAATTTCGGGGTCGCCTTGATTCCCTCTATCAATGTTTTACCAAACAGGATGGCCCCCTCGTAGGAGGTATGCACCCTGTCCTTGTATAGTTCGTTTGTCTTTTCTTTGCGCATCTCCTCACACTTGTCCGCGATCAGACTGTTCAGGTCGATGTAAAGGACTCCTTCCTGGGCAGCTACTTCCTGCGACCATTTGGCGTAGGTGTCACTGTTCCGGATCATCTTGTCGCCTTCCCAGCTGTTGCCAGGTGTATGTGAAAGCACCACCGGGATTGCTCCCCTGTTTTTGGCCTGCCGGATGTATCGACGGAGATAATAACCGTAGGTATGCACCTCCTCCTGTGCGCCATTTCTCTCCATCACGACAATCTCCGATTCGTCGCCGATACCTTTCAGTGAGGCTCTTGCCCTTCCCCTGTTGAGGGGACCGCCGTCGTTGTGCCCAAACTGGATAAAGAGATAATCACCTTTGCGGATACCCGGTAACACCTTGTCCCACAATCCTTCGGTGATGAAGGTGCGGCTGCTTCTTCCTCCCAGGGCGTGATTTTCGACCGAGATACGGGTGCTGTCGAAGAACTGTTCAAAGAAACTGCCCCAACCCCACTGGTCGTTGTCTCCCTTGCCGCTGCCGTTCTTCACGGTGGAGTCGCCGATCAGCATCACCACCGGACTGTTGTTCTTCCGGCTGCTGCCGGCCACAATCTGGTCGGTGCGTCCGCCCAGGCTGAAAATGGGCGCCCAGGTCAGCTGCTGCGTACTGTAAAACTGGACCGCCTTGTCGTTCATCTTGGGATACTGGTTGTCAAGTAGCTGAATCATCTCAGCCCCGGCCCAGATAACCGGTCCATAGCCATGTGCCGCAAACGGGCTGACGGGGCGACTGTAGTAGAAAGCCGGATCAAATGCCATGCCGGTCCCTACGCAGGTACCTTCCACCTGTCCCTTGTTGTTTATTTTTGTAGACACGGCATTCCATCCCAGCGTGGCCACAGGTCCGTAGCTGATGGGGTTGATCCACCCCTTGTTGATGGCGTGGGCGATGCAGTAGACAAAAATGGCTGTGGCCGATGTCTCGTGGTAGGAGTCGTTCCGGTCCACCAGCTGGTGCCAGAAGCCGTCGCCCGATTGCCATGCGGAGATGCCCGCAATATGTCTCCTGAGCAGCTGAACAATTGAATCACGCTGCGGGTGATGCTCCGGCAACACATCCAGCACCTCCACCAGGGTCAGCATGGCCCAGCCATTGGCCCTGCCCCAGAAGAAGGAGGGGTGATCTTCGGCGGACTCAACCCATCCGTGCCGGAACAATCCCTTCTCCTGCACGAACATTTTATCGGCAAAGAGGGCTACCTGCCGTGCGGCTTCATCATAGTACCTGCTTTCACCGCTCTGCTTGCCCATCTGCGCAAGGGCCGGTATGCTCATAAACATGTCGTCCAGCCAGACTGTGTTCATCTGGGGGCGTTTGCGTGCGAAGGTGCCGTCGAAAAGTCGATACTCCATGTGCATGATGTAGTTCATGTAGTTTTGGATGATCGGTTCCAGCTTCAGCTCCGGGTTACGGCGGGCAGCCTTTATCATGGCGGCGCACAGGGCACCTGCATCATCCAGTGCTGCCGGCTTCAGCATGCGGCCAATCTGTGGGTCGGTGTTTCCGAAATCATCCTGCACTTTTTTGTAGCGGGGTGCTACAGCAGAGAGGAAATGAAAACGGTTATCCACATACTCCCCGTATCTTTTATCACCGGTAGCCTCCGCAGCCGCCAGCATAGCAGCGTAGGTTACACCCCATTCGTAGCTGGTAAGGCGAAAGTCACCCCTTCTGATCCGTGTATTTTGATCAATCGCTTCCATGTTACGGATCTCCCTGCCCGAATTTTGGTCTACTAGCGCAAATGGGGTGGCTTCCTCCAGGTAGACAAGGATCCTGTCCATATCCGCTTTTATTGTAGCCCGGTCGGGTATCCCGTAAGGTATGTCATACTCAGGCTCCATCAGGTGGAGCGGCGTGTTTGAATCGGTTACTTTCTCCTGTTTACCCTGTGCAAAAGTGGACATGGGGATGATCTGCAGGAGAAGAAACGAAATGATTATCAGGCCGTTTTTCTTCATTGGATACGTTTTGTTATTTCTTCTGGTTGTTTGAAGTATGTCCGTTATGCATCCCCTGTCCACCATTAAACCGGAAACCCCGGAAGGTGCCTTTCATCTCCTCCAGGTCACTTCCAAAGTAGAAGCCCGGTTGCGTGGGCTGGTTGTAAGCCACATTTTGTGTGGCTACGCTGATCCGGTAAACCGGATCCTCCATGAAGGTATGAAAGCGGTACGATGTTTCGTGGGGGGTGGTGTAGATGCGGAGGTTCTTGTTGTCGCCGGTACGGAAGATCACCTCTTCCCGCCAGTCTCCGAGTATATCGGCACACAGGGTGGGAGTCGACTTGGTGCCGTTGTTTCTGACACATTCGTCACAGTCGAGAATGACTTCCGCTACGCCACTGGCCGGGTTGTATTTCGATATCCGTGTACCATTGAGCAGCTCCCGGCTCAAGTCGCCATCCCACCAGCAGGCCATGTTGACAGAGATGCCTTCGATGGAGGGATTGATCACCTCACCCCGTATGTTTCTGATTCCGCCCGAAGCGAGCGACCACATCTCCACGCCCCTGTGGGTAGGGTCGATATCGGCAGCCATGGCGCGCCCCACGTCGGTGTTACTTTTTACCTGAAATATCACCGCCCCGGTCTCTGCATCCCGAAAGCTGGAACCGTCGCGTTTGTTCTCATGACAATCCCACACCTGCAGCTTTCCGGAGGAGGGATCGAATGCGGTCAGATGCATCGCATCGCCATGTCCCATGCCGGTGGAATAAAGTCCATGGCCATCGTTGTCGATGGTGCATGATCCGTAGACGATCTCATCACGGCCGTCACCATCCACATCACCCACCCGCAGGTTGTGGTTGCCCTGTCCTGCATAGGCTTCGTTGCCCGGCATGTTAGAGTCGAACACCCAGCGGCTGGTCAGCTTCCCTTCTCTCCAGTCGAAAGCGGCCAGCACCGTGCGGGTATAATACCCCCGGCACATGACCACGCTGGGGTATTCACCATCGAGGTAGGCAATGGCAGCCAGAAAGCGATCCGACCTGTTGGCACGCGTATCGCCCCAAGCCTGCAGGTCGCCTCTCTCCCGGATGTAATCAATTGTCTGCAGTGCTTTGCCGGTAGCTCCCTCGAATATTGTCAGATATTCAGGACCCGTTAAGATGCGTCCCACGCTGTTTCGGTGATCAGCCTCCCCATCACCAATTACCTTGCCGGTGCCGTCGGTGGTTCCGTCGCCGGTTTTCATCACAATCTCGGCACGATTGTCTCCATCCAGGTCGTAGACCATAAACTGGGTATAGTGGGCTCCCGCACGGATATTCCTGCCGAGATCTATTCTCCAGAGATGCTCTCCGCTGAGTTTGTAACAATCAATGTAGACATTGCCCGTGTACCCGTCGTGTGCATTGTCGTGCGCGTTGGAGGGGTCCCATTTCAGGATGATCTCATATTCCCCGTCGCCTTCCACATCTCCCACGCTGGCATCGTTGGCCTGGTAGGTATACTCCTGTCCCGCCAATGTGACTCCTGCAGGAGGGATATTCAGTGGGATGTTGATGTAACCAAGCGGGGTCTCTTCCGGCAACAGGCATTGAACTGTTGTTCCAACCTCACCGGTTGCTTTACCGGCCACACGCAGCTCATAGTGCAGCGCGCCATCCGGAGCATCGGCATCTTTGAAGAAAGTAGCCTCACCCAACGGTGTTTTGTTGATTTTTTCCCCATCCCTGTAAATGTCAAAGGCAATATCAAGGGGATCAGATGAGCGATAGCGCCAGCTCAGATTTACCATGCCCTCGCTCTCACGAACCGCCACAAAACTCCGGCCCAGCGTCTCTTTTTTCAGTTTACCGAAATCATAGGCAGGCTGTGAAGCCACAAGTCCGCTTATTGATATCAGTAGGTAAAAGAATAAAAATGTACGAGAGTATCTCATTTGAAAAAGTTTTAAAAATATTTATTCACCTTCCAGAGGCCAATTGGGTGAAGGAGTGCGCATAGTCTTCATCTCACGTGTAAAATCGACTACTTTTTCCGGATAAACCTCAGCCAGGTTGTTGGTCTCGCCCACATCTTCTTTCAGATTATACAGCTCCAGGGAAGTTCCTGCTTTCACAGATACAACCTTCCAGTCACCTTTCCTCGCTGCATACTGTTTGCCGGGAAATTCCCAATACAGCAAGCGGTTGTCAGTGTCCATCTCTTCTCCTTTTAACAAGGGAAGAAAATTGATTCCATTCATTTTAGAGGGGACTTCGGCATCAGCAACTGCAGCCAGGGTAGGGAGTACATCAGGGAAATAGATCAGATTATCCAGGGTTCGGGTACTTACTTTCCCCGGCTGGTTCACGATGAAGGGGATACGAATGCCACCTTCATATAAAAGCGCTTTCCTTCCTCTGAGGTCACCGTTGCAGTGGAGCACTTCTAGCGGAGCCTGAATCGCAGCTCCATTATCCGAAGCGAAGATGACAAGGGTATTTTCCCTCAACCCCAGATTTTCAAGTTCATCCATAATCCGACCAATACGTTGATCCATATGGGTAATCAGTGATGCATATCTTTTGGTGTTCAAATCCCAATCCTTATCGTCGTACCATGAAGTGTCATCCATCACGTAGGGTTCATGGGGTGAGTCGTATGCCAGATACAGGAAAAATTTATTTTTGCTATTCCTGCGTATAAAGCTGATTGCCTCATTGGTTGAGATTTCATTGTTGTGCAAAACATGTTTTCCCCCGGCATTCTCTTCAATATTTACAAGAGAATCATTGTTAAATCTATAGTATGGATAATAATAGGGGTCATTTGAGTGAGCCGTACTCACCAGCCAGCCATAAAATTCATCGAAGCCGCGATGCAACGGGGTAGCCTCAGGGTTAAATCCATCAAGGTGCCACTTGTTCACGATGCAGGTTCTGTAGCCGGCATTTCCCAGAACTGTAGCAAGGGTAGTATCTGTGGGCAGAATATGCATGCGACGTATTGTGTTCCCATTTTTCAAACCCTCTATTCCTCCTGCTGCCGCGAAGTTATCACGGATTGTTGTATTTCCCGTATTTTTGCCCGTCATCAGAGCACAGCGTGAGGGCGAGCTGACGGCAGAGCCGGCATACGCCTGCATGAAGCGTGTTCCCGTCTCTGCCAGCTTATCGATATTCGGTGTCAGGATGTCCCGATTTCCATAACATCCGAGGTCTCCATACCCCAAATCATCGGCCAGGATAAAAATGATATTTGGCATCACCTCTTTATCCGGTTTTGCTTTATTACACCCGGATACGATACCGGATGCAATACACATGCCCATTGCGGACAAAAGTTTTAAATTTTTCATATCAATATAAGTGTTTTATTTACCATCTCGAAAATCAAACCAGAGATTCATGTGTATTCCTTCATCTCCTATTTTAATGCGGATGTTAGAAGGCTGACTGTTCGGCCCCTGTTGTGAAATCGGTTTAAAACAACGGATGGCTGGAATTTCATAGAGGAATGAGATATCTCCCTCCGGAAATTCAGGATAAGCGCGCCAGTTGGTTTTGTTGTCGGTCGGCTCTTCCGGCGTAAAGATACGCATAAACAGCCCGTCACTTTCACTGTATATCGTGAATGGTGTTTCAGACGTATAGAGTGTGCTCCAGTAGGTGTTGCCATGGTACCCTTTGAACTCGGGATAGACCATGTTGGCAAAGTCGGCACCGGTGATCGTGTTGTTGTAATCCTTCTTCCAGATTCCGTAGTTGGCACCGCGGATTCGGTTTCGCCATACCCTGTAGGGGCCGCGACAGAACCACTCCATGCTTGTAACCTTCTCTTCTGGATAGGAGAAGGTGAACCCGAAGTTGGTGATCTGATCCTCAAATATGGCCTCGTCGAAACCGACTCCTGCCCTCGCGTTATTCAACGTCACGGCGTGCATCTGCAACAGTCCGGCGGGGGTCATCTCCCAGCGGATGGAGTCGACGGCACCCTGGTAATAAACGGTGAAAACTGCGTTATCACCCTCCTGACGGTGTTTCACCTCTTTCACACGTGCCTTCATGCCGACCGGTATCGGGCCGTTGTTAAACGAAAGGATGCCCTTGCTGTTGCGTACCTCCGTGATCAGACCATTGCCGGTGTTGAATTGGACGGCCACTCCATCGGCCGATAACTGAACCCGATCTCCTTCACTGCTGATGGTCGCCTTGCCTTTCGGAACGACCTGCTCCAGCTGTTTTTGTGTGTAGGCGCTATTGTATCGGATGGTCCATGTCCAGGTACAAATCTCTTCGCCGCGACTGTCCCATGCTTTTATTTCCAGAATATCGCCCTTGAAAAAGTTGGCAGGAACATCCATGACAGCCCGGCCTGATTCCCTTGGGTTGATGGCGGGCAATGCGACTGCTCCCGATGCGATTACTTCCTGCTGAGTGACGTTGCTCAGTGGCGAAGGGGCGGTCAGCACCCTGTATTCCATTCTGCAGCCATTCAGGTTAGAGAAGAGGTAATCGTTGCGCACCAGAAACTCTCCTTTAAACGAGGGAGTGATCAGGATGGGCTCAAACTGAATGGGAGCCCATACCTCTCTCACGGTGTAGTAACTTCCCTCCTTCTGACGGTAGGGGCCCACGATGCCGTCGGTACCGTTGGAGCCGTCCGAGTCCAGGATCCCGCCCTTGTCCACACGCTTCACCGCATTGTCGGAGAAGTCCCACATGAATCCACCCGCGAACAGTGGGTGTGAAGTATACCTGTTCCAGAAATCTTCCAGTCCGGCACCGTGTCCCTGGTCGTACATGCCATGCTGAAACTCGGTCGGCATAAACACCTTGTAGCCATTGTTGAACCGGGCCACACCGGTGAGGTAAGTGGGGTAGTGGTGGGTGTCGAGATTGTCGAAATCGGCCCATGCATGAATCACATGTCTTTTTTGGGGATCATACGCTCTAAAAAGAGGATCCAGATCGTGGTTGAATCCACCTTCGTTACCGTTGCTCCAGAGGATGATGGCGGGGTGGTTCACATCGCGGGTGACCAGTGACTTCACCAGTTTAGAGCCTATTTCCGTGCCATAGGCATTCTGCCAGCCGGCCAGTTCACTCACCACAAAGATTCCCAACGAGTCACATACATCCATAAAATGTTTATCCGGGGCATAATGGAAACGTACAGCATTAATATTCATTTCCTTGATCAGTTTTCCGTCCATCAGGCTGATTTCCTTGTTGGTGGTACGGCCTCCGTCGGGATGAAATGAGTGCCGGTTGATGCCTTTCAGGATCACCTTCGTATCGTTCACATAGAGACCATCCTGAATCCGAAACTCCACGGTGCGAAATCCGATCCGCTCCCGGTGCTGATGGACTACCTTGTTGTTTTTGTCGACCATTTCCAGCTCCAGCAGATAGAGGTTGGGCGATTCTGTATTCCAGGGCTTAACGTTCATCCAGCCAAATTGCACCTGATGCTTCTCTCCGGCCACAAGTGAGGCTGTCTGCTTTTGGGACGACGGAGGGACATCGTTGCCATACAGTTTCACCGGCGTAATGTTTGCATTCAGTTTGTATCCCTCCGCCAGTGGGGTGGTGAAAACTTCCGCCTTGAGTGATCCATCCGCTTTGGCATCCACAGCAATTCGCTCAATGTGAACAGCAGGTTTTGCCTCCAGATAGACCGGCCGGTATATGCCGCCGAAAATCCACCAGTCCGCTTTCCGTTCGGCTGCATTCACCAGCCTGTCGGAAGACTCTTTGCTGACCTTCACCTCCAGACTGTTTTTCCCCGTTTTAATTTTATCGGTGATATCGTAGGAAAAACGATTGAACCCGCCCTGATGTATATCACCGGCGGACTGACCATTGACAGACACTTCGGTGTCGGTCATCACACCTTCAAAAACAATGGTCACCTGTTTTCCTTTCCAGTTGGCCGGTACCCGAAAGCTTGTGCGGTAAATTCCCGTTTCCGTGGGTGGTTTGGCACCTTTGATGGTATACCAGCGGCCATAACTGTATTCACCGTAGCCCTGCAGCTCCCATTGGGAAGGAACTTCTATTTTGGACCACTTCTTGCTATTCATGCCGTCACTGCAATAAAACTCCCACGTCCTGGTATCTCCAAGTCCCGTACCGGAGAGATATTGCGTCTCAGTCTGTTGCGCTGTCACCTGCAAAGAAAGGAAAAGGATGAATAGTGATATTAGTTTCTGCATCCTGTTAATTGTTTGAATGGTATTGTAAATGAGAATCCACAGTTTACAAATTTAAATAAATAGTGCTTTTTGTGGCTAATATAAATGACATTTTATCTGTAAAATATGATATTAACACAGCATTCACCTATTCTTGGTTCAAGTCAAAATTATGTAACGAAAATGCATTGATTTCTTTTTTTTATGAAGAAAGTCGCTCTAACCCCGTTTATAATGGGATTAGAATGACTTTCAAATTTATTAACATGAACAATAAAAATCAATAACCTTCATTTTGTGTCCATCCGCGATCCAGCATCAATTGCAATTGATCATAGGGGAGTGGGAACAGAATTGGATAGGTGACATTTGCCCACTTCCAGGTAGCCTTGGAATCGATTTTGTCATTTCCGTTCATGTGTGATTGAATAACAGAGTTGAGGCCCGGTTCTGCCCAGTTGAAATGATCGGTCATGATTTTGTTGAGACGTCCGATACGCAACAGATCGAACCAGCGATGCCCCTCAAAGCATAGTTCCAGCAGACGCTCATTTTCAATGGCCATGGACAGATCCTCTTTCGATGCGGCAGTAGTTGCATCAAGACCTGCTCTGTTTCGAACCAGGTTCAGGTAGGTAACTGCGCCTGCGGTATTGTTTGTCTCATTCAGACACTCGGCGTACATCAACAATACATCGGCATACCGGTATACAATGTTGTCAGTGCCGGCAGCATATTTTGAAAGTCCGTTGTAATTGTTTTGATGATCATAGTATTTGAGTGTTGTTGGCAGAAAGGTTGCATTTGATGTTGTTCTGTATGCAAAGGGAGTAGTGGAGGTGAACTCCGCGTCATACAATCCGTTGTAAACCAACTTTTGAAATCTCTTGTCCTTTTCAGGGTCATATTTCTTATAGAGATCATACGTCATCAGGAGAATACTTGTCCCCTCAGAAGTCTTGATTGTGGTTGTCGTTCCGTCATCATAAGCATAGGTTGGTTGTGCAGAAGGATTGATGATATTGGGAATGGAGGCAGACATCAGATAGTTGCTGATGATTGTAGAACCATAATTGAACTGAGCAGCCAGGATAATTTCTTTTCCGTTAGCATTGCGTGAATCATAGATGTCCTCCACATTTGTTTCAAGTCCCAGTATGGAAGGATTGGTATTGGCGAAATCGATCACACTTTTCAGATATGTTTTGGCAGTTTCAAAATCAGATCGGGTCATATAAACCTCTCCCAGCATGGTCAGGGCAGCAATTCTGGTAGCTCTCCCCTTTAATGACTCCACTGTATAGCTGTCGGGTAAGCCAGCTATTGCATCGGTAAGGTCTTTCTGAATCTGACTGTATACCTCATCGACCGACTGACGAGGAAAACTGTAGAGAGTGGTATAGTCCTTGATAACTGCTGTGCTGATCGGGACGTTGCCAAACAGCCTCACCAGCTGGAAGTAGGCATATGCACGGAAAAACTTTGCTTCTCCTTCAAACTGTTTTCTTTTTGGTTCATCTGCCACATTGCCCAATGACTCCAGCACATAATTCGACCGGTTGATGATGTTGAAGCATCCCGACCAGATGGTGGAGGAGATACCAAATGTCTCAGTGATGTTACTTTCATTGAGATTGATATGGTCCATCGAGTTGTTTGTTTTTCTGTTGTAAGCCACATCTGTGCCGATGTCATTGAGGTATATGATGTTCTGTGTGACGGAACGGAGTTGGTAATAGACATCATAGAGTACATTTTCCACTTCTGCATCATTGGTGAGATAGGTCTCTACCTGCATTGAATCTGAAGGGAAACGGTCAAAAAAACTGTCACTGCAGGAATGAAGCCCAAAAGCTATGATTCCAATGAGTAGTATTGTAATTATTCTTTTCATATGCATAATTTATTGTATTGATGGATGTTATGGTTAGTTGTGGAAATTAGAAACCAATGTTGATTCCGAATGTGACTACGCGAGATAATGGGTAGCTTCCGAAATCAACGCCATTATTAGTGGAAGAGTTCCCGGAATAGTTCGACTCGACCGAATAACCCGGATATTTATCGAAGGTGTAGAGGTTTTGTGCATTCAGGCTGAATCGCAACATCTCAAAACCAATCTTTTTTGATATCTGCTTCGGAAGAAGATAGCCGATGCCAAGATTTCGCAAACGGAGATAATCTGAGCTATAAAGATATCGGGTAGAAGCATTGATGTTGGAACCGAGGTTGTTGGTTCCTGCTTTGTGTGATGTGCCGTTACCGGGATCACTTTCCGATTTCCATCGTCCCAGACCGGACTCAGCCAACACATTATCGTCATATCTGTTTAGAGTGAATGCTCGTGCAGCGGCAAAGATTACTTCACCTCCTACCTGTCCATCAATTGTGAAGTTGAGGTCAATATTTTTGAATGCAAAAGTGTTAGTCCATCCGAAAGTGAAATCAGGCTGGTAGTTACCCACGCGTTGGAAATCATCGTTGTTAATCTTTCCGTCAACAGTATAGTCTTCGTACATCAGATCACCGACTGCCTGTGTGCCGAAATTGGGATTATTTTTCACATCTTCGGCATTGTTAAAGGTCCCAATTACTTTCAGCATATACATATCACCCATTGGTCTTCCCACATAGTTTCTGATCACATTACCCCATTTGGTACCTGCGCTCTGGTTGGAGAGCTGGGATTGTCCGTTGGCGAGAGAGAGAATCTTGTTAATGTTCTTTGAACCGTTGAGTGTGGCTGTCCATTTGAATTCGCCTGTCAGGATGGGTGCAGTCAGTTGTGCTTCAAATCCCTTGTTTTCTATCTCTCCCGAGTTGGCCATGATGGAAGATGCTATACCGTTGAAGTTGGGAATAGACATGGACATCACCACTTCGCTCACCCTGCGGTATAGATCTACTGTCAGTCCAAAACGATTGAAGAACCCCAGATCAATACCCATATCCCACTGGCTGTTGGTTTCCCATCCCAAGTATGGATTAGAGTAGCCGTTGGGATAATAAGCGGTACGTGTCACCATGTTTTCACCGGTGCCAAATACCACCTGGTTGGAACTTCCCAGAGCTGCCATCCAGGAGTAATAATCACCAATTTGGTCATTGCCAGTAAGACCGTAGCTCAGCCTTATTTTTGAACTAGTCAGCCAGTCACTTTTACCCCACTCTTCTTCAGAAATATTCCAGGCAGTCGATCCCGAGTAGAAGATACCCGCGCGTTTGCCGGGGCCGAACTTGCTAGAACGGTCGCGCCGAAGAGAGGCGGAAGCTACATATTTCTGGTTATAATCGTAGTTAATACGACCGAAAACAGCATCAAACGCATATTCGCCCACATCTGAGGAGCCGTTCCAAAGATTTGCTCCATTCACGTTGGTGATATTGGTTTGCGTATATGCAATGGGGTAGTCGCTGTCGGTACGGTCGTCTTGTCGGACATCAAATGTATTGAAATACTCTGCATCATAGCCGAGCAAAGCGGTGAAATTGTGACTCTCATTCGCTGTCCAACTGTAGGTAGCCGTAGTGGAGGAATATAAATCGTAGGCCAGGAGTGAGGAGCGGTACCCGTCAATGGTATTGAAATTGGGTGTCGATTTATTACCCGTATAGCTGTTTCCTAGTAGGTAAGCAGTCTGGTAATAATCACGTTTATAGGAATTGGTCATTAGATCAACACTAGAACGGATAATCAATCCTTCAATGGGTCTAAACTCAAGGAAAGCATTGTTCAATGAGCGAAACGACCATCTGTTGTCGAAGTTCTCCATCAGGTTGGCTACCGGATTCCTGATCTGGGTATTGAAACCGTAGTTGGGGTACCCGTTTTTGCCTCCGGCATGTTGTGCCACCTGGAAATAGTCGCCATTCTCCATGTAGGGGGTGAAAATAGGAGGATAGGTAAGCGATTCAGCCACAATGCCGGTTACATCTTCGGTATTCCCGCCCGAGGGATTTTGTGCACGAATGTGGTTGTAGGTGGGAGAGAAGCTGACACCCAGTTTGATCTTATCGGTGAGCAGCGCCTCAAATCCACCTTTCAGGTTGATACGCTTGTTATAGGAGTTCAACAAAATCCCATCCTCATTGAGATAAGAGGCGGAAAAATTGTATTTCACCTTTTCCGTGCCGCCAGTCACCGAGACGCTTGTCCTGTAGTTGAGCGCATTGCGGAAAATGTCCTTCTGCCAGTTGTTGTCCGGCAGGGTGCTGCGTTTGTTCCAGAGATCCTGCAGTGCAGGGAAGTTACTGATGGTTCCGTTATTGGTCCTGGCTTCGATCACCATCTCCAGGTAATCGTCCCTGCCCAACACATCGACATAGGTGGATGGCTGGCTGATACCCACTTGTGCATTGAGGCGGATATCAGGCTTGCCCTCCTTGCCTTTTTTTGTAGTGACGATAATCACCCCGTTACCGGCACGCGATCCGTAGATAGCCGATGAAGCAGCATCTTTTAGGATCTGGATGCTCTCCACATCCTGAGGATTGATGTTTGCAAAATCGCTGCTTGAGGTTGTGGGGTATCCGTCAATTACATAAAGGGGGTCGTTCCCGCTGTTGATGGATCCGTTTCCCCTGATTCGGATAGCAGGTGATTCACCCGGCTGTCCGCTGATTTGCTGGAATGTTACGCCGGAGCTCATTCCTACAAGGCTTTGTGCCAAGTTCCCCGTGGGCATATCTGCCACCTTGCCTCCTTCAACTGTTGCCACAGCTGTGGATAGAGAGCGTTTGGTTACGGTGCCGTACCCGATCACAATCAACTCCTCCATCAAGGTTACATTTTCGGTCATTGTCACATCTATCCGGTTTCTGTTGCCGACAGGAATGGTTTGTGACTCATACCCAACAAAAGAAAAGAGAATGCTTGCATCGCGACCGGGGACTCTCAGCGTGTAGTTTCCTTCAAAATCGGTTACCGTTCCGGTTGAAGTCCCTTCAACCTGCACAGTCACTCCGATCATCGGCTCTCCCAGTGTATCCATTACCTTACCAATGATGGTGCTCTCCTGAGCGGTAGCCCTCGTGAATAAGGATAAGAGGCTTAGTAGTAAAATAAAAACTTTCGAGGTAAAGATCAATTTAGTCATAATGTTTTTTTATAAGCGTTTAAATTCATTTATTTTGATTCAGTTAAAACTCACTTTGTTCATGGTAATATGCCGGATATCAGTGATGGATATCCGGCAATATGTGTGGTTTCTTCAGGCTTTCTTCACCCTGGGCTGGATGGATGTGAGATCCTTGATCATGATCGTCTCGCCGGATGTGATGCTCTTTCTTGCCGCAATGCCGATGAGGCAGGCCAGTGCTCCGTCCCTTGTCCCGGCAGCCTGCTGCAGCGGATCCGGTGTCCCTGGGATGAAGATCTGATCCTTGAGGAGTTTGTCACCACCTCCATGCCCAAACCCCTGCGGGATGTGGAAGTACTCCCTTTTCCCGAAGTTCTTCGATACCATGATCTGGTCGTAATTCGCGTCGGTCGTGGGATTTGATTCCTGTATCCATGCATCCATCCTTCCCTTTGTGCCGTTGAAGGCAATGCGGTATCCCTCATAGGGCGAGTAGGTTGTCAGGGAGTAGGTTACCTGTACACCGTTCATGTATCTGATGGTTGCGGCCATCTTATCGAAGATGTTCACATCGTTTCGGAATACACACCCGTCCCGATGGTAGCCGTCAAATTTCTCGTTGTCCACGTATAGTCTTTTTAGCTGCTCGTTTTGCATGATGTCGAAGTGAAAGTTGCACTCCTTGGTGTGGTTACAGCTGCGGCAATTGTCGGCACGGAAGGGACCGTTTTTTCCGTAGAACCCCAGTTCTCCTAGGGCATAGACGCTCTCCGGGTCGCTTCCTATCCACCAGTTGAGCAGGTCGAAGTGGTGGCTTGCCTTGTGTACCCACAGGGATCCGCCTTTCTCCACGAGCCGGTGCCACCTGCGGAAGTAATCGGCGCCGTGCGAAGTGTCAAGATACCAGTGGAAATCGACGGAAGTGAGTTCACCGATCTCGCCCGCCTGGAGGATCTCCCACATCCTGGCACGATGGGGGGAGTAGCGGTAGTTGAACGTGACCCTGCACTGCTTGCCGGTTCTCTTCTCGGCATCGATGATGCGCTGTATCTTCTCCTCGTCAATGGCCATCGGTTTCTCGCTGATGACATCGGCCCCCATCTCCATTCCTTTCACAATGAAGTGGTCGTGCGTGTTGTCGTCGGTGGTGACGATCAGCCGGTCGGGCTTGGTCTCACGCATCATCTGTTCGAAGTTCTCGAAGGTGGGGCAGTCTGTGTCGATAAGTTCCTTGCCCAGTGCTAGCCTTCCGGGATTGTGGTCACAGAGCCCCACGAACTCAATGAGGCTTGGATACTCTTTTGTGAGGCTGCTTCCCCACATGCCAGTTCCCCTGCTTCCGAGACCCACGATGGCCAGCCTTGTTTTCTTGTTGTTCCCGCTGTTGCCGGCCCTGTTTTCGGCAAAAACGTGTGAAGCGGGGTTCACAATCGTTGTTCCGGCAATGGCTCCCGAAACTGCCAGAAACTTCCTTCTTGACATCTGATTTTTTTTGTTTTCCATTTAAATAAAATTTTTATATGTTTTGAAAAGGTTTAACAGAAAAAGATCTACTTGTTCGATTTCAAAATTAGATGAAAAAAGAGGTCTCATACTGTAAAATATGATTTAAAAGGTGAGAAAAATGATAAATCGTGCTAATATGAAAAATGTTAAATTTTATGTTATAAGTCATCCATTAATGTCAGTTTTAATTTCTCCAAAGTAGATAATTGGACTGTTTATTTAAATTATTATTACATTAATGTCCACTAAAAAATTAGAAAATGTCATTTGAAATTATTTATATACCAGGATCTTTTAGTGTGACGATTTGATTTTTCTGATTATGAAGGAACAATGAATAAAGGCAAATTCGTGTATGGTAGAATTCTTACTTCAGCGGGTTTTTGACACCATTGTCTTAAAGTGTGATGGCAGTAGATTTAAAAATATTTTACATATTGGAATCAACTTTTTGTAGTTGTTGTTAGGGAAACTCACCAGCCGTTACAGTTTACATGATTTTGATTGTGGCAATTGAAGTCCACAGCATAAAAAGTTTCCATCTCGGTTTTGGAAAAAGTGTTACTGTAGTAATTTTTTAAAAGCAACTTAAAATCGATATTATAGAATCTTTGAGAAGCTTGCTTGGTATATCATCGGAATTGCCAGACAAAAGTTGGAAAACAATAATTTGAAGCCTGTATCAAATACTATAGTAGAAATATCATAAATTGAAGTTGTTTAAATAAGGTGTTTTGTAAAATTGCTGATACTTTGAATATAACCAAAATATCGCAAAATGAAATTAAAATTAACTAATGTCTAACCCCTAAGCAGAATGAAATGAAAAATCTAAAAAGAAAGACAAAAAGCAGTGTCCATTTGGCGAGACAGCTTTTGAAACTGTTTCTCGCGATGGTATTGTTAACAGGGACGGTCGCACTCAATGCTCAGACAAGAACGATTACCGGTACAATTGTTGATAATAACGATGTTCCTGTAATCGGGGCAACAATCATGGTCGTAGGTACAACAAATGGTACAACCACCGATGCAAATGGCCATTATTCTTTGAGAAATATTTCAGCTGATGATGTTTTGCAAATTTCCTATATCGGGTATGAAACACAGACAATATCTGTCGGTGCACAAACCAATATTCGGATTATGTTAAAGGAAGATACGCAAACGCTCGATGAATTGATTGTTGTTGGTTACGGAACCCAGAAAAAAAGCGATTTGACAGGCGCTCTGTCAAGGGTAACGGAAGAGCAGATTAAGGAGCGCCCCGTTCAGAATGCACTGCAGGCCCTACAAGGAAAAGTTACCGGAGTTGATATCAGTTCCAATAACAGGCCGGGAGAGCTTGCCTCCATCAGAATTCGTGGGAACAGATCGATCAATGCTTCCAATGAGCCGCTGTATGTTGTGGACGGTATTCCGCTTGCATCGGGATCAATGGCTGATATCAATCCGAATGATATTTCTTCCATTGAGGTGCTAAAAGATGCATCAGCCACAGCGATCTACGGTTCACGCGGTGCGAACGGCGTTGTTCTGGTGCAAACCAAGAAAGGCACGGAAGGAAGGGTGACAGTTGGCTACGACGGTTCGGTTTCGTTCAATCGGATCGATGAATTGACAGATTATATGAATGCTGGTGAACTGCTTGACTGGCAGCGATCGGCATATATCAACGGCGGAACTTATGGCGGGGCTTATGGTAATGCTCCTGATATGGAGAGAGATATGGTGCTTTTCATGGGCAGCCAGAACTACATGCGCAGAATCTTGGGCACAGCCTATCAGCTTGATTCGAATGGAAATCAGGTGTTAAGACCTGCGACAGCCGCAGAAAAAGCAATGGGTTATGCCGATCAGGTGCCCGTTTATAATGCTGCCAAGTTGTTTGATCAAAACTGGACCGATTTGGTTACCCGCACCGGTATTACCAATAACCATCAAATATCTTTATCATCCGGTTCCGACAGATCCAAACTGTATATGTCAGTATCCTATTTGAATCAGGAATCACCGATGGTTGATCAGGATTATGAACGTTTTACCGCCAACATCAATGGAAACGTGAATCCGGTTAAATGGCTGAATGTAGGAGCATCACTCAATGCAAACTATTCCATTCAGAATTATGGGATGATGAATAATACCGGCAACTCTACCGCAAAAGACTCTTACGGTCAGGCACTGGCATTGCTGTCATACGCCCCTGCTTATGATGAAGAGGGCAATCTGATGAACCCGGGCTCCGGATTCGGCCCTTCAGGAGATAATGTGCTGGTGAATATTGCAAACGGGATAAACGAAGACAGGGCATACTCCGTGATGAGCAGTAATTTTGCAGAGGTGGACATCACTTCCTGGCTGAAGTACCGCATGAATCTGGGAGCTCAGTTCAGACATACCCGCAATGGTAGTTTCTATGATAAGGACTATACCAATCCCATTGGTTCAAAACCGCCCGCATCGGTACCCATGACAGGGTACAACAGAAATGCAACAAGCTTTTCATGGGTATTGGAGAACTTGCTGTATGCCGATAAAAACTGGGACGACATCCACACGTTAAATCTAACATTGCTGCAATCGGCTCAGGAAACAAGAAACGAAAACTTATGGGTCAGATCGCAGGATCTGCTGTATTCATCGGCTTTATGGTATTCATTGTCCGATAATTCGGTCGGCAAGCCCCATGGTTACGGTTCGGGCTTTTCGAAGTATGCGCTGGCCTCATACATGGGAAGGGTAAATTATTCATTGTTGAATAAATATCTGCTCACTGCAACTGGCCGCTGGGACGGATCTTCTGTACTTGCGCCCGGAAATAAATGGGACTTTTTCCCCTCCCTGGCTGTTGCGTGGAAATTGGAGCAGGAACGGTTCTTGCAAGATATGGACTGGGTTGATCAGTTAAAACTGAGATACGGATGGGGTGTTACGGGTAACTCTGCAGTCGGTGCTTACAGTACATCCGGATCACTGATGGGAGCCAACCAGGTATTTAACAATACAGAAGTTGCAGGTGCAAAAGCATCCGTGATGCCCAACTATGCATTGGGCTGGGAAAAGACGGCACAGACAAACCTCGGATTGGACTTTGCTTTGTTTAAAAACAGGATAAGCGGTTCGATAGAATATTATCAGGCAAATACTTCTGACTTGCTGATGGATCGTTCGATTCCTGCAATTTTAGGGTATGTAAGTATTCAGTCGAACGTTGGTAAAACACGAAATAGAGGATTTGAGGTTAATCTGTCGACCGTAAATATCAGTACCCCCGATTTTACATGGGAAACAGATTTCAACTGGTCTACCAATAAAGAAGAAATCGTGGAACTGGCGAATGGTAAACAGGATGATAAGAGTAACGGATGGTTTATCGGACAACCTATCAGGGTGATGCGAGATTATCAGTATGATCGCTTGTGGCAGGATACGGAAGAAGATCGTTCCCTGATTGATATTTACAAAACAGTAGGTAAACTGACCTATATTCCGGGTCAGGTTAAGCTTGTTGATCAGCAGCCCATGGAAGTGGTTCCTGCAGGTACCGAGGGTTCGGTAACCTATACTTTGGCCTCTGGAGAGACAATTACGATCATGGATAATGGATTCGGAAAAATTAACGACGATGATGCGAAAATACTTGGATCGAACAGGCCAAAATGGGTAGGAGGTATCACGAACACCTTTGCATACAAGAATCTGCAGCTTAATTTCCTTGTTTATGCACGCATTGGAAACCTTTATTACGGTTTGCTGCAAACATATGGCAGAAGAGTCGAAAAAGATGTGTGGAGTCCTGAAAACACATCCGGAAGATATCCACAACCGACGACCAAAGTACACAGCAGTAGTTCAGATGCAATGAACTACGTGAGTGGTAACATGGTAACTGTGCGAAATATATCGTTGTCATATACATTCCCTGAAAAGGTTCTAAAGAAATACAATCTTTCAAATATGCAGCTATACGGACAGGTAATCAATCCATTTATCTTCGGGGGCGACCTTGTAAAAGTGGGTATCAACCCCGATGACGTGAATGGTTGGGATTCAAAAACTGGTGCAATGGCAGGAGGACAAACCAACAACACTGCATTGATGCGTAGTTATGTAATTGGATTAAGATTCGGATTTTAAATGAAAGCAATCATGAAAAAGTACATTATAATAATATTATTATCATCTATAGGAATAGTATCTTGTTCCGATAGTTTTTTGGAAGAAAAGATGGTGTCGACAATTACCCAGGATTATTTTAATACCGAGAAAGGGTTGGAACAACTCATAAACGGAACGTACGATGCCTTGAGATGGAAGTATGGATGGGAAGAAGGATCTTACATGTTTCATGTGGGGTCGGATGCAGAAATAAGGGGAGATAATTCCTGGGATATTTATTCTCCCACAGTATGGACACCTGCCGGGGGCGCTGGGAACTATACAAACAATCTGATGGGATATTACGCCAAGCAACTCCTGGGAGGCTACCCCACGGTAAATAATTGCAACAGGGCAATAGAAACAATAAGAGAGGGAAAGGCAATGGGACGCTTTGCAACAGATAAGCAATATGCAGCTCAAAGAATGTCAGAGGCGCTGTTTACAAGAGCATGGGTCATTTATATGTTGAACACTTCGCTGGGTGATGTTCATATGACTTTGAAAAGCAACAACTCGTTGCCTGCTGCGTACAATTTCCCGAAATCAACATCTGAAGAGATATACAAACAGATCATTGGTGATTTGAGATTCTGTTATGATAATCTTCCCGCTACCCTATTCGAAGGTGGATCAACAGAGGGCAGAGAGAGGGTATCTAAAGGTGCAGCAGCCCATTTTCTTGCCAAGCTTTATCTGCAAAGAGCGCAGGGGGCTGACTTCAAACAGTACAGGAAAGCTGACGGTACAATTGATCATGCCAATGCAAATGCTCATTTGGGAATGCTTTATAAAGGAAATGTAGCAACAGATCTTGATTCATGTATCTATTTTGCAACACAGGTAATCAATAGTCCCAATTACAAACTGGCCGAAGATTATGCCGATATTTTTGCTACCGCAAAAGGTGCATACCCTTCCGAAAACAATCCGGAGATTATTTTAGCTGCTTCCTTTGGTCCCAAGCTGGCCAATACCCGCTACGGTATGCGTTTTCAATGCTACATGACCTGTAATTATGTGCGTGCACTTTGGGGCTTACCCAACCGTACATGGGAATATGGACATCAGAACGTGAGGATGAGAACAAATGACTGGGGATACGATGTGTTTACAGATAAACAGTCGGACTCAAGGTTCGAAAAGACATTCCTTATAGAATACAAGGCCATGCTATCCGAAGGAGCCAATGATGTTGATTATTACAGTTACAAAGATCCAAAAAACGGTACAAAACAATGGTCTGCTGACGAGGCTGCCTATTTTAATGCAAACATTTTACCTGCGTATAACCGCGAATCGTGGAATGGACGTCCAGCTGTTGCCGGAGAACGTAAGATAGGAAAAGGTGATTTGGGTCTTGTCTTTCTAGAAAATACAAAAGAGACAGCCATCCCGATCGACGTAGCGAAAGCGCAGCCTTATGTATTATATCCACGCTGGACAAAAGATGGAGATAAATATTATTACAGAAGAGATGCAAGTGATAATTTCAAAGCAAACAACGTAGGGCTGGAATTTGGTATTGGTGTTGCTGCTACTGTAAAAAAACATATCGACGTGAACAGGGAAGCCATAAACTCGGAGTATGGAAGCCGAAATGTGGCAATGTTCAGAATAGCAGAGACATACCTGATAAGAGCAGAAGCATATGGCCGTAAGGGTGATATTGCTTCAGCAATAAATGATGTGAATAAAGTAAGAGAAAGAGCAGCATACAAGCCTGGCGAGAATCGTGCGGAAGTGCTTGCAAGATTATATCCGGGCGCAGCGGAGCTGAACGCTTCGGAGAAACTATATCCTTATACCGTAACCCAAGGCAGGGTTTCCGATATGAGAATTGATGCTACTTACTGGGACGGTACTTCAGCCAATTCAATTGCAGAGAATTATCCCTCCAGCGCAAAAACTGATTTGCAAAGGTTCGTTCATTTCATTTACAATGAACTGACAAGAGAGATGATTGGAGAGCTTACAATCTATGAAGGAATTCATCATGCTGGAATTCAGGCCGACAGGATTATGTGGCACCAGCAGATGGGGTCAACCCTTCAAAATCACTGGCCTGTATCTGATAATGTGAATGGGACACAAGGTCAAAACGGAAACGGGAAGGGTGCATTCAGGCCTTTCAATACATTCAAGCCATTCCCGCAGGCATTTATGGATATGCTCACCGATGAAAACGGGAAACTGCTGGATGAGACAGCGAAAGCAGCTTACCAGAATCCGGGTTACAATTAAGAATTTATGGCGTAGATGAATAAAATAGCTTTTATTTTTTGCCTCCTGTTATTTACTGTGCAGGCTTACTCTCAGGATCCGCGTGAGCTTTTATACAATATTGAAATACTTGCGCCCAATCATGCCTTTAAACCGAAGGTAGATGGATTTGCAAAAGAGAGAATTGAAGATGAATTAAACCGGGGTGTCATTGCGGTTGAGGGTGAAGATAACAACGTGTATGTGAGCTGGAGACTATTAAAATCGGATCCCGCTGATGTAGCTTTTGATGTGTACAGGGGTACCGGCAATCGTTCTGTTAAACTGAACAGGAGACCCGTCACGGCTACCACGGATTTTGTAGACCGGAAAGCGAGCAATAAGACAGATGAATACTGGGTTATCCCTGTAACGAAAAAAGGGAATGAGGCACCCTCGGAAAAAGCTTCCGTGATTGCCAAGAAATCGCTGGAAGAGCCTGCCTACATCTCCATACCGCTGCAGGATGAGGTCGTTCCGGGAAGGAGAAGGCTGGGGGTGGCCGACCTGAATGGTGACGGCAAATTCGATTTCATCCTGATACAACCCAACGTGAGCAAGGATCCGGGATCACGACCCGATTCCTCACAGGTGACCTATAAGATAGAGGCATATCTGAATGATGGCACTTTTCTGTGGCGCAACGACCTGGGTGATGGAATTGAACCGGGCGTTTGGTATTCTCCTTTTATCGCTTACGATTTTGATGGTGACGGCAAAGCGGAGATCGCTGTGAAGACAGCACCGGATGGTATTCGGGATGCCGATGGCGCCGTTTATGAAGGCGAGGAGTGGATCTCCATCTGGGATGGCATGACCGGCGAGGAGATAACCAGAGCCAGCTGGCCTGAACGTACGGAGAGACTGGGAAACTACAACAGGCAAAACCGCAACCAGCTGGGTGTGGCCTATCTGGATGGAAAAACACCCTGCCTGATTGTGGGGCGCGGAACCTATAAAGCGATGTTCGTGGACGCATATCAGTTTACCGATGGGCAGCTTACAAAACTGTGGAGCTGGGACGGCGATGAGGAGAATCCCATCGTACGCAGTCAGGGAGCCCATATCATGCTGGTGAATGATGTGGATGAGGATGGCCGTGACGAAATGATTCTCGGGAGTGCAGTTTTGGACGATGATGGTACATTGTTGTGGTCGGCCGGTTTGGGCCATCCTGACAAGGTTTATGTTACCGATATTGATCCTTCCCACCCTGGTCTCGAGATATTTTTTGCCGTTGAGGCTTTGCATGACAAGGACGGCCTGGGCATATGCGTTCGTGATGCAAAAACAGGTGAACTGATCTGGAGCGTGGGTGAACCCACTGTCCATATCGGTTCGGGCATGGTGGCCGATATAGATCCGTCACTTCCGGGATTGGAGGGTTTCGCAAATGAAGATCCCAAGGGACACAGAGCAATGAGGGTGCCCGGGAATGACAACAAATATCTGTTTGACGCAAAGGGAAATCTGATTGGTTCAGGAGAAGATGTGCCGCCAACGGGTGACTGGCTCTGGTGGGATGCCGGCAAGATACGCCAGTATATTGCCGGTGACCGGGAAGGAATCTCGGTGATGAAATATAAGCAGGGGGAAGTACAAAGCGGTTTCCAGGGGCGGGTTATCATGACTGCCGACCTCTTTGGCGACTGGCGCGAAGAGATAATCACCGCTTTGCCCGGTGAGTTACGCATTTATAGTACAACACTTCCTGCGAACGACCGCAGGATAACACTCCTGCAAGACAATACGTACAGGCAGACGATCACTGTTCGTACGATGGGATATCAGCAACCACCCGTTCCATCCTTTTATTTGGGAGAATAATATAGTTAAAATATTTCAATCGTATGAAAAAACATTTTTCGGGTATTGCATCCATCTTGTTGTGCTGTTTTATCCTGCCCCTGTCTCTGCAAGCCCAAATAGGTACCCGTTTCCCATCAGAGAGAAAAGTGGTAAACGATCCGGTGACGGGTGTCGAGCTTCTGTTTTTGACAAGCAGCCAGTCGGGCGACAGAAAAATTTATCCCACACACAATCAGTGGACTTCCAATGGCGAGTGGGTTGTCTTCAGCTCGGGGCGCGTTGCGGGAGAAGCCATGGCCGTAAACGAGAAAACAGGTGATATTGTACAGATTACCGAGGGTGGATATTCCGGGATGCTGAGTGTGGCAAGAAAATCAATGAAGCTCTATTTTATGCGCAGACCGGAGGGTCCGCAACGTACTCCCGTGGCGGTAGAGGTTGTCGAGATTGATCTGGAAAAGCTGTTTGCTGACTCTGAGTCGGGCAACCTGAAACGGGCTGCTGCTTATGAACGGATCTGCGGAGTCACCCCGGCTGACATGGACGCAGGAGGAGACATGGCGCTCGACGGGGGAGAGGAGTGGGTGTGGTTTCGTGTGGGAAAAGAGGAGGCCTTAAAATATCTTCCCGAAGGAACAGAGATTGCCCGACCTTTCGGCCCCCGGAACATGGGCGCCGGCCCCGCCGGTATTGCCGGAATGAATATCCATACCGGTGAAATCAAACAGGTCGTGTCGGTACCTTTCCAGATTGGACACATACAGAGCAACCCCTGGGTGCCCGGACAGATTGTCTTCTGCTGGGAAACAGGTGGTAAGGCCCCACAACGTACATGGATTGTCAATGCCGACTGTACAGGACTGCGTCCGCTTTATCCGGAGTCGGAATACGAGTGGATCACACACGAGGCGGTGATCAGCCCCGATGAAGTAGCATTTGCCATATTGGGACATCGACCCATACAGGGCATCCACGATGAGCACAGGCCAAAAGGAACCGACGTGAAGGGTGCCAACCCGGGACAAGAAACAGCTTGGGGACCTTCCGGAACACGGGAAAAACCGACCGGACTCGGGATTGTGAATATCAACACCCGGGAAATGACAATCGCCGGACAAATACCCTACGGCAGTGGATTCTGGCATGTGCACGGTTCACACGACAAGCGTCTTGCCGTGGGCGACAATTTTGAACGTGAACTCTACCTGATCAATCGCGAAACAAACGAAAGGATGCTCCTTACCGCCGGTCATAAGGCCACAGCTGCCGATCATCTGCATCCCACATTCAGCCCCGACGGTACCAAAATAGAGATTCAATCGGCCATGCTTTCCGAAGACGACAGATCCATGAACATCTGTATTGTTCGTGTACCCGGGAAGTGGTTGAAAAATGAGAGATAAGAGCCGGATGAGTTGATGGGGCAGTTAAATTTTCCTAAGTTTGTAGTTGAAAACCATTTTTAATAAATCATATGAAGCGTAAATTGTTTTTGTTTTTATTTCTGTTGCAGGCAGGCTTTCTTGCAGCACAGAACATGACCGATGTGAGCCTTTTTTTACGGAGCGACAGTGGCACCTATCTCAACCGTGTCTCATCGGAAACGGGCGATCTGTACAAGGCCTTGGGCCATCACGGGCCTGCCATTGAAAATGAGTGGCTGGCACTGAGGTTGTATTTCGACAAGAAAGCGGCCATCGATGTTTATTCGAAAGCAACGCCCGGGCTAGAACTGGGTACCTATAAATGGTATCCCACCACGCAGCAGCAGCTCGAGGGAAAGGGAGCCGACTACTACAAGGTGGGACCCACCGTCGGCCTTGGCGGTATCCGCTTGTGGGACGGCGAGAAGGTGGTTCCCCTCGATCCTGTTTCAAACAGAACAGCCAGGGTGGTAAAAGAGGGGTCGGTCTCCTATATGGAGATGCTATCGGAAGATGTACCCTACGGGAACCGGAAAGTGGATATCCTGGTGCGGGTGACCGTCTATTCCGGATTTAGAAAGGCGAAGGTGGAAGCCTTCGCGTTGACCGATGAGGATGTGGCATTTGTCACCGGCATCAACTATCACCCCGGACAGCAGGTGGTTGTGGAGGAGGATTGTATATTCACCTGGGGACTGCACCCCGAAGATGTGGCTGCTGAACAGGTGGAGCTGGGCTCCGCGATCTTTGTGAATCCCGATGACTTCGATCAGACAAAAGACGATGGAAACCAGCATATTTTTATTTCTAAACCGACCAGACAGATGAGCCTGTGGATTACCTCTGCCAATGGCAAGGAGCCGCTCGTGAACACCCTTGATCGGTTTATCGACTTTGCAAAATTTGAAATGCGTATAGATTAACCCATCATAGAAGCTTACAGCCATGCGCACCCGCTACCACCTCCCGGTTTGCCTGATCATCCTGATGATCTTACCAGGCACCCTTTTGAGCGCCCAACAGGATACCGTCGCCGGCATCCCGGTCAACTACGATGAATCGAAGACAGGCAGCTGGGTGCTGCCCGACCTTTTTGCCCTGCAAAGCGGCAAGCGGGTGACCGATGCCAGGGGATGGATGGAGCAACGCCGCCCGGAACTGCTCCGTCTTTTCGAAACGGAGCAGTTCGGCAAGAGCCCGAAGCGGGTGTCGCGCTACGCCAACCGCTTTGATGCGGGTAGCCCTGCCTTCCATGGCAAGGCTGTCAGAAAGCAGGTGAGGCTCTACTTCACCGAAGATACGGCAAGACATCAGGCCGACATGGTGATCTACCTGCCGGCAGAGGCAGCCGGACCGGTACCGCTCTTTCTAACTGTCAGCTTCTTGCCCAACGCCCTGATGATAGATGATCCGGGCCTGGCACCCGGCTCCTTCTGGAACAGGGCGGGGGAAAGGGTGCCGGTGGGGCCCCGGCAGGAAGCTCCCCGCATGGGAGGCCTTGATGTGGAGAAGTTCATCGCCAACGGGATTGGTGTGGCCACCCTCTACTATGGTGACATCGAGCCCGATTTTCCCGCCGGCATCCGGCACGGTGTCAGGGGGCATTTCCTGCCCGCCGGCCAGGAGTGGCCCGCGCCGGACGAGTGGGGAACCATCTCTGCCTGGGCCTGGGGACTCAGCTACGCGATGGACTACCTGGAACAGGATCCTGCTGTCGATGCATCGAAAGTGGCGCTGCATGGTGTCTCCCGCCTGGGTAAGACGGTGTTGTGGAGCGGAGCCCTCGATCAGCGCTTCGGCATGGTCATCGCCAGCTGCTCCGGCGAGGGAGGGGCTGCCCTCTCACGGCGCGACTATGGTGAGACCATTGCACACATGATCGCCCCCACGCGCTACTTCTACCAGTTTTGCGGAAATCGTGCCCGCTATGGCGATGATCCCAACCAGTCACCCATCGATGCCCATATGCTGCTTGCGCTGATCGCACCACGGCCGCTATTGCTGCAAACGGGCGACAGCGACGGATGGTCCGACCCGAAGGGTGAGTTCCTGTCGGCTGTCGCCGCCGAGCCGGTCTACCGTCTCTTCGGCAAAAGAGGCCTGGAGAGAGCGGAGATGCCCGCCCCGGGTGAGCCGATTCTCAATGATATGGGTTACTACATGCACGCCGGAGGACATGGTACCCTGCCCGGTGATTACGATGTCTTTATTGACTTCATGCGGAAACATTTTTTACCGGTCGATGCGGAGGTGACTGATAAAACCAGGACCGCACAGCTTCCCCCGGTGTTTGGTCCCGAGTATGGTGGAATGGCCAGGAAAGATGAATTGACACGGGTCTACATCTCACCGATAAGGGTGCTCTGGAGTTCCGACACCACGGGAACGCTGGTCAGGAACAGCCAGGTGTTGCTGCAGCCGGGCAACAGCCAGTCGGACATGAGCCGCACAACCCGTTTCTGCGCGATGACAACGACCCTTACCGACACCGCTTCCATCCTGCTGGACTATGGCAAAGAACTGCATGGCGGACTCCAGCTGGTGATGGGCGGCTCCTCCCGCCGGGAGCCTTCGCTGGTGCGGATCCGCTTTGGCGAGTCGGTGGGAGAAGCCAACAGCAATACCTACAACTCCGACTGGCTGATGGGCTTTTCTACCGATGACCATGCCAAGCGGGATATCATCCTGGAGATTCCCCGCAGCGGGATGATCGAGATCGGAAACACAGGCTTCCGGTTTGTGCGGATCGACCTGCTGCAGCCGGGTACCACGATCAACATCAAGGAGGCTCGTGGCATCCTGCGCTACAGGGACATCCCCTACCTTGGGTCATTCAAAAGCAGCAACCCGCGACTCGACTCCATCTGGATGACCGGGGCCTACACCACCCACCTCAACATGCAGGAGTACCTCTGGGATGGCATCAAACGCGACCGGCTGGTCTGGCTGGGCGATTTTCATCCGGAACTGAAAGCCATCAACGCCGTATTCGGATACAACGAGGTGGTACCAAAAAGCCTGGATCTGGCAACCCGACAATACCCGCTTCCGCAATGGATGAACGGGATGAGCTCCTACTCGATGTGGTACCTCATTATTCACCACGACTGGTACATGCAGCAAGGTGATCTCGATTTTTTGAATAGTCACCGGGAATATATTGTCGGCCTGATTGATTTGATCAATAGCAAAATCGCCGAAGATGGTACCGAGACACTGAGCCCTTTCCGGTTTCTCGACTGGCCCTCCACTCCCAACAAGGAGGGTGTGGAGGCCGGATACCGCGCGCTGCTGTCATGGGCACTGCGCGATGCACGGAAATTGTGTGCGGTGCTTGGGGAGAGCCGCTCTGCCGACGTGGCCGCGGAAGCCGCCCGGAAGCTGAATAGAAAAACTTTGCCCCACAACAACCTGAAACAGGCTGCCGCGCTGATGGCAGTAGCAGGCATGATGGATCCACTAAAAGCGAGTGAAGAGGTGATCGCTGTGGACGGTGCAAAACGTTTCTCCACCTTCTACGGCCTCTACATGCTCGAGGCCCTCTCACTGGCCGGCATGCAGGATGAGGCACTAAAAATCGTGAGCGACTACTGGGGCGGGATGCTCGACATGGGTGCCACCACTTTCTGGGAGGACTTCAACATGGAGTGGATGGAGAACTCGGCACGGATAGACCAGCTCACACCGGAGGGGATGAACGATATCCACGGCGATTTCGGCGATTACTGTTACCCCAGCTTTCGCCACAGCCTCTGCCATGGCTGGTCCTCCGGGGTGACAGCCTGGCTCACGGAAAATATATTGGGAATAAGGGTTGTGGAGCCCGGCTGCAAAGTCATCGAAGTAAAACCCCATCTCGGAAACCTGGCGTGGGTAGAAGGTAGTTTTCCCACTCCCCACGGGGTGGTGAAAGTGCGGCATGAACGACTGCCGGACGGTGAGGTCCGTTCGGAAATAGATGCACCCGAAGAGATTCAGATCATCAGGTAACATCTTGGTAGCCCTTCCCGAATGAATACACCCCAAAAGTTGGCGACAACTTCTGGGGTGTATTGTTAAAAAACTGGACTCTTCTCTGCCGGTCAGCGCATCTTGTAGATCTCGGCTCCCGCCATCAGGAAAGCACCCAGGCCGAAGTCGTCGAAGTCGGGCTCCCGTTCGTAGGTGACCGGTTGTGCCTCCTTGGGCTCCTTGCCGGTGCCCTGTACGTATCCCAGAAAACCATTCGGATGCAGGCTGTCTCTTACCATGGCATTCCATGCCCTGTAGATGACCGGTGCATATTCAGCCCTGTCCAGCAGCCCGTTGTTTACGCCATAAGCCATCCCGTAGATGAACATGGCGGTGCCGGTAAGCTCCTTTCCTCCGTAGTTGTCCGGGTCATGGAGACTCACATTCCAGAAACCATCCTCGCGCTGCACCTTCTTCAGTGCTTCACTCATCTTTACAAGCATGGTCTCATATTCACCCCGGTGCGGCTCATCCTTGGGCAGGATGTCCAGCATGCGTGCCATGGCGACAACCACCCATCCATTGCCACGCGACCAGTAACAGTCTTCGCCGTTGGGCTCGGTGTAGGGAGGATCAAAATCGGCATCCCGCCACCATAGCTGATCCTCAGGGTTGTAAAGACCCTTGTCGCCATGCTGCAGTTTGGTATACATATACATGTCGTAGGCGCGGTTGTAGTAAGCGGTATCACCGGTGATATTGCCAAGTTGCGCAAAAATGGGCATGCCCATCTGGATGGCGTCGATCCAGTTCCAGTCGTCGATCTTGTCCGTGACCATCATCGAGTCGACCGATTGCTTGATGTTTTCGATATAGTGTGCCGGTTTCTCCGGATCCTGTTCGTAAAGGAAGAGATAAGCCTGACCGGCACACTGGTTATCCGCATTGCGCGTTTTCCAGCCATCGGCCGCATTGCGCAACCCCCAGTTGTGCTTGTTTCCCCATTCCAATGCATAATCGAGGTAACGTTGTTGCGGATCAACCTTCCAGAGATCCAGCAGCCCCTCGTAATAATAAGCGCGGGTCCAGAGATTGCTTTCATACGCTTTGTTGCGGGAAGGGTAGGGAACGGGTTCACCCGGATCACTCCACTTCTCCATGAAATAGTCGTTTGCCAGTCGAAGGGCATTCACTACATCCTCTTTTGCCGGTTTGCGGGCGTCGTTGTCGCTGGCGTTGCATCCTGCAAGAATTGCACTGCAGCAAAGGATTGTGAAAAGTAAATTCAGTTGTCTCATTGTTTTTTACGTTTTGTTTTTCAAAAAAGATGGATATTCCAAGTTTTTTCAAAATGAAATATCCATCAATCACCTATGTATAATCAAAAATTCAGATTACTGTTTGGCATCACGGTTTTTATGCTCTACGTACACGGTGTTAAGTTTAAAAAATATTACAGCTTTAAACATAACAAAGGTAAAGGTTGATTGTATGCATTTACTGTAAAAAATGATTTTATAGCTGTGATAAATGATATTTTATCTGAAAAATTACATACTGTTTTTTTTACTAATTTTGCAGTCATGAACATCGTCATCTCTCCTTCTTCCACGCCATCGTTTAATCTGGCGGCAGAAGAATATCTTTTCTCCAGAAAAGGAGAAGATTTTTTGTTGCTTTACATCAACGAACCGAGTGTGATCATTGGATCGAATCAGGCTGTATTGAACGAGGTTGATCCCGATTTTTGTATCGAGCATGATATCCGGATCATCCGTCGGCTGTCGGGTGGTGGTGCGGTGTATCACGACGGCGGGAACCTCAATTACGCCTTTATTCAGGATGGCACCGGTGCACCGTTGAGCGCCCGTTTTCTGGAGCCTATTGTGACTGTGCTTCACGCATGGGGCATTCCCGTGGAGATCGGGAAAAGAAAAGATCTCTGGCTTAATGGATATAAGATATCGGGTACCGCCTCCCATGTTTCAAGAGGAAGGGAGCTGCATCATGGCACCTTGTTGTATGATACCGATCTGGAGATGCTGCGGAGAGCGCTGACGTCCGAGAATGGACGTCTGATTAAAAAAGCCACCGCATCGGTACCCAGCCCGGTACGGAATATCCGTTCATATCTGGCGGAGCATCAGGAAACGACATGCAATACGATTTCTTTTCTTGATATGCTTTCGAAGAAATTACTCACTCACTATGACCTTGATAAAATTGGCACCTTCCAAAGTGAAGAGATCGCACAAATTGAAGAACTGCGAAGAAATAAATATACTCAGCGCGACTGGAACTCCCGGATGTAACGTACTTGATCTTCTTACAGAATCTGCCCCTATGTATTTTCGTGAAAGCGGTGCTCTTTTCCTGCCGGATGTTTGTCTTGGCTTGCTGCCCGTTCGGCTTTTATCGGGTTGCACTCCCTATTACCCTGCCCAGATTGGTACCCTGAATGATACGGTGTGCCATGCCGATGCCGTCACGCAGGTTACCGGCAATATGTAAACCCTTGTAGTGTTTTTCCAGTTGTGAGACCGTGTCAAAACGTTCACCCGAAGAGATTTCATATTGCGGAATGGCATGTTTGTGCCGGAAGATACGGATCATATCAGGCTCTTTCCCTTTCGGGAATTTCAGGAGATGATGGAATGACTGTACGGTCTTCTCTTCAATCTCATTGTCTGATAGCGCTGTAAGAGCAGCTCTTTTCACCCCTCCCATAAAAAAGGAGAAAAGCATCCCCTCTTCGGGGCTTCTGCCCGAAAAGCAGGAGGAGGGAAACAGCACACCCAGGAAATCTTCCTGCTCCCTTGAGGAGATCAGTCCCCCGAACGCATTGAACCGGAGAGGCCCCCTTTCTTTTACCCCAACTGCCACCTGCACCACCGGTGCATAACGCAGGTTGGTGATCCTCTCCATCTCCGGTGCTGCAATAAACGGAAGCAGGTCAGGCAACTGATAGGCACCGACAGTGGTAATGAGATGTTTCGATCTGATGTCGAGCTGCACTCCGTTCTGCACTCCTTTCACTCTCCAGTAACCTGTATCCTGATCGGGACGTACGGTGATGTCACCCACCGATAAGTATATATGCTCCCTGCCGATAAAAGCGGCCATAGCCTTCGGCAGGTTTTCCATCCCCCCTTTGGTGGAGAACACACCTTTCCTTGCCGCTGTTTTAGGCTGTCCTTTGGATGCTTTCGCTTTCCGGATGCTTCCGCCGATAAAGCTACCGTATTGCTGTTCCAGGTTATAGAGTTTCGGCAGGGCATACCGGGTGATCAGCGTATGGGGATCACCTGCATAGATGCCAGACAGGAAAGGATCTACCGCATAGTCGAGGAATGATTTGCCCAACCTGCGGGTGGTCATCGCCGCGATGGTCTCATCGGGATGGGTCCCCCGGGCTCGGAACGGTTCACCCAGTATACGGAGTTTATCGGTAAAACTAAAAAGAGGAGTGGTGATCCCGCTGACCAAACCGTTCGGTAACGGATGAAACCGTCCCCCTTTCCATATCCACCGGCTCTCAGCATCTTTGGCCGCAAATTCAATTTCACATCGGGGTGACAGTGTTTTGTAGAGATCCATCACCTCCTGTGATGCACCCGACCCCGTGTTGGGACCCGATTCAAACAAGAAGCCATCGGCATGAAACGTCTGTATCTGTCCCCCTGCGCGATCGCTTTTTTCCAGGACGGCTACGGATAATCCTCTTTTGGTCAGCTCCACGCCTGCCGACAGCCCTGTGAGGCCGGCACCGATAATGATCACATCTTTTACCATGGGTACACTTATACAGGTTTTGAAAATGTTTTGTCTGTGTTGATCAGCAGCCTGTCGAGCGATGCTGCTACATTGCGGATGAAGGGTGATCCCTTCTCCCGCATCACGATCTTCTCATCGTCATAGTGGATGATGCCATCCTCCTCCAATATCTTCATTATCCCATCTGAATAGGCCGTAGCAGCTTTTATCTCCCCGGCAGATCGATGTAACCGCGAAGCAATCTGCTGCCAGTCGATCTGTTCGTTACACATCAGTTCTGTGATCACCTCACGGGTGATCTGCTCCTCCTCATTCAGCATGTATCCTCTCATTACCGGGATATGGCCGTTGTTGACCGTTTTTATATACGCTTCGATACTCCTGGTATTCTGCGCATAGGCTCCCGAGAGCTGGCTGATGGCGGTGACGCCGAAGGCATATACCTGTCCCGTGGTACGACGGGTGCAATAACCCTGGAAGTTGCGGTGAAGCGTCTTAGTAAGGAACGCCGTGTAGAGCTCATCTTCTTCCCGGATGAAGTGATCCAGCCCAATTTGTCTATACCCCCCGTCCAACAGCCGTTGCTGAGCGGTATGATAGAGATTGTTCTTCAGCTCTTCTGAAGGAAGACCCTTACGCTCCAGCAGCTTTTGCCGCGGGAATATATTGGGGACATGGGCATAGGAGAAAGTGACCAGCCGGTCGGGTGCAAGCGCTATTGCCTTGTCTATCGACGCGGAGAAGCTCTCTACGGTCTGGAGTGGCAGCCCGTAGATAAAGTCGAGATTGATGTGGATGTTCCTTTCCCGTAACAGGGCGAATATATCCTCAATGGGCAAAAGTGTCGGGAGACGGTTCGATGCTTTCAACACTGCCGGATTAAAATCCTGGATACCGATGCTCATCCGGTTAAAACCCGCGTCGATCAGCAATTTAAAGTCATTCTCCCGCATATACCCTGCGTGGCACTCAATGGCGATTTCAGGATTTTCTATCGTGCGAAACCTGCTGAAAAGCTCGTCGTTGATCTGCCTGATCAGTTTGGGATCAATCGATGAAGGGGAGCCACCACCATAATGTATCTGCGCTATTTTCCGGTTTTTATCGATTCTTTCGCACACCAGCGCAATCTCCTGTATCACTGCATCCACATACTCACGGTCGTTACTCTGCTTATTCCTCGGGTAGGCATTGCAGCCGCAATAGTGACACATGCGGTTGCAGTAGGGGATATGGATGTAAAAAGAGAGATGAGCGGGCTCCTGCTGGTTGGATAATTCAATTGCTTTGACCAGATCATTTTCATCGTAGTCATCGCGAAAGAAATTAGCCGGCGGATAGCTGGTGTATCGCGGCACAGGGACATTATATCGGGCTATCAGTGGATCCATCGGTCAAATATTTTCCATTTTCTCATCGTGAAATGGTTTGATCAAAAGCACAAAAATAAACGAAATCGCCGCAAGTACCAACTCCATGGCAAACAATCCCTGATAACCCAGCAGATCTCCCACACGGGCACTCACCAGTGAGATGATCATGGCACTGAGATGGGTGAGCACGATTTGAAGGGTGAAATCGGTGCCTTCACGCCCCTCACGTACGATATCCATCGCAGAGGTGTTGATCAGGGTGGAAGCCATGCCATAGATGCCCCACACCAGTGCGATGCCAGTCAGTACCAGCACGTGATTGTATGAATTGCTTACCGTGAGCCAAAGGAAATAGGCTGAAGGAAGGAGGATGAAGGCGGAGATGATTTTCCGGGAACGCCGCTTCCCTGCCTTACGGATGAAGATCCCTGCAATGAATGCGAAGAATATCCCCGTGGATACCCCGAAGATGCCTACCATGGCGCCGATCTCTTTCATCTCATACCCCTGATCAACCAGGAAAGGACTCAGGTTGGACAGGAGGCCGATTAATCCTGCGTAGAAGAGACTGAGAAACAGAATCTGTCGCCAAATCTTTCTCTGGGTGAAGAACACCCACATATCACGGGGAGACGCTTTCCGGCTGTTGCGTTGTCTCAGGAGCGTGATATTTTTGTTCATCGCCAGGGGAATCAGTGCAATCAGCACGAAGATGGCTAACCAGGGCAGCAGCCGCGACCATCCGATATGATGAAAAAGCAGCAACAGAAACCCGCCACCCACCATGCTCCCGGTAAAAGAGCCCATCGACTGCATGCTGTTGAGGAGGCTGCTGTTTTTGCGCTCGAAGGAGCGGGCAGCCATGGCATCGGTGGCGATATCCTGTGTAGCCGATGAGACGAATGCGAGCAGGATAAGGATAAAGATCAGGGTGAAGCTGGTCTCTACATTGAGCATGGCCACCCCGAAAATGATGACTGCATAGACAATCTCCGCACCGAAGATCCATCGCTTGTAATCTCTTACCGTGTCCGTTCTGCTGTCTACGAGCGGTGACCAAAGGAATTTCAGGATCCAGGGGAGTTTGATCAGTTTCAGCAGGGCGATGGTGAAGAGTGAGTAATCACCCTGCCGTAACAGCACTGGCAGTGCGGTCGCAAAGAAGCTCATCGGGATGGACTGGGCGATGTATAGGGTGAAGAAGGTAAAGAGGTTGACTGTGTTTGATCGTTTCATCCCTGCCTATAATGAATAACCCAGGCTGATGCCTGCGGTGAAAGGTTTTCCCGGTTTGCCGAGCCTGCGTCCGGAAGCTTCGAAATAGTATCCCAGGTAGGAGCTGTTCATTATATTCTTTGTCCAGAGCGTAAGGTTCAGTCTTCCTTTTTCCACTCCCACGCTCGCATTCAACAGGCCGTAAAAGGGTTGCTTTACTCTGTTGTTCTCATGCCAGTACATCTCACCCATCCCGGTGTAGTTGGCCTGTAACCGCAAACGGTCTGAAAAGGCAGAACGGAAGGGTACGGTGAAGTCTCCACCGGCCGATAATGTGTGACGGGGGACAAATGGCAGGTAGTTGCCCGTGTAATCCGCTTCACTACTGTAGGTATACCTGCTGAAAGTGGCATGGGTGAAGCCGTACGACAATGTAAAGGATGCCGACGGGGAGGGGATGGCCTTCAGGGAGATCTCAGCACCCTTGCTCACGGAACTTCCCGCGTTGAATATTTTCACACCCTGCATATCGATCAGTTGCTTCACCTGCTGATTTTGCATGTCGATGTAAAAGAGGGCAAATTCAGCAAAGAGCCTTCGATTCCAGAAGGCAGCTTTACCGCCGATCTCATAGTTCCAGCTCTTCTCCGGGCCGAAGGTACGCTCCTGCTCCTCTTCGAATACCGTGTTGAAGCCTCCTGTTTTGTACCCTTTCGCCCAGGTGGCGTAGAGCTGATTGTCTCGGTTAAAACGGTACTGGAGTGATATCCTTGGGGTCCATTGTGAAAAGGTGAGCGGTGAGTCGTATTGATTGCGCAACACCACCGTGTCGGCCGTCAGTTTGTTCTCCGTGTGGATGGAGTTGGCCCGTTCCCTATCGTAGCGAATACCTGCCTCGAGTATCAGTTGAGAGGTAAGCTGCAGTTGTGACTGATGATAAAAAGCAATCCCCCGGCTGTCATCGTCGTATCTCTTTTCGAGCTGATAAGCAGGGTTGGCCATGTTGATAAAGACATCGGTGCTTCTGTCGATGGCATGGCTGAAGGCAAAGAGGCCGAAATTCCAGTTGTACCTCCCTGCGGTAACATTCTTAATGTTGATCTCTTCGGAGAGCAGCCGTTGCTTTTCCGACTGCACGGCGTAGTACAGATCGCGCGGCGAGGCATCCTGATCAACGTTGTAGGTATCATCCAGCAGTTGAAGGGATGTCTGTGACCGGAGCCAGAAGTAGGTATTATGGAAATCGACCTGCAGGCCGGTGTCATAAATCCTGCGATCGTAGTAACTTTCGTGGTTGATGTTCACCGAATCCACCCCGTTTGTTTCCCCGTTCACATCACCATAGGCAAAAGCACCCTGCTTCACATATTCAAAGCCGTTTACCAGGCGGAGGCTCAGGTTCGTGCGTGGTCGCCACTCCATCCGGCCGTTCAGCGAGGCCGCGTTGAGCTTGTCCGCCTTCTCATTGTTGTAGTTGTTGTGTATAAATCCGTCGGAATGATTGTAATCGGCCGTGATGCCGTAAGCGAAAGCCTGATTGATCTTATTCAGATGCGAAACGGTGATACGTTGGTCGTTGAAGCTTCCGTAGGTTAACCGCAGCCTTGTTCCCTGGCGGCGGAAAGGTGAGGTGGTATGCACCAGGATGATGCCCCCCATGGCATTGCGGCCGAAGAGCGTACCTTGGGGGCCGCGAAGAAACTCCACCTTCTCTATCTCGGTGAGACTGATATCGAATGATGATTTTTCGAAGTGAGGAACCCCATCCACATACATCGCCACACCCGGTGTGTTGATCAGTGATCCCACACCACGGACAAAGACCGATGAGGTAAGGCGGGTGTCGCGGTCGACCATGATGAAGTTGGGAATCGATGCGGTGAAATCTTTCATTTCGTTCATTTGTCGCCGTTCCATCATTTGGGCATCGATCGTGGTGGAGGCTACCGGCATCGTCCAGCTGGCACTGGGGTGCTTGATGCTTGATACAACGATGCTGTCGAGTGTGACACCGCGAAGGGTATCCGTCTCATGTGCCGTTACCGGCAACGAGACAATGAACAATAGTAATCCTTTCCACAACAGGTGCATCGGAAAGGATGGTCGTTTGTTTGATGGATCATCATACATGGGCTATTCCCCGAAAGTGTTCGTTTGTGTCATCCGGTTACAAAGAAAGGTATTTCCTCTTTGAATTGCAATCACTATTTTTAGTGATTTTAAGCGATTACCGGAACAATTTCAAGCGCTGCAGGATGAGCAGCTCTCACTGTTTCTTTTTTCCTGATGATATAATCTGCCCTGACAGGTGTCTTTTTCCTGAAATCGCCTGATGATTTTTTCGGTTACCTCGTAATTCTTCAATCCCCAGTCGGGAGCAATCAACAATCTTTTGGGTGACTGCGAGGTGAACCGTTCGATATAAATGGCGGGATTCAGCCTTTCCGCAAAGCGGACACACAGGTCAATATATGCATCAAGACCATACAGTTGAAACGATTCGGGCAAGAGCTTGTATTCCCTGGCCATGGCCGTGTACCGGATGATCTGCAGCTGGTGCAGTTTGAGGGTTGTCAGTGGTAGTTCAGAGAGCCGGACGGCATGGTGCAGGATCTCTTCTTCGGTCTCCCCCGGAAGACCCAGGATCATATGGGCTCCCACAGGGATATTCCTTTCTGCCGTTTTACGGATCATCGCTGCCGACTCCTCGTAGGTGTGCTGCCGGTTGACCCGTTCCAGCGTTTTGTTTAAGGTTGATTCCACCCCATACTCCACCAACACGAATGTTTTCTTGCTGAGCGCTTCAAAGTAATCGAGCAGCTCATCGGGCATGCAGTCGGGGCGCGTACCCACGATCAGTCCCACCACACCGGGGTAGGCGAGTGCCTCCTCATACTTTTCGGTCAGGGAGGAAAGACTATCGTAGGTGTTGGTGTAGGATTGAAAATAGGCCAGATACTTCATCTCCGGATATTTCCGGGAGAAGAAATGGATGCCGTCGGCCATCTGTTCGGTAATGGTTTTTGTCGGCTTGCCGTAGCCGGGACTGAAACTCTGGTTGTTGCAGTAGGTACATCCGCCGAGCCCCTTGCTGCCATCCCGGTTGGGACAGGTGAAGCCTGCATTGATGGAGATCTTCTGTACTTTATATGGAAATCGTGCCGAAAGATATTCCGAGAAATCACGATATGGTTTGTCGTTTAAAAACACCTGCTCTGATTTTTAGGCTACAAAGATAACGAAAAATAAGAAACCCGGAGCACCACCAAATCGTGATACCCCGGGTAAAATAATATTTGATAAAAAGATTATGCTTCTTTTTCAGTGTCAGCGTCGGCTTCCTCTTTCACTTCCGCTTCCGGTGCTTCAACAACTTCCGCTTTGGGCGCTTCGGCAACTTCAGTTTCAGGAGCTTCAGCAACTTCCGCTTTGGGCGCTTCAGCAACTTCAGTTTCAGGAGCCTCGGCAACCTCTGCTTCCGGTGCTTCAACGGTTTCGGTTTCCTTTGCTTCTACAGCCTTGGGAGCCTCTTCCTTTTTCACTTCAGCTTTGGCTTCTGCTTTTGCTTCAGCTTTCGCCTCTGCCTTTGCAGCTTCCTTCTTGAAAGCTTCTACCTTCTGGTTGTCGAGTTTCTCTTTCAGTGCAGCCAGTTCTTCGATGTCGCCCAGCGTGGTCTTTTCCATTACCGGAATAGTAGCTGCAACTTCGTTTCCACCTTCTTTCTTGCCGCTGCGTTTTCCTCCTCTTCTTCTGGAGTCGTCGCCGGAGATATCTTCGTGGATGCGGCTGTGAGAAACAATGATGCGTTTGGCATCTTTGTTGAACTCAATCACCTTGAATTCGAGCTTTTCTTCCACCTGTGCCTGTGAGTTGTCATCTTTCACCAGGTGTTTGGGCGTTGCGAACCCTTCCACACCATAGGGCAGAGAGATTACAGCGCCCTTGTCGAGCAGTTCCACGATGGTTCCTTCGTGAATAGAACCTACGGTGAAGATGGTTTCAAATACATCCCACGGGTTTTCTTCCAGCTGCTTGTGACCCAGGCTCAAACGACGGTTTTCTTTGTCGATGTCCAGTACCTGTACTTCAATAGGAGCTCCTATTTCAGTCACTTCACTCGGGTGTTTGATTTTCTTTGTCCATGACAAGTCGGAGATGTGGATCAGGCCTTCAACGCCTTCTTCAATCTCTACGAAAGCACCAAAGTTGGTGAAGTTGCGTACGGTAGCGGTATGGGTGCTGCCCACCGGATATTTGATTTCGATGCTGTCCCATGGATCCGGTTTGAGTTGTTTCACACCGAGTGACATTTTGCGTTCGTCGCGGTCGAGTGTAAGGATCACTGCATTCACTTCTTCGCCCACGGTCATAAAGTCCTGTGCGCTGTGAAGATGTTGTGTCCAGCTCATTTCCGATACGTGAATTAATCCTTCCACGCCCGGAGCAATCTCTACAAATGCACCGTAATCGGCAATCACCACTACTTTTCCTTTCACGATGTCGCCCACTTTCAGCGTTTCGCTCAGTGCATCCCATGGATGGGGTGTCAATTGTTTCAAACCGAGTGCGATACGTTTTTTCTCGTTGTCGAAGTCGAGGATCACCACGTTGATCTTGTCGTCCAGCTGTACCACTTCTTCGGGATGCTGAATGCGTCCCCACGAAAGATCGGTAATGTGTACCAGACCGTCTACGCCGCCCAAATCGACAAACACGCCATAGGAAGTGATATTTTTAACCACTCCTTCGAGTACCTGTCCTTTTTCGAGTTTCGAGATAATCTCTTTTTTCTGTTGTTCCAGTTCTTCCTCAATGAGTGCCTTGTGTGAAACAACCACGTTTTTGTATTCAGGGTTGATTTTTACTACCTTGAATTCCATTGTTTTATCAACAAATACATCGTAGTCGCGGATCGGCTTCACGTCGATCTGTGATCCGGGGAGGAATGCTTCGATACCGAACACATCCACAATCATACCGCCCTTGGTGCGGCACTTGATGTAACCCTTGATGATTTCGTTGTTTTCCAGCGCGGCATTAACACGATCCCAGGAGCGTGAAGCACGGGCTTTTTTGTGGGAGAGGAGCAATTGTCCTTTTTTGTCTTCCTGGCTCTCGATGTATACTTCTACTTCGTCGCCAATTTTCAGATCGGGGTTGTAACGGAATTCGTTCATCGATACCACACCATCGGACTTGTAACCGATGTTTACAACCACTTCGCGTTTGTTCATGGAGGTTACCGTACCTGTAACGACCTCTTTGTCGCTGATTTTGCTCAACGTGTTGTCGTAGCTTTCGGTAAGTTTTTCTCTGTTCTCTTTGCTGTAAGGATCACCTTCAGCATACGCAGCCCAATCGAAATCTTCTACCGGAGCTACACTTTTCAGGTTTTCAGTCATTTGTAATAAAATAAATTTACTTTAAATAGTGAGACATTATATTGCTTATAAAAAAGTGGTGCAAAGATAATTGGTTTTTTGTTAACAACCAAGTTAATAACCAACTATTTCGCCAGGCGATTTGTGCAGAGCCAAGCTTGCTTGCGCTATGCCGGCGCGGAGGATTATTGCCCTATTTTACAAAAGCAAACCCTGCTGTACTTCGCGTCGGGTGGACATCCCCGCGATCAACTCCACCAGTCGGAGTGCGAAATCAAATACCAGTCCGGGACCTTTCCCCGTGATCATGTTTCCGTCTACCACCACATTCTCACCGGTCACCGTTGCGCCGATCAGTTCCGGCTCAAAACCGGGATAGCAGGTAGCCCGTTTGCTTTCCAGCAGGCGGAGTCCGCCCAGCACCATGGGTGCCGCACAAATGGCGGCAATCAGTTTACCCTGCCCGTTGAAGTCGAGAAGCAGGGTTTTTACCCCTTCATGTTCGTTCAGATGCTTCGCACCCGGCATTCCTCCCGGCAATACCAATACTTCCACTGATGAGAAATCGGCCTCATCGAAGATGGTATCGGCAACAACGGGGATGTTGTGTGCACCGGTCACCGTTTTATCATCGGTAATGGAGATGGTTTCTACTGGTATCTGCGCTCTCCTTAAAATATCGAGTGTGCCGAGCGCCTCAATTTCCTCAAATCCGTTTGCTAAAAACAGGGCTACTTTTTTCATAATTTCTTCGTTTTAAAATCCGGACATGCCGGACAGGGTTTAAAATGATACCTGACGAATCCCGTCCATCTCCTGCCGGGGCAGAAACATCGGTGATCAGTTCAGGTTGAACTTGTAGGTGATCGTCCCCTGCTGGTTATTCGGTGTAGTTACCGTGTTGAACTTCGTATTTCTGGCAGCGCGCATTGCCTCGTTCCGAAGTGTGGAGTTGGGTGTGGTTGTGCCTCGTCCTATTTCTGCGTGAATCACATTCCCATTGGGGTCTACTGTGATATTAACAACGACGGTGCCGTAATCGTTCACGCTATAGTTAGGTTGTATCAATCCACCCCTGCCCAAGCTGCGGCCGCCCAGGTCGTAAGAGCCAATACCACCCGTGCCGGTGGGTGCTCCTTGTGTGGCGTTACCGGTGGAGACGCCTTGCGTGCCGCTGCCTTCGGTCGTTCCCCGGCTGTCGGCGTTCTCACCAAAGAGGCCCGACATCTGCTGGTTGATCTCTCTGCGGCGTGATTCTTCGGCGCGCCTGATCCGTTCCGCCTCTTCCCGCTTCCGGCGTTCTTCCGCCAGTTGGGCCTGACGGCGTGCCTCTTCCCGTTGTGCCTCCACATCAATGGTCGGCTCGGTGGTTTGGGTAATCATCGGCTCATTGGGTCGGTATTCGGGGACGACCGGGGTTTGCGAGGGTGCAGGTGTTACTTCTACCATCGGCGCCTCGGTGGAACCAAAAGCATCTTCGGTTGCGCCAAACATCACGGGGATTCCCTCCAGTTCCTCCGGTGGTATGCGATGGGTGAAGTAAGTAAATAGAAGCAGAAGCAGGAGCAACACCGCGAAGATTGTTGTTCCTACCAAGCCAGCTATTTTTTCCCGGGTAATCTCCATGTGCAGTTTAATTAGGCCTGGTCATCAGCACCATTTTGAACTTATGCTGGTTGGCGATATCCAGAATACGTACAATTTCCCTGTAGGGGACACTTTCATCGGCATAGAGCGCTACGAAAATATCGGGATCGGCCGTGTATGCTGATTGCAGAAACGGCGTGATGTCCTCGAATAAAACCTGACGTTCCGTTTCATTGGCATTGGCCACATAATAATTCAGATCCTTATCGATGGTTACCCGGGTGATGGGTTTGGCCTGGGCCTGTTGCTGCGATCGTGGCAACAATACCTGAATGGCATTCGGTACCACAATGGTGGAGGTGATCATGAAGAAAATAAGCAACAAAAAGATCACATCGGTCATGGAGGCCATGCTGAAATTTGTTTCTATCTTAAATCGCTGTTTTAATGCCATCTCTTCAATATGCTAATGTTACTAATATGCCAATATGCCAATGTGCGAATCTGCTAATCAACGAATCTGCTAATCAACGAATCTGCTAATCAACGAATCTGCTAATCATTTACACTGCCGGTTCGTTCAGGATATCCATGAACTCCATGATCCGCATTTCGAGTCTGTTCACGATGCCTTTGATGCGTGTTGCCAGATAGTTGTATGCAAACAGGGCGATGATCCCGACAATAAGTCCGCCCACTGTGGTCACCAGCGCTTCATAGATACCGGTGGAAAGAATGTTTACATCCACATTGGCTCCGGCGCTTGCCATATCCATAAAGGCTTTTACCATACCGGTCACGGTGCCCAGAAAGCCCACCATGGGTGCTCCCGAGGCAGATGTTGCCAATACGGGAAGTCCCTTTTCCAGTTTCGAAATCTCAATGTTACCCTGGTTCTCAATGGCCGACATCACGTCTGCCGTAGGCCTTCCCAGCCGTGAGATCCCTTTTTCCACCATCCGCGCAGAAGGGGTATCGGTGTGGCGACAGAGAGCACGGGCGGCCTCAATCTTCCCGTCGAGTATGTAATCCTTAATCCGGTTCATAAACGTACTGTCTTCCTTATCGGCTTTGCTGATGACCAGTGCTCTTTCTATCAGCACGTAAATCGTCATCAACAGCAGGATGACCAGTACAATCATCAGCCATCCGCCCTTCAGTGCAAGATCAAATGCGTTCATGGTCACAGCCTCGGTCTCTGCAGTTGCCACCTGCTGCATGGTGTTGTATATTGCCTGCGCAGTATCTGCCGGCACGGGTATTTGCAAAAGATTCATACGCTTCTATTATTTTTTCATTATGGTGTATGGAACTCGCATTTAATCATCTACCTGGGTGCAACGGTTTGTGTGCTCGTTTCATACGATACTATTTTTTGGATAAAGATAATTGTTTTTGCTATGTTAAACCTTTGCTACGGGCTCTTTTAAACAATTTTTATACGCTTTTATTGAATTTTCCAAACCCAGGTACAGGGCGTCACAGATGAGGGAATGTCCAATGGATACTTCCTTTATCCAGGGGATGTGGCTGAAGAGCCAGGGAAGGTTCTCCAGATTCAAATCGTGGCCGGCATTGATGCCCAACCCCAGGTTGCGGGCCAGAGTAGCTGCTTCCAGATAAGGCGCGATCGCTTTTTGCGGATCAGCCGGATAAGCTTCCGCATAAGGGCCTGTGTATAACTCAACCCGGTCGGTGCCAATCTGCGAGGCCATCCGGATCATCTCGGGATTGGCATCCACAAAGATGGAAGTGCGCACACCCATCGATTGAAATTCATTCACAATATCCGACAGGAAATCTTTGTGGGTCACAGTATCCCATCCCGCATTGGAGGTGATGGCATCGTGGGCATCGGGCACAAGGGTTACCTGCGTGGGCCTTATCCGTTGGATGAGTGAAATAAACTCCGGCGTGGGATTTCCTTCGATGTTGAACTCCGTATGCACCTTTGCCTGCAGATCAAACACATCGCTGTAACGGATATGCCGCTGATCGGGGCGGGGATGAACGGTGATGCCCTCGGCTCCAAAAAGCTGGCAGTCCACGGCAACCTGCACCACATCGGGAATATTTCCGCCGCGGGCATTCCGCAGCGTAGCTATTTTATTAATATTTACACTGAGCTTTGTCATATTTTTTTGTTACAAACAATCGGTCACAAGAGGTGATTTCGCAAATTTTTACCATCTTTGTAAAACAGTTACAAAAGTAATACGAAATAACCGTTTTACGCAATGTCGGTCAAAGAATTTATCAAAAGCCAGGTCGAGCAATTTGCTTCACCCATTACACCTGAGCAGTTTACGGAGCTGACTGAGGCGGAAAATTCCCTCATTATCCTGGAGATTCCGTTCAAAGATTACACGCTCACGGAGATAGCCCGGATAGTGGAAAGCAACGATGTACATGTGATAGCCCTTTCCGTCATGCCGGTTGCCGGTGGTGCGGACATGCTGGTGTCGTTGAAGCTCGATGCGGATGACCCTTCGGCGGTATTGCGGAGTTTTGAACGGTTCAATTACCGGGTTGTCTACTACTTTATGCGCAAGGGAGAGGTGACCGATACCCAGCAGGAACGGCTGGACGAACTGATGTATTACCTGGAAATGTGACATCCCGGGTGAATGAATTTCACCCACAACGTTTGATTATAATATACTGATGTTTCGCAGTTAAAAATGAAGTTGATAATCAGAGGATAAGAGAAAAAAAAGCAGCATATTTTAGCTAATATATCATTGAAAATGATTATCTTAGCGATGGAAACCAAACCATTAAAATATGC
>Ga0209212_1000233_pt1 | contig 115453 bp, 87 predicted proteins | sample RifGroC2_FD_183996 | JGI IMG/M metagenome (GOLD analysis project Ga0209212, IMG submission 183996) | Groundwater microbial communities from Rifle, Colorado, USA - Groundwater C2 (SPAdes) (version 2) | ecosystem: Environmental > Aquatic > Deep subsurface > Groundwater | place: Rifle, Colorado... | reverse complement strand
AATTCGTTTTATCAAGAATGGAGAGACACCCAAATTTACAATAAATAATTCTCTTATTTGCTACTTATCAAATAGTTATGTTTTCATGGGACTATAAACCGTTCAAAACAGTAAAAAGGCATGAGTTCACTAAGGAATACATAAATCTTACAGCAGATTTTTATCTCAATTTCTGAATTGTTTCAGATAGTTCTTTGGTGAAGTCCCGAAATGCTCTCTGAATGCTCTTGAAAAATTTGCCGGATTTGAGATCCCGACGCTGTTGGAAATCTCTGTAACATTGCCCTTGTTGAGTCTGAGTAATTCGGCAGCTTTCTCAAGTCTCATGTTATTTATAAGAAGATGCGGCGACATTCCTGTCAGCGCCTTAAGCTTTCTGGAAAGGTGCATACGGCTCATCCCAAGTGAATTATGTAATAATGCAACATCAAAATCAAAATTATTCAGGTTCTCGTTTATTAACCTGATTACCTTTTCCATGAACCGGTCATCAACTGATTTTTTGCTCTCCTCTATTTTTTCAAGTGATTTTGGATCGAGATATTTTAACTTCAGTTTTTCTCTTATAATAAGAAGATTTGAAATCCGGGTTTTTAACTCATCCATATTGAAAGGCTTTATAATGTAATCGTCTGCCCCCGATTTCAATCCGATAAGCTTATCATCTGTGGTAGCTTTTGCAGTCAGCAGTATAATTGGTATATGACTGGTGCGCTCATCGTTTTTAAGTTTTTTGCATAATTGTATGCCGTCAGTGTCAGGCATTATTATGTCAGAAAGGATAAGATCGGGCATCATTGAATAAGCCAGCCCCGATCCTGTCTTTCCGTTTTCAGCTTTAAGCAGATGGTAAGTATCTGAGAGGTTTTCCGAAATGAATTCACGAAGATCCGCGTTATCTTCAATTACCAGGATCTTATGCAGGTTCCCGGTCTGATGGTTTGAGGATCTGTCTGTATCGGCTTCTGTCTGATAAGAAATAGCTAGACTACCGGATTTCTGCGATGATTTATCTGATAAGACATATTCTGAAGGAGAGAGATGATCTTTTCCAAGAGGGAGCTTTACTGTAAAAACCGAGCCTCTGCCCGGAGTGCTGTCGACATCAATTTCCCCGTGCAGAAGGTCAATAAACTCCCTGACCATTGAAAGTCCGATACCGGTGCCATGATAATTGTTCTCATGATGCCCCTCCACCCTGTAAAATCGTTCGAATATTTTATCTATATGTTCTTTGCCTATCCCTCTGCCGGTATCTGATATTGTAATTTTAATATAGGTTTTGTCATCCCCGGCAGTGTCATTATTTATCTGCACGATGCATTTTACTGTACCATCCGCGGGAGTGTACCTGAATGCATTGGATAGCAGGTTTGTGATAATTTTATTTACCTTATCGCTGTCAAACCAGGTGATAAAAGAATTCTCAGGAAGTTCGGCAATATAATTTATATGCCTGCTCTCTGCCATGGAGAGGAACTCATAAACAAGCATTCTGAGATTCCTGATGATGTCATCATCCTCCAGAATTATCTTCATCTTGCCGGCATCAAGACGGGAAATGTCAAGCAGTTCATTAACCAGGTGCGTAAGTCTATCGGCATTCCTTCTCATGGATGATAATATGCGGGATAAATTGCTGTTATCGGAATAAGTTTTTAGAAGGATCTCCAGTGGCCCGGTTATCATGGTTAAGGGAGTTCTTATTTCGTGTGAGATGTCGGTAAAGAAATGAGTCTTGATCCTGTCAGTTTCTGCAAGCCGGCGGTTTTTTATTTCGAGTTCTTCTGTTCTCAGCCTTACTTCATTTTCAAGTCTCTCCTTGTCCCTGGTAAGAGTGTAGATACGGAGTTTAATATAAGTAAAAAGAGCTGTGATAAAGAGAATAATGTATATAATGTAAGCCAGAACTGACTTATACCATGGAGGATGAATGCGGATTTCAAGGGTCGCACCATCCGGGTTCCATATCCCGTCGTTGTTCGACCCGGTGACCCGGAATTTATAACTCCCCGGAGGCAAATTCCTGTATACGGCAATCGGGTTAGTGCCGGCATAGGTAGTATCCCTGTCTATTCCGTCCATAATGAAACGGTAATTATTGAGTTCGGGAAATGTATAATTCAAAGCCGCAAATTCAATCTTCAGCGTATTCTGATCATGCCTGAGATCCAGTTTTCGCAGATTGGCAGAGTGCTGCCACAATTTGGAATCTATAGAGTAGTCTTTGTCATTAATACGCAGACTGGTCAGATATACCGGCGGGATGTTTTTGTTAAGTATGGCTTTTGGAGGAAATAGAATTAATTTGTTATTAATAATATAGGCAACCATTCCGGATTTTAATACTAATGACTGGACTCCGTAACCATTCATCTGAAAGGGGAAATTCCTTCGCGATCTTCTTAAGGTATCAAAAACAATGATCATGTCATTATCTGAAAGCCATAAGTTTCCATTATTATCAAATTGAATATCGAAGAAGCCGAAGTCCGGAATCAAAGCATCCCCGAAAGGCTTTCTGAAGGACTGATTCAGATTATCATAGATAAAAGGGCCATTGAGACTATTCAGTAACCAGACATCCTTATTTCTGTCTTCATAAATCCTGCAGACCATACTTGGAAAAGTTTTTCCTGTCCCTTCAAATCCCGTAAGATTGACAATCTTTTTGTTTTCCGGATCGATCCTGAATAATTCGTCAAAAACAGAAAGCCATAAATAGCTGTTTCGGTCCACAAAAAAATCCATAATGGAACCAATCTTTTCAGTTCCGGTAATTTCCTTATACCCGATTATATAAGTGAACTGGTTTTCTTTTTTGTTTATTCTGAAAATGCCTTTGTCTACTGTGGCAACCCACATATTACCGGCCAGGTCTTCACGGATAATCCTTATTCTGGCTTCATTTTCCTTAAAAGGTCCTCCGGGAAGCGTAAATTTCCTGTTCTCCCTCCCGGAGGAACTTAATTTCTGTATCACGCCTTTATCATAACCTATCCATAAATTGTGTCTGTTGTCCCTGAAGATACAACGCGGAAAAAGGCCTTCTATGCCAAAATCAAGCTTTACCGGCAGAAGTTCAGTACTGACTTCAGGATTTTTAATTGTATAGAGTCCGGTTGAAAAAACAAAGAACATATTGCCGGTTGAGTCTTCAGCCATGTTTTGAAAATTTCCGTAAGAAACAGAAGTAACATTGGGAATATTCCTTGTCATATAAGGCAAAGAATCGGAAACAAGCCTGAAAATATTATTTGCCACGCACCCGAACCAGAATGAACCGGTATTATCCCGGATGGCATCCAGTACAATATATCTTGGAACTAAATAGAAGGAAATCTTTTCAGTTTCAGTGCAGAATTTAATAAGCAGGCCATTTGCATAATCCACAAACCATAATTCACCATTCTTACCATGAAAAATACTTGTTATCCGAGGATGATCTTCCCATCCTCTTGATAGAGGAAATTTGGACCTGATAAGATATTTTGTTATTTCTCCGTTCCCTGAATTTAGTTTTGAAATTATATTTCCTGTTGTGAACCAGACCATACCGTCTTCCGTTGTCGTAAGAGATGATACAGCCGGGTTAGCAGTTCCGGATTGCTTTTTCTCTGAAAAGCTTAAAACTGAATAGGATCCATTTTCCGGATTATCGATCCTGAGCAGCCCTTTTGCTTCAGTCCCAACCCAGAAGCCATCATTGTCAGCTTTGATGCAGTTTACTTTCGGGTTGATTTTTTCGTCTGAATCAGAAGTATCAGGAAAAACTCTTTTCCAGCTCTTATCAGCTTCTTTGAATTTAAACAGTCCGTTGTTTGTCGCAACCCAGATATTGCCATTGATATCTTCGATGAATTTATCTCTTTCAATAACAATGATTTCCTCCCTGGTCCGCATTGCAAGAGAATCGACAAAGAAACGGGTGAATGCACTGGTATTCACGTCAAGCCTGAAAACATTCCTGTCGGTCAGGATCCAGAATCTGCCTTTGCTGTCTTTTCGTATCAGCCTGACGTAATTATCAGGACCTGAAAGGTCAATAGTATCAGGTATAAAGTGGCTTATGGTCCGGCTATCCGAATTAATCCTGTTAAGTGCGCCATGAGTTCCGGCCCATATATTCCCGTTAGTTTCCTCATAAATACAGGTTACAATATATCCGGCAAGTGTGGTGTCGCTGCTACCGTATGAATATTTTACAGATTTCAGACCATCATATCTGTATAATCCGGTTTCGGTACCGCACCAGATAAATCCTTTGCTGTCCTGCATTATGCTGTAAACAGTAGGTCCTGCTCTCCCGTTATCAATTTCTATATTGTCGAACCTGGCATCAGCCGGGTTTATTTCCGGATACAGGATTTTCTGGCCAGCTGTTGTGGCGGTAAGTAAATTCAGGATAAACGCGATAAGTACAATGACTTTACTTTTCACTTAACTCTTTTACTTGACAGGAGTTGACTCTGCTGAATTTTCTGAATAAAAAGTTACGACTTTTTTTTGAGATATCAAAAACCTGCCCGGATTTTAGAAAAATGCTACTGTTTGTTACAAAATGATAAGTTTTGGTTACACAGAAGGTAGATTTATCTATGGCTGTTGGATTAATTTTGAATAAAGTTTTTTAACCAATATATCTGCCGGATGAAAATCAAGGCAGGTGTATTTGAATCAATTTTTGAAGGTTATTGATAATTGCTTTCTATAGGGTTTAGAAAGAATATGTTGAGTCAAAGGCTGATGACAACCTGATCACTGTAAGGAATTTAAGAAGTCAGGTCTGTATCAGCCTTTTCATTTCATCATTTCACTTTCCGGCAACCCGTATTCCTCATTCATCTTAATGCCAAGTGTTTTCAGTTCATTGAGTACCGGAACATAGATCTGTGGTAACACAGGACGATAGACTCCGCTTAACATAATTTTGTCATCGAGTATCATTCTTGCAGCAATGGCAGCCGGAAGTGCAACTGTTCTGGCTATTGCTGTATTGGTCGCGGGAGTGCCGTAATCTGTCAAAGAAGATTTGATAACTTCCCTGGTCCCGTTTTTATATGTTGCAAGTATGATGTGTTGTAACAATACCACATCACGTTCATTATCAGGGAGCATCATTCGTTTTATCATCCTGTCGGAAGTGATCTCAAATGGTGTGGTTTCCTGGTAGTGAAGCTTTTCATCCTCGAAAAATCCAAGGAATTCAAGTGATTTTATTGCCGTTGAATATTCTGAAATTCCAAGTTTTTCTGCTAGTTTTTTCCTCAGATCCTTTATATCAACCCCTGCTCTTTCGGCAATGAATTCTGAATAGCTCATTCTTTCATAATCAGCTACGCTGTCATCCAGCATGTTTATTGATTTCATGGCATCGAGAGTCTCACACCATCCTTTGTAACGGAATGTTCCCCTAAACATGGTTCCGGCTTCGGGGATGTCATATATATTCAGATAGCTTATAGAATCCCTGTTGGGATAAACTTCAAGTTCTCCTATTTCCGGGTAAGAATAGCTAAAGCGGTCTTTGAAAAGATTAACAGCATCTATAAAGGTCTCTTTCCCTTTCTTCAGGTATAATGCACTGTTCCGGCTTGCCAGAATAACCCCTTTTGGGCTCCAGGTAAACTTGTATTTCAGTGGATTATCAGCCGCTTCAGGAGCAGGCAGTGCACCGCAAAGCGAATAGAATTCTTCAACTTTTCCCCCTTTCAGGTGAACATAATCGATGATCTTCATCGCCGTCATATGATCCAGCCCGGGATCAAGTCCCATCTCGTTCATAAACAATACACCTGCTTTCCTGGCAGCTGCATCAAGAGACTTCATCTCAGGCTGGACATATGAGGTCGTTACAAGCGATCTTTTATACTTCAGACAGACCTTTGCAACATCTGCATGGTATTTATACGGTAAAAGACTTACTGCAATATCATGTTCTGCAACCAGTTTGTCAAGAGCTTCAGGATCATCCATCGACCAGTCGACAGATGAACCAAGCGGATTACCATTTATCATCGCATCTGCTCTCTGTTTCATAGGAGAAGCTATCAATAGCGGAATCTGATGGTCGAGAAGATATTCAACAATCGGTTTTACAACCATTCCTGCCCCAAGTATCAGTACTTTCTTCATACAATATGCTGTGAATAATTTCACAAGATAAATAAAACTCTTTTCAGAATAAATGATATTTGTTTCCTTGCAATATTTAGTTTAAACCTAAAAAACTATCCCCCCACGGGGCATAGGCTTGAAAGGAAGAATAGAAGAAGTTTCCCCTCCTTTTGAAGGAGGGGTGGCCGCAGCACAATGATAATTAATGCATTGCAGAGTTTATATGCGGCCGGGGTGGTTGATTTATTAGTCTCTTACCATCTATATTTCTATTTTGAATAAATAGGTGAAATCAGAAATAGCAGCATGGCGAGCTTAGAATTCACTGTATTAAGGTTTGAAAACAGATTTGTATTCCGGGGACCTGAATATTTGAAAAGATAGACAAGGAAAGTTTTAAATAAAAGTAATTAATCGAACGGATAGACTAATCAACCACCCCGGCCGGGGAACGAACCTTGTAAACATCAGATAGTCAGGCTTCCCGGCCACCCCTCCTTCAAAAGGAGGGGAAACTTTAATACCAAACTACCCTAAAATTTTAATTCGGTTGCATTTATTGATCTTCCATGAAGGTTGGGAAGGGGGTAAGCTGTGGTTAAAATAAAAAGGCACAATTATTAACAAATTTCAAAAAGAGTTTTATTAATAACAACCGGAATGTATCTTTGTTAGCTGCCGGGTGATCATATAACTGTCAAAAACCTGAATATTAACTAATGTCTGAACTTCCGAAATATGTAGAGACTCCGCTGATGAAGCAGTACTACACCATCAAGACCAAGCATCCTGATGCGATACTTCTTTTCAGAGTAGGCGACTTTTACGAGACATTCGGTGAGGATGCAATAAAAGCCTCTGAAATATTAGGCATAACACTTACACGCAGGGCGAACGGTTCTGCCCGGTTTGTTGAGCTTGCAGGTTTTCCCTATCACGCACTTGACACTTATCTTCCGCGTCTTGTAAGGGCGGGACAGAGAGTAGCTATATGCGAGCAGCTTGAAGATCCAAAGCTGACAAAAAAGATTGTAAAAAGAGGTATAATTGAGCTTGTCACTCCCGGTGTATCACTCAATGAGAATGTACTCAATCATAAGGAGAATAATTTCCTTGCAGCCGTGCATATCGACAAAAAAATTGCAGGCGTGGCATTCCTCGATATTTCCACCGGAGAATTCCTTACTTCGGAAGGTACTATTGAATATATAGATCAGATGCTCAGCAACTTCCAGCCCAAAGAGGTATTGTTTGAAAAAAGCCGGAAAGATCTCTTTCTTGAATATTTCGGGACCAAATACTATACTTTTAAACTCGATGACTGGATTTTTACGCAGGAGGCTGCAAATGACAGGCTTCTGAAGCAGTTTGAAACCAGCTCATTGAAAGGTTTTGGCGTTCATAGTCTCAATTACGGGATCATTGCAGCGGGAGCAATTCTTTATTATCTTGATATTACACAGCATGAGCAGCTGGGACATATTACAAGCCTGTCGAGGATTGAGGAGAACAGGTATGTGTGGCTCGATAAATTCACTATCCGGAACCTTGAGCTTTTCAATTCTCTGTACGAAGGCGCAAAAACGCTGATTGACGTGCTCGACAAAACGATTTCACCTATGGGAGGGAGGCTTCTTAAACGCTGGATATCACTTCCTCTCAAAGATCTTCAACCGGTTAATGAGCGACTCGATATAGTTCAATATCTTTTTGATAATAAGGATTTTACCGATGAAATATCGGATTACATAAAACATATCGGCGATCTTGAAAGACTGATTTCAAAGGTAGCTGTGAGCAGGATTAATCCCAGGGAAGTTGTACAGCTTAAAAGAGCTCTGAAAGCAATTGAACCTCTTAAAGAAAAATGCCTTTCCAGCGGCTGTCTGCCCCTGATCATGCTTACAGAACAACTGAATCCATGCAAATTAATTGCTGACAAAATTGATAAGGAACTCAATTCTGATCCTCCTGTAATGGTTAACAGAGGAAAGGTTATTGCTGAAGGTGTTTCTGAAGAACTGGATGAATTGCGAACCATACTTTACCGGGGGAAAGATTATCTTGAAGATCTTCAGAAGAGGGAGATTGAGCGAACAGGCATAACATCGCTTAAGATCAGCTTCAATAATGTATTTGGGTATTATATTGAAGTAAGAAATACACATAAGGACAAGGTTCCTCCTGAATGGATAAGGAAACAAACGCTTGTCAGCGCCGAACGGTATATAACTGAAGAGCTTAAGGAGTATGAAAGCAAGATACTCGGGGCTGAGGAGAAGATTATTGCACTTGAAACCAGGCTTTACAACGATCTGGTCCTTTCCCTGGTTGAATATATTCCTCCTGTTCAGCTTAACTCATCTGTTATTGCCAGGCTCGATTGTCTTCAGTCATTTGCATCCGTCTCCTCCGAAAACAACTATGTACGGCCGTTTCTTGATGAGACCCTGAGGCTTGAAATTACAGATGGCCGTCATCCTGTAATAGAGAAACAACTTCCGGCCGGGGAATCATATGTGCCCAATGATGTGTTTCTCGATACAGATGATCAGCAGATAATCATACTTACAGGCCCGAATATGTCAGGTAAGTCAGCACTTCTCAGGCAGACAGCACTTATCGTTCTGATGGCTCAGACAGGATGTTTTGTCCCGGCTAAAGAGGCGAAGATAGGAATGGTGGATAAGATTTTCACGAGGGTAGGGGCCTCCGACAATATAAGCCTCGGTGAATCAACCTTCATGGTTGAGATGAACGAAACTGCAAGTATCCTGAATAACCTCTCTGACCGCAGCCTTATTCTGCTCGATGAGATCGGCAGGGGGACCAGTACCTATGACGGAATTTCCATAGCATGGGCCATGGTGGAATACCTCCATGAAAACAGGATGAAAGCCAAAACATTGTTTGCCACTCATTATCATGAGCTTAATGAAATGGAGAACTCCTTTTCAAGAGTAAAGAACTTTAATGTTTCAATCAAAGAGCTCAATAATAAGGTTATCTTTCTCCGCAAACTGAAAAGAGGGGGAAGCGAACACAGCTTCGGCATCCATGTTGCTAAAATGGCAGGTATGCCAAAAAGTGTTGTAAACCGTGCTGATGAGATACTCAGAGAACTAGAACAGAGCCATGAAAAGAAGGAGCTGGCCAAGCCTATAGCGGGTCTGGCAGATCACAGGGAGGGGCTGCAGCTCAGTATTTTCCAGCTTGACGACCCCGTTTTGAAGCAGATACGCGATGAAATACTGGGCATTGATATCGATAACCTTACACCTGTTGAGGCATTAAATAAACTCTATAACATAAAGAAACATCTGAAATAATCAATTACTTTATAGCAGACCTTTAAATCCTGTTGTTATGACTACAAAGAGAAACTTACTTTTCGTACTCTCAGGAATTGTTCTGATTATGCTGACCCAGTGCGGCAGTGAAACAGCAACATCTCCTGTAAAGCAGATAAAACTTACCGATTTTGAACTCCAGTCGTCATTTCTGATCCCTTCAACGGGCGAGGAGATCTCATCGCCACAATACAAATCGAATGTATACTGGTTCCCGGTTAAAGTACCGGGTACGGTTCTTACAGGTCTGGTAGCAAACGGCGTATATCCCGATCCATATCAGGGTTTGAATAATATGCTTATTCCGGATGCATCTGATGAGTTCAACAAAAAGTATGATCTCTGGAAGTTCAGTCATATTCCCAACCTCCCTAATCCGTGGAGCAAGCCTTACTGGTACAGAACCGTATTTACAGTTCCTGAATCTGACAAAGACCGTCATTTCCAGATAATCTTCAAGGGTATAAACTACAGAGCCGGGGTCTGGATCAACGGAAAGCAGATTGCCGACTCCACCCGGTTGTCAGGAATGTTTGCCGAGTACAGTCTCAATATCAGCGGACTTGTAAAACCCGGACAGGGAAATGTGATGGCAGTTAAGATCTATCCTCTTGATTATCCGGGATTACCGGATACAGAGCAGCTCACTGCCCTGGGAGATTTCTATATGAACGGAGGACCCACCGGTGACATAGGTAAAAATGTCACAATGCTATGCTCCGTAGGCTGGGACTGGATGCCCCCTGTAAGAGACAGGAATATGGGAATATGGCTGCCTGTATATTTAAGAACCTCCGGCGGAGTTACTATTGCCAGTCCAAAGCTGGTAACTGATCTTCCAAATCTGCCAGATACTTCTCTGGCAAAAATCAGTTTGAATCTTACCATTCTTAACCATTCATCTGCAGAAAAGAATGGAAAACTGACAGTTACTATTACTCCCGAGAACTTTACAGGTAGCACTATAACTTTTATTAAAGATGTTACCATTAGCGGTAACAAAGAAACTGCTGTTGACCTCAATTCAGAAAACACAAAAGAGCTGGCTATTACCAATCCCTCTCTATGGTGGCCCAATGGATACGGTCAACCTAATCTTTACAGGATAAGGCTTCAGTATGCAAACACTGCAGGTATCTCTGACGACACAACTTTTGTATTTGGTATCCGCACTGTCGGAACAAAAGCAGTAGATGTAAATGGGGTTACACGCCGCGATTTTTATGTAAACGGCAGACGGATCCATATTACAGGAGGAGCATGGGTCCCTGATATGATGCTAAACCGCGACTCGGTAAGGTATGACTATGAATTCCGCTTGTGCCGCAATTCCAATATAAATCTTGTAAGGATCTGGGGCGGAGGCGTTACTCCTTGCGATGAATTCTGGGATTCAGCTGACCGGTTTGGATTGCTGGTCTGGTCAGATTTCTGGATCACCGGTGATACACAGGGTGAATTTAAAGGTTCACCCGACTGGCCTCTTGACGGGGATATCTTTATTAAGAATGTAAAGAGCACAATACTCAGGATAAGAAATCATCCCAGCCTGCTTGTATGGACGGGAGGCAACGAAGGTCATGCCCGCAAAGAGCTGTATGATGTGATGAGGAACAGTATTATTACCCTTGATGGTACAAGACCTTATATTCCCAGTTCTTCAGGATTTGCGAAACTTCCCGATGGATGGGATGGTTCATGGCCTGACAATGCCCCCACCGGTGTCTATAGCGGAGGCCCTTATACATGGAAAGATCCCAAAGACTATTATAACAGGGCAATTGCCGCGAAAGACTGGGTTTTCAAAGATGAAACAGGTATCCCTTCTCAGCCTCCGTATAATATAATGCCAAAAATAATACCGAACCTGGTATGGGACAGTAAATTACCGTTCCCTCTCAACAATACCTGGGGATATCATGATGCTGCAACCGGAAACGGACGGTGGGATCTCTATTATGAAGAGATGGTTAAGAGATATGGTGCACCGGTAAGCATGGAAGAGTTCTGTGACAAGATGCAGCTCATGAATGCCATAGGTTACCAGGGTATTTTTGAAGCTGCCGGGCATAAGCTTAACGACATCGGCGGAGTTATGCTCTGGAAACTGAATGCTGCATTTCCAAGTGTTGTATGGCAGGTATATGACTGGTACCTCCAGCCGAATGCAGGCTATTATTTTATGCAGAATGCCGTTGAGCCGGTTCATATCCAGCTGAACCTCAATAGTCTGGAGGTCCTGGCTATAAATAAAACATATAAGCCGGTACCTGATCTTGTAGCCCAGGTTGATGTTTATGACCTTGATACCCGATCATTGTTCCACGAAGAAAAAAACATCAGCCTGGAGCCGACAGATGTTAAGGCGACTTCTTCGATTTCACAGGTTTTGGAAAAAGCTTCAGGAGTAAATTTTGTCGTACTTCGGCTAAAGGACAAGAACGGGAAGGTCATATCTGGAAATATTTACTGGCTTTCAAAAGACGAAGATTATAAAGCGATGAACAGTATGCCCGAAACCTCAGTTAATGTGAATGTTATAAATAACGGGAAAAATAAATCAGACCATAGCTGGAAAGTAGAACTTACAAATCCGACCGGAAAACTGGCATTTTTTATCCGTCCCCAGCTGCTGCTTGAAGGAGAAGAGGTTCTTCCTTCTTACTGGTCGGGCAATTATGTATCTCTGCTTCCATCTGAGAAAATAAGCCTTACTGTAAACTGCCCGGTTGAAAAACTTGGCCCAGGAGAACTTACATTAAAAATATCGGGATGGAATGTTGATGAACAGGAAGTTATTTTAAAGAAATAGATGATATATGAACAGAAGTTTAAAACTTATTGCTATTGCCCTCTTATTTTCACTTTTTTATTCTGATGATGTTTTGGCGCAGGGGAAACCAGTTGTAAATAAGAGTGATTTCTTCCCTTATTCCGTGTGGTACAGCGGAGGAAAAGCAAGAGCCACAATGTTATCTGAAGTTACTCCAAATTCGAGAGAGGAGTGGAAGAAGGATATTCAGCAGATCAAATCACTGGGTTTCAACTCGGTCAAGACCTGGGTTGAATGGTCGAATTGCGAACCTCGTAAAGGTCAGTACAACTTTGAGAATCTCAAAATGGTGTTTGAACTGGCTAAAGAAGCCGGTCTTAAGGTGATCATACAGGTTTATGGTGAATCTGCGCCTGACTGGGTAGGAAAATCACACCCCGACGGTTTGTTTGAGGCAATGAATGGCGACAAAATCCAGCCTCAGGTTGCACCGGGCTATTGCATTGATCATGCAGGAGTGAGGGAGGCATTCCTGAAATTTTATGAAGAAACTTCTAAAATTGCAGTAAGTTTTTCCAATTTTTATGGATGGGATCTGTGGAGTGAACCACATATTATCCAGTGGGGAGAACCAGGATGGATCCCGAACCCGCAATACTGTTTCTGTCCAAATACCCAGGCTCGATTCCGCGAATGGCTGAAAAAGAAATATTCAGGTCTTGAAGAACTTAATAAATCGTGGTACAGGAATTTCGAAAACTGGGAAGATGTGTCTGCTCCGCGTTTTGGAACGATACTTACCTACTCCGATTTTATGGACTGGAAGGCATTCATTTATCAGAAGCTGGCGGAAGATCTCAGGCTCAGATACGATGCTGTTCGTAAATATGATAAAACCCATATTGTCACGGCCCATGCTTCCCCTGTATCCCTTTTCGGTTCCCCTTATGGCGGCGAATCAGGTGACGATTTCCTGATGGCTGATGAGGTTGATTATTATGGCTTATCACAATACCCTAAGCATAATCTTCCGGGTGACTGGAGGCCATGGAGCTTCATGGCGCAGGGTGATTTCTCTTACAGTGCCAATATTAAGAATGGGGGTTATTATATTGGTGAATTCCAGGCCGGATTTGGTACTGTCGGACTTAATGTTGGTGATCCGGTTACGCCTGCGGATCACCGGATATGGACATGGTCAAGCCTGGCAACAGGAGCAAAGGGAATATTCGCGTATGCTTATTATCCGATGTCATCAGGTTATGAATCGGGGGGGTATGGTCTGATTAACCTCGATGGTACAATGACCGAACGTGCTGTGGAACTGGGTAAAGTTGCCCGTTTTGTTGATGCCAACAAGGATGTTTTCAGCACATCAAAACCGGTTAAGGCTCAGGTTGCCCTGGTATATAATCCTTTGTCACAGATGGTTGGGGGACACCGCCGGACAACAACACAGGATGGTCATATCAATTCACTGATTGGTTACTATCGCTTTCTTACTGACCAGAACATAGCAGTTGATTTCATACATCGAAGGGATGTTGAGTCAGTCGATCTATCCCAGTACAAGCTTGTAATTATTCCCTACGCCCTTATGATAACCCAAAAGATGGCAGACGGCATAAAGAACTATGTTTCAAACGGCGGAAATGCATTTTCCGAAGCACGACTTGCCTGGAATGATAATCGCGGATATACTGACGGTGTTATTCCGGGACTTGGACTGAGTAAAGTCTTCGGTGTCAGGGAAAGTAAGGTGAAGTCGCTGAAAAATGTTTATATAAATGTTGAGGACAATTCTCATCCTTCATTGTTACGGTTGCAGAAGGGAGATACATTAACAGGTTCCCTGTTTGCAGAATCTGTTGAACCATTAAGTGATAATAAAAGCACCCGAGTGATCGGGCGGCTTGAAGATGGCACGGCATGCATAGTAACTTCAGACTATGGAAGGGGTCATACAATGTTTGTCGGATCATTCCTCGCAATGACCAATTCACGCGGATCGCAGTGGGACCAGTCTACTCAGCGGATAACCGTACAGGATTCTTCACACCGGAATACGAATAAGTTCCTGCTCGGGCTTGTAGAATGGGCAAATGTTGCCGCTCCTTTTACTTCATCACAACCTGAGAATGCATCGAATCCCCTTGTGATACGTCTGCATGAATATCCGGATGGCTATTTGCTTTACGTTTTGAATCATGGTAAAACTGCTGAAAAAACAACTATAAGGCTTAAAGTAACTGGTTCAGGTAAATGGGATCTTGTTGAAATGCTTGGTAATCGTAAGATAACACAGGCAGACAAGGGTAAGATCCTCGAAATTGCTACCGGTGAGATAGGTGAAAAGGGTGCTGAAATATGGAAAATAAAGCGATCAGGGAATTGACACTGAAAAAAAAATATGATAAAACAGCTTTGTTTAATTTCAGTTTTATTTTTTATTGAAACATTTTGTTCAGGACAAAATGTAGGGAACATTGCAGGTGACTCCGACTTCTTTCCAATTGCAGAATGGGTCCAGAATCCTGAAAAGCCTCTGGATATACGTGTTGAAAGCATCATGCGATTAATGACACCTGAGGAAAAGGCTGATATGCTGGCAGGTGTCGACATGTGGCATTTAAAGGGTATCGAACGGCTTGGTATTCCTTCCATTCAGGTAACCGACTGCGGGCATGGCATAACCATAATTCTTGACAAGGAAGGAAACTGGGTAGGTAATGCGACCTGCTTTCCCACTGCTGCTGCCCAGGCTGCAACTTTTAACCGTTCATTAATTGAGGAAGTGGGAAGCGCACTTGGAAGGGAGACCCGTGCCACCGGATCCGCTTTTTTACTTGCACCTATGGTAAATATAAAAAGACATCCTTTGAATGGCCGGAATTATGAGCTTTTTTCAGAAGATCCACTTCTCTCGGGAGAAATGGCAGCCTCTTTTATAAAAGGTGTTCAGTCAGAGGATGTAGGGGCGGTTATCAAAGCTTATACTGCCAATAATCAGCAAACTAATCAATCAGTGATTGATGTGCAGATGGATGAACGCACTTTGCAGGAGATTTATCTTCCGGCTTTCAGGATACCGGTTTATAAAGCAGACCCCTGGGGGGTGATGACTGCCTATAACGGACTAAACAGTTTCCGTACCTCTGCCAGCAAACACCTGCTGACGGAAGTACTTAAAGAAGATTGGAAATATGAAGGTTTTGTTGTCTCCGACTGGAGAGCCGTAAAAAGCATCTCATCATTATATGCCGGACTGGATATAGAGATGCCAGGACCCGGGAACTACCTGACAAAAGACAATGTTCTGAAGGCGATTGCTGATAATTCTCTTACTTCAGATGAACTTGATGATAAAGTAAGACGTATTCTCAGGGCTTTGGTGAGGACCAGGCTTTTGGATTATGAAAAGCCACATCTTAACTCTGAGTTAAACTCTCAAAAGCATAAATTGCTTACAAGAAAAGTAGCAGAGGAGGGGATTGTGTTACTCAAAAACGAGAAGACTACTCTGCCTTTTAAAAAAACTATCAAAAAGCTGGCGGTGATTGGTCCAAATGCATCTCAGGCAAGGCTGGGTGGAGGTGGCAGCGCTTCAGTAAGTCCTTTTTATTCTGTAAGTCCGCTCGATGGTATCAGAAATTTATGCGGACCTGATACAGAGATCTTATTTGAGGAAGGTTGTGGTTTAGGAGGTAATATGGAAGTCGTTGGCAGTAAATATCTGCGTGCTGAGAAAAATGGATTAACAGGGAAATGTCTGAAAGGTGATTATTACGCGAATTCTGATCTTACAGGTCAGCCTGCCTGCACTGAAATGGATGAATCTGTGAATTTCTCGTGGGGTTGGGCAAATCCAAAACCACAGATAGGGAAGGAGGGATATTCGGTTCGGTGGAGAGGTCAGCTTATTCCGCCGGTCACCGGGAGTTATAAAATAGGAATTTCCGCAGCAGGATGCGGACACAGACTTTATTTGAAGGATAGTTTGATTATCGACCAATGGGATACAGGCAGCATTGATAATTTTGAGACTGATTTTACATCAGGAAGCAGAAATGTCAGTGTTGCTTTTGATAAAAACATACCTGTCGATATTAAAATTGAATTTAAAAAGAGAACCAACCGGAATTTCATTCGTTTTGAATGGGAAGTTCCCGGTAGCAATTCAATTGAATCAGTAAAAAAAATTGCAGGAGAATGTGATGCAGTGGTGATATTTGCCGGATTATCCAACTTTTTTGAAGGAGGAAATAACGACAGACCCGATATTCTACTCCCCGGCGAGCAAAACAGGCTTATAAGTGAGGTGTCGGAAGTAAACCCAAAAACCGTAGTTGTACTGATCAATGGTTCTGCCATCGCAATGCCATGGATTGATAAAGTAAATGCAGTAATTGAGGCATATTATCCCGGACAGGAAGGTGGAAATGCCATTGCTGATATTCTGTTTGGCAAAGTGAATCCCTCAGGTAAACTTCCTGAGACATTCCCCGTATTGTTGTCTGATTGTCCGGCTTTTGGCAATTATCCGGGGGAAGGAAATACTGTAAAATATTCTGAGGGGATATATGTCGGATATAGACATTATGATACAAAGAATGTTGAGCCATTATTCCCGTTTGGGCATGGACTGTCTTATACAACATTTGAGTACAGCGATCTGGTGATAGATAAAACGGGTAATACTTTTAATTCCAGTTTTAAAGTGAAGAATAGCGGGGAAGTTGACGGAGCTGAGGTCGTTCAGCTTTATTTGCGCGATATTGTCTCTTCAGAACACAGGCCTCAGAAAGAGCTTAAGAATTTTGAAAAATTGTTTCTCAAAGCAGGAGAAACAAAAACTGTCACATTTAAGATTACTGATGAAGACCTTTCATTCTTTTCGGAAAAACAGAACAAATGGATGTATGAACACGGTGACTTTGAAGCCCTGATCGGAAGCTCTTCAAGGGATATCCGTCTGAAGAAAACTTTTTCCAGATAGATAGCACTGGACAATATTTGTGTTGTATTCAATGTTTTAGTTATATAATTTTCAACTAAATTATGGCTTTACTTGGAATTGATCTTGGTGGAACAAAGCTTGCAATTGCCATCTTCAGGAACGATGGGGAAATATTGCATAAAGAGACAGTTGCCCTGGAAAAAAGAACCGGTTCCGATGTTGGTTTGCTGATCACAGATCAGATCAGGAAATTTGTAATGCAGGGTAAATCTGACGGTAACAGAATCAGCTCAATTGGTATTTCCGTTCCAGGAATCAGCCATCAGGGCACAGGCACTGTATGGGTCCCGAATATTGAAGGGTGGGATGATTATCCGTTGCTGAAAGAGGTAAAGTCGGTAACCGGAGACCTCCCTGTAACTATCGACAGCGACAGGGCATGCTACATGCTTGGGGAGCTGTGGAAAGGAAATGCCCGGGGATGCAGGGATGCGATTTTTCTCTCAGTTGGTACAGGTATAGGTGCAGGTATCCTGATAAATGGTGAGATATTACGGGGAAGTCATGATATTGCCGGTTGTATTGGCTGGATGGCATTGCAGAGGCCATATAAGGAGCAGTATAAGAATTGCGGATGTTTTGAATATTACGCTTCAGGTGAAGGCATTGCTAAAGTTGTAAAGTCAGACCTTGCTGATAATGAAGTGTATGAAGGGGTGTTAAAAGATGCTGACATTGACAATTTAACTTCACATGATATCTTTTTAGCTTACGAAAAAGGGGATAGCATTGCTGTCAGTGTGATAAATCAGTGTGTCGACTTCTGGGGAATGGCTGTTGCAAACCTGGTAAGCCTTTTCAATCCCGAGAAGATAATATTCGGAGGAGGTGTATTTGGTCCTGCACTTCCGTTGTTACCAGATATTTATAAAGAAGCCCTGAAATGGGCCCAGCCGGTCGGTATAACCCAGGTTACACTTGTTGGTACCGGACTTAAAGGAGATGCAGGAGTCTATGGAGCTGGATTTCTTGCCCTGCAAAGTATAGATGAGGACAACAATCAATAATAGAGACTTTATGTTCAACAGGAAATTAGTATTCTGGTCAGCGTGCGCTGGCATGCTTTTATTCGGCATTTGTATAATTACACTCGGTTCAGTGGTGGCTGATCTCAGGCTGAAGCTTAACCTCGATGAAATATCTTCTGGTACATTATTCACAATCCTGCCAATAGGAATTATTGCAGGATCACTTCTTTTCGGTCCCATAGCTGACCGTAATGGTTACAGGCTTCTTCTTGCTGTTTCAGCCATCATTATGGCTGCCGGTTTTTTTGGTATAGCCTATACAGGCTCCGAATTCGTACTAAAACTGTATATCCTTCTTGTTGGTCTGGGTGGCGGGGCAATCAATGGCGCCACAAATGCACTGGTATCGGATATAAGTGAAACAGGAAAAGGAGCGAACATCAGTCTGCTTGGAGTCTTCTATGGAATAGGTGCTCTGGGTATGCCGCTTATTCTGGCGTTGTTAAGGAATGTAATGAATTTTGAAATAATTGTTGCTTCAGTAGGAATGCTTACTCTCCTTACATCCATATTTTACCTCATCATTAAGTTTCCTCCTCCCAAGCATATTAAGAGAGTTCCATTTAGTGAGACAATAAAACTGGTTAAAAATAAAATGCTGTTGTTAATAGCATTTTTCCTTTTCTTTCAAAGCTCTTATGAAGGGATAATTAACAATTGGACAACTACTTACATGGTCAGCAAGCTTGCTGTTGAACAAAGCAGTGCTTTATATGCCCTGACTTTGTTCGTTGCGGGACTGGTTGCCATGAGGCTGCTCATAGGGAGTCTCTTCAGATCTTTTACTCCGGCGAAGCTTCTTGTAATTTCTTTTGGACTAACAATAGCCGGGCTGCTTATACTTAGACTCAGTGGCTCCTACAGCTTATCAGTAACCGGACTGGTTTTACTTGGTGCAGGGCTTGCCGGAGGATTTCCTATTATGCTGGGTATTGCAGGCAACCTCTTTGCTGAATTATCAGGTACAGCATTCAGCATCATTTTTTTCATAGCCCTGACCGGGAATACAATTATTAATTTTCTTATGGGACTGGTGGCTCAACATTTCGGTGTAAAGCATTTGATTACATTTGCACTTGCAGAAACGGTAATTATGATACTGCTCTCGGTTTTAATTTTGAAGAAATCCGGAAATATTAAATAAGTAACTTTAAATCAATAAATTATGTTAGCAATTCAATGGCTCAACAATGCGAGGGATATCATGACCCGCATTGAAAAAACACAGATGGAGAATATACGCAAGGCTGCCGAAGTCATGGCAGACACAATTGAAAAAGGAAGATGGGTTCATACTTTCGGATGCGGGCATGCAACTATACCGATCGAGGAGATGTATCCCCGTATCGGAGGATTTGTAGGTTTTCATCCTATGATTGAACTGCCTCTGACCTTCTTTACAAAGATCACGGGAGAGATGGGTGTTCACCAGTTCCTCTTTCTTGAGAGGGTTGAAGGCTATGGTGTCTCAATAATGAAAAGCTACGAGTTCAGTACGGATGATACTATGTGGCTCTTCTCACATACCGGTATAAACAATGTAAATATTGATGTGGCCCTGGAGGCAAAAAAGAGAGGAATGAAAGTTATTGTATTCGGATCAGCTTCGGAGGCAAAGGGTAAGCAGACAAGACATTCATGCGGCAAGACAATATTTGATATTGCTGATATAGTTGTTGATACATGTGCCCCGTTGCAGGATGCTTCAGTTCCTCTTAAGAATCATCAGGATAAGATAGGCCCCGTGTCAACAATGGCCTTTATAACATGCGTATGGATGACGGTTACAACTGTTGCCGAGATACTGGCTGACAGGGGAGTTAAACTGTATATTCACCCTTCGCATAATGTTCCCGGCGATACCACCTCAAGAGATCGTCTCGATGCTGCACTTGCAGAATATAAAAGGAGAATTGCAGGGGTATAAATGTAAGGGTCATGCCATGGCGTGTCCCTACGTCTACAAATTATATTTGGGGTTAAATTCAGTGGCGTAACATTTGCGTGTCCCTGCATCATTTATGGCATTAACCATTTAGTCATGAAATTTACTCCGGATTCAATTATTGCCTCATGCCCTCCCTCATGCATATCCATCTGAAACCTCTCGGTAATATTCAGCTTTGAATAGTGAGTTTTAGCGATCTCGTATTCTTCAATTACCTGGGGCCAGTGAGCAATTCTGTCCTGTTTACCATGCTGGATAAGCAGGGGCCGTGGACATATAAGTGAAACGACATCATGATCAGTGAATTCCGTGAGCCATCCCGTGAAAAAAGCATGATCCTCAGTTGTCACCAGGAAACTTGTATAACGATCATCCGGAACAGCCATTTTGTTCCTGCGCTGGTTGAACCATGCAGAGACTACTCCTGCTCTAATTCTTGGTTCAAGAGGCATCCAGAACATGGTGGCCATTCCTCCGAGAGAGACACCCCACATACCAACTCTCTGTGGGTCTATCCTTGTGTCAGTCAATACAATATCAAGTAAGTTCTGTACCCGAACCAGTTCTATCCCGGGGAGACTGATATCGGCCAGCCGGCAGAGCCTTTCAATACGGTTTCTTCGTTCAACCGACATCAGGTTCATAGGAACCAATACTGCAAAACCAGCTTTCAGCAGTTCCTTTGCATATTCGTGATAAGCTCCTCCCCTGAAGGGCGTCTCAGGTGTGCTTCCTATACCGTGTTGTACAATTACCAACGGGAACTTTTTATCACTTGCGGCACCGGCAGGTAATGCAAGAAATGCCTGGGCTGTTATTGGTCCCACTGGAAGTTCGATCCATTCGCCTTTAATTCTTTCAATAGTATATGGCTTCCTTATCATTTGTCCGGATTTTGTAAGCATGGGAGGCTTAATGACAACGGAGGACCATCTTTCGCGGTTTGGTTCAACACTTCTTTCAAATGCATCTGTGCTGCTGTAATCGCGATACCATGCATTGGATGCACGTTCATCGTACAAATCAACCAGATATTGCTTCAGATAATTCTCAAGCTGTGCTGCATAAGCATCAGTTCTTTCTGTTTCAAGCTTCTGGTCAGAAAGGGAGATATTCTGTCCCAATGCAAAAGCTCTGGTGAGAAGGGATAGTGTGAAAAGAATAACAGTGAATTTTGTCAGATTTTTCATTTTCAGGAGCTATTATATTATTCCAGATTTCCATCTTCAAACCTGAATTCTCTTGCCCGGTTAAGGTAATCATCAAGCATCTCTATTTCAAATTCCTTTACCATTTCTTCAGCTGTTACCTTGCTGTTTTCACTGGTAATAAGTACGGAGGCAAGTTTTCCGGGATCACTTATTTTGACTGTAGTTCCATATTTCTCTTTCAATGCAGTCAGCCTGTTCCAGTTGTAGTCAAGATGCACAAGTTTGCAGTCGAGGTTGATTTTTGCAACTGCATAATCAAAATAGTTTGTGTTCGAAGCGATCACATCTCCCATAGGATTCCTTATCTCAGAGGGATTGCCCCTGTATACGGAACTTACAAAATGTGACCGGCAGCTATATGCCCACATGTTCTGGACAACGCCTCCGTGATACATTGAAGAGAAAATTATCAGTTCTGGTTTCTCTCTGGCATATTTCAGGCGCAGTTCATCAAAGTTGAGATCAAAGCAGATGGCTATTGCCACGCGGCCAAAATCACAGCTGATAATTGGTGTTTCATTGCTTGCCTTGATACCTCCCTCCATTTCTCCGATAGTCGGGAAATTTTTGTCATAAATACCTGCAATTTCTCCATTCCTGCCGACAACAATACATGAGTTGCGCCATAGTCCGTCCTTATCCTTACGCTGAGTACCAAAAGCAATATAACATTTGTTGCTTTTTGCCACAGATGAGAAATAGTCAAGAACCTGATCTTTCCTGACATTCAGATATTCTTCACCTTCCGATGACAGGTCACAGAATTCCGGCAAAACTATCAGATCCGGTTTATCAGGAAGAACCTGTTTTAATTCATTATCCCAGAATTTAATTACATGGTCAACAATCTCCTGTTTATTATCATTCTTAATGGAAGATGGGGTGTTGCCAACTGTGGCAACAGTCACATAGCGCTCTGCAAGCAACAATTCACATTTTATGCTGGCGAGAACAAAAAGTGAAACTAAAAAGAGCAATCTTTTATTCGTAATATTCTTCATAATTATGATTTAAGTTCTTTGTGACTCTTTGTGCCTTTGCGTCTTTGTGGCAAAAAAATTACATATCCTGAACCTTTGTTTTATCTATTAGCTTTGGTTTGGGTTTTATTATGGATATCTGAATGTCATCAAAGACATTCTTTGCATTTGTTACACCATCACTCACTGGCTCAACAGTAACAGTTCCTTTATTCCAGGTTGACTGTGAGACTATTTCAGGTTTAAATATCTGACCTTCAATTGCTTTTAATTCAGACCTGAAGATAAGGGCAGGTTGACCGTTACTGTATTCATCTTCACGGAGTGTCTTAATATCTATTTCGGGGAAGGCATCATTGAAATCACCGGCCAGGTTCATCTCAATCCAGCATATCCATTCCGAGCCGGGTTCAACTTCCACCCTGATAGAAAAGTAGTCACCCTTGGGTGTTGCACCGGATATCGCCAGATCTGATTTTTTTTCCGGTACTTTACCTGTTCCCTGTTTTTTGTTGTCTCTGAAAAGCTTAAACCACTGAGGTAAAGCTACCGGAACATTTGCTTTTCCCTCCCAGTCTCCTTTTGCAACACGGTGTGTTACAAATACGGTCTTTAGTTCATTTGTTGCCGGGTTCTCAAGCCATATAGCAAACTGGGGAGGTTCAGCAAAATTGGAGAGGTGAATTATCTTTTTGTTCTGATGTATGTCAATCTGGATCAGCGTCCTGCCCCAGGTCCTGATTATTACAATGCCTGCTATGATCAACAGCAGCAACAATCCTCCCGAAAGCAGGATGATTCCTGTTTTGATAATTTTCTTTTTCTCTAATCTCATGTTTATTACCAGCAGTATTCTTTAATTATTTTGTATTGGAATTTTCTTTGGCTGATTGAGGATGTTGAAAAAGTGGAAATCCATTAACCGCAAAGGTCGCGAAGTCCCGATAGCTATCGGGATTACGCTAAGATCACAAAGAGCTGAAATATATTGTTTTAACTTTGTGTGCTTTGCGCTTACTTTGCTTACGGCGGTTAAAAAGGTCTTTTTCAACACCCCCATTCATAAATCCGGTACTTCGAATCCAGGTCTGTAGGTACCTTTTGATATAGTGTTAGCCTCATCGGAATTTGTAACAAGTTCTTTCTCCCCTTCATAATAGAGCTGTTTCTTACCCACTCTGTAAGAGAGATTTGCCAGGTGAACAAGTGTGGCACTTTTATGACTCTGTTCTATATTTGCATTTGGTGTTTTCCTTGTCCGGATGCAATTAATGAAATTCTGCTGGTGTTCTTCATCAGGAAAAAATCCGTATTCCTGTGCTATGACCTTAGAATCAGCTCCCAGGACCTGCCATCCCGCTCCATGACGTCCGAGGTACATCATTCCTTCTGTTCCATAAATTTCCATCCTGTCGCTCAGGAATGGCCAGTTGGGGAATACTTCACGGCTATACCTGACTTCAGGGGGTGCTTTCTGAAGGTATTCTCCATATATTGAAGTTTCAACTGTCATGGGGAATTCACCAAAATCATAGGTAATTGTCTGGTTGTCGGGAATATCCCTGTCATCGTCATACAAAACTCTTCCTCCCGCACAGAAAGCAGACTTTGGATTATCAGGATCACTCAGTACCATACGTGCAAGATCGATTACATGACAGCAGTCTGCCAGTGGCAATCCGCTCGAATATGCCCAGAATTCATTGTAGCCTTTATGCCGGCTTACGTTGTAAGGAACATTTGGAGCAGGCCCCAGCCACATATCCCAGTTAAGGCCTTCCGGTACAGGCTCATCCTCTTTATAGAGCCATGGTTTATTTCCGGGGAGCATGCAATAAGCCTTTATATGAACGATCTTCCCAAGTTTACCACTCTGAATATAATCGCGGGCCAGTATATTATATGCCCCGCTGCGGTTCTGGAATCCGCATTGAACTATACGGTTATATCTTTTTGCAGCATTGATCATCTTTCTTCCTTCAGGGATATTCAGTGAGATAACTTTTTCCACATAAACATCTTTTTCTGCCTGACATGCCCATACTGTTGCCAGCGCATGCCAGTGTTCAGGAGTACAGATTACAACCGCATCAACGTCCCTGTCCTCAAAAGTACGTCTCATATCCTCCACCCTCTGAGGCTTGTATCCCTGCTGCTTTTCAAGTTCATCGATTACACGACCACCCCGTTCCTTGTCTACCTCGCAAACATATTTGACTTCAACTCCCGGAAGACATTTCTGCATACCGAGTATAACCTGTGTCCCTCTGCCTCCGGCGCCTATAAGCGCCAGCACTACCTTTTCATTAGCACTTGCCATATTGTTTGGTTTTAAACTTTTTCTGGTACAACATAATTTTCTCTGTAAGCGACTTTCAGATACCTGTTTGCATCATCGTTTCCTGTGAACTCTTCTTTTTGAGAATCAATTAACAGTTGCTTGTTCCCGTTCCTGTAAGCAATATTCCCGAAATGGACCAGTGATGCGCTCAGATGTGCCTGTTCAAGGCTGGAATTGGGTTGTTTCCGGTTTCTCAGGCATTCAATGAAGTTGATCTGGTGTTCAACATCGGGGTGGATACCTCCCTCCTGAGCAACAATCTTCTCCCCCGGTCCGTAAACCTGCCATCCGCCGCCTGTCCTTCCCATGTACATCATTGCTTCAGTGCCGTATATCTCAACCCTGTCGGCATTTGTTTTCCATTCAGGAAAACGGCCAGGATCCATCCGGATTTCATTGGAAGCTTTTGCCATGTAATTTGTTGCATTACAGCTGTCAACAGTTACGGTGAATTTCTCAAAATCATAGGTGATCGACTGAGATTCAGGCGTATCCCGTTCGGAATTAAACACATGGTTTCCTCCCCATCCATAAACTGATTTCGGATGTCCCGGATTACCCATCAGCATTCTTACCAGATCGAGCTGGTGACTGGCATCATTCATAGCCCCCGGGTTATATGCAAAATAGTTTATCCAACCGTTAAGGACTCCTTTATTAAATGGCCTTGATGGTGCCGGCCCCAGCCACTCGTTCCATTCAATTGTGGAGGGTGTTTCGCTATCCGGTTCGGGAAGCCATTTTACTCCGGGCAGCAGGTTAAAGATCCTTATGTGGACTACCTGTCCGAGCTGGCCGCTCTGAATATAATCACGGGCTTTTGCAATATAGCTGCCGCTCCTGTTCTGATAACCGGCCTGCACTATCTGCCTGTATTTTTTTGCCGCCTCAATCATTTTTCTTCCTTCCCAGATACAAAGAGTGGGAGTTTTTTCGAGGTAGACATCTTTTCCAGCCTGGCAGGCCCATATAGTCGCAAGTGCATGCCAGTGGTCTGGTGTCGCTATCCATACGGCATCGATATCACGGTCGTCCATCACCTCTTTCATGTAACGCGTTGTCAGTGGCTTATATCCAAGCTGTTTTTCGATTTCAGCTGATGCTGATGTAAATCTAGCATCATCCACATCACATATGGTTTTAATTTCCACCCCTGCATTTATCTTGCAGCAGCTTATTATTGTTGGTACTCCTCTGCCACCTGCTCCAATGAGAGCAAGCACTATCTTGTCATTAGCCCCTTTACATGAGGAGGTTAGCAGACCGGATGCACCAATTGCCACCCCGGCTGATCCGATAAGCGTTTTTCCCAGGAATTCGCGTCTTTTCATGATGTATAATGAATATGTGATAAACAAAAGAACATTCCGGTCGTCAGAAACCGTTTGATAAATATATTAAATCAGAAGTACTTTTTAAACTTATCGCCTATTTTGAAATATGTATACCGGCCTGCATCATCTCCCGCAACATGAACTGACTCTCCATCAGTGGTAAATGTGCTCTGTTCGCCAACTACCTGTGAAAAGTAAACGTCATTGCATTTTCCTGATTCATCACAGAGAATTACATGTGCAAGATTTTTGTGTATGTCAGAAGTAATGGAACTGTTGCATAACGGGCAAAAGAATTCCAGATAGTCATCCTGCATAATTTCAAATGAAGGATGTTTAACGCTTGTATAATTTCCGATCTGAGGGCTGAGCAGAAGAAGCCCCGATTGTTTTTTCTTGTTCCTGACCTTGAATATTACATTATCTCCAACCCTGATATTACCATCACAATGAGGACATAAAAAATTATTCATAACAACCTCCTTTCTAATAATGGAATACAACAAATGTACGATAGATTTTGCAGAAATAAGCTGAAATTCATCAAATTGCTAAATAATGTTAATTGGCAATCTGAAAACATTCACCTGTTGGATTTTTTCATAATTTTATGAAATTCACAACTTCAGTTACCGTATACTCATTATGAAAAAGCCTGTTTCAAAAAGAATAGCGGGGATATTAAATCTCACCGTATTCATGATTGTCACCTTGTCATGTTCAAAGTTACCGGCAGGACAAACCGAGATCACAAAATGGCAGTATGGTAAAAAAGGAGCTGTTTCAATCACTTACGATGACGGATCAATCAATCAGTTTTTGAAAGCGGTGCCTGTAATGAACAGGTTAAATATGCCGGGAACATTCTTTATTAACACAGGATCGATACCCGGATCGGAATACCAGGGAAAGTTTATTGGCCGTCCGGTTAAGGATATTATAAAGGAAACCAGGACTATACCCACTGGCAGAGACAATATTTACGAGAGGGCTTCAGCTGCAAGATTTCTTGGATACAGAGGAACTTCCGAATACTTTACAAAAGCAGGTGCAATGATCGATGCCGGGAAATATGAAGAGGCATATAAGATTATTGATGATCTCTATAAAAAGGTGAATAGTGGTGAATTTAAACCTGAAACCGCAGCCCGCAGAGTTAACAGCAGGGAAAATGTTCTTACCTGGGATATGATCAGAACTTATGCTTCACAGGGACATGAGTTTGCGAGTCATATGGTTACCCATCCATATATGGCGGCACTTGATGAACCCAATATGCTTTATGAGCTTGAAAAGAGCCGTGAAGAGATTCTTAATAAGCTTGGTCCTGAATATACTTTTTCTGCAGAGTGCCCTTATGGTACTGAAGATGAGAGGGCGATGGAATATGCTCACAGGTTTTATCCTGCCCTGAGGAACAGGATGCCTGAAGTATTCCTTGAAGAACTCAACCGGGCCAGCCGAAAAAGCCCTGTTTCATCCGACCTGGAATATGTGCAGTGGCAGAGAGGAGCTACTACAAAAACGCCAATGCCAATGATGAAAGCCTGGATTGACACTGCTGCTGCAGGCAATAATATATGGCTGGTGCTTGTAATTCATGGTGTCGACGGTATTGGCTGGGAGGCTCTGACCATCGAAAGTATTGAGGAGTATTTTCAGTATATGAAATCTAAAGAAAATGACCTGTGGGTGGCAACATTTGCCGATGCGGCAAAATATATGCGTGAAAGGATGAATTCAAACGTCAAATCCTCGGTAAATAAAGATAAAATCACAATTGACCTGACACATTCACTCGATATATCATTGTATAATATCCCATTAACCCTAAAGAGTTATGTGAGGCCAGGATGGAAAAAAGTAGTTGTAAAACAGGGTACTGAAGTTAAACAACTCAGCACTCAGAAGGAAGGGAATGAGACTTATGTACTTTATCAGGCTATACCGAATGGCGGTAATATTGAAATATCAGGCGTATAATTACTGAATCAGATATTGTTTTTGAGTTCAATAAGAGTTTGCCAGAGTATACAAACCTTAACTATAAAACTATGAAACCATCAGAATTACTTAGACTCTTTGCCGTATTCCTGTTTTGTTTTATGACAACCTCTTTGTTCTCTCAGGAACAAAACAAGATCAGGATCTTATCTTACTATTCAGGACCAGCTGAAGCACTCGATAATTATGATGTTAACCAGATGTCACATATAATATTCTGTTTCGGCAGACTGAATGGGAACAGATTCAGTATAAGAAGTGCAAGAGATACTGCAGTGATAGAGAAGATGGTATCCCTTAAAAGCAAGAATCCCGACCTTAAGGTATTGCTCTCTCTTGGAGGCTGGGGCGGTTGCAAGACCTGTTCAGATGTATTTGCTACAAAGGAGGGGAGAAAAGAATTTACACAGTCGGTAAAGGAGTTTTATGATTATTTCAAGGTTGACGGACTGGATCTGGATTGGGAATATCCTGGAATCAGAGGTTTCCAGGGACATAAATTTGCCCCGGAAGACAAGAAAAACTTCACAAAGCTAGTAAATGAGCTCAGAAAACTGGGTTATGAAAAAGAATTAAGCTTTGCAGCAGGCGCTTCACAGAATTTTCTCGATTCTGCCATTCAGTGGAAACAGGTAATGAAAAAAATGGATTATGTTAACCTGATGACATACGATATGTCAGGTCCGGGATCAAAGACAGCAATGCACCATACAGGTTTGTATTCCACTCCCGAACAGCCACGGTCAGCTGACTGGATGGTTAAATCTCTGATTAAGATGGGGATCCCTTCTGAAAAGATTATAGTCGGAGGTGCTTTTTATGGCAAGATCTTCGAAAATGTGGAGAGCACCAACAACGGTCTTGGTCAGCCGGCCAAATTCAAAACAACGGTTGGTTACAAGAATATGCCGGTAACATTCCCTGCTGACAGCGGATGGGTCTATCACTGGGATGAGGCTGCAAACGCTCCTTTCCTTTATAATGCAGAGAAAAGGCAATTTTTTACTTACGATGATAAACATTCCGTTGAGATGAAAACCAGGTATGTTATCGACAACAAGCTAGGAGGAATAATGTACTGGCACCTTGGTCAGGATACATTTACTGACGGCCTGATGGATGCCATTTACAAAGTGAAAAAGTTGCATATCCCAGAGAATAAATAGCTGCCAGACAGCCATTATACTATGCTTTCGCCTGATGCACAACCACTTGATTAAATGGAATTTCAATTCCTTCCCTGTCAAATGCGGTTTTAAGTCTTTTGCGAAATTCGCCGCCGATCTCCCAATGCATGTGTGGCTTGGTGTCGCCAAGTATCTTGACAATAATTGCAGAGTCGGCAAATGCTTCAACCCGCAGGAACCTTGGCGGAGTAATTATTAATTCTTTAAACAGCGGATCTTGAGCCAGTTCAATACCAGTATTATTAATCACTTCTATAAGATGATCAATATCGGTGTTGTATGCCACCCCGATCTCGATGTTTACCCTTGCAAAGTTTTTCGACAGGTTGGACACCCTTTTGATCTCACCGTGAGGAATATGATGTACTGTTCCGTTGTTATCTCTCAGTGAGGTCATCCTCAGGCTGATATCTTCGACTTTTCCACCGGTGGTGTCGATTCTTATTACATCACCTATACGGTACTGGTTTTCAAGTATAATGAACATACCGGAGATAATATCCCTTATAAGATACTGAGCACCAAAACCGATTGCAAGTCCTACTACCCCTGCTCCTGCAAGCAGGGGCGCAATTTCGATTCCGGTTTCCTGCAATATCATCAGCAGGGAAATTAATATTATAACGATACGTATAGCCCCGTTAAATATCCTGATCAGGGTGTCTTCCCTTTTCTTTTCAGACTCATCCGACATTGACTCATCAGCCACCACTGCTATTCGTACAGCTCTGATCACTATCCTGGACAATATCTGGTTCAGGACATAGGCAGCAACAGCGATTATCAGAATTTTAACTCCGTTTGACAGAAGCCAAGGGACGATGTTTTCAATCCATTTATTAAAATATTCCTGCATGATTTTATTCTTTAACGGTAAAAATAATTAATATTAAAGCAACTCTGATTCATAAGTTGTCGGAAGATAATAAGCAAACACCTTGCCTCTGCGAAGGATATCGGTTAACTTATAGTCTTATTCTCTCCATTTAGAGCGGTCAGGCGGAGCAGGTACTGTTATTTTCTTAACAGGTTTTTCCTTCAGTTCCTGAAGAAGTACCTCAACCGCTATTTCAATACATGGATCAATTCCTTTTGCCAGTTGCTCGGGACGGTCAACAACTTCAATGTCAGGGTATACGCCAATACCTTCAATTACCCATCCCTCATCCTGATCAAAAATACCAAACTGAGGTACAGAGATATTTCCTCCGTCAACAAGACGGGCATTGCCTGATATACCAATTAATCCTCCCCATGTACGGGTTCCGATCAGTTTTCCGAGTCCCATTTTTTTGAAGAAATAAGGGAATGCATCCCCGCCTGAAGCCGAATAGCCGTTTACAAGCATTACCTTAGGCCCGTCATGAGCAATTCCCGGAGCCTTTGATGGCAAAAGTCCATTCCTATGCCAGTATACTAAAGTATTCCGGTCGAGCAGATCTGCCATCCTGTCCGGGATAAAGCCTCCTCCGTTATAGCGGTCGTCAATTATGAGCGCCTCCTTGTCATAATAAGTGTACATACCATGAAACAGCTCCTTGTTACCGGCGGTTGATGTATTTGGTACATGAATATAACCGATCCTCCCTCCCGAAAGCTTATCGACCATTGCCCTTCTCTCATTTACCCAGTTGAAATACCTTAACTCCTGTTCGGATTTTAGCGGTTTAATAATATTTGTACGTTGATTCTCTGAAGATGGAGTGCTGCTGACTGTTATTTCAACAGGATTTTCGGTACTGTTCTCAAGCAGCATATATGGATTTGAATCAGTTGTCAGATTCTTCCCGTTAATACTTATAATATAATCACCTTCTTTCACATCCACTCCCTGTTCTGTAAGTGGTGAGCGGCGGTCAGGATTCCAGTTTTCACCATTATAGATCTTTGATATTCTGTAGCGGCCTGCTGCGTCGTCTGCTGTAAGTTCGGCTCCAAGGAGGCCGTTATCAATCCGTTTAACAGTCTCAAAATCACCCCAATCCACATAGGTATGCCCTGCATTGGCTTCAGCTACAATCTCATTAAGGATATAATCAAGATCAGCACGATGACTTACATAAGGGAGCATGGCATTATAGCGGATCCTCATTTCAGGCCAGTTTACACCATGAATATTACTAACATAAAAGTAATCGCGGAAAATTCTCCATGCATCCACATATATCTGATCCCACTCTTTATGCGGATCAATCTTCATTTCCAGTCCATTTAACCCGAGCTTGCCGGCTCCGGCCTTTTGCCCCGGGGTAATCTTTATTATGCCGTAATCACCTCCTGAACGATATATGACCATTTTCCTGTCAGCCGACAGGGAGGCGGTCATTACATTGTCGAGGATCTCTTCATTCTTTTCATCTGTCAGGCTGAATTTCATGAGCTTACCCTTGCTGGTGAAAATCAAACCACTTTCAATGGCGCCAATAAGCCTGTAATTTCCCGCTTCCCCGGGTAAAGCCGTGATCCGGTTGTTGATCTTATTAAAGTCTATCTCTGTTTTAATCTCTTTTTTACCTGCAGAGATAGTATCCGGTGTACTGGTTTTGGCTTTCTTGTCTTTTCCGGTTGCCGGAGAAGCTGCTGCTGTTTTATTCTCACTTACAGGTTCAGCAGCATTTTTATCTTTGAAGATCCCGGGACTTTTTGGGGTAAGAGCTAAAGCATAAATCCGGGTGGCATCATTATAGAGATAATCGAACTCATAGCTTGAGAAAGAAAGGTTGTAGTCGCGATTTGATTCAAAGAAAATATAGTTTCCGCATGTGCTGAACTGAGGATTGTCATCGGTATAGGAACCATCTGTTATCTGTGTCTTCTTACCTGAGGATATATCATAAACCCAGATTGCTGTTTTATCATTGCTGCCCTCTTTGGAGTATTCAATCCAGCGTGAGTCGGGTGAGAAGCTGTAGCTGCGTAACTCACTGCCGGTACCACGATCCACATCAGTAATTTTACCGGATGAAATTTCAATCAGCCTGAGATTCAGTGTTCTGTCGGAGAAAAGCAGGTACTTGCTGTCGGGGGTCCAGTCAAGGACAACATTATCCCAGCCACCTCTTGGTGGCATGACTCCGACAGAATTGTACCATGTAGGCTGCCTCGGCACGCCTCCGGCTGATGGTATTACAAAGATCTGACGGCTGCCTGAATATTCACCTGAAAATGCAATCCATTTACCATCAGGTGATATTTTCGGGAAAAGTTCCAGTCCTTTATGTGATGTAAGACGTCGTGCTTCTCCTCCCTTCGAATTGACTGTCCAGATGTCGCCGGCATAAACGAAAGTGATAAGATCGTTGTTTATGTCGGGAAATCTCAGGAGACGGACATCATCTGTTGCACGGAGATTGAGCGACAGGCTGAATATCAGAACTAATGAAGAGACAAAAAACTTTTTACTTTTCATTTTTGCGTTTTGTGGTTAATGGCTTTTCCTGTAAAGGGGTTAAATTTATCAACAAATTTTATAGTGCAATGCTTTTAACCTGATGATAAATCATAATTAGTTTGAAAAATTTATCTTTGATATATATTACATAATCTTTAAACAACTCTATCATGGACAGAAAATCCTTTCTGAAAAAAAGTGTAATCGGAGGAGCAGCTTTAGGATATTCAGGATTAGTTACCGATGGATCTGTTGTACGCCCTAAAGATTCCTATTCCAGACCTTCGGACCTGAAGATTACAGATATCCGGGGAGCAACGCTTGCCGCTATTTATGACTTCCCCATAATTAAGATCTATACCAACCAGGGGATTATTGGCCTGGGTGAGGTCAGAGATGCCGGATGGATAGCACAGGCATTAATGCTGAAACCTTATCTGATAGGAAAGGATCCACTTGATATAGAGACAATTCTCGGAAGCATCAGGCATCTTACAGGACCGGGAAGATATGCAGGAGGATATGCAGCTGTGGATATCGCTCTGATGGATATTGCGGGTAAGGCATTGGGTGTTCCATGCTGGAAACTGCTTGGGAATAAGGTGCGGGACACTGTTGATATTTATGCCGACTGCCCCACAGTATTGGATAAGGAGAACCTGAAATTAATGATGAAACGAAGGCGCGACCTGGGTCTGAGACATTATAAGATCGATCTTACACCTCCGCTGATAAGAAATATTGATGGAGCAATAGTAAACAATGTACCAACCCGGAAGGGTCTGGAGATTTGGGGAGAACATGTACTTGGCGCACGGAATATTATAGGATATGATGTTACCCTGGGAGCTGACCATTTCGGAAATATGACAGTGCAGAGCGGGATCGAACTTGGTAATTTTATGGCAGATCAAAAATTCAACCTGGCGTATATTGAGGATGTAATTCATTTCACAAAATTCAATGCAGTTAACCTTAATCGACAAATCACCGCAGGATCGAAAACTCCAACACTGAATGGAGAGGATATCTGGAGCCTTGAGAATTTTAAACCATGGATAGAGCAGAATACGGTGAGCATAATTCATCCGGACCTTCTTACTTCAGGAGGAATGATTGAAACAAAGAAGATAGCTGATTATGCTTACCAGTATGGAATAAGGACAATGATGCACTGTGCTTCATCTCCGATCGGAATGATGGCAAATGTACACACAGCTGCGACAATAAAGGAGTTTATCTCTCTTGAATGTCATACAATTGAGATGCCATGGGTGGATGATCTGGTTAAAGGCATTCAGAAACCGCTCATAAGGAATGGAGTTATACAGGTCCCCGACACTCCGGGCCTGGGGATCGAATTTATTGATGAAGTGGCAGAAAAATACCTGAGGGAACCCAAATATCTCAAATACAATCCGGGATTATTCAATCCTACCCCTGAATTCGACACGCCTATGACAATGATGGAGGCAAAACAGAAGGGTATCATTGGAGATTATCATCAGACAGGAGGTACCTGGTGGCATATAAATGATGAGGGTGTTTATGCCAACCAGCATGGTTCAAATTAGCATTATACTCTTATGAAAAAAAGAATATATAACAAACTAAAGAGAGTTTTTCCCGATTCCATTATTTTCATTGTACTGCTCCTGGCAGTTTCTGTAAATGCCAAATCCCAGTATTTAAAAAGGTCTTTATCGGCAGTCAGTGAAATTAAAAACGAAATGTCGACCCCGACTGCTCATTACAAACCTTTCTTTGGCAAGGGGGACAACGGATCAGAAATTATTAAGGGATTAAGCAGGTACGGTAATCTTTTAATCGATCCCGGAGGCATAAGCAATACAGTTAAGTATTCTGATGAGGAGCAGGTTCTGTTTGTTATGGAGGGAACCGGTATTCTTCACTTTGGCAAAGAGAATATACCAGTCAGTAAAAACGACTTTATGTATATTCCAAAAGAGATGAAATTCGGATTCTCAAATCCGCGCGAACAATCCATATCTGTCATAATAATGGGATTTAAGTTCGATCGCGATACATGCATATCGACAAAAAAGGGTTTGATGATAGCGAATACGGATGAGGTCAAATTCCAGACTCTGCCTTCACATGGTCCTTCCACCACTTTTCAGCTCCTCCTGGGTACCACAGAAAGCAAAAGAGACAGACTGGCAGCTGCATGCAGAGTTACAAGTTTATTCATAATGGACTTCGCAACAAGAGGTACAAATATTCCTCATAAGCATGATAAAGAGGAAGAGATCTACCTGATATTAAAGGGACATGGAGACATTGTAGCAGGGGAGACGGATGATGGAGCAGAATTACGGCATGCTTCTAAAGAAGGGGATGCTTATTTTTTCTCACCTAAAACCCGGATTGGTTTTTACAGCGGTAATAATGATGAAGAAGGACATGCAAGGATTCTGGCTGTAAGGTATATGTACCCTGTTCTTTCCGGAAAGTGATATTCCGGCTACTCTTTTCCGGAACCCATATCCAATAAAGCAGATCCGGAATCTTTCATTAAAGAAATGGACCATTTAATGATCACAAAGGAACCTAATATTCCTACCAGTGCATCTAACCATATTATATCCCAGATCAGTGCGGCAGTCAGTCCGATTATGGCTGTAATACTTGTTAGTGCATCCGCTAAAACATGAAGGTATGCAGCCCTGATGTTATGATCCGAATGTTCATGCTCATGATGAAGTATGAAGGCGCTGACAATATTTACAATAAGTCCTGTTATCGCTACCAGAATTGCTTCTTTGAAGCGTATTTCTGAAGGATCAATGATTCTCTGAACTGCTTCCACCAGGATGACAAAGGCAAAGATCAATAGCATCAGGCCGCTGCTATATCCCGATAATGACAGGATCTTATTTGAATCACCTTTGAATTTGCCTTGTGTGGCTACTTTCCTTACAAGGATATAGGCGATCCAGCTCAACCCTAATGCCATAACATGTGAAGCCATATGTATCCCGTCGGCAAGGAGGGCCATCGAGTTAGTCCTCATTCCGAAGAAGATCTCTACTGCCATGGTAACAGCAGTAAGAAGAACAACCATCCTGGTCTTCTTTTCAAATCTGAAACTTTTGTCAGTATCCATATATAGAACAGACCTCTTTTACCCGGTAAATTTATTAATATGCATAAAACGAAGTTATATCTATCAGCTTTTTATTGTCAGTATTCTGATTTTTATAACTTGTATGTGGTAAAACAAGCAATATCAGTGAATTGTTAAATAAGTTATTTCTTTTCAAATATTTTTAAACTCTATAGCTATGAAAATGTCACTCTTATTCCTGATTATGTCTTTTTCTATCGCTGTAAATGCAGTTCTGAGCCAGGAGTTAATCCCCGCCGGGAAGATAATAGATGCCCTGAAAGAAAAGAACTGTGAAAAGGCTTATAAAATGTTAGGCAGGATTGATGATCTTGACTACAAGGACAAAGCCGGAGGTACCATGTTAATGTACAGCTCTGTTAACGGATGCACCGGAGTTGCAAGCTGGCTGATGGACAGAGGGGCCAGGATCGATCTGAAATCAAATGAGGGATTCACTGCCTTACATATGGCCTCAAGGAACGGTCATAGTGAAATAGTAAAAGCTCTACTGATGAAAGGCGCAAAAGTGGATGAACTTAACATTACACGTTCTACGGCACTTTATATGGCATCGCAGCAGGGGCATACCACTATAATAGAGCTGTTAATTGAAAATGGAGCACAGATTGATTTTAAATCGAACGGGGAATTCACCGCCCTTTTCATAGCTTCACAATACGGGAAGGCTGATGCTGTGAAATATTTAACAGAAAAAGGTGCCTCAGTTGATATTCCGACTAACAGGGGCGCAACTCCTTTATTTATTGCATCTTCACTGGGGTACCCCGAAATTGTGGCAGTTTTGCTTGAAAAAGATGCTGATATCGAGGCAAAAACAAGAAGAGGAGCAACCCCTCTTTTTGTTTCCTCACAGGACGGCAGATATGAAATAGTTAAGCTTTTGCTGGAACATGGTGCTGATGTTAAGATGAAAACGAATGACGGGCTTAGTCCCCTTCTGGCAGCTTCAATAAGAGGACATGCTGAGATTGTCAGACTTCTTCTTGATAATGGTGCCGATGTTAACCAGAAAACAAATCAGGGTACTACCTCATTAATGATAGCTTCAGCAAACGGGCATACAGATGTAGTTAAGGTTTTACTGGATAAGGGTGCAGATACATCCCTGAAAAATGAAAGTGGCAAGTCAGCAACTGAGGTCGCGGCTAATGATGAGATAAGGAACCTGATAAGCAGAATAAGTAAATTATAGTACATCCATGGCACAATAGTTGCATGAGGATGAGCTATTTAGGCTTGATCAATACACTCCGGGCAGGTCAGAGAGGTGCCGGTAGCAGTCTCTGAAGGAAATTCCTTACCGCATTTATCACATTTAATCAGATGCCTGGCTTCTGCCTGAAGCCTTTTTATAATTGCGTCGTTAAATTCCAGAGCCTGTAAGTCCCTGGTAACCGCATAATTATCTCTGCGTTTATTTAACGCAGTTATATCTTCCTCTTTGGGAACCGGTATGTTAATTTCATTCTTCATTCTGCAAAGATACAAATAAACCTGTAAATTTTATAAACAATTAATTATCTGAACAATCCTTATGACATTCAAGTGATCAGACCGGTAAATGTAATTCCCGATATTTTGTTGTACCTTTGACATAAAATCAGTTTTACGATTTTGCGCATTATTCTGCTAATCCCTGGTCCGGTTAGTTTATCACTGTACAAGATCCTGGTTTAACTGATAACAGATTTAATAAATAATCATACTTAAACATAAAAATGGGAAGATCACAGGAGACATTCAATAAAAAAGAGGTACGGACGAAGAAGGATAAAAAGAGAAAAGATAAAGAGCAGAAACGGGCTAAGAGAAAGAGTGAAGGCAAAAAGAGCAATTTCAATGACATGATTGCTTATGTTGACGAATTCGGTAAGTTAACATCAACACCTCCGGACCCTGACAAGAAGATTATCGTTGCTGTTGAAAGTATTGAGCTCAGCGCAACTAAAAATAACGCTTCGGCAACACCGGATTATATAAGGAAAGGAATTGTTACAACATATAACAGATCAAAAGGTTATGGTTTTATCAGGGACATGAGTTCCGGACAGAGTATATTTGTTCATGCCAACAGCCTCCTTGAACCTGTAGAGGAGAATAGTATCGTAAGTTTTGAAATAGGCAAAGGGAATAAAGGTCCGGCTGCCATTAAGGTCAAGCTCTTTAAGGAGTAATATTATGGCTTCTTCCTTGCTATCCTGTTCAGGTAACTCTCTTTTGCTTTCTCGATATCCGCATCAGGAGATATATAAATTTTTGTGCGGTGGTCAATAACAACTTCCCTCAGTTTCGACAAGTCGGGTGATTTAACAATATTTATTTTTCTTTCCAGCATAAATCTCAGGTTTAAATAAAAAGTCCCGCGGTTAGCGGGACTAACGATATTAAATGATCAAAAAGATAAACTAAGCAAGTTTAACATTTACTGCATTTAAGCCTTTTTTGCCATTTTCAAGCTCAAAGGTCACAACGTCATTTTCCTTTATACTGTCATGTAAACCTGACGAATGCACAAAGTACTCTTTTGATGAATTTTCGTCTTTAATGAATCCGAATCCTTTTGATTCATTAAAGAATTTTACTGTTCCTTTACTCATAATTGATTTTATTAAATTTTGCGCAAGGTACATTTTAATATCGGATTATTGCATTTATTTTCAATAAATTAAATAAATTGGTATAAAATAACCGGAGCTTCTTCAGGTATCCCTGTTATTCCTGAAGTCTGTATGACAATTCTGTTTTTCTCAGAATGGCAGTTTTTTCCTGAACGTCAGCAACCAGTCCATTTACAGAAATTGTTGCGCCCGAAACTGAATCTATTTCTTTACCGACACGAAGACTCCGTGTTCCATCAAATCCTGTAAACTGATTCAGCCATCCTTTGGCTGTTATTTCCTGGCCATGGGTTGCTGCATAATTGTAAATCCTTACTGAGGAGATCTTATTGTGTAAACCGAACAGTATGAAATAGTCAAAATACTCGAAGTCAGCTTCACTTTCTTTCACGAACTGATTGACACAACCTCCTGCTCTGCAACAGTATACTCTTCCAATATATACAGTGGAAATTCTCTTTTCATTGCATATGACTTCAAAGAATTTTCCGTAAATTCTGTAAATTCCGGCTAATGTGTCGGGCAGCTTTAATTCCCGAAGTTCAAAGTCCTCCCTGCATGAACGGTCATCCAGCTCTTTAAGCAGCAATCTGGGTTTATAATCCACCTCATAATCAGACTGACTGTTTGTAAGTAATGATGTAATGCAAACTAATAGTATTATTAATGATTTCATTTGATTTTAGTTTCAAAACATTACGCCTATCCCGGCATTAAAAGTCTTACTATATTCCTCTGAAACAGCAGATTTAATAAACTGTATATCGGATTTAATAACAGCCATGGAATTTAACCTGAAAGTTAATCCTGTGGTTATTAATCGGTTTTTGTAATTCAGGTTCACTGCAGTTATCTTATCAACGGAATGATGGGTGTTATAAAACTCATACCTTACGAATGGCACCAGCTCCTGTTTAATTGAGTTAATCAGATATAAAACATTATATCCCGCCTCTAAATAATACCCCATCATGGATTTTCCAAGATCATTGTTGGCTGTTCCTGTCCGGGTAAATGTGTTATATTGTTCAGTATTTGAGAGGGATGTATAGTAAACCTGTCCTCTCATTTCAACTCCTTTGAGCCGGAATCTTGCATCGGCGCCAACCATTGCAATTCCGACAACGGAGGAATCAGCTTTTAGTTTCTGATTTGTATCGTCGTCCTGTAGTTTCCCAAACAATCTGCTCTGCGATTTGCTTAAATATCCTGAAAGACCTATATTAAGGTTCTTTATTCCGTAAAATTCGATTTTACCTGTCACGGCAGGTGAGCTGACATAGGCTTTTGATCCTTTCTGACGCCCTTCTCTCAATCCGGCAGATCCGTTGAAAATTGCTTTTGTATCATAGCCATTTAACCCCCCAAAGGCATACACCTGATATTTCAATGTAGCAGGCAGTATATTGCCTGACAATCCAAAGCCTACTTCCCGCCATGTACTGAGAGACAATTTGTTGTCGATAACAGGTCTTTCAACACCATTGAACGTCGTTGGTTCATGATATTCATTTATAATCCCCATTGGTACCAGAAGCAAACCAGCCCGGAAGTTGATGAAATTATTTATTCTGTGCTGTAGAAATGCCTGTTCAATCCAGACCTCCTTTGCATATTCAAATTCAATTTCTGATACAAATTGAGTTTTTTTCGAAAAATTGTAACCCAGGAACATTACAATTCTGTGAACATCAAGTGTTCCAAGATCTTTTTGATAATTTTTCAGAGGCTGATTATAGTGAACTTCTCCATATCCTCCGATATTGAGTTTGCCATCATTATTTAGCATTATCCCGGCACTGTTCAGATATTCTGTACCGGTAGAATCTTGTCCCTGCGCCAGCATCATCATTGTATTTACATAAGCCAGGGCTATAAAGATTATAATCTTTTTCATTTTATGCAGATTTAATAATTAAAGTTGCTCTGCAAAGAAAACACTGATGCTGCCAGGCGGCAATCCCAATAAGTAATGATTTTTGTTCCCGGGAATCCCTAAAAACGATAAGAAGTTGTTCCTCAGATCTTATCGAGAAAGATTATGTTGTTCGATATTGCGTAAATGGTGAGACCTGACTGGCTCTTTATCCCGGTTTTTTGGGATATGTTCTTGCGGTGACTTATGACTGTGTGAATGCTGATATTTAAGGTGTCGGCTATTTCTTTATTTGAGAGCCCCCCTGAGAGTAGCTTAAGAACATCCGTCTCTCTCTCTGAAAGTGATTTTTGCTGCGTTGAAGAGGGAGGTGTCTTATTAGTATCTGAAAACCTGAATATTTTTTTACAGATAGTTTCACCATTTTCATCTATACGGATGATATCATCAAACTCGGTCAGTGTTTCTGCATTAATTAACGAATGCATAATTCCTATCCAGCGGATATCAGGTTTTTCTCTTTTTAAATTCCTGAATATTTTTATCCTGTTTTGTATAAGAGATGTGTTCAGGATTATCAGATCAAAATCAATATGAGGAATTGATCGTGAATAATCATCAAGTTCATCTATTCTGTATAATCTGAGTCTCGACTTATACTTCAGGAGTATATTGGTCAACCCTTCGTACAGAAGGTCAGAAGGCTCAATTATTCCTATATTGAAAACACCGGATTGCATCAGAGGTTTCTGTTTTCGATTGAGATGACAAGAGGTATCAGAACCTGTTCTTCAATCATGGAATGAATTTTCAGATCAAATTCCAGTTCAAACAGTGAGTATAGAAGCTTTCTTTTAACAGGTCCCTGATTATTTATATGAAGGTGCTTTAAAAGGAGGTTCTTAAAATCCGTAAGCTTTGATTCAACATCAGAATGATGTTTTAAATAGCTGGAAGCAGAATAGCCATCATTGGATTTAATCCTGTTATCCTCGAAGAGCTGATAAAAATATGGGAAGGCAATTTTATCCTCATAATCAAGATGTTCTATAACCTCCTCAAAATACTCGTTGAAAAATACCTCGGCCAGTTTTATCTCTCTGGAGTGGCCGTAAGCATTCAATTGCCTTATGTAAGCGATGATCTCCGGATATTTTTCATTTTTATAATAGAGGTGGCTGTTATTCAGGTATGAAATAATAACCGGGATATCTGAATTACTTAATTTATCAGGTTCATTGAAGGCAAATCCATTGTAGAGATTGCATATGACAATGAACAGGAGTTCTCCTATCCCGGCTTGTTTGCACAGCTGCGATACTGACTTTTCATGCAGGGTATCCTCTATTCCAAAATGTTCAAGGACGAGAATAATTGAGGGATTCTCTCTGATAATATCCGATATTTTCATATCAGATTTAATATATGTTTTATCTGTAAGATACATTGACCGAAAGTTAAGTGAATGAAATCCTTAATAGATTATTCTTTCAGGCTTTCAACCAGTCTTTTAATCCCTTCTTCGGGAGAGGTTGATGTTATCCCGAACCGCTTTTCAAATTTGCTGCTGTCGAAAATATAATCCTGCTCATACTGGTATATCATCTCCGGGAACTCTCTCATAATGGGAACAAAAACACCCAAAATATTTATCATCCATGCCGGCACATTCTGAATTTTGGGTTCTGTATCAAGCTCTTTTGCGATCAGCTCTATCCAGCGCCGGACTGTAACCTTTTCTTTTGTGGTAGGTACATGCCATTCCTGGTTATATGCATCATGAGTGTTACCTAATACTGCAGTGGCTTTTGCAGCATCAGGGGTATATGTATATGTATGGATTTTATCAGGATTACCAAATACCTGCGCTTTTTTGCCTTTCATAAGGTTGTCAGCAACCATAATTGTAAGAGAACTGTTTTTATTCTCAGGCCCATAAAAATCAGCAGATCTTGCTATCAAAGCAGTAAGTTTCCCTTTTTCAGCTTCCTTCAGGATCATTTCACGAATTTGCTGTCTTACTTTCCCTTTTTCACTTGGTGGATTTATTGGTGAAGTTTCTGTCATGAACGGGATTGATGGTTTCTCATACATATAGACATTATCGAAGAAAACCAGTTTTGCATTATTCCTGATGCATGAATTAATTACTTCCTGCATAAAGGAAGGCCATGTTTTTTGCCATACTTTGAGGTTATATTGAAATCCGATGGTCACATAAACCACTTCACTTCCGGCAATTGAACGGTCAACCAGACTTAAGTCATTGACATCAGCCGGGAATAGTTCATCGGTATCATTCACCTTTTTTGGATTCCGGCTGACAAGACGGATCTGATCTGTGTAATTTTTCAACTCCCTGGCTAAGGGAACACCGATACCGCCACCTGAACCTAATATTGTCTGTCCCATTTTAATGTTATCGTTTTAATTCTTTATGCTCAATAACCTATTTTAATCAACTAAATAGCAGCAATCAAATCTGCGAATTTGTGAACATATTAAGAGCAAATATTTATAAAGATAACAATACATTGGGAGAATGGTTTAGTTTCTTTTTTTTAAGTATATTGATGATTGTAAAATATTATGAGTATCTGGTTTGAAGAATAATTCAATAGGAAATCGAATATCGACCAAGAAATACAAATGAAGAAGTCAGTTTTGGGAGTAGGAGATCCCTCGTCCGCCAGATGGCGTACTCGGGATGACATAGTGCTGTGTGGTCACTGGGGGTGGAGCAGAGAGCGGGCACTGCCCGCTCTCTGCTCCACCCCCCCCCCAATAAAATAAAGAAAACTGTCATTCCGAATGAATCCGACAAAGGAGGATGAATGAGGAATCTCCCGCTTTCTTAATGAAACTAAATTAAAAGGGGATTATCCCAAAATCAATAGTCTTTATTCCATTATTGATAACCGATACTCATTATTAAAACTTTCATTTCCATATTGTAAGAAAATACCACTTTATGAAAGCAAGTTTATTTTTTATAGCAGGATTGATCTCCCTTATGCTGATCTCCTGTAATCAGCCAGAAGATTTTTCGCTTTCTTCAATTGATCCAGGTAGTTATGACGGAACCTGGTGGAACCGTACTCCGATCAGACTGATACAAACCAATCTTCCTGAGATTGAAGGCAGTATGGACAAAGATGCATACTTACAATCGATAATTGATGCATCTGCCAATACAGTATTATTCAATACCGGAGGAATCGTAGCTAATTATCAGACAAAGCTGCCATATCAATGGAAGAATCCCAATATCGGAGCTGATGATCTTGTAGCTAACCTGATAAATAGATTTCATGAAAACGGCATAAGATATATCGCACGGTTCGATTTCAGTAAGCTGGATTCCAGCATAGCAGTACGGAAACCTGAGTGGCTGTTTGTCGGCACCGATGGGAAGCCTCAGGTTTTCAACGGTCTTTACTCTGCCTGTATCAACGGAGACTATTACCAGGAATATGCTTTTAAGATATTAGAAGAAGCCATTTCGAATTATCCTTTTGATGGTATCTTTTTCAATATGATGGGATATACAGGCCCTACTTATGCCGGAGCAGACCATGGAATTTGCCAGTGTGAGAATTGCAGGAAACGATTTATGGCTTACAGCGGGCTAAAACTTCCAAAATTTAATGATGATCCGGGAATCAGTGAATACAGGCAATTCCAGAGAGTAACATCAGAAGAACTCTATAATAAAATTACCGGCTTTATAAAGCAGCAGAATCCAAACCTCGTTATCTATAATTACAATGCTATTGGTACGTCATGGATCGCCTCTGAATCGGGGGCATCAATGTCGACTGGAGTCGATAATATTTATCATGCAACAAATAATGTTAAACGGATCCTTGGTTCCTATAATGACAGAACCCCATTAAATCTCATCATGGGATTCCAGGCTATCGGATACCGGAATATAATCAGCTCGCCAAATCTGTTAAGGACTTGGTGGCTTGAGAATATGCTTCACGGTGCACCTGTCAGTCTGGTAGTTGTTGGCACACTGGTTCATTATGAAGACCGTGTTTTTTTCCCAATTGTGAATGAATTATTTGCTTTCCACAAGAGATATGAAAAATTATTTACAAATGTGCAGGCCCTGAATAAAGTTGCCCTTATCCAGGGTTCGGGAGGGGAATACCAGGGTATGATGAAATTGCTTTCCGAAGAGCATATTATGTATGATGTAATAATTCCTTCGCAGCTGGGAAGCGACAGAACTCCTCGAAAAATTGAAGATTATGATGTGCTTATCCTTGCGGATATCCCGGGTATGAGTGAGAACCTTGTCAGTTTGCTTGATTCTTATGTTCAGGGTGGAGGTAAATTATTTGTTACCGGGGCTACATCTGTAAATGATAGCACCGGAAAACCAATAAATAAGATCAGGTTGAAATCACTTGGTGTTGAATCTGATTATGAGGTTTTTCCTCAGTCACAGGCCACCTATCTCAAAGTAACAGAGAGTGATAAACTGGCGCTTGGCGGGGAAGAGTTTAAGGATTTTACTCTGATGATGATGAATTCAGGATTTCTGAAGTGCAAAGTTAAGGAGAATGCTCAGGGTTATATGAGATTCCTTCCCAGTAACATGTATGGACCTGCTGAAAAAACCTATTATCACGAAAATGATATTACTGATTTCCCCGGAGCAATCTCTTATACATATGGAAAAGGAAAAACTGTATTTATTCCATGGATGTTAGGTTCTGAATATAACAAAAAAGGGAATTATGCTCACAGGGCTTTATTCCTTGCATCATTGAATACTCTTCTGAAGGTTGAGAGTGATCTGGAAACTGATGCTTCTCCGTTAATTGAAATGACCCGTTTAGCCAACCTTAACGGGGCTTTTGAGTGGGTCGGAATGATCAATCATTCAGGGTTTATGGGTAATTCAGTCCGCGAACCGGTTACCATTCATAATACCACTATTCGTCTGAAACCCTTAAAGCCTGTTAAGGAGGTCAGGCTTTTGCGGTCAGGCCTCAGCCTTAAGTTTAACAGGCAAAGTGATGGATGGATTGAGTGCCTGGTACCACAGATTGGTGATTTTGAAATGATGGTATGTCTTTATAACTAACCTGCTATCTATTTCGTCACCTTTTGAGTAAGTGCTTCACGGATCAGAGTCCTCAGCTCCAGTTGTTTGTTTTCAACCACCCTTCTGGATGCAGGGCGGTAAAACTCCGCATACCTGCATTTAGCCAGTTTATACGATAAATCATCCTCATTGCCCTTTACATCGACTCCTAATTTTATGGGTAACGGATTATCCACCACCGAAATATGGTAATCGAAACTCATGTCGAAATTGTGACGGCCTCCAATAACAGCCTTGTACTTATCCATAACGATAAGGAACGGGTAAATATCTATTTCGTTGCGGAAGATTGTGAATTCGGCAGATAATGAATCAACCCTGTTCTCGGTAGATTTATTGAACTTGAGGGTTTTGGCTATTTCGCCGAAAGTCTCCCCGTCCATCAGGACCAGATCATTGCCTTTAATAGACGAAGCGCCTCGCAATGTCGATTTCTTGAGGTTATACATTGAATCCAGATATGTCTCAACTGCTATGTGAAATTCGCCTTTCCCGCTGAATGACCTGAGCATAGGCATCAGAGTATCAATATCCGGGATCATTTTTAATAATTCGCTGATCTCGATATCGAGCATGTGATAATCAAGTCCAAGATACAGATGATTCTTTCTTGGTGTACGATACATGGCTGTAAGTTGCATTCTGGCTGCCGGAGTACTAAAGGAGAGGCCATCAAGCACCAGGATGCCATCATGGACCTGTACGCTGCCAATTATATTTGTTGCCGTATCAATTCCCATGGTAGCCTTCTTAATATTTGTTGTGAGGAACAAGTCTACACCTTTGGGGACAATATATGGGCCGGTGTAAGAAGTGTCAGCATCCTGATATTCAGCTTTATCTGTAATTGTTGAATCTTTTTGCCCGATGCCATTTGTCAGAGCCATTAACTGATCAATATCAGTTGTATTTGAAACAAAACTGAAGTCGCCTCTCAAAATCGAGTCACCCCTGAAATAGGATAGAATGTTATTCATATTACCGGTGAGCTGAAAGTCAGATTTGTCAATTTCAATTTTACTCTCGAGAATTTTGAATGTTTCAGGGTCGAAATTCATCTTTATTGCAGGAATCTCAATGGGGTATGAGAGTCCGTCCATGTTTATTATTCCCTGGTTCAGGTCCAAAGACCCCTTTGCCATCCATTGCAGAAAGATATCCTTTTGCGTATTGTCATTCAGTATTTCAGTATCAAATCTGATATTATTAACTGCCAGAGTGCTCTTCCCTGCCATTGAATTTATCTGTTCACTGCTGTAATCCAGATTTATTTGCGGCTGATCAGGATTTCCCGGTCTGGGTGAAACCAATAATTTGCCGGATGGCTTTCCAATTGAAATACTTATGGTATCCATTACTGCTGACAGTGAATCCATCTTAAAAGAACAAATCAGATCAGGAATCCTCGTAGTGTCTCTTGCGTCGGATGTTTCGAAAGTGACAGATGCATTTTGAAGAGAAGCACTGTAAACGGCCAGTTTTGATGCATCGATATTGTCCATCAGGATTGTGGCAGAAGCAAATTTTGTGTTATTTGATGATGCTTTATGGTTAGGTAAGGCAAAGTCAATTTTCGACAGGTCAGTTTTAAGGGATATGCTGTCATAGGTTACATCAAAACCTGAGAGAGTCAGCGAACCTGACAACTTCATTTTTTCAATCTGCATCTTTTCAATCTGGCTCATAGAAAAGGCTGATTTAACCTTTCCTGTCATCTTACCTTTCATGTTGATCTTCAAACTGTCAGGTATCATCTGATTAAACTCATCAAGGGTAAGTGCGGAAGTTGTTGTAAGATTGCAGTAAATATCTGTAAACAGATGGTTGACCAATCCTTCAATACTGAATGAAGACCGGGGTGTTTTAGCACTGAAACCTTTAATGTTAACATATGAAAAGGCATCGGTTTTCAGATCAGTATAGATTGCAATATCACCTTCAATATCATTCACGGGCAGAGGAAATCCGGCATATTTTAATTTACCTTTTTCCATCTGAAGCCTGATATCCATAATTGGCATTAAAGAGTCATTCAGGATACCTTTAATATTCCCCCGGGATGAAAGTAGTCCGTCAGCATCAATATCCTTGAAATATGAGCTGAATGATTCCGGCACCATGCCAACTATATCCATGATCTGCCATGAAGAAAACTTATAATTAATATCGGTAATTATATCCTTATTGATTGTGTCGCTTTCCGCTGATCCGTTGAGGAATAGTTCCAGATCATTTATTGAGACTGTTGCGTTATCAAGTCTGATAAACTGGCGTGACATTATCACATCGACAGGAATATCAAGCTTTACCAAAGCTTGCTGAAGATACTTCTCGCCGTCATATTCAAATGAGACCAGAGCTTTTTTCACATTGATCTCACTGTTGATGTTATCGTTTGTGATATTTGCTTTAATGTCAGCCGAAAGACCGGAGATGGAGGAGTTGATTTTTAAGGCCAGATCTATGTAATTAAGGTTGATATCATCAAGCCCGATATTCCTGATATCAATTGCAGGTAATGGCGAATCCGTCTCTGCAGCAGCTGAAGTTATAGTGTCTGTTACAAAAATATCATAGTTTGTTTTTCCAAGGCTGTCGGTAAAAACATTAACAGAACCGCCGGTGAGTTCCAGCCCTTTCAGAATGATCTCATTCCTTTTCCACCATGCTGAAGCATCAACAATGCATACGAGTTCATCCACTCTTACAAGGGTGTCACCCGGTGACCCGGCAACAGGATTAATTAATGCAAAATTCCTGATCTTTAGTCCGAATTCCGGGAAAGTGCTGAAGAAGGTGAGTTCAACATACCCTATTTCTGACTGACAGGTGATGAATTTATCAACCTGGCTGCGTACAACAGGCGTAAACCTTTCCGGTGTGAAAACTATGAATAATACAATACATATTGTTATGGTCAGAACTGTAAACAGCGATAGGAGTGTGATCAGAAAAATTTTTCCAAGTTTTTTCATGGTAAAATATTTGCCCCTGGTAAATATATAACAGCGAGGGTTTTATCTTTATATGCTGACCCTGGTAAAAGCAAATTTTACACCAAAATCATCCTCGTATTTCAATGATGTTGCAGTCAGCTCAGTTACAGTATAAATTTTGGGGACTGAGCCTCCGATTTCAAGCAGATGAATGTGTGTCAGCTCAGACTTCACCAGAGTCCAGGTAAACGCCTGCGCCTCTGCTTCTGTGACATCATCAGATGTGTCCCAGGTACCCCCTGTTCCATCAGCCAGATATTTATAAAATAAGGTCCCTGATTTCCATTTCCCTGTCAGCAGGGACTGATCGAAGGATTCTTCTTCGGTAACCTCACACGATACTGCCATAAAAGAAATCACCATACAGGCAGTGAGATAGAAAATAGTCTTTTTCATAATTATTACATTTCTTGTATTATCCGTTCAAATATACAAAAATCTCATATTTATTATACTCTTCTGTATCGTAAACGCCGGACTGATTGATCACATCCGGGCATGTTTCTCCATCCCATGCAGGAATGGTATATTGTGATTCAGAAAATGAATCCAGTACGCTTTTTCACTGAATTTTGCAGGCATTCCCTGATCTGCAGCCATCAGAAAAAGAGTTTTAGTATCCTTATTTCTTTCAAATGTCAGTGAGGTTTCATTTATTGCTGCCAGGGTTGTACCAAAACGGGAGCGGCTCCAGCGGACATATTTATCTATATATTTGTTGTTTATGGGTTTATAGAAGGCGACTACATTAAAATCGGTTTGCAGACTGGCCGACAGACTTCCCCACTCCCAATTTGCATAATGGCCGGTCACTCCTATAATGCTTTGCCCGGAATCGGAGAACGGTTTAATGACTTCCGGGTTTAGTATCTGATAACGATTTATTATCTGTTTCCGTGAAATGGTGAATGCCCATATCCCCTCTAATAAAATATCCGTAAGGTTTTTGTAGAAAAGATGTGTAAGCCGCCTTTGTTCTTTATCCGAAATACCCGGAAATGAACTTTCAAGGTTTTTCTTAACAACATCCCTGCGGTAACCTACAATCCTGTAAACAACTAACCTTAACAGATCCGAAAATGCATAGAGCACCGGGACAGGCAATAAACCGATAAATAATAAAGCTATAAAGAACAGAAGCGCGCCTGGCAGGTTTATAAACAAAAGATATTTTTACTAAATTTGAGAATAATCGTAATTTGTTTTACCAAATACACGAATATAATGAAAAACAGCAGATGGTTGATTTTGATACTCTTCTTTATTGTTATGAACTTTGTTTCTGTTTGTGTTGCACAAGCTCAGAACTGGCCTTGCTGGCGAGGTCCCAACGGTGACGGAACAAGTATCGAAACCAATTTACCGGTAAAGTGGGATTCGATCACCAATGTAGTATGGAAGATACCGGTTCCGGGGAAAGGATATTCTTCACCTGTCATATGGAAAGATATAATTTTCCTTACTACCGCTTTTCCTGAAAAGCAGGAAAAAGTCCTGCTTTGCTATGATTCTAAAAACGGCAAACTCCTATGGCAGAAAACTGTCCTCAAAAATCCTTTCGAAAAGAAACATGAAAACAACAGCTTTGCATCAGGTACTCCCGCTACAGATGGTAGCAACGTATATGTCTCTTTTTTAGATGGTAAGGATGTTGTGGTCGCAGCCTACGACTTTAACGGAAAACAGATCTGGCTAAGTCGTCCAGGAAAATTTGAAAGTCCTCATGGTTACAGTTGTTCTCCTGTACTTTTTGAAGATAAAGTGATAATCAATGGTGATAGCCAGGGGGATTCTTTTGTTGCTGCCCTTAGTAAAGCAAATGGGAAGATAATCTGGAAAGTTTCACATGATAAACCGGCTCACAGTTTCAGCACACCTATTATCAGGAAAGCTGCAGGGAAAACACAGCTGATATTTTGTGGCAACAGGGAGATTGCATCATATAATCCTTCCGATGGCTCAAAATACTGGTTCGTAAGCGGTCCTTCTGAAGACTTTACTTCCAGTCCCGTCTACAATGAAAAGAACGGATTAGTTCTGGTCAGCAGTGCCTGGCCGATCCGTATCCTGGTTGCAGTTAAACCTGATGGCAAGGGTGATGTTACCAAAAGTCATGTTGCCTGGCAAACCAGGGATGGCGCATATTATGTACCCTCGCCGGTTTGTACTGATGATTATCTCTTTTCAACGATGACCACCGGGAAGGTACACTGCATAGACGTAGCTACAGGCAAGATCGCATGGATCGAAGATCTCGGTATACAATATCCCTCCCCGGTTCTGGCCAATGGCCTGGTTTACATGCCAAATGACAATGGTGTTATAACTGTAATAAAACCTGGTCCCAGATTCGAATATGTAGCTAAAAATTCTATTGGTGAGAAAATGTTTGCATCACCGGCTATAAGCAATGGTAAAATTTACCTGCGAGGTTATCAGCACCTGTTTTGCATCAGTGTTAATGGTAAAATGTAAATTTTTTTGTGGAACATAAGGCTGCTTAATGAAACTGAAAAGTATGATTCCAGGCAGAACTGTCAAGGATATTGTAAGTTTAAATCTTACCTGTAATAAGCAATATATGATTTTTATCAGTTTTTTTTTAAATATTTGGTTGTTAATTTTTTTTAACATAACTTTAACATTGCATTAACAATGTCTTTTTTCAAACCTGATAAAATTTAAACGGATGGGCATAAGTATTGATAGTTCAGGTGAGTGGTTTCTGATTCTGAATAATATGAAAATGACTAATATATTTTGATTAACTAAACTAACCTAAAAAACAAACTATGCAAATCACTAGCATTTGGCGGCGCATAGCGCTGTTTGTATTGAGCATGGTCTTTACCTCTGGCTTTATTTTCGCGCAGGAAAGGACCGTAACCGGTACTATTTCCACTGAAGAAGAGGGACCTCTGCCGGGTGTTAACGTTACAATTCAGGGAACCACCATCGGTGCAATCACCGGTACGGATGGAACCTATTCATTAAAGGTTCCGGGTCCCTCGGCAGTTCTTGTATTCTCATCCATCGGGTATCTTACACAACAGGTAACTGTAGGTACGCAGAACACGATTGATATTGTTCTTGTTTCCGATGTACTGGCGCTGTCTGAAGTTGTTGTTACAGGTTACACTGCCCAGCGAAGAAGGGACCTTACTGGATCAATTGCAACGGTAGAACCGGCAAAACTGGTTGCTGTGCCGACAGGTAACGTGAGTAACTCACTTCAGGGACGTACGGCAGGTGTGACAGTGGTAGGCGACGGCCGGCCCGGTGAAACTTCAAAGGTTAGGATCAGGGGATTCAGTTCATTTGAGAACAATGACCCTCTCTATATCGTTGATGGAGTTCCGACTCAGGACATTTCTTCATTGAACCCGAATGACATTGAATCAATTTCCGTACTTAAGGATGCCGGGGCAGCTTCCATTTATGGGTCCAGGGCATCAAACGGTGTTATCATTGTTTCAACCAAAAGAGGAAGTAAAGGGACTAAAGTAACATATAGCATGTACTACGGAACACAAAGTCCGGGTGATGGTCCTGATAACCTGTTAGATGCACAGGGATATGCAGACCTTCAGTGGCTCGTTTACAAAAATGACGGAACATCGGAAACACACCCGTTCTACGGACCTTCTTCTGCCACATCGCCAACATTACCTGCATGGGCCGGTAATACCAACTGGTATAAAGCCATAACCCGTAGCGCTTCGATTCAAAACCACGATATCACTCTTTCAGGCGGTACCGATAAAGCCAAATACTTTGCAGGGATAGGCGTTTTCAAGCAGGAAGGTATTGTAATTTATACTGATGCCAATAAATATACAGGCCGGTTCAATTCTGAATTCACATTCCTGAAAGACAGGATTAAAGTAGGTGAGAACCTCACTTTCGCTTACCGTACCGGCCATGGTGTCGGAAACCTTGACGAAGGTAGCCCTATCCAGCAGGCCGCATACAGATCCCAGCCTATTATCCCTGTAATTATGACCGTGGCTGTACCGGATGGTTTGTCACATGCTTTCATCCCCGGCGACTGGGGTGGAACAGGTATTAAACCGAGGTTGGGCCAGGCAGAAAATGTTGTTGCTGCCCGGACGAGAGGTAAAGACAATAATAACTGGGGCATGCGTCTGATCGGAAGCGGGTATGTAGATATCAAGCTTATGCAGGGTTTGAACTTTAAATCCACATTAGGCGGTACCTTCAATAACGGATATTGGATGAGCTACGATTATAAAACGTATGAGAGATCGGAAAATAATTCCACCCAGACTTTCAGTGAAGGCGCATGGTATGGCAGTGACTGGGTTTTGACAAACCAGCTTACATTAGATAAAACATTTGGTCAGCACAAGATTCTGGCTGTTGTGGGGTATGAAGCTGCAAAATACGGGGTCGGACGTAGTGTTTCCGGTCAACGCGGAGGGTATTTCAGTGATGAGGTTCTTTATCGCACCCTGAATAATGGAGCAACTCTTCTTAACGCGAATTCAAATTTAAATACACCGACTTCACTGGTATCTCAGTTTGCAAGAGCCGATTATTCATTTATGGACAAATATATGTTAAGCGCCACCGTGCGCCGTGATGGTTCATCGAGGTTTGGCCCCGATACCCGTTATGGAGTTTTTCCGTCGGTATCTGCCGGCTGGCGAATCAGTGATGAAGCTTTCTTCGAGGGAGTCAGCTTTATTTCAGAGATGAAAATAAGAGGTTCCTGGGGTCAGATGGGTAACCAGCTTGCCGTTTCTCCGCAGAACCAGTTCTTTTCATACGGAGGCGACCAGGGATCATCATTTTATGACATAAACGGAACAATGACCGGCTCAGAACAGGGATTCCGCCCGACGCGTATTGGTAACCCGAATGCAAAATGGGAGACCAACGAAACCACGGACATTGGTTTTGATGCCGGCATTCTCGATAATAAGATCACTCTCAAGTTCGACTTGTACCAGAAGAAGACAAAAGATCTGTTGTACCGTGTTGAATTACCCGGAACCTCAGGGGCAGCAGAAGCACCGTACGTTAATATTGCAGCCATGACCAATAAAGGAATAGATATAGAACTTGCATACAGAGAGAAATTTGGTGATCTGGGCTTTGATGCAAGTGCTGTTCTGACCACTTATAGCAATAATATTGATAAAATTGCTGAGGGTATTCCTTTCTTCGATGCCGGTAATCAAACAAATACGGCAAACAGGATCAACGGTGTCCCATCGCGAAATGAAGTCGGGCATCCGATGTCTGCATTTTTTGGCTATAAGGTACTTGGTTTGTTCCAGAATACATCTGAAGTTACCTCTTCTCCCACACAGTCCGGAGCTGAACCGGGATTTTTCAAGTTCCAGGACTCGGACGGGGATGGTACGATTACTCCCGAAGACAGGATTTATATCGGAGATCCCAATCCAAAATTCACTTATGGAGTAAACCTCACATTCACCTATAAGAATTTTGACCTGACTTCTTTCATCTACGGGTCGCAGGGAAATGATATCTTTAACTGGAACGCATGGTGGATTGATTTCTGGCCATCATTCCAGGGACAGAAGAGTACGGACCTGTTATATAATAGCTGGACACCCACCAATACAGGCGCAAAAGTGCCAAAAGCTTCTAACAAGTCCAATTTCTCAACGAACAATGAAATAAATAGCTATTATATTGAAGATGGGTCATTTCTGCGACTTAAAAACCTGCAATTAGGATATACGATCCCTGAAAGTGTCACAAACAAGGTAGATATTCAATCGCTCAGGGTGTATGTTCAGGGTGTGAATCTTTTAACTGCTACCAAATATTCAGGTCTTGATCCTGAGCTTGGAGGCTGGGACACCTCTTTTGGTATAGATGCCGGAAACTATCCGCTTGTTAAGCAATTCCTTTTTGGAATTAATGTGAGTTTTTAATTTTAAATAATGTAATAAAATGAAAAAGAGGTATATTATCTTAATCTTAATTCTTGGCATAATCGGAATCTGGGGTTCATGCAAGAAGGATTTTCTTGATATTAAACCGGCAGGGAGCCTTGATCAAAGTCTGTTAGGAACAACCAAGGGTATTGATGCCCTTCTGGTCGGAGCCTATTCAATGCTCGACGGTGTATCATCACAATTCGGATGGGAGGCAGCTTCTACCAATTGGGTGTATGGTTCTATAAGGGGAATGGAAGCTAACAAAGGAACTGATGCAGGTGACCAGCCTTTCATCAACCCCATTCAAACCTTCTCGGAGACACCAACTAATGATTATCTGAATGTTAAATGGAGATCAATCTATGAGGCTGTTTCCAGATGTAATAGCGCTATCATGGTAACCAATGGTGCATTGGCTGATGGCAAAATTGATGCGGCTGCTGCTGATTTGTACCTTCAACAGGCCAGGGCGCTTCGCGGCTGGTACCATTTTGAAGCATGGAGAATGTGGGAAAAAGTCCCTTATGTGGATGAAGAAACCGACCCGGGCGCTGTAGTCAATACCGAGGATATCAAGCCAAAGATCATTGCTGATCTGACCGAAGGAACAAAACTGCCGAATGATATGGATGCAGTTGGAAAGTTCAACGGAACCGTGTGTAAAGTTCTCCTCGCCAAGGCATTGATGCAGATGAACAAAGACTATACCGGTGCAAAAACCCTGCTTAATGACGCTAAAAACGGTACGAAACCCGATGGTTCACCAATCGGGCTTGCACCAACCTATGGTGAGATCTTCGATATTGTTAACCGGAATGGTATTGAGGCGGTCTATACAGTTCAGTATTCCGTAAATGATGGCTCAGGCGGATGGAATGCAGGCTGGGGGGAGGTTTTGAATTTCCCCTACAAAAGTGGCGGTTCTCCCGGAGGATGTTGCGGTTTCTTTAATCCGACACAGGAATTTGTAAATTCCTTCAGAACAACAGCAGCCGGGTTGCCACTGCTCGACTTTTCCTATAATGCTGATCCGGTTAAGAGTGACCAGGGATTAGCTGTGACTGCCGCTTTCGTACCCGATGCCGGCCGGCTTGATCCAAGATTAGACTGGTCGGTCGGAAGAAGGGGAATTCCTTACTGGGACTGGGGAAAACATACAGGTGCAGACTGGATCCGTGACCAGACCTATTCAGGACCTTACAGCCCCAAGAAGCAGGTTTATAAAAAATCCCAGGAAGGTCAGTATACAGAAGTCGGTAACTGGACATCAGGCTATACTGCTAACGGATATCGTCTGATTCGCTATGCTGATATTCTGTTATTGCTTGCAGAATGTCAGATTGAGACAAGCGACCTTCCCGGTGCACTTGCCAATGTTAACGCGGTAAGGGCAAGAGCCGCGAATCCTGCCGGTTTTGTGATGGATGGCGCTGTTCCTGCAGCCAATTATGTGATTTCACAGTACCCTTCATTCCCTGATCAAACATATGCAAGAAATGCACTCCGGATGGAAAGAAAGCTGGAGCTCGGACAGGAAGGCCACAGGTATTTTGACCTGAACAGGTGGGGAAATACCGTTACAGAAATTAACAGGGCTCTTACCTATGAGAAAACAATGCCATGGGGTAGTTCTTTGTATGGTGGCGCTACTGCCGGACCTGAAGATATTACCTTCCCGATACCACAGCGCCAGATAGACATTAGTAACGGGAAACTGGTTCAGAACAGGTAGAATTTTTAAATAATCAGATATGTGAAAAGCGGACTTTTCCTTTAGTCCGCTTTTTTTATTTATCTTCAGGATGATTTGATAAATGTATTTTGTTTTTTTTGTATGAGGAAAATTATTTTGCCGTTGGCGGCAGTAATGATGGTGTCATGTTCGAAATCACCTAAGTTCGAATCGCTCGACTCCGGGAAGACAGGAATCGATTTCATCAATTCAATTACCGAGACTGACAGTCTGCATATTATGAGCTATGAGTATATATATAATGGCGCCGGTGTGGGCATCGGCGACCTTAACAATGATGGACTGCAGGATATCATTTTTGCCGGGAACCAGGTCTCTTCAAGGATATATCTTAATTCAGGCGGCTTTAAGTTCACAGATATTACTCCAAATTTTAAAGGTCTGTCGAATGATCAATGGTATAGCAGCGTAACAGTTGCAGATGTAAATGGCGATGGATGGTCTGACGTTTACTTAACCTCAACTGCCGGCAACAATCCTCTCAAATGCCGGAACAGGTTATGGGTAAACCAGGGTATGAAAGATGGGAAAGGTCCTTCTTTCATTGAAATGGCGGAGGCTTTCGGTATTGCCGAAGATGGTCAGTCAGTTAATGCCGCTTTTTTTGATTATGACCTTGATGGAGATCTCGACCTCTATGTTATGAATAATACCGTAACAGAGAGGATGAACACCTCTTACCGCAAGAAAATAAATGACGGTAGCGCATCGAACAATGACCAGCTTTACAGGAACAACAACAATGGTACCTTCACAAATGTAACAATAGAAGCAGGGATAGTATATGAAGGCTTCGGTCTGGGTTTGGCGATAGGAGACGTAAACAAGGATGGTTTCCCTGATATCTATGTTTCAAATGATTATATTTCCAACGACCTGCTCTATATAAATCAGGGCAACGGTACGTTCCGCAATGAGATCAGGAGATATCTGTCGTACCAGACAAAATCTTCTATGGGCAATGATATGAGCGATGTGAATAACGATGGCAATCCAGATATTTTCACTCTCGATATGATGCCGGAAAAGTACTCAAGGATGAAACAAACAATTAACGGATTCAGTTATATCTTTTATGTAAATGATGAAAAATTCGGATATGAACATCAGTATCTGAGAAATATGCTGCATTTACATAATGGATTCATTAATGGGGAAATGCTTCCCTATAGCGAGACAGGCCAGATGATGGGAATTTTTAAAACAGAATGGAGCTGGTCGCCTCTGTTTGCAGACTACAATAATGATGGGGATAAAGACCTGCTTGTAACAAACGGTTATCCGCGGGACCTCACAGATAAGGACTGGACATTCTATAAAGTTAAAGTATATGGCAGTCTCGCTGATGAAGATCATGTGATAAGCATGGCCCCTTCAGTTAAAGTGCCCAATTTTGCGTTTGAAAATACCGGAATGATGCGGTTCGTAAACAGATCTGATAAATGGCTCCCCGGTATTCCATCTTATTCATATGGTGCATCATTTGTTGACCTTGATAACGACGGGGATCTCGACTATGTCGTTAATAATCTGAATGATGATGCGTTTATTTTCCGGAATAATACAGTAGAGAAATCGAAAAGGGAAGCAGGATTCTTAAGAATTATACTTGAAGGAAAAGGAGTCAATACGCAGGCTATCGGAGCGAAGGTTGAAATATGGAGCGGTGGAAATTATCAGTTTTATGAACACTTTCTGACAAGAGGATATGCTTCATCGGTAGATCCGGTAATTCATTTCGGACTCTCTGCCAATGAAGTTGTCGATTCGGTGAAGGTGACCTGGCCGGCAACAGGTTATATATCAATACTTAAAGGGATTATTGCCAACCAGACGATCGAAATTGGTGAATCGGATTCCTTTCCGGCTCATTCAGGAACCATACCCTGTACTGAAAGAGGTTTGATGTTCACTAAAAAGGATAGTCTCCTTGACTATATGCATGAACAGAGTGACTTCATCGATTTTTTCTACGATCAGACTATAATACCCCATAAATTTTCACAGATAGGACCGTGTATGGCTAAAGGGGACATTAATAATGATGGCCTCGAGGATCTGATAATTGGCAGTACAAATAAGTTACCAACTACTGTTTTTTTAAGAAAAGGGAAAGGATTTGAAGAAACACCATTTGAAGGATTGACAACACTGAAGGAATTTTCTGAATCAGATCTTGCAATATTTGATATTGATGGAGATGGAGATAATGATATAGTATCAGTTGCGGGTGGTTACGAAAACAAACAGGAAAGTGAATACCAACATTACGTCTACGAAAACCGTAATGGGACTTTTATAAGAACAATTCTTCCTATACCAACGTTTCCTGCATCAATTGTGCGACCATTCGACTATGATCATGATGGCGACATGGATTTTTTTATTGGTTCCAGGGTAAAAAAAGGAATGTACCCTTATGCTAACTATTCCTGGCTGATCAATAATGACAAAGCTAAACTTTCGGTTGCTCCGGCTGGGCGCTTAGACCTGGGAATGGTAACCGATGCTGTCTGGAGTGATTATGACGGGGATGGATGGGAAGACCTTCTCGTAACACGTGAATGGAACTCTATTGCCGTTCTGAAGAATGTTAACGGGAAAGAGCTTATTCCTCAGCTGTTGCCTGGCATGGAGGAGCATAAAGGAATCTGGTACTCAATAACAGCAGGGGATTTTGACAATGATGGCGATGAAGATTATATTGCCGGAAATCTCGGCGAGAATCACCGGTTTACGGTAAGCGAAAAATATCCGATGGGATTGTATGTAATTGATCTTGAACTGGACGGGAAAATTGATCCGATAACAACAGCATACTGGGAAGATCCTGAAGGGAAAATGAAAGAGTATCCTGTCAACTACTTCGATGAATTGCGTTCACAATCTGATTTTTTTAGCAAAATATCAAGAAATTATACCGAATTCAGCTTTATGGGTATTAATGATATACTTAATGAGGTCTTGCTTAAAAGACTTGAGTTTAAACTAGAGGTTAACACCACATCAAGCTATATCATCTGGAACGACATGGGCAAATTCAGGTGGGAAAAATTACCTTTACCACTCCAGGTTTCGCCTATTAAAAAGATGATTGTGAAGGATTTGAATGACGATAAATATCTTGATGTCATCTTAGCAGGGAATGATCATACTTACAATATCGCAACAGGATATTATGACTCAAATAAGGGTATAGTACTTATAAATAGTGGGAATAAACGTAATACGGGTAAGACAACTTTTGAAGTCCTGACACCCTCTAAAAGTGGTTTATTGCTTCAGGGAATGATAGAGTCATTAATTTATTTCGAGGGAGATACTTCCCTTATTGTGGTAGGCATCAACAGGGCAAAAGCGACTGTGTTTGAACATAAATAGTGCTGAAGCCTATTCATTTTACCTCCTCAAGGTTACCGTTTATATACCTGTAGTTCTTTATTTCCTGGCAGGCTTCACAATTATAAAGAGGTGAATTCCTCGAATAGGTCGGTACTTTCGCAGTTATTATACCGTTTCTTATAGTCAGCACTTTCATGTCTGATTCAACTGAACGAATCATCAGAAGCTTCCCTTCTTCCGTAATAATTATAAGTTGTTCGATCATGTCAATATAATTGTCCCTGAAAGAAGTAAGGGTAACAATAGCATCTGTGTCTTCATCATCATTTATCAGTCCGGTAAAGACTTTTGAAGGATCAATTATATATTTCTTCTGTTCGTTCCCGATAAAGATGATTCCTGATGCATCTACATTTTTGAGGGGAAGTGTAAGTTGACTCATAGCATATTTTTCTGCAACGGCAACCGCTTCCTGTTTTAATTTGTTTTCCTGCTTCAATGCTCCTTTACCGTTGTCGGAACAGGCCAATAGTAAGATCAGAGAAAGAGAATAAATATATCTCATGATTTAAGGTCTTTTTTCTTCAACGTTGCCGGGAGATCAATAATTTAATCCGAATCCGAAAGGAAATAAAGGATCTTTGGAGTCGTATGGCAGATCCTCCTTCTGATTCCGGACGGCTTCCATTGATGCCGCCATCTCAAACGGAAGCCGGCCCGACGGATTGAACCTTCCAAAAATCACATCAAGCAGTGCCTCATCATCCGCCCCAAAATTTGCCAGTAATCCTTTGGAGGCTGATGCAATCTCAGGTATTACTGCCGGTCTGTCGAGGTATATATCTGTAATTGAAGGGACCTCATTAAGAACATCGATAATTTCTGTAAGCTCTTTTTCTTTAAAATTCAGGTCGCCTGAACTGAATAATCTGCCCATCGGCCCCGAACCTTTAAGAAACTGAGTCGGAGCTTTAATCCGGATAACCGCAAAATCAGCCTTGTCAGGTGATTCCATCACCATACCATACTTTGATGCAGTCTCAGGTTTGATATTCATGACAAAGATCCTGGCGCCCTCTTTAAGCGGGAGTATTTTCCCATTTTCAGATGGGCTGTTCTTAAGCAGGACAATCGACTTTCGCTGGGCCAGGCGTCCGGCAGCCATAAAATCGGGATTTCCGATTGTTTTAACAGAATGGTTGACATCCACGAATGGATTGTCAAAAAGACCAAGTTCAAATTTGACCCGAAGCAACCTTATAACGGAAGTATCCAGCCTTGCTTCGCTTACCTTGCCTGTCATGACCAGATCGACAAGCATCCCGGGGATCATCTCTCCGCCGAACTGGTCACAGCCTGCCTCAATGATCTTTAGCATTCTCTCTTCATATGTTGCATGTTCCATTCCGCGCGCCCTGGCCGGAAGCATCATAATTCCAAAAACTTTTATATCGGTTATTAATCCCCAGTCGGTGCATATCACACCGTCAAAATGGTACTTGTTTCTCAATAATCCTGTAATAATATCTTTATTGAAACCAAAACCAACGTTTTCGCTTGTCTGGTCTGTCGGAATGCCGTAGTAAGGCATTATTCCTGCAGTATTTGCTCTGAATGCTGCCTCAAAAGGTATCAGGTGATAATCAAAGTTATTACCAGGATATATCTGGCCTTTTGCTATCGGGAAATGAGGATCAATACCTTCTTTCTGAGGGCCGCCACCGGAAAAATGTTTAGTCATGCAGGCAACGCTTTCAGAACCAAGGCTATCGCCCTGGAAACCTTTGATATAAGCATAAGTGTGCATCGCGGAGATTTGTGCGTCCTCTCCGAAGGTTCCGTTTATTCTTCCCCAGCGGGGTTCTGTAGCAAGATCAGCCATAGGGTGGAGCGCCAGCCTGATACCTGCAGCAAGATATTCCTGCCTTGCAATGTCGGCGAACTGAAAAGTTGTTGCTGAATCGTGTATGGCAGCAAGGCCAAGAGGTTCGGGCCATGCCGAAAAATCTCCCGACATGATGCTTGCAAGAAAATTGGAGCTGTAACTGTTCCTGGGATCTGATGCAATAGTAACGGGAATGCCAAGACGGCTCCGTTCAGCCATCCTCTGGATCTGGTTGTACCATTCAGCAATCGCCTTTTTACCGGGGCTCATGAAAATATTGAAATGATTTATTTTCTTTCCGTATATCAGATCGGATGAGCCTTTGCTCATAAGGGAAAATATATCGGTGACTGAAGGTTTTTCCGCAACAGTTCCATCCCTGTTGATACTTATTGGCGGTATGAACATCAGTCCTGCTTTTTCTTCAAGAGTCATCATTGAAAGAAGGTCCCTTACCCTCTCATCTGATGAACACCTGTTATCTTCATAGACATCGAGACGCCCGTTCTTGTTAAGATCACGGAAGGTATGATGGTCAAGTGTAAGAGTCTGAACTTCATCTCCTGCCAAAGCCATATATTTCTTTGCAGCCTTGCTGCCTGAAACTGTTATCCACAGGATGGAAACAACAAGAAATAAAATGATAACGCCTGCTAATGATACCAGAATCAGAGCCGGGATCTTAAGAAACTTTTTCATAGCGGTTGTATACTGTAGCTATCTGTTATTTTATTTATACTGGTAAACTCTTACATAATCGACAACCATTGACCTGGGGAATACCGTATCATCAATCCCCTGAGCTCCTCCCCAGTTCCCTCCAACCGCAATATTTAGAAGAAGATGAAATCTTTTGTCAAAGGGCCATGCTTTGTACCCGGAGCCTTCGTTCTTAAAGGTAAAATACAATTTATCATCAACATAAACCCTGAATTCTTTTGATTCCCATTCGAGGATGTAAACATGGAAAGCTGAATAACAGTCATTGACTGTGGTTCTGTTGCTTTTCTGAGTTCCTCTGACATGATTATAGGATTCAGTGTGAGCTGAAGCAACAATAACCCAGGGATCATAACCAACGTTTTCCATAATATCTATTTCTCCGCTTGACGGCCAGCCACCGTAGGCCCAGTCTGTGGGTAACATCCATATTGCAGGCCACATACCTCTTCCGTCAGGTAGTTTTGCCTTTATTTCCATCCGGCCATATAACCAATCGCCTTTGTCTTTGGTTATGAGTCTTGCCGAGGTATATTTAAATCCCTTGTAATCCTCTTTTATAGCATTAATGTTCAGAAAGCCATCTTTCACTTCAGCATTCATGAGCCTTTCTTTTGTGTAATACTGAGCCTCCCTGTTTCCCCATCCGGTGGCGTTGCCGGCTGTATCATAACTCCATTTATTCCGGTCAGGAAGCCCGATGTAATCAAATTCGTCACTCCAGACCAGTGTCAGTTTTCTTTCAGTCTCCTGGTTTACCGGCAGCGGTTCAGCCTCCTCAGAAGCTTCAGAACATCCGGTAGTCAGAAAAAATCCGAAATAATAGAAGTACAGGATCAGGATGCCCATTTTTATCATAATTAATTGAAATAATCAACCTGCTTGTTAACAGACTCAAATTTAATTTATAAATATTAAATTTGAAACTATTCTGATTGAATTAATAATGTAACTTAACAAGATGAATTTGTTTAATTATTTAATGGTTATAAAAAAGTGATATTAAGATACTTATGAGTGCAGGTTTATTAAATAAAACCATCGGTTATGAAAACAAATGCATTAATAATTATTCTGCTTTTCACAGGATTTGGCATAATTCAGGTTTCAGCCCAGAAGAGCAATAAGAAAATGACAATAACAGGTACGGTATCGGATACTTACAGGAGTCCGATACCCAATGCTATTATTATGATTGATAATAATAAAACAAGTTCAGTAACCGACATATTTGGGAAATACAAAGTCAGGGTTAAACGGGATGCAAAGAAAATTGGGGTTTTCACCTTTGGAAATGGCGTTATGGAACAGGATATAATTAACAGAACAGTGATTGATTTTAATTTCACTACGATATCGACACAGGTACCGGTCGGAAATATCTCACCCGGTCAGGAATCGGTAAATACCGGTTATGAGGATATTAAAAAGAAAAATGTAACAAATCAGATTGTTTCATTCGATAAGAAAAACAAAAAGAAAACTTACAGTACAATTTATGATATGCTTCAGGAAATTCCGGGAGTTATTGTTAAAGGCAGTTCAATTTTAATACATAATTCGAGGAATATGTATGGAACTGTTCCTCCTCTTATTATAGTTGACGGTGTTCCTGTTGACAATGCCGGTGATATTCTGCCTTCAGCAGTTGAATCAATTGATGTCCTGAAGGATGCTTCAGCATCAATGTACGGATCCCGTGGATATGGAGGAGTAATAATTATCAAAACGCGTAAGCAGAATAATGATTAATGTTTATATGAATGAGAAGAGGTGTCTTCATTCTGATATTCTTCATGCTGATTCATAGCGCAAAAGCAATTTGCACACTTCAACATGTAAACACAGGATTATTGACCGGCATTTCAAACTGCCAGGATTCGCTCAGGGAAAATCAGATCCTTAACAACGGAAGGGTATGGAGGAACCTGTATTCTATGGTGAGGGACAATCAATTCCTTTTTACAGGTGAACCTTTACCAGGTACGGTGTCAATAAAAGGACAAACATTCAGTAATTTGAGTCTTAAATACGATATTTATGAAGATGAATTACTAATCCCGACAGTGTTAGGACCTTTGCTTCAGCTAAATAAAGAGATGGTCGACAGCTTCTCATTTTTTTTTCAGAATAAGATCTACAGATTCACAAATGTGCCGCAGGATAGTCTGAAAGATTTTAATGGATACATGAATGTTCTTGCATCCGGTAAAGCTTCATTATTTATCAGGTATAAAAAAGAGATTGATAATCTTGCTGTTGACAACAAATATGATATGTTTTTTCAGACTCACAAAATATATGTGGTAAAAGAAGGGAATGTCTATATTGTGGCCACCAAAAGAGATCTGTTTACAATTCTTGATGATCGCAGGGATGAAATAAGAAGTTATATAAAAAAGAGCAGGTTAAGAATTTCAAAGAAGTATCCGGAAAATTTTATTCCTGTCATAAAATTTTACAACAGTATTCTTCATGAATAGAAATATTTACTGATGAAGCTCAGTATCTTTCTTCTCTTTATTTTATTACACCTTGCTTCAGTTCTGAAAGCACAGGAAAAATATGTTGTAACATGGGATTATCGAGGTCTTACTTTCGGTGAATTTGCTTTAAAAGCGAAGGAGGTACTTAATGTCAGATTTTTCTATAAGGATGATTGGGTAAGAGATATCACGCTTGGAGAATATAATGGCAGTAATTCATTACAGGATATCCTTGACAAGCTTCTTCAGGGTAGATCTATCTTTTACTTTATTGATGATTATGGCAATGTTGTACTTACACGGAACTACGCTGTTAAAATCTCCGGGAATGAAAGTATAGATCCTGCTAATTTTATTGCACCAACGGAAATAACGGCAAACAGGGATGATCAGAAACTGAGAGATACCTCGATAGTTGATCTGGGAAATCCGGCTGAAAGAAATAAGCCCGGGAATGTAATTATAACTGGATATATCCGGAACAAAGATACCAGAGAACCGGTTTCCGGAGTTACAATTTATAATCAGAAACTTTCTGTTGGAACAATTTCAAACGAACATGGATTTTATTCACTCGCGCTGCCTCGTGGTATTCATGTACTGCAGTTCTCTTTTATTGGGATGAGGGAAAAGGTCATAAACCTTAATCTCTATGGTGCGGGAGAATTGAATATTGATATGACAAGTGTGCTTATACCTCTTAAGGAGACTATTGTTTCAGCACAGAAAAGCATGACGATCCAGCGATTTGAGGTAGGAGCTGAAAAGATCAACATAACTACATTTAAGCTGATGCCGACATCGATGGGGGAACCGGATATTATTAAGAACGTCCTTTTACTCCCCGGAGTGCAATCACGTGGTGAAGGATCGGCAGGATTCAATGTCAGAGGCGGGTCGGCTGATCAGAACCTTATATTATTATATGGTGCTCCTGTTTATAATTCATCTCATTTCTTTGGGTTCTTTTCAGCAATTAATTCAGATATCATTAAAGATGTCACACTCTATAAAGGTGGAATACCAGCCCGGTATGGAGGTAGGATCTCTTCTGTTCTTGACATCGGGGCAAAGGAAGGAAACAGAAAAGAATTTGCAGGTAATGCCGGTATAAGTCCCATAACTACCCACATGAGTGTTGAAGGGCCTCTGATCAAAGATACTCTTACCGGTATCCTTACTGCCAGGACCACTTATTCAAACTGGATTTTTAATCTGATCGATAATGCGTCTCTTGCCAGAAGCAGGGCATCATTCTATGATGTAAACGGAAAAATGACATGGGATCTAAATAAAAATAATAAAATAGATCTCTCGTCCTATTTAAGCCACGATGCCTTCCGGTTCAATTATGATACTGTTTACAGTTATGACAATAATATTGTGGCCTTAAAATGGAGACATTTCTTCAACAGTAAATTATTCTCATCAGTTTCATTGAATAACAGTCATCATAATTACGATATATCAAGCGATTATATTAAAACAGAGGCATTTATATTGTCACACAAAATCAATAGTACAGGACTGAAAGCTGACTTTAACTGGTTTCTTGGAAGGCATGAACTTAATTTCGGGCTCGATCTGAATAAGTATTCTGTAATTCCGGGGACTTATCTGCCCTCAGGAGATTCATCGCTTGTGATCCCCGATATAATTACCCGTGAAAGAGCTTTAGAAGGAGCATTATATATTGATGATAAGTTTGTGCTGAATGATTTTCTGTCAGTTAATACCGGAATAAGATTATCGTCATTTTATTCTTTCGGTCCGCGATCACTTATGATCTATGATCCGGATTATTCCAGAACCCTGTCGACAATAACTGATACTCTTAATATTAAAAAAGGGAAGACGGTAAGTAAATATGGTGGTCCGGAATTGAGAATTTCATTCAACTTCAGGATATCAGAAAAGAGTTCAGTGAAACTGAATTACAACAGAACACGGCAATACCTTCATCTTCTGACAAATTCAGCTTCCATCTCACCGTCCGATACCTGGAAGTTATGTGATTACTATCTGAAACCTCAGATAGGTAACCAGGTTGCTGTCGGTTACTATAAGATGCTGTTTAACAGCAACGTTGAGGCTTCTGCCGAGATGTATTACAAGTCAATAAGAAATATGGTTGATTTTAAGGGAGGGACAAAGCTGATCATGAACGGGAATATTGAAAAAGATGCTTTAAATGTTAAGGGTAAAGCTTATGGTATTGAGTTAATATTGAAGAAAACAGAGGGAAAGATCCGCTACACTGTCGGATATACTTATGCAAGAACCTTTCTCCGAAGCACCGGATTATTTTCTGATGAGATTATTAACTCAGGGCAATGGTTCCCGGCTAATTTTGACAAGCCACATGATCTGGCAGTAACATTCAACTACCTGTTTTCGCGCCGGGTCAGCTTCTCATCAGGCTATACCTACAGTACAGGGCGCCCTATTACTTATCCTGTTGCACAATATTATATCGGGAAGAAATTATTTGTACATTATTCTGACCGGAACAAATACAGGATCCCTGATTATTCGCGGCTTGATATATCCTTACGAATAGGAGGCAATCTCAAATCACGAAGGATTGCTCATCCATACTGGACATTCTCGGTGTATAATCTTCTTGGCAGAGAAAATGTATACTCAATCTATTTCGCAAAGGAAAACAACAGAATAAACGGGTATAAACTGTCAATTTTTAGCACCGCTATACCTTCAGTTACATTCAGTTTTGATTTTTAGCTACTTTGTAAACCCGACTGATTTTGAAATTAACATCTTTAGATACCATTCCCGGAAGTGAAAATCCAATCAGGATTAAATACATGAGCAGGATTATTGTAATAACACTGCTGAGGGGGCTTATTTTCTCAATACTGCTTATGACAGTAAGTTGTGTTACTCAGTTTATCCCTGAAACAACAGAAGATCCGGAAATACTCGTTGTGGAGGGTTTAATTACTGATCAGCCGGGGTCAAACTATATCAGGCTTTCAAAATCGCTACCGCTGGGAGGTATTAATTCTGTGAAACCTCTTGAAGGATGCAATGTAACAATTTCAGATGATCAGGGTAACAGTTACGGTCTGTCTGAAACCTCAGCTGGAAATTATAAGGCTAATTTTCAGGGTATTGTGGGGGTTTCATATACCTTGCATATTATCACCTATGATTCATACAGGACCAGGGCATATCAGTCTTTTGCTGTTGAGATGAAACCTGTTCCGCCTATCGACAGCCTGTTCTATGAAAAAGTTCTGATCAACGAAAACTACATAGGAAGTATGCCTGCTGAAGGCTGCCAGATCTATCTGAATACTCATGATCCCGGCAACAAATGCAAATTCTACAGATGGGAATACACTGAGACATGGGAATTCATGCTTCCTTATCTTGTTCCTAATAGCAAATGCTGGGACTCACATAATTCTGACAGGATAAATATCAGGAGCACATCCTCTCTTGAAGAAGACAGAATTCACAGGTATCCTCTCAACTTTGTTTCAAACCTGACAGACAGGTTACGGGAACGATACAGCATCCTGGTAAACCAGTATTCACTTTCTGAAGATGAATATATCTACTGGGAGAAACTGCAGAACTTTTCTGAAAAAACCGGTGGACTTTATGATATTACACCTGCTTCCATTCCAGGCAATATATGGTGTATTGAGGATCCGGATGAAGAGGTGCTGGGTTATTTCAGTGTTTCAGCATGTTCATCTAAAAGGCTATTCATAAAGGACAGATTTTTAGGGGTTACAACCCCATATACTGACAGGGTCTGTGTTGCTGACACAATTTTCGGTTACGGAGAAATTCCCAATCTTGGCGTCTCTGCCTGGGTGATTGACTATCATCCGGTGCCTCCTCCCGGATACAGGGTGATAACCAAAATAAAAGGTTGCTACGATTGCACGGTAAGAGGGACAAATACAGAACCGGTATTCTGGCAGGAAGACAATAAAAACATACAAAATTTTGCTGAATAATGATAATGGTAAAACCGGCTGTCACTTTTATTATTCTTTTTCTGTCAATTGATTGCTCTTATGCCCAGGTGCAAAAGGATATGACCGATTATCTGAGGCAAAAATTCATCAGGTATACGGAAACCGTTTTCAGGGAAGAGATTTTTGTTCACATCGACCGTGATACTTATATTGCCGGAGAAGATATATGGTTCAATTTATATCTTATTGACAGGAAGAGCAATAAACCTGTTTTTGATGATAAAATTGCATATTTTGAATTGCTGAGCCCGGAAAACCTTCCGATAATTCAGAAGAAGATCTTCATTGATAAAGCTTCCGGATCCGGACACATGGTGCTTCCTGATACACTGAGCTCCGGAACTTATACAATCAGGGCTTACACAAGCTGGATGAAAAACTTTCTTCCTTACAACTGCTATATGAAGGACATCGAGGTTTATAACGCTTTGATCAGAAAACCTTTCAGGAGGAAAATTTATTCTGACGATAGCGTCTCAGCCAATAAGCCGGAAGGAATTAATTCCGGCAGATCCGGCTCTGGTTTGAAAGTAAGCTCAAATAATTCAGGCTCAGGAATGCTTGAGCTGATTATCAGATCAGATCCGGAATTTCGTTCAGATTACGGGAATATGATATATATTCTCATTCATACCCACGGAATATTAAATCATATCAGTTCCGTGATAATATCTGATGATACTGCAATTATCAGAGTTCCCGAAAGCAAATTGCTTACAGGAGTGAATCATATTACCCTCTTTGATACAGGATTAAGACCGTTAGCCGAAAGATTTATTTACACACCTCAGAAGTACAATGAGCTGCTGAAAATGAATACTTCCCTGAAATATAAAACAAGAGAAAAAATTGTACTCGATCTGGAAATTGAAAATAAACCGGGAGTAGCGGTTGATGAGGGTCGGATGAGTATTTCAGTTTCACCTTTAATAGCCGATTCCCATAAGACCGGAATTGATGATTATTTGTTATTCGGATCTGAATTCGGTATTAAGATACAGAAAATAACAGGAAGTAAAAAACCCGAAGAATATACAGTCGGGTTCATCGACAGTTTGCTATTGTCCGCAAGGAGCAACTGGATTGATTGGGATAAAGTACTTGCCCGTGATCAGACCGATTTAAAATATCCCGTCGAAAGGAAAGATCATTTCCTGACAGGAAGGTTGATATCAGCTGACCGGGAGATCCCTGTTGATAATAAGTATATTCTTCTGTCAAGCCCGGGGAAGGTTGCCACATTTCAGTATGCCAGAACGGATAACCTTGGTAATTTCGGTTTTAAGATAAATATTGATGAATCGGTAAGCGATTTAATAATACAGCCTGATGATCCGGATGACAAATACAGGATAAGCATTGAATCCCCATTTTCCTTAAGATATGCTCATTCTGAAGTATTCTCAGATTCAGCGGGAGGATTGATCCCTTCACATGTTTTGAAACAGGGGATCAACTACCAGGTGAATAAAATCTATGAGACTTCATTTTCAGACAGCAAAATTGTTGCTGATACACAACCTGTTAAGTCTTTCCGGTTTTACGGGAAACCGGATATCGGACTTGTAATGTCAGATTATATTACCCTGCCTGTGATGGAGGAAGTTTTCCAGGAACTTCTTCCCGGTGTTTTATTAAAGAGGAAAAAGACAGTCTGTGATCTGACAATAATAGATCCTGTGACCAGAAGAAATTTCGGATTTACTCCGGGAATGCTTGTTGACGGTGTAATCATTAAGGATCCGTCGATCATTGCAGGCCTCGATCCGGAACTTGTTGAACGGATTGATGTTATTAAGTCAAATTATATGGTTGGGATTTATGTCTTTCATGGGATTGTGAGTTTAATTACAAAAGCGGGCGATTACAGCAATGTAAAATTACCGGATTATGCAGTGAGAATGCCCTACAGAGTAATTGATCCTGTCGGGTCATTTAAGTCACCTGATTATTCCGGATCAGCCATTATGGAAGAACATATACCTGACTTCAGGAATACACTTTACTGGGATCCGTCTATAAAACCGGATAAAAATGGAAATGTCAGGATCGAGTTCTACGCCTCAGATATAGTATCTGAATATGAAATAGCTGTGGAGGGAATATCGGGTGAAGGAAAGATGATTTCCCTGAAAAAGATAATAAGAGTGGAGTAGAGTATTCTCATTTAATAACTCAGTTCCATAACTAATCCGGGCGCAAAAGGGAAGCGACATCATCCCGCTAGAACCGGAGCAACAACGACTATTAAAGGCAATTGTATAACAATGAATGAGATCAGGAAGAAAATTCTTATTTTTGTTAAAAGATGTATCACTACATAGAAATATTCATAAAATAAACCAGTCTGTTATGAAAGTGAAAATGCATTTTGTTTTAATAGTTATTACAGCATTTGCTGTTACCGGTTGTTCATCTTACAGCAAACCCTACGATTTAACCGATGGTTATATGTTAGTGCAAAAAGAAGAACGACGGAACGATCAGGCTGACTGGAGATTAGTATGGGAGGATGATTTCGATAAAGGATCTTTGGATACTACAATCTGGACACGGATCGGGCTATTCGAATCTCCAAAATGGAAAGTTCCTGTTGAGAACTGGAGGGAAGTCCTTAATTGTTTCAGATATATAACTGCCACAGATCCGAGAGTCGTATTGTTTGATGATGATAACATCAGACTTATGGGAATTATAAATCCCGATTCACTTACAGGAGATCCCCGTCCATACCTCACAGGCGGAATTTATTCCTGGGGAAAATTCGCTTTCCAGTACGGCCGGATTGAGATCAGGGCAAAGCTTGACCAGGCTTACGGTATGTGGCCTGCAATATGGATGTTATCGGAAAAGGATATTTATCCCGATCAGCATAATGGAGAGATGGACATTATGGAAACACTTAATCATGACGATTTTGCATACCAGACCACACACAATCATTACACCATAACGCTGAAGCAAAATGAACCGAAGAAATCCATAACTGCTAAAATCGATACAAGTGATTATAATGTATACAGTGTAAGCTGGTACCCTGATAAACTTGTTTATGCAATAAACGGAATCAAATCCTATGAGTATCCAAAAGTACCGGGTGCAGGAACTTACCAGTGGCCCTTCGACCAGCCTTTCTACTTACTTATCGACCAGCAGATGGAGCATGAATGGCCGGGAATGATCACCAATCCTGAAGAACTTCCGATCAGCATGACTGTAGATTGGGTGAGGCTGTATCAGTAAGCAGTACAAACAGATATTCCCTTTCCTGATCAGGGTAGTTTCAAAATGAGTCATTCCTAAAGTTTCCCCTGTTTCTCAATCCATTTCCTCACCCTTTCACTTTCTGCCTGGTATTTTGCTTCGAGGTTTTTATACAGGGCTTGAAATTCTTCGTCATTCCTCAGGCTATCGTATACTGGCGAATACTTCATATCTGTTATGAGAAATAATGGACATACTTTAACATCTGCAAATTTCCTCAGGTGTTTATATGCTTTTTCCTTTTCTCCTCTTAATGAATACATAATGCCAAGGTCCAGATCAGCAAAACCCCAGGCTGAATACCATCTTCCGTATTTAAGTGAAACCTCACTAAATTCTTTTTGTTCATTGAACCATTTTTCCGCTTTCTCATTATTACCATTCCGGAGGCAGGCGTATCCGATTGGAACCATACTGCCGGTTTGAAATTCTCCCATGGCATTTAATATTTCAACAAATTTCCTGAAATAGAGTGATGATTCCTGATATTGTCTTTTGAAAAGGTAACTAAGTCCTAGAACTCTGAGAGACTCCTTATTGTTTGAGTCTATTGAATAACTTTTTTGAGCTAATTCAACAGCCTTGTTAAAATTGCCTGTAACCATCTCGAAATAAGCAGACCGGTTAAAAAAGTTCATTGAGTCATTTTGCAGTTCAAAAGCCTTATTGAAGTATTCTATTGCTTCATCAGGTAATCAACATCAAGTTTTTTACCTATCTCAGATGCTGAAAGAATTGTTTCACGGAACTGTTCAACCGACGTTCGGGAAACGACTCTCAGGTCGCTTATCCTTCCAAGATTTGTGAGGATCTCCTCCATTATCCCGTCAATAAAATACTGATCTTCAGGAGTGTTACCAAGATTTTTAAATGGCAGTACAGCTATCGAAATTTCCTTCTTTTTAGCGGGAGGAAATTTTTTGGAAAAGAGCAGGTAAGCTCCGGAAGCAATTATGACAATGATAAGGAATATTGAAAGATAAATGGCAGATTTCTTCTTCCATGTCCATTTATACTTCCATGTTGCTTTGTCCTGAGTCGAAACTGTTTCTTGTGGCTCCTGATAAAATTCATTATCAGTACTATCTAACATTCTTTTTTTGACTTCACCCGGGGGGAATCCGAAGAATGTATGGAAACAGGTGTTGAAGTATGTAGGACTGCTGAATCCGGTTTTATATGCCACCTCTGAAGCCGTAATATCTTCGTTTTCAAGCATTTCTAATGCTCTCATGAGCCTTGTTTCCCGAATGAACTGGTTTATGGTTTTACCTTGCGCAGATTTCAGGATCTGTCTTATTTTTCGGTGACTTAAGTCTGTTGCTTTTGAAAGCTCGTCAGTTCCGAAATTTTCATCTCCCAGATTTGCCCTGACAATTTCAGTCAGCTTATTGACTATTATCTGATCCTTTCCAGGATTACCGGTCATAGCTATGAAAGGTTTGTGCAGATTTCTGATGCAGGTTCTTATGTTGAAACCTTTAAGGTAATTTCAAAATCGAATGGTGTTATAGGATCCGGAATGTTTTTGTGTCAGCTGCATGTAAATCAGAATGGTGATGTTACAGGAACAATGGAAAAGTTTGTTCTTGATTGCCCATGATCATATAATCATTTAGGTCTTATAATATCGGAGGGACCTTGTTTACCATACTCGATGCGAATTACTGGCGCTTCGGCAGATCCCCGGACTTTCACCAGGATGGGATTATCAGCGTAATTCTTTAACAAGACTACTAATCCGCACGACAAAATAATGCCGGTGAAATTCCGGGAAGTTAAAGAAAAGGAAAGAGGTCGAAAATGACCTCTTTTCCTGTTTAGATATCACAGGCTTTTGAATGTTCCAACCAGGAAAAAGATCCCTGGTTGCATCTTTTCGGAGGAATTGGTTCCGGGGAAAGTGGAAGTTGCAACCTGTTAGTCTGAAGCAGAGTTGTACGACCATAAGACTTCAAGACCTCAAGACCTCAGGACAAATTTAAGTCAATGAGGTTGGTGAAAGGCTCAGGGCATCGGAACTAATAGAAAATTTTTAGATGATCCTATTATTCAAATCTTGAAATATATAAAAATGTTGCGTATTATCCCCCAAAAGTTTATATTTATGGATAATATACCACATTCAGTATGAAAACAAAGAAGCAAATAATTTTCCCAAAGCATCAGAAAATACTCGAAAAAGTAGGTGAGAACATTAGACTGGCGAGAAAACGAAGGGGCTTAACTACTATTCAGGTTTCTGAGCGGGCAGGAATTGATCGCACAACGCTGGGTAGAATTGAAAAAGGAAATGCCAGAGTATCTGTTGGAGCATATTTTAACGTTCTTCGGGTACTCGGACTGCAAAATGACTTTCTGAAGATTGCCACTGATGATGAATTTGGCAGGAGGCTTCAAGACCTAAAGTTACTGGGAGAATAATAAAGTGGATAAAACTAAAATAGATATCTGGGTTTATGCTCATTGGATTGGAATGTCAGATCCAAAATGTATTGGAATACTATCAGCTCATTTTGGAAAAGGAAGAAAGTCGTTCAGTTTTGAGTATGATCCGGAATGGATTTCAACCCGCGAACAATTACTTCTCGATCCGGATCTGGGTTGGTACTCAGGACAACAATTTCCAAACAATAGGGATAATTTTGGCATATTCCTTGATTCTATGCCAGATTCATGGGGTAGGACTTTAATGCAGAGGAGGGAACCTCAAAGAGCGCAAGATGAATGCAGAGCCCCCCGCGTATTACATGATATTGATTATTTACTTGGTGTTTATGATGAGAGCAGGATGGGGGCTTTGAGGTTTAAATCAGATCCCAATGGTCCGTTTTTGGAAACTGCTTCAGCTACCACCACTCCTCCTTGGACCACCTTAGGTGAATTACAGGAAGCTGCTAAGGTAATTGAGTCAGATGAGAAGGACACCCGCATTCAGGTATTGATTTAAAATCATAGAAACGTTATCAATTTCAAAAGTATAAGTTTGACCGGATTCGAATATATCAGTAAAGCAGTATTCGTTGAATTTGATTAGTAGAAAGCATAATCTGCCTTGATCATGAAGCTATTGTTGGGAAAAATATTGAAGATATCTCCAAACTGCTTGTAAACAGGTTGTTCATATGGAGATCTTCCCCATGGTGCAAGAGGATTCATTTCATCTCTTTTATTGCGCCCGTGACTCCAGACAAGATAAATTGCTGATCCCGGCCGGTACTCCCAGCGGGTAACAAAATTTGATTGAAGATTCTTATAGTTGAAGTCCCTTTTTTTCGGATATGAAGCAAATTCAGCCATCATGTCAGGATCGGAAAGAATGCTGAATCTGTTATACCGGCCCCGTGCCACGAAAAACTGTGTGTATAACTGGATGGAGAACTTACTTGTAAATGTCAGAGATCCTCTGAGAGTAAGATCAAGCGATCTTGTATCACGTTTGCCAAATACCGGCACATAGTATTGACCGGGAGCATACTCTGCAACATCAGCAAGAATACTGCTGAGTGAACCTTTGTCATCAAAAGCTGCAAAATCATCATAAGTAAGATCGCCAGGAGATGCCGATGAACTGCCTATCTTCCAGGTCGCGTTCTCCAGCATAAACGATTCATTGGATGCCCAGGCTGTTTTTGAATCCTCCCAACTGCCTTTCAGACCTGCCTGAAATGACAACCTGGTTCCTGTATTTACAATGCTTTGCAGGTCAAAACTATATTCGCTTCCTTTGTCGTTGTATCTCTTAAAACTTCCCTTCGGAGAGATTTTCCAGTTGCGTCGTTCATCAGTATTAAACTCTCCCGTCAACTCAACACTGCGGGGTTTTCCCCAGATACCAAGACCCCTTGTTTCCCACAGATCATACCCACCTAGCAAATCATTAAATCTGCTTCCAAACCTGATGAACCTGAAATTCAGTGTGGTTAAATTTGTATTCAGGTTTATGGTGCTCCCCATGTCATACCATTCAAGGTAAGAATACCTCCTCGTGTAATGCAGGCTAACATCTCCTCTCTGGAATCTTCCGAAAGATTTGCCTGATTTGATTTTGTAAGTCAGATTCGACCATATCTGATACCAGTTTTGTTCAAAGCTTATCCAGCCTATGTCGTTGGGATTATACTTATCGGAAAACACCAGCAGTGTAAAATGGCCGTCAATGATTCCCTCTCTTTTTCTGAGCACCAGTCCGCTCATGAATCCTTTTTCATCTTCCTGTCCGGCAGCAGGATATTTTCTGTCGGAGAATGCAGAAATACCTTCAAAACTGTATCTGTTGTTATTGAATCTCAGATCCCAGTCGATCCCGCCGGTAATACTTTGCCTTTCAATTCCATCCTTGACCGGGCTGTTATAATATGCAAGAATTCCTCCAGCCGATGAATTTTGGCCAATCGTCTGGATGGCACGTAATACTCCGTAGTTATGTGCAGGATTGAAATTTTTGCCTGCGGTAGTCCCCATTATCCCGAATGACAGGCCACCCGCTGAATGACCTGATAACTTGGCTGCAGCAATTATCGGTTCATTTGCTCCAAACCGGCGACTATAAAAAAGGCGGCTGTTTCCTATTCCGAATTTGAAAATATCTGCTCCTTCCAGAAAGAAGGGGCGTTTCTCAGTGAAAAATGTTTCAAAGGCAGTAAGGTTCAATACTGCAGGGTCAGCCTCAACCTGACCAAAGTCGGGGCTGATGGTGGCGTCAAGCATTACATTGGGACCCAATCCTACTTTAATGTCACCTCCGATGTCGACTTTGAGATTGTAGTCAACATTCCCGGGTTCATCTGCACTTTCAAATAAATCAAGCCCTGATAATACATACGGTTTGATCTGAATATTACGTCTGGGAGCAATACCCCTTATCCCGGTTACCTGCCCGTATCCTGAAACCAGGTTGGAACGCTCACTTCTAGGTATATATGGCCACTCAGAAATTTCTCCCAGACGAGGACTGCGTCTTATGAAGTGAATGCCCCATGTTTGCAAATCTTCTTTGGAATAACGGAGCATGCTATAGGGGATCCTGATTTCAGCAATCCACCCTTCATCAGTGATCCTGACAGATGTAAACCAGATAGCATCCCACGAGGCATCCAGGCCAACAGGTAATGTTGGATCCATGTCGCGGGTGCTAAGTTTTTTATTGTCATCCTGCTGGCCGTCAAGCTGCACTCCGGCTGCATTAACGGCAAATGTATATGCTGTTCTTCTGTTAAAATATGAATCAATTGAAACCATAAACCAGTCAGCCCGGTTATATTGATCCCTTCTGCCCAGGTTTTTTTCAATGTCTTCGGGATTGTCATACATATGTGCTCCGACATAAAGGTCATCTTTCCCGAACAGTACACGAACTTCCGTTTTCCGTGTTGATGGGGAGCCTTCAACCGGCTCATACTGGATAAATTCGCTGGCTGCGGGGGATAGCATCCATGGATCTTCATTCAGAACCCCGTCAATATTTATATCCGACCCTGTAAAATCAGCCTCGATTGTAGCTGTTTTCTGAGAAAAAACTATTATCGGTAAAAAAAGGAGGAAAAGTGTTAATAAAAATCTATTGGCCATTTATGCAAAAGGGTATAGGTTGCTTTTCTCCTTACTTTGTTTTTATATTAAGAGGGCTGTGATGATAATTATCTCCAGTCTGTCTCATTGGCAATATAATAAGTGTTATACAATTAATTACCAGTCTTTAACATTCTTTAAGAGACTTTGTTTGGCTTGTCCGCAATACGGGTTGCATAATGTCTGTCGCGAAAGACCTCAAAATGAAGGAATAATATAAACTTGTCAATGAAAAGTGTAACAATACTGCGGAATAACAACCTAACTTTGTATAATTGACGGGGTCCACTCCTCAGAATTGTAATGCTTAAAATAAACTAATAAACAGAAAATCATGATCACAAGAAGAGAGACAAGAATTATCTATTATGCAGTTGCAATCGGGATTGTTGTAATTGCTTTCCTTCTGTTAGGCGGAGGGCCATGGTTAAAAGGCATAGGACATGGAAATGGTTCTATGGGGATGTCAACTCTGCATTGGGGGCAGATACTGGTAGGTATGGTGCTGGGTTTCCTGGTTGGTTTGATATCTTCCAGATATTTAAAATTCAGATAAATGAAAAGGGTGAACATTTATGTTAAGAATGTATTATTATTCTTAACTGTTATACTGTTCCTGTCATGTGCCGTCAACCCGGTTACCGGCAAGAAGCAGCTGATGTTTATGTCAGAAAAGCAGGAGGTTGAGCTAGGTAAGCAGTATGATCCTGAGGTTATTGCCACGTTTGGGGAATATAAAAATACTGAACTGCTTGCCTTTCTTCAGGACAAAGAAACTGAAATGGGGAAGATCTCACATCGCCCCAAATTAGAATTCCATGTAAAAATTCTGGATTCACCTGTAGTTAACGCTTTCGCTGTTCCGGGTGGTTATATTTATCTTACCCGCGGAATTCTTGCCCAGTTTAATAATGAAGCTGAGCTGGCCGGGGTACTGGCTCACGAGATGGGACATATCACTGCACGCCATACTGCCAGCCAGCAAAGTAAACAACAGATGGGCCAGCTGCTGCTGATAGGAGGGATAATTGCCTCAAAGGAAATACAGAAATACGCTGAATATGCCATGCAGGGCATGCAATTACTGTTTTTAAGCTTCAGCCGCGATGATGAACGTGAAGCAGATCGCCTGGGGGTTGAATATTCATCAAAAATCGGGTATGATGCTCATAAAATGGCAGATTTTTTCCAGGTACTTATAAAAATGAACCTGGCGAGTCATCAGGCAGGTATTCCAACATTCATGTCGACACATCCTGATCCGGGTGACCGCTATAACTCCGTTAACCAGAAGGCAACAGAATGGCAGGAAAGACTTAAATATCCGGACTACAAGGTAAGAGCTGAGAGTTATCTGCAAATGATTGACGGTATGGTATATGGAGAGGATCCCCGGCAGGGTTATGTTGCGGAGAATACATTTTATCATCCGGAATTGAAATTTAAATTCACAATTCCTGACGGATGGCAACTGCAGAACTCCCCTCAACAGGTCAGAATGGCACCTGAGGATGGAAAAGCTCTGATAATATTCACAATCGCGCCACAAAAAACTCTCGAAGAGGCAGCTCAAAGTTCATTAGAACAATTAGGTCTGACTCTTACAGAGAACAAGAAAACAAATGTTAACGGAATGCCTGCACTGGTAACACTATCGAAACAGGTTTCACAGGACCAGTCAACCGGTGAGCAGAGTAATATAGCGGTTCTGTCATATTTTATTGACTATAACAGTACCTTTTATGTTTTTCACGGGGTTTCTGCTGAAGCTGATTTCAGCACTTTCTTTCCTGTATTGGAAAAATCTATGGCAAACTTTGATAAGCTGACTGATCCTTCAAAATTAAATGTAAAACCTAAAAAGGTAATGGTGAAAAAAGTACAACGTTCCGGAACACTTGCGGATGCTTTTCAATCTTTGGGAGTTCAGCAAAAACAGATGAATGAGTTTGCATTGCTCAACAATATGGAACTTACCGATAAGTTACAGGCGGGAAAACTGATAAAGATTATAGGAGAATAAACCCCGGAGCGGCTTGAAGTTTTTCAACGCTAAGCGAAGTTTGTAACTTCGCTTTTTAAGTATTTGATTTTAACCGGACCAGAACCATCCAGATAAACATCACTCTTCCAAAGCAAAGTTGATCTGAATTGATATTCGGGAACTAATTCAATTTGTTCTTTTGATGGTGTATAATATTCAACCTCTGACCGGAATACTCTTACCTGCTTTAACAGGTCATTGCTCTGGTTAAACTCATCATCCGGATCAGAGATTTTCAGATGATCATAATTGTCTGTTCGAACCAGCTGTTCATCAGCTTCATATTCTTTAAGTGAATATTTCCTCCATCCATAAGTCATCATTAAAAGATCAACAGACTTGATGTCGAGATTCTTTAGTCCCATACACCTTATACTATAGGGCAGATTATTGTAAATCTCCCTGTCATACAGAAATTCTGTTTCAATATCGGGGAATGGAATGCCGCTGTGATATCCTGATGCTGAGTCTAAAGCAGATATTGAGATCACGGAGCTCATGTTATTGCCGGCGCCGTCAGTTGTATTGACCGTAAGTTCCGTCTCCCTGCCCGGCCTTGCTTCCCCGGGTGAAACACTGATCTGAACCTTCATCTTATTATTGTGATTCAGGAATATCACTCTTTCCGCAACGGGATTCAGATCGGTATCGTAGAGTGTGACAAATGCTGTGCCCGCGGGAATGTCAGCAGTCTTTATCCTTGCAGTGAAAAGTGTATCTGGCCGGATCTCCTTTGAAAAGATCAGTACATTATACATTGTAACAGCCAGAAAGTATTCCTTTCCGGCTACTTCCCTTCCTCTTACTATTATATCAGTCAGACCATTACCCGGATTATCAACCCGCAGGGAAATACCGGTGTCCTCCGCAGCAGGCAGGGGCCAGCTTATATTACCGAATTCTTTTTCAGTCGGTTTTGCATAATAACTCTCTCCGGGTTGCGGAGTAAACTCCACTATTCCAGGACCATACGGACCGGTTCCGAAATCAGTTACTATTTCGCCGTCTAGTTTGGATATTACTCCGGAGGCCTTCAGTCTTATCCCGTCTGAAGAAACTGCATTAAAGGCAAGCCTTTGTCTGATCCCGTTAATAAAAGTACCTCCTTCCGGAAGGAATCTGAGACCGGTATCTGTGCTTCTGATTAAGGTATCGGATAGTTTTGGCTTTCGATCAGGTTTTATAAGATCAACTTTTAAAGGCATCCTGAAGGCATACTCAGGATCATAATTCATCTGTCCGCTTGTAAAAGCAAGGATAGAGTAGTCACCAACCGATGCGTTATCCGGTACCTTAAGCCATCCCGAAGCAGTTGAATAGCTGATCCTGAACCTGGCGCTGTCGATTGTAACATGGTCAGCATTAAGCAGCAAGGCATGCAATGACAAGCTCCCGGACTCGAAAACACCTGTCTGATAGTCCCTGATATAAGCCTGAAATCGTATTGTGTCGCCGCTGTGATAAAGATTCCTGTCGGTATGAATGAAAAGCTGATCGGCGGGCTGATTATCAGATATGTCGTTCAGGAGTACAGAGATTTTCTCATGGAGATCCTGGGAATATAAATTGAAAAATATGAACAGAAAAAGTAAAAAGGAAACAGACTTTTTCATTGCAGATACTGATAAAGAAGAAAGATACAAATATTATTCGATTATTTAATTGGAATGTCTAAAATTGAGTCCGCCAAGCTAAACAAAGTGGAAGTCGAACTGGAATGACGGCGAAGTCACAGACTTCGCCGAGCCACAACTGCTACAATAATCCTAAGCTAAGTGGAACTGCTATTTTTATCCAAAGCTAAGCGAAGTTTGTAACTTCGTTTAGCTTTCCTGCTGGCGGACTGCTGCCGGTAAAATAAGATATTTTTTCTTGCCGTCAGTATCTGATTATTATCAAAATTTATATCTTGAGCTGTTTTTAGTTGTTGATTAACCGAAAATCTATAATCATGAATAAAATTGACCGCCGGAGTTTCCTTAAAACCTCTGTTATGGGAGGTGCAGCCATTTCTTTTGTTGGTCCGTTAAGCACTTTCAGTTCATTTGGTAAAGAGGGACAATTATCTCCCAGCGTTGCCATTACAACAGGTGACAACAGGGCCGACCTTGCCTTCCGTGCTCTCCAGCCATACTCAAAGCCCATCAAAGAGGCGATAGGAAATCGCTGTATAGTTCTTAAACCAAATATGGTATCTACAGAAGTGCCATTATGCGCAACCCATGTCGATACAATGGAAGGAATACTTGAATTTCTTAAATCGATAAAGAAGCTGGACAATGTCATTATTGCGGAGTCAGCTGCCAATGCGCCTACATTTGAAGGATTCAGCAACTATGGATATTACAGCCTTGTAAATAAGTACCCGGTAAAGATGGTTGATCTTGATTCAGAAGGTTCTGAGGTGCTTTATGTATTTGATGAAAAAGATTTTAAGCCTCATCCTGTAAGGTTTTCCAAAATAATTCTGAGTCCCGATTACTATATAATTTCAGTAGCCAGGATGAAGACTCATAATCTTGCAGTTGCGACACTCTCTCTCAAGAATATTGTATTCGGTGCCCCGGTCAAAGATATTGGATTCAGACTAAATGCGAACAGCAAAGCGGGAACAAAAAGTGATAAACCGGTTGTCCACGGCAGCGGTGCCAGGGGAATCAATTATAATCTCTATAGTCTTGCTTCAAGGGTTCACCCTGACCTTGCTGTAATTGACGGCTTTGAAGGTATGGAGGGCAATGGTCCCCGACTTGGTACACCTGTCGATCATCGGATATGTGTGGTAAGCACTGACTGGTTTGCAGCAGATCGTGTAGGTGTTGAGCTGATGGGAATTGATTTCGGCAAAGTAGGGTATCTGAATTATTGTGCACAAACCGGATTGGGAACTGCTGATCTGAGCAAGATTGAAATAGTAGGAGAGAAGATCAGTGATCATATTAAACAATACAAACTTCATGAAAATATTGAACAACAGCTGATCTGGATGAAACCGGTTTCTTGATTGAAAAGGTTCAGATTTATAAGGAGAAATATTTGTACCGGCTGGTGATACCTAATTATTTTGGGTTTCAAATCAAATGTGGCGAGCGTTTTTACTGCCCTGATTACCAGGTACGGGATACCGGCGAAACGGCTGAAATCCTATGATGTTGCTTCTCTCGCACCAGTCGCTTCGAACGATTCAGAGGAAGGCAAAGCTGAGAACAGAAGAGTGGAACTTGACAAACAGCAGCAACAGGAAACAACAAAATTAAAATCCTTTTTTTATCCATTCCTGAGGAACGCATATCCGATAGGTACCATACTACCGGTTTGAAATTCTCCCAGGTTATTTAATATTTCAATAAATTTTATGAAATAGAATGATGATTCCTGATATTGTCTTTTGAAAAGGTAGCTAAGTCCAGGAACTCTCAGAGATTCCTTATTACCTGAGTCTATTGAGTAACTTTTCAGTGATAATTCAACAGCTTTGTCAAAGATGCGGTGAGGTTTTGTGACACTTTAAGATATGATTGTGACTCAACTCAAAAATTTGGAGAAATATTTTTAATAGTGACATTTATCATAACTGTCAGAGCTGCCATATTAATGTTTTGTGTAAAATATTTTTAACTTGCCCGGATCTTTTTGAGAAACCTGATTGTTCAGAAGAACAATACAGACAATTTACTTTATAAATCAGACGTATATGAAAACATTTTTCTGCATAATACTGATTATGGCTTCTGGCATGGCATCCTCTCAGAATATTTATAAGCTTATCAGCAGATCCCTCAAAGAAATCAACCAGGAGATCGATAAAAATAATTTCGCCAGGGCATTAGAAGTAGCATTTATGACCGATAGTCTTTATAGAGTATGTGAAGAAACAGAAACACCTGAGTATGCATATTTGAAAAGATGTATAGGATATATCTATTCTGAAACAGGGGAATTAGATTCGGCTGAAACATATTATAAAGAGGCTATCGAACTTTACAGGGAATATTCAGATGAATCCGATCAATATTTTATCCTTGCCCTGAATGAGTACAGTTCGTTTCTGGCGGAAAAAAAGAGATACGCTGAAGCAGAACCGCTTATTTTGGAGGCAATTGAATTCCAGGCAGATGAAAAAGAGAAAGAAAGTCCGGTCTATGCATACACACTTTTTAACCTGGGTTCATTGTATTATGAAACCGGCAGGTATATTGAAGCTGAATCTGTACTTAAAGAGGCTATAGGTCTCAGGAGAATCAAAACTTCAGATTTCAGGGAATACTACCCTGTAATAATTGCACTTCTGGCAGCGGTCAATGAGGAGACAGAAAATTACCAGGCGGCAATCAGTCTCTATAAAAATGCTTTAAAAGATGCCGGGAAAAACAATGGGGAGATAAATGCCTATTTCCTGACAAAAATAGGGAAAATTTATATAAAATTATCTCAGTTCAGTGCTGCTGAGCCGTTGTTTCAAAAAGCCCTTCAGATAGAAGAATCATCCGGCAGGATAAAATCTGAGAATTATGCCTTATATCTGATGGAACTGGCAACACTCTACAGGGAAACAAGCGATTATGAAAAGTCCATGGCGATTTATATGGAGGCATTACAGTTACAGGAAACAGGAGGATATGATACATCCGATACATATTTTAACTTATCACAGCTCTATACTTTGATAGTTGATTATGCCTCAGCAGAGGAAATGGCAGTCAGAACCGTTACCAGGGAAGAAATGGAAGAGAAGAACAGTTTTAACTACCTGTCATACCTGAATCTGATTGGTAATCTGCATACATTGACAGGGAATTACCCTAGGGCAGAGAAGTCCTATCTTGAGATTCTTGAAAAAGGAAAAGTGCTTTTTGGCGAAGAAAGCACAGATTATGCGATCAGTATTGATAATCTGGCAAATCTGTACCGGAAAACCGGGAAGGAGGAAATGGCACGGCCGCTTATTCTGAAAGCCCTGGAAATAAAGAAGAAAAATATTGGTGAAATAAGTACGGTCGTAGCATATTCCTTAGAGAACCTATCATCAATAAGTATTACAGAGGGGAAATTCAGGGAGGCTGAAGAGTACCAGCAACAGGCTGTCGAGATATACCGGAAGTGCCTGGGTGAAGAACATACTGATTTTGCCGGTGCTGTGATGAGCCTGGCCTCTGTCTTCATAACAGCGAAAAGGTATTCTGAGGCTGAACCTTTGCTTAAGAGATCAGTTGAAATTAACAAAAGGAATACCGGAGAAAATCATCCGTTATATACAAAATCCCTTAACTATCTTGCTGATTTGTATGAGCTTACAGGCAGACCAGACAGCGCCGAACTGCTTTATCTCAGGGTGAACGGGAATTATCATTACCAGATAGAACGTAATTTCTCCTACCTCGCAGAAAAAGAAAAAGAAGAATACATTTCAATCTTCACCGCAGATTTCGGCAAGTTTAACTCTTTTGTTTATAACCGGAAATTGAGGAATCCATCGTTAACCGGTGTTGCCTATAATAACCAACTGGCTCTGAAAGGGATTGTTTTGCAATCGTCCAGGGCTCTAAGGCAGGCTGTTTTGAATAGTGGTGATAAAATCCTTACGGACATGTATGTAAGCATGAATTCAGTAAGGACAATGCTACTTGAACAGGAAAAGCTGCCCCCCGACCAGCGATGGGTAAGCACAGATAGCCTGGAGAGAATCTCGATAAACCTTGAAAAAGAACTTTCAAAAAAATTGAAAGCACAACCTGCTTTGACTGCCTTTTCAGTTTATGGTAACAGAGTCACGTGGCAGGATGTACAGAGCTCCCTTGTCAATAAAGAAGCCGCTATAGAGTTTGTTTCAACGGGCGGTGATACCATTCTTTATTATGCACTTGTTTTAAAACCAGGAATGAAGTTCCCTGTGATGATCGAGTTATTCAACGAGATTGATCTGAAGGATCTGATTGATAAGAACAGATCCGGTGATAATGTAAATATTGACAGGCTTTACAGGTTTTCAAAGGGAGAGGGATTGTCGGAGCATGACAGAAACCTTTACGACATTATATGGAAACCGATGGAGATATATCTGGAGGAGACGGAAAAAATATATTATTCTCCGGCAGGATTGTTGAATCTGATTTCATTTAATGCCATTCTCTGCAGTGAAAATTATTATTTATCCGACAAGTATAAGCTTGTTGCAGTGACAAGTACCAGGGAAGTTATCAAAAAATCTGATGAAATGTTTCATTCATCCGGAAATCTTAAGATGGTTTTTTACGGAGGGATAAACTACGACTCTGATATTTCAAGGTTGAAATCTCAAAATAAGGCATCAAACAAACAAGGACTGCCTGTCCGGGCTTGTTTCAGGGCGAATGATTCAATGAGGGGAGCAGGTTTCATGTTTCTGGATGGAACACTGAGCGAAGTTCAGAAAATAGAACCGCTTATAAACAAAATGGATATCCCCACTCAGGTATTCTCAGGAGATGAGGCGACTGAGGAAAGTTTTAAATCATTCAATAATAATAATTCACCTATATGTTTGCACATTGCCACTCATGGTTTCTTCTTTCCTAAACCGGCAGTTTTACATCAGATTCAGGGAACACGTTCGGTATCCAAAGAAAATTTATACCGGACAGCTGAGAATCCGCTTTTCAGATCAGGATTGATATTTGCCGGAGGAAACCATGTATGGAAAAACGAAGAAATTCCGCCGGATATTGAAGATGGTGTTATCCTCGCCTCTGAGGTGGCAGAAATGTATCTTCCGAATACCCGCCTGGTTGTTTTATCAGCATGTGAGACAGGTCTTGGTGAGATTAAGGGTTCGGAGGGTGTGTTCGGTCTGCAGAGATCATTTAAAATGGCTGGTGCAGGTTATATGATTATTTCTTTATGGCAAGTGCCGGATTACCAGACCTCTGAATTGATGAACAAATTCTATGAGAGCTGGATTTCCGGACAGCCTATTCATGATGCATTCAGGAATGCTCAGAACTTCATGAAATCAAAATATCCCGGGATGCCATCTGTTTGGGCTGCATTTGTTCTTGTTTAATGAAAAACTCAACACAAAGTATTACAGGAGTATTAATCCAGGAGACTATATTTTCGAAGAAAATCATCTGCAACCTTAAGTATTTCATCATCAAGGTAGCGTGAATATTTCGGGTTTCCATCCCCCAGATAGTGTTTCCTTCGCTCATAGATATGAAGTTCAAAATAATTACCTTCCTTTTTCATGTCACTTTCAAAAAATTGAACAGTCCATTTAGGAACCTGTTCATCATCAGTACCATGGAATTCAATCATCGGGGGTAATCCTCCTCTTATATTATGAGCAGGAGAGATGCTCCATATTTTACCATCGCATGGCAGATTTTGCATCCATTACCGATTCGATCGGACTGATCGTTCTGTGTGGTGTTACGCCATTTTCTATTGACAGACGATATTCTACCGAAAAGGTCACTATTCCCATCCTTGCATACCGTTCACAGGTTGAAAAGAATTCACCCGGGGATCCGTATGCCCAACCGCCGCCATGAAAGAATACAATTGCTGTATTATTCTCTCTTTCAAATGATTGATTTGTATAAAAAATATCAATCTTAAGATTAAACGAGTCAATTGTTTTGTAAACGTCCTGAATATGATTAACCTGATCTGATGCAGTCTCTTCATCGGGCCCTGCATAAGACTGGAAAGATAAACACAGGAAGAGAGGTATAATAAGTTTTTTCATGGTTAAATTCTTTTGATACTTGATGGTTGTCATGGTTGATGATGTTGTTGGGTTTTTGTCACATGTATTTCATCTGTTTAAGAAATTCAGTTACAGATATCCTGGATTACCAGTCCTGCAAGTGTGAACCCGAAGATAGCCGGAATATGTGCTATTGTTCCGTTGATGACAGCTTTCCGGCTGCACCATTCATGATCGGCAAGTTCAGGATCACCATTGGCTTTATTGTTTTTTGGACACAGGCATTTATCTGTACCGCATGATGTCCCCGATCCTTTGGATTCAAGAATCTCGTCACTGAAAACGCACAGGAATTCTTTTGCAGGCAGATCCCCTTTCCTTATCATCTTTCTTACTTTTGAACCCAGCGGACAACCAATAACTTCCCAGAATTCAGCAACTTTTATCCTTGTAGGATCTATTTTCAGTGAGGCTCCCATTGATGAGAAAAGTACTGCATTGGTTCTAGTGGCCTTCCTGATAAGGTTTATTTTGCTTCCAAGGCTGTCGATGGCATCAATTATATAATCATACTGTTCCAGCTGAAAGGAGTCGTGATTATCCTTATTGTAAATTTTTTGAATACCTGTAATACTGGCAGAAGGGTTTATAGCCAGCAGCCGGTTTTTCAGCACATCAGTTTTAACTTCTCCCACAGTCTGCGTCGTTGCATGAAGCTGACGGTTAATGTTGGTAACACAAATCCTGTCAGAATCCACAATAGTAAGATTACGGATGCCTGATCTTATAAGGCTTTCAGCACACCAGCCCCCGACACCACCTATTCCGAAGATAATGACCTTCTTTTGGGCAATCTCCGACATTATTTCTGAACCCAGCAGCAACTCGGTGCGTTGAAATATCCCCTTTTCAGATATCATTTATATGAGATGTTTAAAATTATTCTAAAAAGATCAGGCACCTTTTAGTAAGTCTTTTGATTGACGATGCAAATAAATACATTTCGTTGGATTCAAACAATAAGTAAAAAGACTCAGAAGAATACAAGAGAGGACATACCAGACCTGTTTTGTACCTATGGCGGTCAAAAGGTACAACGATTCAAATGACCTTTCTCTAAGCCGAGTGTTAAAATAGTCTTAAATCGTACAATCAATACAACTTTTTACTACCTTTGTTGTTATATATTAGATGAAAAAAGTACTAACCATATTAACTGCTGCAATTTTACTTGTGTCCGGAATGCAGGTAAGCCTGGATCGTCATTATTGTGGTGGGAACCTTATAGATGTTAAGATTTCTGTTACAGGGAAGCTTGCATCATGCGGAATGGAACAATATGAATCAAGTTGTCCGGGTCATCAGGCTATCGATAAAAAATGCTGCGAAGATCAGCTTTCCTTTTACAGTCTTAACAGCAACTATTTTCCTGAATACTTCAAATTATCGAATCCAACTTCTCAAAGAGACTTACTTCCAATACATATTGGGAATTTTCTCCCGGGTAACTCATTAAATACTGATCCGGTTGATTGGGTATTACCTCCTGGGGATTACCACAAATCATCATTAAAACGATCTGAAATTTGCGTTTTCCGCATTTGATTTCATAGTCTTTTATTTTCTCAATTCTAAGACTGTTATTATTATCTGGAAAAGATAATAGTATGGCTTTTTGGGTTGAGTATATTCTTATTAGCCAAATTTCTTAATTATCACTAAAATATTATCATTATGAAAACTTTAAATCTTTTTCTTACAGTATTGTTTGTTATAGGGTTTAGTGCTTCAGCTACTGCTCAGGCACATGACCATAGCAAAATGAATACAGCCTCAGCAAAAACCGAATCATTTAAAGTATCCGGGAATTGTGATATGTGTAAAAACCGCATAGAGAAAATTGTCAAAGCGGAAGGTGCAACAAGCGCTTCATGGGATTCAAAAACACAGCTTATTACCGTGACATATGATCCCTCGAAAACAAATAAAGATGCACTCAGTAAAAAAATCGCTTCAGTCGGTCACGATACTGAAAAGTACAAGGCACCTGATGATGTTTATGCAAAACTTCCGGAATGCTGCCGTTATGAACGAACCAGATAACAAGTAAATATTTAAAAATGAGAAGGTTCAGTTATTGTATTTTGTTATTTAATATCTTCTTTTCTTCTTTACTAACAAGTTGTGAAAAAGACAAGAAGGGTATTGAAATTCCTTTTGAACAGGATAGTTTAATTGAAATAAGACATTTTGATATATTTCATATCCATCAGACAAAGGTAAGAGGCAGGGCAATTATTATTTCCCCGGGAAATTATGATGTATCGGAGAGGGGAGTATGCTGGAGTGAATTTAAAAATCCGACTATATTTGATAATATAACCATGTATGGGGCAGGAACAGGAAGCTTTACAACTATGATTACCGGTTTATCTTCCAATACAACTTATTATGCAAGAGCTTATGCTACCAATAATCGTGGAACCGTTTACTCAGAAGAAAAAAGTTTCACAACAGCTTGTAAAGACATTGATGATTTTGAAGATTGTAAGGGTACTTTTACCGATGAACGTGATGGAATGGAATATGGCTGGGTTAAAATAGGAACACAGGTTTGGATGTCAGAAAACCTTGCCTATTTACCTTCCGTCAATCCACCCAATGAAAGCTCTTTTAATTCCCCTTATTATTATGTGTTTGATTATTACGGAAAAGAGGTAGCTGAAGCAAAAGCGACCTATTACTATTCATTATATGGTGTTTATTATAACTGGATGGCAGTTATGCTGGGGCAAACCAGCTCTAATGCCAACCCAAGTGGAGTAAAAGGGGTTTGTCCTGCCGGCTGGCATGTTCCCAGCCATGCGGAGTGGATAACTCTAAAAGATTATGTTTCGAGGGATGGCCATTTTGGAGATGAGGGTATAGTTCTAAAAACAACCACCGGATGGGTGGACGAGAGCGGGAATGGTACCGATGGTTATGGTTTTTCAGGTCTTCCCGGCGGGGGCCGTAACGAAGAAAAGGGAGGGTCATTCGGCAGCATAGGCCTCAACAGCCACTGGTGGACTTCTACGGATGGATCTTCTCCAAATGCCTGGATGTGGGATATAACTATCGACTTTAAGCCCCACTCAAACATCGGAAGCTTTTATACCAACAAAAATTTTGCTTTTGCTGTCAGGTGTGTAAGGGATTAAATCCGGCTTAATTGAATGAATTTCCAAAAACTTAAATGAGTTTTTTTAAGAAAAAATCCTTCCCATGCAAAACATTTCCGACAGATCTTGGTTACATAGTTTATGAAAAAGGTTTTTTCCATATCCCTTTCACTTTTAATGCTGGCAGCTATGCTACATATTTCCGTTGCAACACACTATTGCGGTGGAAAAGAAGTTGCTACCATTTTATCAGTTACAGGTAAGTTAGCTGACTGCGGAATGGAAGGATTACATGAGGAAATACCTCTCCAGGGGGCTAATTTTAAAACCCATTGCTGTGATGATGTCGTAATCACATGTGGAATTGACAATAATTACACACCAGAATTTCCTTTTATGCCGGAATTATATCAGTATAATTTTCAGGTCCTCGCAATTCCGGTGAAGTTATCAGCCAAATCCCAAACACATAATAATCCTTTATATTCGAATCTAAGTCCTCCTGGGGCTTTGATGTCTACCAGCGTGGATCTCACCGGCATTTGTGTTTTCCGTATCTGATATTCTGTTTCCTTCCTTGAATTACAAGTGAGAAAGTATTCTTATTTATAATTGTCGTTTTATTTCAAACAATCTTTCAGTAAATACATTTCTTATACTTTAGAAAATGAAAACTCTTAAAAAGAAACTTTTAACAATGATTATAACCCTCACATTCCTGATTCCTTTTCTTTGTATCGGACAAGACAATTCTGGATTACACAAACCCGAGAACGAATTCAGGCCAGATTCATTACGGAATGATACAATTTCTGTCTATACTTGTCCGATGCATCCCAAAATCCAATCATACATGCCCGGAAGTTGTCCAAAATGCGGTATGCAGCTTGTTAAGAAAACTTCTTCCGTTAACAAAAACAATGGCGGACGTCACAAAATGAAGATGATGTGCATGCCGATGAACGGTATGAATGCAGATAACCCACAAGACAAATCGCACAAGAATAAAATGTTAATTGGAATGGGATCAATGATGGGAGTTATGATGGTAATAATGTTAATTCTTCTTATTTAATAGATTATTAAGAAGAAAAATATCAAAACATCATTTAACGGGATTATTCATTGTTGCAGACAGTATTACTGCATATATCCCTCATTATTTAACATTTAATTGCATAATTTTATCATAAGTATCTGTTTTTTAAAGATTTGAAACATTAAATCAAATACATTGAATAATTAATAATTCAAAGTCAGACCATGTTTAACCGTCTTGTAAAATATTTTCTAGAGAACCGGCTAATCACAATTCTCTTGTTGCTGGTTTTTATCGGGTGGGGTACCATTTCAGCGCCTTTTAACTGGAATATCGGGTTCCTGCCGCGCGATCCTGTTCCGGTAGATGCTATCCCGGATATAGGCGATAACCAGCAAATTGTGGCCACCGAGTGGATGGGTCGCAATCCGCGCGATATAGAGGACCAGATCACCTACCCGCTCTCCTCAGCATTACTCGGGATACCGGGAGTAAATACCATCCGAAGTACTTCTATGTTTGGGATGTCATTTATATATATCATTTTCAAAGATGATATAGAGTTTTACTGGAGTCGTTCCCGTATTCTTGAGAAGCTGAATTCACTTCCATCCGGGACCTTGCCTCCGGGTGTGCAACCAAGTCTGGGACCCGATGCTACAGCGCTCGGGCAAATCTACTGGTACACTCTTGAAGGTCGCGATCCTAAAACCGGGAAACCGAACGGAGGATGGGATCCTCAGGAGTTACGTACAATTCAGGATTATTATGTTAAATATTCCCTGGCGTCTGCTGAAGGGGTTTCCGAGGTAGCCTCCATAGGAGGATATGTAAAAGAATACCAGGTAGATATAGACCCCGATGCCATGAAATCGCATGGAGCGACCGTTATGGACATTATGAATGCTGTAAAAAACAGCAATCTGGATATAGGGGCCGAAACCATTGAATTAAACAAAATAGAATATGTGATCCGTGGCCTCGGATATATTAAAAATCTTGACGATTTGCGGAATGCAGTGGTTTCTGTCAGAAACAATGTCCCAGTCAGGGTTAGTGATGTGGCACGTGTGAGTTTCGGACCAGCCACACGTCGCGGTGGACTTGATAAAAGCGGCGCTGAAGCAGCCGGAGCTGTAGTGGTAGCACGCTATGGTTCCAATCCCATGGAGGTGATTAACAATGTAAAAGAAAAAATAAAAGAACTTGAACCCGGCCTGCCCAGTAAAACGTTAGCTGACGGATCAGTTTCCAAGGTAACTGTGGTTCCGTTTTACGATCGCACAGGGCTAATCCAGGAGACCATTGGCACCCTTGAAGCAGCTCTCTCCCACGAAATACTTATCAGTATTATCGTCATTATCGTGTTGCTTTTTAATCTCAGAGCTTCGATAATAATTTCGGGATTGCTCCCGGTGGCCGTCCTGATGGCATTTATTGTAATGCGCCTTACCGGAGTGGATGCAAATATAGTTGCCCTATCGGGTATTGCGATTGCCATTGGGGTGATGGTGGATGTGGGGATCATTTTTACGGAGAATATCGTCAGGCACCTCGAGATGCCTGAAAACCACGGGGCTGAAGGTGTTGCCCTGCGTGCAGTGATATTTGAAGCTACAATTGAAGTTTCATCAGCAGTGATAACTGCTTTATCTACTGTCGTAGTGAGCTTTTTACCTGTTTTTGCGATGGAAGCTGCGGAAGGTAAGTTGTTCAAACCGCTTGCATTTACTAAAACATTCGCTCTTCTTGCTTCATTCATCCTGGGAATTATTGTACTTCCAATGGCGGCAGATATCATATTCTCTATCAATTTTGACAGGCGTCGGGTTAAAAGGGTATGGAACATAGCTTTGATTTCTGCAGGTTTGTTTTTCACAATATTCCAGGGTATATGGCCTGCTCTTGCATTGGTGTTGATCGGAATCAATAACCTTACAGAGTATAAATGGTCTGAAAAACGTAAAAAGATCCCAAATCTGATCAATATAGGGATCACTGTTCTGGCGGCAGTTTATTTTCTGACACATGAGTGGTTACCGTTGGGCGCTCATAACTCTTTTCTGGTGAATTTTATTTTTGTCGCAGGGCTGGTAGGGTTTATCATTACTCTGCTGATGCTGGTTGTGCATTTTTATGAACCTTTATTACGCTGGTGCCTGAGGAATAAATGGAAATTTCTTATTCTTCCGATAGCAACATTTTTATTTGGTGTAACAGTCTGGCTCGGATTTAATAAAATATTCGGATTTGTGGCAACAGGTTTTGAAAAAACCGGATTGAATATCAGGCAAACTTCATTCTGGCAGGCAGCCTCAAGAACATTTCCTGGTGTTGGTAAGGAATTCATGCCATCACTCGACGAAGGTTCATTCCTCTTAATGCCTACCAGTATGCCTCATGCGGGAATTGAGCAAAATATCGAATATATCAAATTGCTCGATAAACAGTTGACATCGATCCCGGAAGTGGAGGTGGCTGTTGGTAAATGGGGAAGGGTAAACTCTGCTCTTGATCCGGCGCCTGTACAGATGTTCGAAAATACAATTAACTATAAACCTGAATATATTCTTGATGTTGACGGGCATCGTGTGCCTTTTAAGACTGATAAAAACGATATTTTTTTGTTATCAGACGGATCTAAATTTGACCCGAAGAAAGATAAACTGAATGATTTAGATACCAGATTACTTATCCCTGATGAAAATGGTGATTTTTTCCGGCAATGGCGTCCTGATATCAGGAAGCCTGACGATATCTGGAATGAGATTGTTAAGGTTACAAATATTCCCGGACTCACTTCTGCTCCAAAGTTACAGCCTATTCAGGCCAGACTTGTGATGCTCTCTACCGGTATGCGTGCACCAATGGGTCTGAAGATTTACGGTCCTGATCTGGAAACTATTGAAACAGCAGGCCTCGAGTTTGAAAAAATACTGAAAGAAGTTCCATCAGTTGTACCTTCTACAGTATTTTATGACCGCGCTGTTGGCGCTCCTTACATAGAAATAAAACTGAACCGTGAAGCCATAGCCAGGTATGGGATGACGATAAGCGATGTACAGGATGTTTTGCAAAGTGCTGTAGGTGGAATGGCATTGACTACTACAGTTGAAGGCCGCGAACGATTTCCGGTGCGTTTAAGGTATCCGCGGGAATTACGAACCACACCAGAAGATCTGAAGAAAATACTTATTCCTTCCATGACCGGAGTTCAGGTACCTTTGGGGGAACTGGCAGAAATGCAATATACCAGGGGACCGCAAATGATACGCAGCGAAAATACTTTCCTTACAGGATATGTAATTTTCGATAAACAACCTGGAGTGGCAGAGGTGGACGTTGTAGAGAAAACTGATGCATTCATTAAGGCAAAGATTGAATCAGGAGAGTTTAAATTGTCTCCGGGTGTCTCCTATAAATTTGCCGGTAACTATGAACAACAGGTAAGAGCTACCAAACGATTGTCTATTGTAATGCCTATCAGCCTTGCCCTAGTGTTTTTACTGCTATTCTTCCAGTTTAAAACTTTTACCGCTTCTTCCATCCACTTCTCAGGAGTTTTTGTGGCATTTGCCGGGGGCTTTATAATGATTTGGCTTTATGGCCAGCCCTGGTTCCTTAATTTCTCACTTGCAGGGATAAATATGCGCGATCTGTTCCAGATGCATACTATTAATTTAAGTGTGGCGGTCTGGGTCGGATTTATTGCTCTGTTCGGTATCTCAACTAACGATGGGGTAATTATGGGTACATACATTCACCAGGTGTTTGAAAAGGTAAAACCGACTAATGTTCACGATGTTCGTGAGGCAGTGGTTATGGCTGGTAAGAAAAGAGTGAGACCTGCCATGATGACCGCTGCTGTTGCAATCATTGCCTTGCTGCCTGTCCTGACTTCAACAGGGAAGGGCGCAGATATTATGGTACCGATGGCTATTCCAACCTTCGGAGGAATGATAATCCAGATTATGACCATGTTTGTAGTACCTGTGTTTCAATGTATCTGGAGAGAAGGTGAGATAAAAAAGCAGGAAAAAATGCTCTTGAAAAGTAACTCAGATTAAATATATCAGATGAGAGTATTAAGAATAAATATGTAACATAATGAAACAATATAGTAAATACATTATTTTAATTATAATAGCGGGATTAAGCCATATAACTGCTTTTGCCCAGGATTCTTTGTCGGTTTACCTTGAACAGGCGGCATTGAATAATCCCGGAGTAAAAGCTTCCTATATGGAATATTCCGCCGCTTTGGAAAAAGTACCACAGGCATCATCGTTACCTGATCCTCAAATGCAATTAGGCTATTTTTTAAAACCGATGCAGCTTCTGGGCGGGAACCAGGTCGCTGACGTCAGTTTAATGCAGATGTTCCCCTGGTTTGGAACCCTGAAAGCTGCAAAAGATGAAGCATCAAAAATGGCAGTTGCTAAATTCGAAAACTTCCGCGGCTTCAGAAATGAACTCTATTTTAACGTCAAATCCTCATATTATAAGGTTTACCGCACAATAAAAGAGATCGAGATCGCGCAAAGGAATCTTGATATTTTGCATACACTTGAACAACTGGCCATGATAAAATTCAGCAATGGAGGATCAAGTTCTGCACCAGGAGCGGGAAGTTCAATGTCATCAGGAACAAATATGCCGTCAGCAGGTTCATCCGGGATGGGCGGAAGCGGTATGTCAAACCAGGGAGGTATGGGAAACAATACTATGTCTTCATCTGTAAATAAACCTGCAATGGCATCTTCGGGTGGTGGAATGGGTAGTTCAATGGGAGGAACCGGTAAAAATGATATGGTTAACCTGTTACGTGTCCAGATTGAAATTCACGAACTGGAAAACCGAATTGCTCTTCTTCAGGAACAGCTTACAACCGATAAAGTAAGTTTTAACAGATTTCTTAATCGTCCATCTTCAGCTGATGTATTCACAGGCGATACATTAGCAGAAGTTACCATTCCTTCAAATCTTCTTACGCTGACTGACAGCCTGGTCAATAATCCTATGGTAAAAATGTACGAAGCAGAATCTGAAGCTAACGCAGCAAAGATTAACATGGTTAACAGTATGGGCTATCCAATGGTAGGATTGGGGCTTAATTATATGATTATTCAAAAGCGCACTGGCAATACTTCAATGATGAACGGGAATGATATGGTAATGCCCATGGCTTCTATTACTCTTCCCATTTACAGAAAAAAATACAAAGCCATGCGTCATGAAGCTGAGTTTAAGAGGGATGCTGCAACATTGTCAGCCGAGAATGTGACTAATAACCTTCGAGTTAATTTTCAGCAGACTATTGAAAGTTTAAACGATGCCGGAAGACGGGTCAAACTCTATTCCACACAGGCTATTCTTGCCGATAAAAGTGTGCAATTACTGATAACATCTTTTTCAGTCAGCGGAGCCGACTTTGAAGAGGTGCTTCGGATGCAGCAACAGCTGCTCGATTACCAGTTTAAAAAGGTGGAAGCAGTGGTGGATAAAAATACTTCAATCGCCCGGGTGGTTTATCTGACCGGGAACTTATAATAAAACATAACACAATTAAATAGTATATCATGAAAATAAAAAAATTAATCTTAAATAAATATACCCTGGGGGCAGCACTTGTTCTTGCAGGCTTCATCCTGGGCGGGCTGATTTTTCACAGCTCGCACGATAAAAAAACAACTCAGGAACCAACTCTACAGGAAAGCAAGGAGACTATATGGACCTGCGCAATGCATCCACAGATAAGAATGGATCATCCGGGGAAATGCCCTATTTGCGCAATGGAACTCATTCCTCTCGTACAAAATTCAACACCTGTAAATGCGGCTGCTATAGTTATGACAGAAGCAGGTATTAAGCTGGCTGAGGTGCAAACAAGTATAGTTTCGCGCGAGAAACCCGTGAAGGAGGTTCGTTTATACGGCAAGATACAGGCAGACGAGCGTTTGATCCAAACCCAACCCGCACATGTTCCGGGTCGAATTGAAAAGCTCCTTGTGAATTTTACAGGAGAAGAGGTTAAGGTTGGGCAAACAATTGCCCAAATTTATTCCCCGGAATTGGTCACAGCGCAGAAAGAACTCCTCGAAGCAAAAAAAATGAAAGATATGCAACCCGGGATTCTTGAAGCTTCAAGGGAAAAATTACATCAATGGAAATTTACTGACAGTCAGATTGCAGATATCGAGAATAGCGGAATTATTAATTCGGTTTTTGACGTGAATGCCACTGTTTCGGGGATTGTAATCAATAAACGGGTGACTGTTGGTGATTATGTATCTCTTGGAACTCCACTATATGAAATTGCAGATCTTTCGAATGTATGGGCCATGTTTGATGCCTATGAGAGCGATCTGCCATGGATCAGGAAGGGGAATAATATCTCTTTTACTTTGCAGTCACAACCCGGGAAGAAATATAAAGGCACAGTAACTTTCATAGATCCTGTCATCAATCCGCAAACCCGTGTGGCAAGAGTACGTCTTGAAATTCCCAATCCCGGCAATACTCTTAAACCTGAAATGTTTGCAACCGGCCTGATGAATGCACGCCTGGCAACCTTCGGGAGCAGCCTGGTTATACCTCAATCATCTGTATTGTGGACAGGAACAAGGTCAGTTGTTTATATTAAAATACCTGCGACAGAAGAACCCAGTTTTGTAATGAGGGAAATAACACTGGGACCAGCTTTGAGCAACAGCTATGTTATATTGGGCGGATTAATGGAGGGTGAAGAAATTGTTACCAATGGTACATTCAGCATAGATGCTGCAGCGCAACTTACAGGGAAACCGAGCATGATGAATCCCCGTGGTGGAAAAACATCCTCGATGCCTGGAATGGTAATGCCTGGCGATCCAAAACCTGACAATACGCAAAGCATGCCCGGAATGGATATGTCCGTGGAAAAAACCAAAGCGAATATGGATGCTGAAAATAAGGAAACCACAGGAATGCCGGGAAAAATGAATGTAAGCATGGATTTTACAATGCAAATTAATTCCGTTTGTGACAAGTATATTGTACTAAAAAATGCTTTCGTTCAAAGCGATATAAAAAATGTAAAACAGGCGGCGAAGGAGGTTCAGCAATCCCTTACGAAAGTAGATATGAAATTGCTTACCGGCGATGCCCACATGCTATGGATGGATATATCAGGTAACCTAGACAATCAGATTAAACTAATTGCCTCCTCTGATAAGATAGAAGACCAACGAATTGCATTTTCCACTCTCAGTGCCCAGTTCTACAAGGCAGTAAAGACTTTTGGTTTAATGGGAAAAACGGTTTATTATCAGTTTTGCCCCATGATGGATGATGGGAAGGGTGCTTACTGGTTGAGCGAAACCCAAGATATCCGTAATCCTTATTATGGAGAATCAATGCTTACTTGCGGTGAAACACGTGAGACATTGAACTTTTAAAAATTACAAATAATCAATGTATTACACAACCAAATCTTCGGTAACAAACCATTTATAATTAATGCTTTGCGATTTTGCGACTTTGCAGATATAAAAATTTAGCTATATGATTATTTTATTTTGTTAAACATTAAATTTAAAAAGTTATGAAAAAAATTATCAATTTTTCAAATGCGCTTCTTTTAGCGTTTCTATTCACATCTTTTTTAAATCAGGTGAATGCACAAACAACAACAACAAAGAAAAATAGCACAGAGCAACAGGCTGTAAAAAAATATACTTGTACTATGCATCCTGAAGTACTGATGGACAAACCTGGCAAATGTCCAAAATGTGGTATGACACTCGTGGAAAAAACAGACACCAAAAATGACGGAATGAAAAATATGCATAATATGCATAATATGAACGACTCAACAGTGACTAAAAAGGATTCAACCAAAATGAAAAATTGTAATTGACAAACTTGATTAATCTTTGTTAAATATTTTAAATTGGAACATTCACAAAAACACGAAGCACCTGCAATAAAGGCAATAGCGTATCATTCAGAAATGGACCACGGCTCCATGAAACATGGAGACAACCCGTCAATGGGCATGGAAGGGCATAATCATCATACCATGATGATTGCTGATTTTAAAAAGAGGTTTTTCCTGGTTCTTATCCTATGTATTCCCATCATTCTGTTATCAGCCATGATACAGAAATTTATTGGTGTCGATTGGGAGTTTACAGGTTCTGAGTATATTTTACTTGCATTATCATCAGTGGTATTTTTTTACGGTGGCTGGCCCTTCTTTAAAGGATTGGTTACTGAAATAAGAACAAAGACTCCCGGTATGATGTTTTTAATTGGCTTCGCCATAACGGCAGCATATATCTACAGCGTTGCCGTTGTTTTTGGCCTGGAGGGTATGGATTTTTTCTGGGAACTGGCAACGCTAATCCTCATCATGCTTTTGGGACATTGGATCGAAATGAAATCAATTGCAGGGGCTTCAAAAGAATTAGAGTTGTTGGTACAGTTGATGCCAGCCAATGCGCACATGGTAATGCCTGATATGGTGCATGATGTAAAGACTGATACCCTGAAAGAGAACGATATAATTCTTGTAAAACCAGGTGAAAAAGTTGCAGCAGATGGAATAATCTTAGAAGGGGAAAGCTACCTGAATGAATCTATGATTACCGGAGAATCAAAGCCTGTTCAGAAAATAAAAGATCAAAAAGTAATTGCAGGTTCAATTAATGGTAATGGATCGATTAAAGTGACCGTATCTCATGCCTCAAAAGATTCTTACATCTCACAATTAGTAAAGTTGGTTGATGATGCACAAAAATCAAAATCTAAAACCCAGTTGCTGGCAGACACGGCTGCAAAATGGTTAACCATAATCGCAATTGTTGCAGGTATTTCAACATTTTTATTTTGGTTTTTAACAGGGCAAACTTTAGCCTTTGCCATGGAAAGAATGGTTACGGTAATAGTTATCTGCTGTCCTCATGCTCTAGGATTGGCGGTACCTTTGGTGGTGGCAAAATCTACAGCATTATCGGCTAAAAACGGATTGCTGATCAAGAACAGATCAGCATTTGAAAATGCAAGAAAAATCACAACAATCGTATTTGATAAAACGGGTACACTTACTGTAGGGAAATTTGAAGTATCAAAAATTGTTCCCCTTAAAAGTGAAATTACTGAAAATGAAGTCATTCGAATAGCATCTGCGTTGGAACAGGAATCAGAGCATCCAATTGCAACTGGTATTCTTCTAAAAGCAAAAGATTTATCTATCGATGTTCCGTCAGCAAAAAACTTTAAAGCCATCACCGGGAAAGGTATTGAAGCCACAGTAGAAGGTAAAAAGGTACTGGTTGTCAGTCCCGGTTATTTGAAAGAAAAAAAGATTTCAGTTCCCGATGAGTTCACAGCCAATGATACTGAAACGGTTGTATTTGTAATAATCAATAATGAACTGGCAGGTTATATTGCTTTGTCTGATGAGATACGACCGGAATCAGCCGAAGCTGTTAAAACTTTAAAAGGAAACCATATCAAATCAATATTGCTAACCGGTGATAACAGTACGGTAGCAAAAAGTGTCAGTGACACTTTGGGTTTGGATAGTTTTATAGCCGAAGTATTACCCGATCAGAAATTAGAAAAGATAAAAGAACTTCAAAGCAAGGGCCAATTTGTAGCCATGACGGGCGATGGCGTAAATGATGCACCGGCACTGGCACAGGCCGATGTGGGCATTGCTGTAGGATCAGGAAGTGATATTGCAGCAGAAACAGCAGGCATTGTTCTTGTAAACAGTAATCCAAAGGATATTGTGAACCTTATTCTGTTTGGAAAGGCTACATATCGCAAAATGATTCAAAACCTGATCTGGGCAACAGGTTATAATATTGTGGCATTGCCCTTGGCCGCCGGAGTACTTTATTCCTGGCACATACTGCTCACTCCTGCCATTGGTGCGGCACTGATGTCCGTCAGCACGGTGGTCGTCGCCATCAACGCGGGAATGCTGCGACTGAAAGACGAGACTAAACCTGGTACCAAAGTATAACCTCAAACAGGAATGAAAGCAAAACAGGAAAAAGGTATAGTTTCTCCGCTGGCACAGGTTTTACGAAAAGCGATATCCGTCATTTCTCCAAAATATTGAATCTCCCGACTGCCACCAAACAGTTATATGCATGCCTTGCTTCACGTTTTCCATATGGTGAAAAAATAACAAAAGTAGAACTTGAGAGACTTGCTGAGAGTACGTCAGCAAACACTTGAAAAAGAGATGCACCCTGCTTTTAAGAATATATTATTTTGGCATCCCGGGATCAGGCTTATTCCAGTATCCGGGAATATACGGATACTGTTCAGCAAGACCTTCAATAAGTTCCACTCCCAAACCTGGTTTGTCCGGGATATCGAGGTATCCGTTCTTTACAGCGAGTTTTTCTTTGAACAGTCCTTCTTTCAACGGATTGGGAGTCATATTCGTTTCAAGTAAAAACCTGTTAGGGATAGCTGCCAGTAAATGGGCATTTGCTATTGTTATCAGGCCATCCTGCCAGTTATGGCCGGTAAAAAGTCTTCCTCTGGTGTGAGCCATCCTTGCTATATACCAGTTTTCTGTCATTCCTGCGTCATCACAGCCTGACTGGATAATATCATATGCGCCACTATCAACCCATTCTGCCAGTTGGTATCTGTTATTGCGATTCTCACCACCAGATAGCTTAACAGTCGGAAGGGCTTGTTTAATCTTAAGGTAATCATCTATAACTCTTTTTGTTGGTTCCTCGAACCAAAGGAATTTGAGTTCTTCGAGAACAGGACATATCTCCAGGCACTGTTCCACAGACCAGCGGGTATTTGCTTCCTGGATGAGATCAAAATCAGGTCCCACTGCCTCTCTTAACTTATACAAATGTGGGATGTAATCCTTCATTGTAATGCCAAGTTTGCCAAACCCTCCTCCCATTCTGAACTTAAAAGCCGTATATCCTTCCTTTTTATGATCAAGAGCCTGCTTTATATGACTTTCCGGTCCGATGTCGGTGAACAGGGAATCTTTCCTCCATGTGAATTCGCCTCCGCTTGCATATACTCTGAGATGTGTTTGCGGTTCAGTATCCGGAGCTAATATTTTATAAAGAGGCAATCCCTTCGCTTTTCCGATAATATCCCAGAGAGCAATATCAACACCTGCCCACGCTCCTCTGGCTCCTCCTCCGGCAATACCCCCTGTCAGGATCTCCACGTCGAAAGGATTTTTACCGATTAGAATTGGTTTGATAACTTTTTCAGTGTATGCCTTCATTTCTTCAGGTCCGTTATAACGGCTTGCTCCTCCAATACCAGTAATACCGGCATCAGTAAAAACTTCAATGATTACCGAGGAGGTTTGCCATATTATGCTGTTTTCATCTCCGTCAGCCCACAGCTCCTCCGGTTTTAACTGGTAGGAGAGGAGTATTACCCTGATATCAGTTATTTTAATATTCTCCCTCTTAATGCCATTAAGAGGATGTATCAGCGTATCGGATACACCTGACTTCTTTTCGGGTTTTGTGAAACAGCCTGTTAACCCGGCCAGGGTTGATGAGCCGGCAATAGCAGCTGCAGATTTCAGGAATTTTCTTCTGGTTGAGTTAGCCATTTTGCGTTTTGGGTACAAAGTTAATAAGTTAATTACAGGAGCACAACATACATGAGTTATTCACCTGCATGAATTGTATTAACATTTTCGGTAAGACACTGAATATTGATTCTGATTTTATGCCAACCTTCTTATGTAATGATTACATATATTATGGCAGAGGTTCTGTTTTAGTAACTCAATGATCAAAGATACAGTTGGTTTAAGTACTTTCTGATGTTTTACTCCGGTAGAATCTGAATGATCCTCCCCGGATTTTCAATTGATACATATATTGACCCATCTGGAGCCTGAATAACAGTTCTTACTCTGCCTGAATTACTTAATAAAACATCTTTTTCAACAATTTTATCACCATTCACCACACATCTGAGGAGCTTTTGGGATACAAGTCCACTCACCAGAAGGTTGCCCTTCCACGATTTGAACTTGTTATGGGTAATAAATGCTATTCCGCAAGTAGCGATTGATGGGGTCCATGTATAGATAGGAGCTTCAATACCTATTGCACTGTGACCAGATGAAATAGTTGTGCCGTCGTAATTGACGCCAATGGAATAAGTCGGCCACCCGTAGTTTGATCCCTTTACAATGATATTGACTTCATCACCTCCTCTGGGACCGTGTTCAGTCTCCCAGATTTCACCTGTTTCAGGATGCATCGTTAATCCCTGAGGATTCCTGTGTCCATATGTATAAATGGATGCAGGTCCGGAATTTCCGGGAATAACCGGATTGTCTTCCGGTATACTGCCATCGTCCCTCAATCTGTGGATCTTTCCCCATGAAGAAGCCGGGTCCTGTGCATTAGTATTGTTTGTATTGGGTCCGCCATAAGATCCAACTCCACCTTCCCCTATACTCAGATAAAGATATTTTGCCATATCAAAAACGATCCGGCTTCCATAATGACCATACCATTTATTTGATCCATTGGTAGTAAAGATATTTTCTGTATTCTGAACCTGATCATTGGTGATATTAAAACGTATAAGTTTCAGCTGGCCACCTCCGGCAGGATTTGATGCTGCATAGCATGCATAGATCCAGCCATTTAATGAATAATCAGGGTGTACCCTGATATCAAGTAATCCACCCTGTCCGGAAGAAAGGACTTCCGGAAAACCGGTTATCTCTGTAATGGTCTCATTGTTTTTTCTGTATAGTTTTCCTCGCTTCTCACCAAAGATCAGATCGCCATTGGGAAGGAAATCCATTCCCCAGATGATCTCATATCCTGTTAAAATGGTTTTTGTATTCAATTGAGGAACTCCTGTCAGATCTGTATCAGTCTCTTTTTTACATGAGTACAGAATAAAAAAAGTTAAGCTCAATATTATAAATATGTTTTTTCTCACATATTATGGTAAAAAGTTCTTCAGGGATAAGTTCAGCAATATTGAAAACCAGATGAAAGTTGAAAACAGCCAATTCAGACTTCGTCCTTCCTGTCGACTTCCATAATAAACCAGGCTTTATGCTCGCCATCGAGAAAACCCCACTTGATTCAAAGGCTGTTTCCCAGGTTATTTCGAGTTATAAAAAAAATCTATTGTTTGATAAGCTGACCCCTTATTTCTCCTCCAGGAAACGCTGTTGAATGAATATTGACATAATACATATTTGCATATAGATCTGCCTCCTGTGTTGCATCTAAAGCAACAGACGTGTAATTGACAGGTGATGTTACCGGTGGGGAAAACCCAAATACGGCGCCTCCAGAAACACCTGCAGCAGCTTTATGTATATGGGCGGCTGTTGCCGTAATGCCACTGAAATCTACGACAATATTAAATATTTTTGTGTCCTTATTGTAAGTCAGGGTTGCTGTTCCTGTTGCTGCAGAGGCATTGGCAGGGACTTCGCTGGTACCATTAATTGTTGCCTTAAAAATAACATCAGGATCTTCCTCTTTTTTGCAGGATCCAGCTGTGAATAAGAGAACAACAAAAACAACGAATTGAATTTGTTTAAACATACTTACTTTTCTCATGGTAATTTTTATTAAAAGGGTTATACTCTATTATCGTCATTATTTTACATGTTGTTTTAAATATCCAATTATTAGAACCGGTTGACTTTTTAATAATTTTAATATGAATTAATATAGACTAAATAAACATTTTATTATGAAGAATGTTCAAAGCAATTTATTATAAAACAATTAGAGGAGCAGTTTTTTGAAAGGATACCACCAGGATTTGATAGTACCGGAGATATGTCTTTTTCTTAATATTCCTTTTCAATTCATCTGACAGGAATATGTCAGCCTTTAAAATTGCGGTTAAACACACACACATTTATGTTTTGCTTCCATCCTCCTCCCAGGCTTTGATATAAGGCAACTATTGAAAAAGAGGGAGCGAGGAAAACATCACGATTGTGTTTGCTCTCACACTCATTCTTACTCTTTTTTCAGTACCCCGAACGGACAAAAGTTGCAATCAGTTTACGGACCACTTATTATCTAATATATTCGAGTCAGCTCATCTGAGGGTTCATTAAATCAATAAAATAGCTATATTATGGGAAAACCAGTGTCATTGGCTACTCTTTGTCAGAGTCTTTTGACCTTCCTGGGCCGGGAAAGTGCTTGTTGTTAAAATATTTGTGATAATTGCAAATACCGGCCAGATGTGGTCAGGGTGTCCGGCTATTGCAGATACACTACCAAGCCTTTACCATCACATCTTTGAACATGAACGGGTTGTAACTGACCCTCAGGATCTTATCGCTGGCAAAAGTCACGTTCCTGAGAATGACTTCCCTGGTTCTGATATAGGGAAACTTCTCTACATAGGAATCGTTGGTCATTTCCGGATTGAAATCTGCAAATATGGCGGGACCCTTGTAGTCATCCGGTTGTTTGGAGTCGTCGACATGGAGGTTTTCGATTGTGATCCGTTCCGGCATATAACAGGTGTAGCCGAAATCATGCTGCCCGGAATAGGATCCGCCGATCAGGCTGACACTTGTCGTTCTGCCGCCTGCAGGTACGAAAATGCAGTTGCGGATTAGGAGTTCTCCCTGCCATGTACTGCCGTAGTCGGAGCGCAGATTGATAAGATTCCTTCCATAGATGGTGGAATTCTCCACAGTAAAGGTTCCGCTGCCAATGGCATTTATTCCCTGGTGTCCCAGGGTGGAGTTGCGGATGGTGGCATTTGCAACCCCCATGTGGGCATCGAACCGGGATAAGGTGCAATTGTCATAAACAAGATTCTTGCAATAATTGGATCCCAGGATCCCCCAGTATCCGGTGTCATTGATGTCATTCGTCTGGCTGCAGTTCAGGAATGACACATTAAGAGCCCGGTTGATGGAGATGTCGTAGCTTCCCATGGAGACCGTGACTCCTGCCGAACCAATTGTCTGGTACGTTTTGTGTCCGGTCAGGATGGTATTCCGGACCGTCACGTAGGCGCAATCGCTGATATTGATGAATCCGCCATAAGGTGCTCCATGGTCTCCTTCACCGGTGATGCGGTGTTCCAACCCATTCACAAGTACATTTGAACGCCTGATAGCGATGCCCCTGCTGTAGTAGGTGTACTTCGATTCGGCACTGTTGGCAATGGTGGTGAAACGTCCTCCGGTGATGGTCAGCGTTTTCTCATCAATGGGAAGGGATTTGATGTCCGTTATCTGGTCGAAATCCCAGATAACCGGAGCGTCCATATCCACCTTGACGTCTTTGTAAACGATAAAGATATCCGTCTGCGGGGATCCGTTATTCTGGTTCGGCCCAAACCGGACATATCGTTTGACATGGGAATTGGTGACGGTTACAATGCAGGTTCCGGGCAGGGAGATGTCAATTTTCTCCTGGTTCCTCTTTAAAGAAGATATCCCTTCTGGTCTGAAAGGTTTAAGGCTGGAACTAACCAGGAAAACATGTGAATTGCGGTTTTGGACGTCGGAATCGTCAATGATAAAGGCAGCCGTGCAGAAATCAGTATCGGTACGGATGACTGCAGTACGGCTCTTTCCGCCAATGTAGTATATGGCCCCCTCATCGGCTTTCACAGGAAGACCTTGCTGATTGGCAAACGCATGGGTCGCAGCGATGGCTTCTATATCATCGGTTTTGCCATCGCCCCTGGCACCAAAATCACTATAGCGGACCATGCCATTGGCTTTAATTTTAAGGAAATCCTTCGTGGATACATTTATCAGCAATTCCCCATTTTCATTTGTTCGTACCCGGGTATTATTTTTTTTGGATGTTATCACCACATTTTCAGAAGGGCTTTTGGTCTGACCCTGTGCCATACATAACACACCGGGAAATAAGAAGAAGAATAGGATCATATTTTTCATCGGAGTATAATTTAATACATGTTTAATCCAAAAAGACCGATAAAACCGCATATTTCAAAATTATGCATATAGATACATATAAACCTGCAATTTTCACGAACAAATGCAAATAAAAATTTCAATCAGATGCTTTAATTATGATCCTTCCTGTAAACATTTGAGAATATAGTAATTTAGCGGTCCAGACCATAAGCTATGAGCAGAGGATTTGTCAAAGAAGAAGATCAGGAAGAAGTACCGATGGTGCCGCAAAGGGCATATTTGCCAGAGGGGGTAACAAACTTTGTTACCCTGACCGGAATGGAGCAGCTATTGGCTGAAAAGGAGATGCTGATCAATGAAAAAGACAACCTTGCCAGTACCAACGAAAATGAGAAGCGAATTGCCCTGAACCATATTAATGCAAAATTACAATTGTTGAACAACAGAATTGCCGGGGCCAGAGTTGTTGATCTGAAGGAGCAGTCTCAAAACGAAATATGGTTCGGTGCAATGGTTACCCTGAAAAATAAAGTGTATGGTGATATTCAGATTTTTCAGATAGTAGGTGTTGATGAGGCAAATATTGCCAAAGGTAAGATCTCATTTATATCACCTTTAGCCAAAGCAATGATAAATAAAAAAGTCGGAGACAAGATTACTTTAAAGCGAGACAGTGGGGATGTTGTTTTTGAAATTATGGATATAGCCTACCGGTGATCCTGATCTCACTCTGTTTTAGTGCCCTGACCCGCCGGTTGGCGGGCAGGTGGATAAAAGTTGCAACCAGATTGGAGATCTTTTGAAGTATAGGTAATTCATTTTGAATTTTCAATGACTTCAACAACCTGTTCACATAATTCAGGGATCTTATTTTTTAACACATCCCATGCAATTGAGTAATTTACTCCCATATAATCATGAATCAGCCTGTTTCTCATCCCTGCCATTTCTTTCCATTTAACGTTATTCCATTTTATTTTGAAATCAGCAGGTATCTTCCTGGTAGCTTCCCCAATTATTTCCAAACTTCTGACAGCATCTCTCTTTAGAGTTTCATCATTCAGGAATTCTTCTTTGGTAATACCTTTACTAGTGATAGAAAGAATATATAAACTCTCATCACCGAATATGTTTCAGATATTCAACCGGTTCCTTAGACATATACCACTTCGTTAAGTATCTTGGGACCAATATAAGGGCTTAGTCCATTTACTGTAACAATTTCAACTTTCTCATTTTTAAAAAGCTGTTCAAATATATCGCAGACAGCCATGAAGTTATCAAAGTTTTCCATCTCAGGTTTAAAATCAATCAGGATATCAATATCACTCTTATCTGACTGCTCATCCCTTGAATATGAACCAAAAAGACCAACATTTCGTATTCCCAGGCTGTTAAGCGTCTGACGGTTAGTCTGAATTGTAGATATTATAAAATCTTTAGTTGTCATATTCAACTCTTTCCTGCAAATGTACAAATCTTTTATTCTACATTGTTCAGACCCTGAGTTAAAAGCTGGAGCTCAAGTTCGAGCTCACTCGCTCTCACTGATTAGAAAGTTAAGTGTGAGTGTGAGAGTGAGTATTGAGGAAAAAGAGATGAGAGTACTCGCTCTCACTCTCACTCTCACTCTTTTTCAGTACCCCGAACCCGCCGGATGTCGGGCAGGCGGATAAAAGTTGCAACCAGTTAAATGGTCTTCTTATTCAAAAAAGATAGTATATCCTCCATCTGTTTTCTATTGTCAGGCAAATAATTAGAGGCGATATCCCATATAATTTCATAATCTATTCCAAAATATTCATGAGACACTTTATTTCTAAGTAAATACATTTCATCCCACGGAACTTCGTGATATTTTTCTTTAACTTCCTGAGGTATATTCCTGGCGGCTTCTCCGATTATTTCAAAATTTCTTATTACGGCATCAGCTGTTTTATAATCTTTTTGGAAATCTGCAAATGAAAGACCTTCTATATATTCAGCGATCCTATCCATCGCCAGCAGCAGGCCTTCAAGATACATTTTATAAGTCCGATCCTCTTTCTTCAAGTTATACGTAATTGACTTGATTAAGTATTTTATTCTTAATTGGTTCTTTCAAAGCACTTTTAGTGACAAGATCTACTTTGCGATTGAAAACCTTCTCAAGGTAAAGTTCAAGGGAAAAGAATTTCCATCCAATTGGTCTTTCCAGTTCTACAAGTAAATCTATATCACTCTCTTCAGAAAAGGTTCCATCAGAAAAGGATCCGAACAGACCTATTTCACTGACAGCAAATTCCTTCTTGAGAGTTGGCTTTAACTCTTTAAGTTTTAATAATATGTAATTTTTTGTAATCATAATTCAAAGATAACAATTTTTAATTTGTTCATTATGATTGATCTCACCGGAAAATTCAAATAGAACATTTTTTCATTGTAATCAACCAGCTTAAATGTCATATGAAATCTCAATTCTTAAATATAAGATTGACATCGGGTAAGATTTGCTGATGCCTGGGAACCTCCTCGAGTATTACAGGAAGTCAGACGGTGCCACAAAGAAGAAGGGGGGAATCGGAGAATAGGAGAGGGGGGGATGAAAAAAGTGTGAGTGTGAGTGTGAGAGTGAGGAAAAAAGATCGAGAGCTCAAGTTCAAGCTCACTCGCTCTCACTCTCACTCTCGCTCATTTTTGGTACGCCTTTATTAAGGGAAAATGCGCCAAAATAGAGCATATAAACAAATGTAAGAATTGGCAGCAAAATACCTGGTGCAAGGGAACCAAAAGGCAACATTTTTTACGGTTTGGGTGCAGAATAAGCATTAAAGTGATAAATTTATCTTTTTATGATAAATATGATATACATTTTTGTGATATTTAATGTTTGACAATAAATAATTTCTTGAGTATAATATAATTTCTGTAAAAACTGTAAATTTGGCAGAAGTTTGATAGAGACCTTAAAACGTAATCTTATGAAAAAAAATAAAATCATGCCCGTTCTGAAGATTTATGTTTCTCTAATTGTATTAATCGTCATCCTCTTTTCAGGTTGTTCAAAAGATCTTGAAATGACAGATTCAATTACTGCAGACAATTTAACAAACGCAGATGCCGTAACTGTTTCTAAAGACGGCCACAAATTTGTTGCTAATGAAATCCTGGTGAAATTCAAAGAAGGAACCTCAACAGCGGCTCGAACAGTCGCTCTCAGCCGTGTAAACGGTACTGTTGTTGAAAAGATCCTTACACATGCCATGAAAAATTCCGGTGACAATGAAGGGATCACACTGGTAAAGACACCACTCGCCGCATTGGATGCTCTGAGCCGGATTAAAGGTTCTGCTGAAATAGAATTTGCGGAACCCAACTGGATCTATACCGTTGATGCTACCTCCAACGATCCCTATTATACCAACGGATCATTGTGGGGAATGTACGGAGATGCTACTTCTCCCGCAAATCAGTATGGCAGTCAGGCCGGAGAAGCCTGGGCAGCAGGGCATACAGGATCAAGCACTGTCTGGATCGGGATAATTGATGAAGGCTATATGTACACTCATGAGGATCTTGCCGGTAATGCAGGCAAAAATCCCGGAGAAATTGCCGGGGATGGCGTGGATAACGATGGCAACGGATACATTGATGATGTTTATGGATGGGATTTTGACGGGAATAACAACACGGTTTTTGACGGTACATCCGATGATCACGGAACACATGTTGCAGGAACAATCGGTGCTGTTGGAGGTAATTCAAAAGGGGTCGCAGGCGTGTGCTGGACCGTCAAGTTGATGAATGCCAAATTCCTTGGCAAAAGAGGAGGGACTACCGCAAATGCAATAAAGGCAGTTGATTATTTCACCGACCTGAAAACCCGTCATGGAATTAACCTGGTGGCAACAAATAACTCATGGGGTGGAGGGGGATTTTCCCAGGCATTGCAGGATGCTATTGAAAGAGCAAACAATGCAGGAATTCTATTTATAGCTGCTGCAGGTAATAATGGTGCCGATACTGAAACATCTACTTCATATCCCTCCGGATATCCGAATGCAAATATTATTGCTGTAGCATCTATCACAAATACCGGCACACTTTCGAGCTTTTCAAATTATGCAGCTACTAAAGTTGATCTGGGTGCCCCGGGATCAGGGATTTATTCATGTCTGCCCAAATCGTCGAAGGGGAAAATTGTATCAGGTTATGGAAGCTATAGCGGGACATCAATGGCAACACCTCATGTAACAGGAGCCGCTGCATTATATGCTTCGACGCATAACGGAGCCACAGCCTCTCAAATTAAAAGTGGCATTCTCGGCAGCGTTATAGCCACTTCATCTCTTTCCGGAAAATGTTCTACCGGAGGTCGTCTGAATGTTGGGGGATTTTAAATATTTATATGAAACAAAGCACTCTCAATAGCTTCGGATGAATTAAATTTATTTTATAAATTTCATAAAGCATTAATATTTTAGAAAGCCATTGGTTATTGCCAATGGCTTTCTTTATGAACTATAACTAATTTCCTCTTTACTCCTTTTCATCGGTTTCCTGTCGATGTTAGTGCCGATCTGGATTGTGTTTGAAATTTCAGGTTTATAAAACTGGCCTTTTGAAAGACGAACTATCTTACCTGAAGATTGGTGAACCTTCCGGAGTATTTCAGGAAGTCAGACGGTGCCACAAAGAAGAAGGGGGGAATCGGAGAATAGGAGAGGGGGGATGAAAAAAGTGTGAGTGTGAGTGCGAGAGTACAGAAAAAGAGACGGGAGTGCTCGCGATTGCTCTCGCTCTCGCTCTCACTCCCGCTCTTTTTCTGTACCCGGAGCGGGACTTGAACCCGCACAACCGTTATGGTCACAGGATTTTAAGTCCTGCGTGTCTACCATTCCACCATCCGGGCATTCTATTACTATACTGCAAATATATTAATTCTGCCTTTAAGTATATTCCTTTTAACCTGCATGGGATGGTGGAATGTCCACCCCTGCAGTCTGGCTGCTCACTAAAAACACCCACTGGGTGTTTTATTAACGTTCGCCCCTACCATCCGGGCGGAATTACTTGGAAGTGCAAATTTATAATAAATAATGTTCAATAAAAAAATCAGAATGAAATACCTCTTTTCAGGCCTCTGTGGTTCTCTGTGCCTGCTCTGTGTGTCTCTGTGTAACTATTAATAATTTAAGAACTTACACAACTTGTCCCGCCTTAGCGGGAGAGGATCACAGAGTTACACGGAGAATTCCAGACTGAAAAATCTACAATTCTTCTTAATCACTCTTACTTCGCTACCTGAAGAACAATTACATTATCAATTGCCTTTGGATCCAAATCTGTTAACTGCAGGCTGACTGTTGAAGTCGCTTTGTCTGTTTTGGAATCAACAGTTTTACCTGTATCAAACCTGTATGCTTTGATTACCTTGTATGGGAGCTGGGTTAATGACAGTTGTTTATTCACCTTTTCAGGATGTATGATATGAAGGTAAACTTTATCCTTTTTTTCAACAGCTACGCCCCAGTCAGCCGGTTTCATAAAACTTTTCCTGGTTCCGTAAATAGTTTCACCATAAACCTTCAGCCAGTCGCCCATAGCAAGAAGTCTTTCTTTGTGTGCCTGACGTACTTCACCTTCAGGTGTGGGTCCGATATTTAACAGCAGGTTTGATCCAAGTCCTGCAGAGCCAATCAGCAGATGAACAAGCTCTTTTACAGACCTGTCAATTGTATCATTTGTTACAAATCCCCATGCCTTGCCTATTATATCACTTGATTCAAGCGGAAGATCCTCTGCAATTTTTGTATCAGCTGAATATCCGCCACCAGTATTGCTTCCTGGCAGATCGCGCTCGAAAGTCTGAAAATCCTCACCAGGAAAAGTTGAGAGGTGATGATTATTTACAATCATGCATCCGGGCTGCAGATCATGTATCAGCTTGTAAATCTCTTTATATTTCCATTCCCGGAGCTGCTTGCCGTTCCTTTCATTTCCCAGCCTTGCAACCTGGTCCCAGTGGCCGTCGAACCATATACCATAAATCGATCCGTAATTGGTCAGGATCTCAGTTAACTGGTTTTTCATGAACTGAATGTAAGCATCCCAGTTGCATTCACCCTTTATTCCTGTCCCTTTTTTAACATTTCCCTGGCAATAATCAGGACGATAAAAATCTGTAAGCGAATAATAGCAGAACAGGCGGATTCCCTGCTTCTGACATTCATCAGCAAGCATCTTCAGCACATCCTTTGCATATGGAGTACCCATTATTCCCCAGCCGGAATACTTCGTACTGAACATGCTGAAGCTGTCGTGATGACGGGTGGTGAAGGTGATGTATTTCATTCCTGCATCTTTGGCAAGCTTTACAACGGCAGCAGCATCAAATTTTAAAGGATTGAATTTGTACATGTTCTGCCTGTATTCATTCACATCCTGTCCTGACAGTGCCCAGCCAATCTCTTTTCCAAGTACGCTTGACACACCCCAGTGAATGAACATGCCGAAGTGGGCATCCCTGAACCATTCGCGGTTCTGAAGGTTTTCTGTGGTGGGAATATAGCCAACCTGCCCCTTGTCAAGGTCATTGCCCTGACCGTAAAGAATCAGAGCAGAAAGATATAAAATACACCTCGTGAATACTTTCCTCATAACAGTCTCTTATTAATCTGAAAAAAATTAACCGCAAAGTCCGCAGAGGTATTACGCAAAGGTCGAAAAGTAAAATATATTATGGATCTAACTTTGCGTCTTTGGGCTTTCTTAGCGTACTTTGCGGTTAAAAAGTTTAACTAGTTCTTATAAAGTACAGGTTTGCCCAAGCCGGCTTTTTCAAGTTCTTTCAGCTGGGTTTTGGCATCGCCAACAACTACATAGTACATTCTTGCCGGATCGATATATTTATTTGCAAGTTCAAGCTGCTTTTCGACTGTAAGATTCTTTACAAAAGCCTCTTCCTGCTTGATGTAATCAGCCGGTAGTCCGTACATCGCCATAGTATTCAGCATGTTTAGAAGATCCCACAAGGTTTCAAAATTAAGAGCATTCCCCTTTAGAAGAGCCGATTTTGTAAAGTCAATATACTCCTGCGGCATCTCTTTCCGGTACTTCTCCATCTCTGTTTTGAATATTGTTACCGATTCAAGAGTTGAGTTTGTTCTGACCATCGATGATGCCGTAAATGTTCCATAGTTTTTAGCACCGCTGAAACCTGACCTGGCTCCATATGTGAATCCTTTCTCTTCCCTGAGGATAAGGTTGAATACTCCGTTGAATGAACCTCCAAGCTTATAGTTGGTGACATAAGCCGGATAATAATCAGGATTTGTACGGGATATAGAAGGAGTGCCAATGTAAATTACTGATTGTTTGGCTCCCGGAACATCAACAAAGTATATCTGCGATTTTAAAGGTTGTTCAGAGATGGTTACCTGTGGTAATGAAACATCTTTAGGTTGCCATTTTGAATTTAATCCTGATAGCGCTTTTTCAACCCTTGCAAGATCAATGTTCCCTGCAACTATGAACTTTGTTAGTGAGGGGGAGAGGTTCTTTTCATAAAAACCTTTAAGGTCGTCGATAGTCATTGCAGATACAGTAGCTTCTGTTCCGGATAGCTCGGTGGCAAGAATATTGTCTTTCCCGAAAATCAGCTTATTGAGAGTTGTGGAAGCAAGGTAACTTGGATTCGCCTGGTTGCGTTTGATGTTGTTTATAATCCTGCTTTTTGCAAGATTGAATTGCTCTTCATCCCATCGTGGCTCGAATAGCATCTCCTCTACAAGTGCAATGGTTTTTTCAAAATTTCTTGCCAGTGCACTTACCCTTATCGTAATGTTTTCATTTGCGGCTGAAACATTTATACTTGCTCCCAGCAATTTGATTGCATCTTCAAGCTCTTCAGGTGTTTTGTTCTTTGTTCCTTCATTCATAACTGCGGCAGTAAGATTTGCCAACCCTGCTTTTTCAGGTACGTCAAGAAGGTGTCCTCCCTCGATAATGACCGAGTATTGTACCAGGGGAAGCTCTGTATGTGTGATTCCGGAGATCTTTATTCCATTGGCCAGGGTACCGGTCCAAACCGGTGGTATAGTAACTTCAGGATCCGGTCCTATGGGTGGTTGCTTGGAACGGTCGGTTTTTGTGGGAGTCTTGATAATCGGCTCTTCAGCAACTGTTTCAGCTTTTACCTCAGCAGCTTTTGTAACATCTTC
>Ga0209212_1000228_pt1 | contig 116225 bp, 111 predicted proteins | sample RifGroC2_FD_183996 | JGI IMG/M metagenome (GOLD analysis project Ga0209212, IMG submission 183996) | Groundwater microbial communities from Rifle, Colorado, USA - Groundwater C2 (SPAdes) (version 2) | ecosystem: Environmental > Aquatic > Deep subsurface > Groundwater | place: Rifle, Colorado... | reverse complement strand
GAATGCCTTACAGAGAGAGATACAAAATAGGGGTGGAATAGGTGAAAGAAAGGAGGCGGTGGCTGCCTGATGCAGCCTAAAACTATGGGAGCCTTTACGGAATTTCAACTAAAAAAAAGATTGACTCTCCCGCCCCATGCGGTATTTGATGTCGTTTCCCTCTCCCCACACCTCTGCAATAATCCTTTCAATCCGCCTCTCCGCCGCTTGCCGCAAGAGCAGAATGGTTTTTAATATCTGCCCCATAGATTGACACAATCGCAGATAAAAAAACAATCGTCCCAGTTATCGTCCATACAGATCGGCGTTGGTATCTTTCTTTTTAGCGGCGAGGATTTGACTAACAAGGATGATGAGGGGCTGACTATTATGCGACTACTAACTCAACGGGTAAAGGTCTATCAATGCCGACTGTTTTGCTGACATAAAGTTTTTCAATGCCAATTGTCTTTCCATTCCTATCCTTTTTGAGGATAATACCTTCTCCTGCCTCTTCGCATGTAACTTCATCTTCAGGATTTCCGAACCAAATATCCATTGTATCCGACTCATTGTTGTAATAAACTTTTACCTTGTCCATATAACATCTCCCTCCTTTATCTTATCGGTAGGGTATGCAGTTATTAAAAAACCTTTCATTCCTTCGTGTTTGACAACTACGCAATAAAGTCTATCATATTGTTTGTAATAAAGAAATACATCTTTATCTATTTTGCTTTGTCTTATTTCATCAGGCATTTGCAAAACAGACCTTACAATATTCTCCTTATTTTTCATTACGGGATGTTTGATTGTAACAAGGTATTCCCAATACTGAACTGTTGTTCTTACATCAACACCAAGAGGCGTATTTACAGAAAAGTAAATTTCAGTTTTCATTTATTCCCCTTCACAATCGCAATCACCTCAATTGAGAAAAGTTTCAGTATTTTTCCCTCTCCCCACACTTCTGCAATAATCCTTTCAATCCGCCTTTCCGCTACCTGCCACAAGAGCAGAATGGTTTTTAATGTCCGCCGCATATGTTGACACAATCGCACATAAAAAGAACCGTGCCGTTTATGCCTGTTTATCTCATTTATCGTTTAGTTATTACCCTCATTATTACCCTCTTTTAGAGGTATTACCTTTTCTCTTCCATAATGCGCCCGGACCCCGTCCGATACATTCAACCTTGCCGGCTTTCTGCATACTTTTAAGCACTGTTCGTATCATATCCCGGCTGACAGCAGGACATTCCTTTTCTATATCAGCAACAGTAAAGTCTCTGCCAATATCATGAATAGCATGATGCACCATCTCTGTTTTGGAACCACGAGGGCTTTTTATTAAATCGGCTCTTTCTTCAAACTCCTTATATGCAGTTTTTAGGATAAAGAGGACAAAATTCAGATATGGCCAAGGATCATGTTTGCCCTCATGCCAGCCTTTGGAACTTTCTTCAAGGATTTCATAATAACGCTGTTTATTCTCCTCTATAATGCGCTCAAGACTGATATATCGGCCAACCTCATACCCAAGATGATAGCACTGCAAAAGCATAAGCAGACGAGATACCCTTCCGTTTCCGTCGCGGAACGGATGCACACATAAAAAATCCAGATTAGACGCCGCCATCGCTATTAAAGGGTGCGTCCAATGTTCTTTAATGCAATCCTGCCAAGCCGTTACCAACAGATTCATATGCCGTGGAATTTCTTTCGCAGAAACCGTTTTAAAGCGGATACGCGTTCTCCCATCAGGATACCGTTCTATAATGTCGCTGTCTCTGCTTTTATACTCCCCTGCATCGCCTATGCCACCACGCGCTAACCGATGAAGTTCGCGAATAGTGTTTTCTGATACCGCAAGGGCATTGGACTTTGTATGAAGCAGTTCAAGCGCCTTGCGATAACCGCGCACCTCTTCTTCGTCCCTGTCCCGCAAATGCGCCCTGCCAAATACTACTTCCTTTACCCTTGCAGGAGCAACATTAACGCCTTCAATCCTGTTGGAAGATACCACGCTCTCAATAATGGCATGTTCTTTCATCGCCTTAAGTTTCTGCGGCGCCTGCCGCTCATAAAGTTTCTGCTTGCCAAGATACTCGCCAAGGTCGGCAAGGTGCCACGCTGTAATCTTAGGGATAGCTCGCTCTGCCGCTTCAAAAAATAAAAGTGTTTTCACAGTTTATTTTCCCTTCTCCCATAATTCCGCGATAATCCTTTCAATCCGCCTTTTCGCGCTGCCTGCCGCAAGAGCAGAATATTTTTTAATGTCTGCCCATAGGTTGAGACAATTGCAGATAAAGAGAAGCGTTTATCCTTTATTTATCCTTCCCTACGCAAACTACGAAGTGCACTCTTTATTGTTTTTTCTAATTCATTTGGTCTGTCAATATGTTGCATTGTTGTCAGCATTTCATCTCTCCCTTTTTCGATTGTCTTTTCAACTTTATCTTTTATTTTGCCAATATCAGATTCATTTGGATGTCCTCCATATAACTCATTGAATTTTTTATACAGATTATCATCTTTCTTTTCTCTTAGAATATTAATTATTGTATCTGAAATATCATCACCGGATAAATTGAATATAGCTCCCCTTTTGGTCTGCAGCACTTCGTTAATTTCACTCAACTCATTTTTAGAGTTTATGTTATGTTTGATTTTATTTAGAAAATTACTAATGATAGGTTCGTTCACATAGTTTTTAATAGCCTCCAGTGCTGGGCCTTTTTTGTCACCGTTTGGGGAATAAAAAGCCTTTCTATCACCAATCACTACCCACGGAATTTCTGACTTAATACATAATTCAATATAAACACCAAAAGCAGTATCACCACCCACATCAATTATGCTAACTCCCTGCTCAAAAGTGCGAATTTTTTCCTTAAAATCTACAAGCGTGAATATTATTCTATCGTATGGTCCTTCAACTAAAATTGCCCCTTTTGCAAATAGTATCTCTGCTTTTTGACGATTCAAAAAAATGTTTGTTTCTATTCTCGAGGAAACCTCTGGTGTAAAATTTGCGAGAGAATATGTCTTCGTATATTTATTATCTTTTCTGACAACTAAAATATTTTTTGTTCGAACAAAATTAACAAAGTAAGGAGAATGCGTTACGATTATTATCTGGGTTTCCTTCTTAACCATCTTCTCACAAAGGGAAATTATTTCTCTGATGAGATTTGGATGGATATGTATTTCTGGTTCTTCTATTCCGACAAAATAATTTTTGCCTCGATGTAAAAAGTTCGACAAAATAATTTTGCTTATCATCCCCTGTCCATGACTTTTGAGTTGAATTGGAATAGCATCTTTAACGATGGTAAAATCAAAATCCATTAATTTTAATACACCCTGACTATCAACAACTGGATCAATAATGGCTTTTTCGGCATTCGTTGCTTTTTTAATAATTGCTTCCTGTTCTTTTACTTTATCTCTGACAACCTCAATAAATTTTTTAACCGCCTGCGTGATTAGGCTACTTTTCTCAATGGGGAGAAATTCCTTAAGTTCATTCAAATGATTAACATCTCTAATCGAAGGTGTAATAAAATAACGAATCTTTGATAATAATACAGGAACTGATTTATTATCTATTGGTTTGTTATTTAAACGATATTGTTTTTTATATGTATTTTTATTATGACCAGATGCAACACATTGAATGACAAAAGACTCATCATTAGGATGGTATGAACTTCTTTGATATTTTCTAGGTAATAACTTCTCACGACCATTAAAATGCAGTTTAATAGTAATCTTGGATGATTTTTTGTCTCCTATTCGACCTGTTCTTAATTTTGATTTTCTTATATTAAAATCTTCCTTAACTATATTATCTGTTGAGGGGTCTAATGCAAATTGAATTGCCTTCAAAATATTAGATTTTCCTGTATCATTTTCACCTACTATTACTGTAAATGGACATAATTCTATTCTCTGAAAACTTTCTTGGCTAAAAGATCTAAAGCCTTTTATTTCAATTAAGTTTAACATGGTGAATATTAGAATCTAATCACTTCTCTAAGTTATTACCTTCTCAACTTATCCTTTAATATCCTTTATTGAACCCAAAACAGAAGAAAGAAAATTATTTTTATAAAAAACCTCTTTGTCTTTTGTTATGAATTTATATTTCCAACCCGCTTTCTTGCAGTATTCTTCTGCGGACATCTTCTTTAATTTTGTAGAGAGTAAGAATAAAAAAGGCAGCCCTTTTGTCTCGTGGATTTCCTTGCTGCCATCATTAAACTCAACAAGAAAATCTGGAATGTAATTTCTTTTTATGAAAAAGAACTGATAAGGAATTTTTATATTGTGCCTTTTAGTCCACTTTTTAACTCCGGGCATACCTTCCAATTCCACCATATAATACTTTTCCAAATCGGAGTCGTAGGCTTCCTCACCGTAAGGGCTGCGTTTTAAACCTATAAGTTTTCCTCTATTAACCTTCATAATGCTGGCGGATTTTTAAGGATTCCTTCAATTAGAGCAGGGTCTAAAAACACCTCTCTAATCTCGGTCATAGCAAACCATAACTTCTTCAATGTATTTTTATCTTCAATGGTAAACAAATCATTGCCTAACAAAAAACGCTTCTTTATATGGTCTATTAAAACCTTGTAGATAATATCCTGTCTTTTATCAGGGTTACGGTCATATTCTTTAAGGCTGTCTCTGCAAATAAATCCCAATTCATTACCAATCATTTCCTTTAATTGCTCAGCCTCAAATTCGGTGAACTTATTTATCTGCGGAATATCTATCTTAAAGTCGTCAAAAGCCTCCTGCTCGTTAAAACCAGATGCCAATTTTCTCTTTTTTATTTCTCTGATTGTCTGTTCAATATCTATCTGCTCCATTTGATATTGATAGTTATCCAGATGTTCCTGCCACTCATGGATAACTTTTAACGCATCTTTAGATGGTTCTGGAATGCCATCAATAATCTCCTGTATATCTCCGATTACATTCCCCACATCTTCTGGTTTGTGTTCAATTACTTCAATGCCAAATTCTTTAGGTTCAGGTATCTTCTTAACATCTATCAATTCATCAGGATTAAGAGAGCCTTCGTATTGGTCAGCATCCAGCATTTCCCAGAGCCAATCGTGTTTTAACACAGGATGGTCAACCACTAAACACTGCTCCCATTCGTTTTTGTTTTGCGGGTCAATTCTCCGCAATCCCCTGCCGATAACCTGCTGACCATAAACAGAGTATTTTTCACCTGTATATTCGTTCAACTTATAGCAGAACTTCCTAAAGAGAAGGATGACGGATATATTCTTAACATCCCAACCTTCTCGGAGCATTAAAACTGAAACGACAGCATCGTATTCGCAGTCCTTTAGATGCCGATTGATTGTCATTGCCGCTTCTTTGTTTTCGTCCTCACTCTCATTAGTTACAAGAAGCGTCTTCATCTTAAATTCTTTTTCCAGTACTTTGGCGATGTTCGTGGCGTCGGTTATGGAAATAGCAACAACAAACAATAGGGGTTTATATAACGGCTTACCATCATCTCCTAAAAGCATACCTTTGGTTTTTTGGTAATCCAGGCACTGCTGGGCAATCAATATCTGCTGTCTCATAGGCTTTTCGCTGGTAATAAACCTCGTGGCTTTAATCTTTCTGTGCTCAATTTCTTCCCACGGCACTTCTTCGGCTTTGATTTCCTTGCCAGTTTCTGCATCTTTATAAGTCAATTTAACTTTTTCAATGTCTGGTTTACAAACAATGATTCTCTTGATAATCCTGTCCTGCATAGCCCTCTTTATGCCATATTCTAAAATCTTCTCGCTGTCAGGGTGCAAGCCGTCTAATCGGTCAGGTGTGGCAGTGGTATCAAGCCTGAATATCCTCTGCGGTTTTAATTTATCCAACACCTCATTATAATTTTCTGCTTTGGAGTTATGCGCCTCGTCGTTAAAGATGACTATGTTGCCTAAATTCTTCTGGATTATCTCTAAACTAACCTTGCCCTCATAAATCTGATGGATATTGCCTAAAATAATGCTTGCCTGTCTTATGCCTGTCGGGTCTTTTCCCTGTTCCATCATATGTAAAACAATTCTTTTGGCTAAATCATCTGTGCCGTTATAGAAAAATTGAAATCTATTATAGACAAAGGTCTTGCTTTCAGGGTCAAATTCATCTTTTAGTCTTGCCCTGACAATTGTATTAGGCACTAAAACAATAAATTTACTTACATCGTGGACAATCATAAAATAGGCAATCATTCCGCCGATAATCACAGACTTGCCTCCGCCTGTAACCACTTCTACAAGCAAATCCTTCTTGCCTAAAACCTCGTGGGAATAGATTGCCCTCTTAACGGCTTCTGCTTGATGGCGGTATAATGGCGGGACAAAATTAGGGTCATCTATATTCTTGAGGAAGTCTTTAACCTTGAGTTTTTGCATCTCACTCAAGGCAACATCATACCCTTGCCTGCACCATTCAAAAAAATTCTTCTCATGTTCCTTAAAAGCGTATTTCATATTATATAATCTCTACCTCTTTAGTCTTTATCGCTTCACCGCCGAGATTATCCTGCACCCTGCAAGCGATAGTATATTTCCCCGGCTTCTCAAATTCCCTTTCTGCCTTCAAGACAGCCGCATATTTTTTATCTTTCTGCTCCCGCATTAAAGCGTATTCGCTTTCTGCAAATCTTCCTTCTGTAAAATTAAAATCCCACTGACAGTTTATTAAATATCCGTCAATATTGTTACTTCTTGCGCCTATTGCCTCAAACTTATACTTCAGTCCTTCTACTTTCTTATATGAAACATCCATAATTGAAGGCTGCGAAATAAATTTTAACAGAAATTCGCTTTTTGCTGTATCCTGATAATGTTCTAATATCCTCTTTCTAAACAATTGGCTGTTTACTGGTATCAGTTCTATATCTATTGCCAAATTCTTTTTATAGAAATAACTCTCCAAGACCTTTGAGTATTTCTGCAATGACGGCGGGAATACCCACGCTATTACTTTTAACTTCAATCTCATATTCTCCTGATACCGCAGTCTTAAAACATCTTCTGCAAATTTTTTCAATCGTTCTTCTGACAGAGATTCATGCGGTTTAACCGAACCAATTAGAATAGATGTTGAGGCATTCATCACGCCTGTGATTTCACCTTCTCCTGTAAACCGTCTTGCTTCATAACAAGTTAAAATGAAATCTTCAAATTCCTTTTGCCCGATGAACTCAAACTTTTCAATAGGATAAACACCCATATAATACACATGCATATCAGGCAGTTGTTTTATGGTTAATTCTAAAGAGATTTGCTTATCTTTTTTGGGGTTCTCAACATTCACAGAAGCAGTCCTGCCAGAGATTTCTTCGGCGTCTTTTATCAAACGGTTTAGGGTTACCGATGAGGCAACTCTGGAAATATCACAGCCGATAAACTTTCTGTTGAGTTTTTGAGCAACAGCGCAAGTTGTGCCACCACCCATAAAAAAATCCGCAACTACATCGCCCGGATTTGTCGAGGCTTTTATTATTCGCTCAAGTAAAGCCTCTGGTTTTTGAGTAGGATAACCAATTCCTTCTTCTTCTTTATGCATGTTTTGCACTTGAGATTGACGAACATTGCGCACATCTTCCCACATATCATCCAGTAACAACCCCTTGGATTCATCAAGATATTGTTTTAATCTCTTTGTACCTTTACTGGAGATGAATACCTTCCCTTGTTTCTCGAATTCTTCTATTGAATCCTTGGAATAATCACCAAATGTTTGCAGGGCAAATCTTCTTCCGTCAGGATCTTTGTGATGAAAAAACTTGTCAATATAGTCTTGCCGGTAATCGATATATATATTATTGAAAATCGGTTTATTCGAGGATTCCTTACGATAAAACAATATATAATCACAATCTCGTGGGAACAGTTTTGATTTTACTTTCCCACCGGTGGGAGTAGAGCGACGCCATGCTATTTCATTCCTAAAATTTTCATACCCAAAAATCTTATCCATCTCGCACTTTATATAATGGCTTGCGTGCCAGTCGCAATGGACATATATTGAACCTGTATCTTTTAATACTCGCCTCATCTCCCAAAGCCGAGCATTAAGCCAAACAAGATAACTTGGCAAACCATCTTCCCAAATATCATAGAAGGTTCTAACCTCATTATCATCTCCCCATATCTGGTTATAGTTTCTGCCAGAGAAAAACGGCGGGTCAATATAAATCAGGTCTATGCAGTTTGAAGGCAATGCCCTCAATATATGAAGATTATCCCCAAAGAAAACAGCATTGAGCGGGATTTTCTTATGCTTCGGGTCTAAAAAACCGCCTGCATCTGGCGAACCAAAACTGATAATATCTTCAGTGGTATTTGGTTGGAGATAAGGAAGTTTTAAAAAAGGAAATACGCTGTCAAACGCTTTTTCGGAGTCAAAACCCATTGGCGGGTTTGTCTGGTCAGGAAGATTATGGACTCCACGCCTTCCTGCACGGGACTTGATAGAGTCTGCCTTAAAAACAACCTTCTGCTCTGGCAGTTTTTGCTCTTGGCTTTCTTTTTCAAGTTGCGCAAGTTCCTCTACATCCTGCGTAGCCTTTGACCTGCTGTCTTCTTTGTGATTCATCTTAATATCCCCCCGCTTCCAGCCGAGTTGCTGGAGTCTTTCAACCCCATTAGAAAATTTTTTCTAACGGGGTAAATCACCTTCAAACTTGTCCCCCGTATCAAGTACGGGGCAGGCTCTGCAAGTATTAAGCAGGGATCGGTGTCTGTAGCTTCGTTGGTTTTTAGCATGTTACCACCTTTCCGTTTCATCCTAAAAGTCTATCTTTCTCCTTAAAGGCATAAATAAATTAGCACCCAAAGGCTGCTCATCCTTGCCTATCCATGTGAGTTCGAGTTTTTGTTTTTTCTCTGCCATTATTCCCTTTGTTGTTCAGTGTTTATTCTTCCTTTAGGATAATAAACAATTCCATATTCCTCTATTTAGGCAATCCCTTTTTTGAAGACGGCGGAAGGAAGCTCTCGCCGGTGACAACCTTTCTGCCTGTCTTTTCTTCCAGTTCACGCCTTGCCTTTTTGGCAATGCCGCCGCCTTTCTTGCCGGCGACCTTGTTTTCGTCCATGCCGACTGCATTCATAGTCTCTGCTATCTGCCGGGTGGATAGTTCTGCAAGAGCGGTAAATATCAGTTCAGCTTCGCTCATATGGTCTCTCAGGTTTTGCGTTTTCAGTCCCTTCATTTCCTTATGCTTTTTTACGGAGACATCCGCCCATTCCTGATGAATGATATTGGTCAAAATCGCGTATTCATCTTCTTTTTTAATCTCATGCTCTTTCCAGTAATCAGTCAGCTTGTTGCGGGTCTCCTGTCCCATCATCCGCTGCTGGATCCATTTTTCGCTTCTCCCATGCTGTTGCCAGTATTCACGCGCCCGGTCAAGGGAGCGGGCCGGATCGCTCATATCCTGCAAGCGTTCATAACCCACTTTGGCCAGCCACAGCTTGATAGGTTCTGCCTTCGGGCTCGGAACAGATTGTATAAGGCGCAGAAGAGTTTCAGGATTAGCGGCATCAGTAAGATACTTTTTGCCGTCTGCCGCTTCCATTTTCAGTTGGTGACAATTTGTCACCGACTCACTTCCTTCCGCCTTGAGCCTCTCTTTCAGCTTGTTCCAGTATTTCCGAGCAGTCTTGTAATCAGGCTGCTGAATCAGCACCTGAATAATATCCACTACCGAAAAATACCATGTTTCAGATTCCTCATCATATGCTCTGCGGATTTTGTAATCTTCAAATACAGCAAGCGATTTTTCCATAATTGTTCACCCCCTACAAAGTCTAAACTCCAAAAAAAGCATGTTATGGGTGTTCCTATATCCGTAAGACCTTTCAGTGTCCTCAATCAATATCCTCAGCTCCAGCCTCGGCTGCTCATCCTTGCCTATCCATATTAGTTCAAGTTTTTGTTTTTTCTCCCTTCACTATCTCCCCTGCTTTTACGGAGATCCTTTTCATCTCTATCTCTTCAATCGCCGGAAGATCCGATTTCAGTTTCACTCCACCGAAAGTTTTACATTCCTGATCCCACATATCACGATACGCATATACATATTCTATAGCGGAATATTGGTCTATTTCATAATAATATCTGCAAAGCCGTTTGTAGTGTTTAAGCATATTTTTATCAAAACAAAAATCAAGCATCCCATCAAGAGTACATTCAATACGATTTTTATCTTTGCAACCTGAATCAATAATAGCATCAGTTTCTCTATAATAAAGGGTTACAGCTTGCACCGCCAGTTTACAAATATCTTTCGCTAAATTCCTGATTTTTTGATCAGATTTCATACCCCAATCCTTTAAAGAAAAAATTAGTGACAGCGGCCATTATCTCTATTCCATCTATCACAAATTTATGCTCAAGACATACCCCTGATGATAAAGCAATGTATCCCCCCCGCTTCCAGCCGAGTTGCTGAATCTCCCCTCACCCTGACCCTCTCCCCCTTTGGGGCGAGGGAAGTAGTGGGCGTATCTGTCGCTTCGTTTGTTTTGGGCATGATTATTTGAATGCCTCAAAGCCTCTCAGATAATCGTCATAATCTATCGGAGATTCAACGCCAAATTCTGACAATAAGTCTATTGTCTCGCTTATTGAGAGTTCTAACTTTTCAGACAAAGCACTCAATGACAGCTTGCCCTCCCTGTAAAGTTTGAGCATCAGAAATTCCCACCCATAATCTATAAGCTCTCTTGCAACTGCGGACTTATCTTTATGCCCCATTTTGGACAATTCGTTGATTCTCTTTATCTCCCTATCTTTCAATCTTAAACTTATTACCGACATTATTTGCCTCCTTTCAGCCTTTTTGCGGCATCGTCTATTATTTGTTTATTATATCGTCCATACAAAGATAGTTTTTCAAGTTTTGCGAGAGACATTTCCTTGTTAATTAGTCTCTTTTCAGAAGTGTTTATTAAAAAGTGAATTGCCGTCGTAAATTGAACATTCAGTATCTTACATGCCTTTATAGTCGGCAAATCATCCACAGCAAGAGGCAATTCCCTTTTTAATGCGATGGCAATCGCTTCAGCCTCGCCGATATGAATTCTAAAATCCTTACATAGTGTGCCGACAGCCTCTTTATTTGCTGCAGCCACTTCAATTTTACGGTTATCAATAAGAGCAGAAATCAATTTTGCGTCAAGGGTATCTTTGCGGGTGCATTCAACCTTTAGCATCTTGGGAATTATTACTTGAATATCTTCGGAAACAATCCCCAATAGTTCTGTCTTTGCAAGAAGTATCAGCGTAGAAGAATCAAAAACCGTTTTCATGTGTTTACAATATACTACAAGTGTAATCGCTTAATCAATCTGTTTTTTGATGACTGTTTAAATCTGTTGTCTTGACGCATAACTCCTACCGATAAAGCAAGGCATCGCCCCGCTTCCAGCCGAGTTGCATCAGTCTTTCAACCCCATTAGAAAATTTTTTCTAACGGGGTAAATAACCTTCAAACTTGTCCCTGCAAGGAGTAAGCAGGGATCGGTGTCTGTAGCTTCGTTTTATTCTTGGCATAATTATTTAACAACCTCGGTATCAACATTACCTTTCTCTACATGTTTGACAAAACAATCCATCTCATGATAGATTTTTCTATAAATTCTAACTTTTACCAAGGAGATTATATGAAATTGCATGTAATAATTGAACAGGATAAGGCAGGCTATTATGTTGCTGAGGTTCCTGCGCTTCCCGGCTGCCTTTCTCAAGGCAAAACTTACGAACAAGCCCTTGACAATATCAAAGAGGCGGTTGAAGGATGGCTTGAGGTAATGGAATCTAAGAAACAGTTTGACCCTGCCCATCTTGTTGAAGTTGCCGTGTAATGGATAAGAACCTAAAACTCTGCTCAGGCGCTGAAGCAGTCCGAAAATTTCAGAAGGCTGGCTGGACTGCTGTTCGGCAAAAAGGCTCTCATGTAATGATGACAAAAGACGGATAGCATCAAAGACAACCTTGAACTGGGTATCATATTTCTTCTCCATTGCATTCAATTTGCGAGATAATTCTTTATGTGTCATCGCAAATTCACGTAATTTAACGAATGCCCTCATGATGGCTACATTGACATCTATTGCGCGTTCGCTGTTTAGAACTCCCGAAAGCATAGCCACGCCTTGCTCTGTAAAAGCATAAGGCAAATATTTTCTGTGGTGTCCTCTGCCTATCTTTAAGGTCGCATTTTGCGACCTTAAAGAAGTAAATTCTTCGGGAGTCAGTTGAAACATAAAATCCGGAGGGAATCTCTTTATATTTCGCCTGACTTGTTCATTTAATCTTTTTGTGGTCACTTCGTAGAGCTCCGCAAGGTCGCTATCAAGCATAACCCTATGACCTCTTATCAGTAATATTCTTTGAGCAATCGGATCAAGCGGTATAAGTTCCATATTATTATCCCCTTTTTTACCCATCTCTACTCACAAAAAATATTCTGATTGAATTAACTCATACTCCTGCTAATAAAGTCTGTCTGCGTGCTACGTACAGGCAGGCAAAGTATCCCCCGCTTCCAGCCGAGTTGCTGAATCTCCCCTCACCCTGACCCTCTCCCCCTTTGGGGCGAGGGAAGTAGTGGGCGTATCTGTGTCTTTGTTAGTTCTTGGCATAGTTATTTTGTCTGAGCCTCTCTCTATCTCTCAAAAAGTGCCTCTACAAATGCCTCTGGCTCAAATTCTCTTAAATCGTCCACCCCTTCACCAACTCCGATTAATTTTACAGGTATTTTAAGCTCATCAATAATATTGATAACCACACCGCCCTTTGCTGTCCCGTCAAGTTTTGTGAGTGCAATGCCTGTTATACCAACTGCCTCATTAAAGAGTTTTGCCTGTGAGACGGCATTCTGTCCTGTGGTTGCGTCAAGAACCATGAGTATTTCATGGGGGGCGCCCTGAAGCTCTCTCCCCATAATCCTTTTTACCTTTTTCATCTCCTCCATCAGATTTACCTTTGTGTGCAGTCTCCCTGCGGTATCGGCTATAAGAATGTCATATTCCCTCGCCTTTGCAGATTGAACTGCATCGTATATTACTGCCGATGGGTCTGCACCGCTCTGATGTTTTATCACAGTGCATCCGCTCCTCTTTCCCCATATCTCAAGCTGTTCAATTGCAGCAGCCCTGAATGTATCTCCTGCCGCAAGTAATACCTTCTTCCCCTCTTTCATGTATCTGCTTGCAAGTTTTCCAATGGTGGTTGTCTTGCCAGAGCCATTTACACCAACTATCAAGATTACAAAAGGAGAAATCCCCCCTTCACCCCCCTTTATTAAAGGGGGGGCGGGGGTGTTATGGTTAATAATCTTAAGTATCCTCTCCTTTAGGCACTTCTCCACATCTCCTATTTCTTTAAGTTTATTCTTTTTTACATCCTCCCTTAGACCTGAAATTATCCTTGAAGCGGAATGAACACCCACATCGGCGGTAATTAATAATTCCTCCAGCCCTTCAAAAAAATCCTCATCTATCTTACCCCTGCCGATTATATTATTTAGTCCTGATAAAAATCCGCTGCGGGTCTTTGATAAACCTGATTTCAGTCTTTCAAACTTGTCCCTGTATGTTTTAAACATGGAAATACCTTTCTTTTCAGTCATGATATTATACTAACAAAAATTGTTCTAAGTTTGGATAGAAATATGTCCTATATAACCTTTCAATTATTTACACTTAGTTAAAAATAATATCTTGCCCTGAATTCTATCCTGTAGTCGCTTGGCTTTTCTCCATATTCGCTTAGCCGCTCTCCTGAGGCAATCGCTGCCCTTAGCCTCAGTTCAAGATTTGTTACAGCAGTGTATAAAAATTCAGGGATGAGAGAATAACTCCTGTCGGTTATATTTAAAAGCCCTGTTATTGACGGTGTAAAATAAAGTATATCAAAAGGCTCTTTCTGGCTTATTCGCAGGTAGAGATAATCCTTCATGGGGTTAATCCTGCCATAGCTTCCTTCAGTTATACTTGACGCCCTTTTTAAAATGGCATCGCTTCCCGATGATATATATGAATTATAGCCCTTGTCTATGAACAAAAAATAATCCCTCATCTCTCCTGAAGTAAAGTCTGCTTCGTTTTGATAATATTCGGCAATATATGTAGTATCCTTCTCAGTCAGATACCTTATTCCTATCAGGTAGCTCACGGCATCATATTCCGATTCAGAGAACCCGCCGTCTCTGTCAACAATCCTCTTTTTAAAATTATCAATAAATGCAAATTCGCCATGAGTTTCAAAATTAGTGGCAATGTTCCTTGAGAAATCCATTCCGTATCTTGGAGTCTTGCTGCCTCCTGTAAGAATATTGAAATCAATATCTGTATCATAAAGCAAAAGATAAAGCCTGCCTGCGAGATTGAGCCTGTTAATCTCGCCGAAGCTATCATTTATCTGCTCATAGACCGGGATTAAAACAGGGGTAAAGGATACGGTCTTCAATTGACCGTCAAAACTCTTTATATAATCTCCCGATGCAGCAATAAAACCCTCAAGACTAAGCTCAGGGTCATCGGGGTTTTTGGGCCTGTCTATAAAAGCCGCAGGATTCCATGCGTAACCCTTACCCCATTTGAATGTCTTTTTGCCAATATCAATAGTGACGGATGAAGAAGGCTTCAGGGAAATATACCCTTCATAAATGGCAATCCTTTGAGATTCTTCAATATGGGATTTATTATAGTCTGTATTTGTCCTTACAAAAAGCCTCGTTATACCCTTTTCAATACCGCCCTCAAGCTGGAGTTCTGCATGGTATTCATCAATTATATCTCCTTCGTTACGATTATAATACCTGAGCTTATAAAGGCGGGCATCCTTATCGGACATAAAAATATACGGTTTAAGCTCCATGTGTCCGCCAAGATGATACGGCTTTTTTTCTATTTCAGAGAGGTCAAAGGAATATTCTTCTGCATAAGAAGGGATAACAACATAGGGCGCTATAAAGAAGATTGGAAGACAAGCGGTTAAGAAAATAGTAATATATCTCACCATTCTATTTTTCCAACTTCTCAACTTCTAACCTTCTGCTTCCCGTCATCTCAACGACTCCATATTAGGCATGAAGGTAAGGGTGAAGACCTCGTCCTTGAATTCCCTCTTTTTAATCTTTGCATATATCATTACGGATTTGTAATCCTTGTATAATGGGCTATCCGTTTCAATAACCGACGGCCTCACTATCCCTCCTCCAAAATCCTTAACTTCTTTAAAATAGAGCGTCTTTATCAGCATATCTGTCTCTGTGAGACATTCAATTTTCGTCGGAAGCTTCCTCGTACTGTCAGCCCACAGTCTAAGTTTGTCATAGGCAACAGCTTTGGTCTTTGCCTTAAGATGAAGGAGGTATTCATTACCGCTCTCCTCAATCTTCTCCACATTATATTCTGCCGCATAGTCAAGCTGGAGGATATCAGCATTATTAAAAACCCCTCCGACAACCGACTGGAGGCTGGTTATACGAATAGGCTTGCCGACATTTGGTATATAAAGCCACATATTATCTCCAAGTCTTAAGGTGCTTCTCCCATTTTCGCTGGCTGGAGCAATAAACAGGGCAACAGTCTTATCCTGCCCTTTCTTAACCGAAAAGAGCGTATATTCTTTTTTTCTGCCGTCAGGCTCTATATTGATGAGCTTACGGTAAGATTCATAAGATTCGGGGTTCAGATTTCTGTCAACCTGCTTTAAAAGCGATTCATTATCCATTGCATAAACAGGAGCGGACAACAGCAGTCCTGTAATAATAGCGGCTAATTTCAAAATAATCATCCTATACATGCCTCAGCGCCTCTATAGGCTCCATCTTTGACGCCTTAAATGCAGGCTGGAGGCTGGCTATAACCGAGACAATTATAACTGTTATGGATATAACCAAAATATCATTCGGTTTTATACTTGCATACAGGAGAAGGTCCTTCTGCTGTCCAAAGGTGAAGGTTATTTTCAGTAAATTCAATATGAAGATGATTGCTGCACCGGCTATATTTCCAATAAAGACGCCTGTAACACCGAGGCACAATCCTTCTATAATAAACATGGAGAGTATCTTGTGCGGGAGCGTGCCAATGGCAGCTATAGTCCCGATCTCCCTTACCCTTTCAAAGACTGCCATAATCATTACATTCATTATGCTGATAAGGACAATGGCTATTAGCATAAGTTTAATAAAAAATGTCAGAAGGTCTATCATTTTTGAAATACTAAAAAATGGCGAGAGGTCTTCCCATGTGTGAACTTCAAACATGGCTTTATCCTGTATGCCTGTCCCCTTTTTAAACAATATGCCAAGTCTTTCGTATATTTCCCTGAGGCTGCCGAAATCTTTAAGCCGGACAGCCACCTCGCTTATCTCCATCTTTTCCATCCTGAGCAGTTCAACGGCATCATTCAAATGTATGTAGCCGTCTCTCCCGCCAGGACCTACAACGCTCTTAATAATTCCTGCCACCTTAAACTGCTTCCCGTTGACCGAGCCGTCTTTATTCGTTGCAACCACAACAACAGTATCCCCCATGTTTATATTCATCCCTTTTGAGAGGAGCTCGGGAATGATTATCTCCCCCTGATTTATATGCTTTTCACCATTTACTATCCTTGAGGGGAGCAAGGGGACTGTCCTGAATTCCTTTTCGGGAAGCACACCGTTCAATCGTATGTTTGTGGTTTCCACAAAGTTGCTTATGCCCCCGCCGAATTTTATCCTCATTGAGTAGGCTTCTATTTCAGGATGTTTGCCGAGTATCTCTTCAACCTGCCTCATATCATCAAGGCTTAAATTCAGCCCCAACGGGAGGTTCTCTATAGATGCAACATAGCCGTCCCTGTGAATCTGGATGTGCCCAAGCATTGAATCTGTTATCTGCCCTATCATCATGCCTTTAAAAGAGGCTGAAACAGATACGAATACAAGAACGAAGACAACGCCTATGGTTATAAGAGATGCTGTGAGCAATGTCCTCCTCTTGTAACGGAGAAGATTCCTGACAGCTATTTTGAAGAGATTACCCATTGTCAACTGCCTCCTTTTACCTCTTTGCCCTTCAGCTCCCCATCCTCAAGCATGTAAATAATCTCCGCCTCTCCAACAATCTTTTGGTCATGGGTGGAAAATATAAAGGTGGTCTTGAATTCGTCCCTCATCTTTTTCATAAGCCCGATTACCATATAAGCGGTCTTATGGTCTAAATTGGCTGTCGGCTCATCAGCAAGGACGAGTTTCGGATTTGTAACCAGAGCCCTTGCTACCGCTACCCTCTGCTTCTGCCCCCCTGAAATCTGGTCGGGATATTTATCCTTCTGCTCAACCATTCCAACAGCCTCTATAAGGGACATAACCCTCTTTTCCCTTTCACCTGCAGCCGTATCCTGAACCATGATAAGGGGATACTCAATATTTTCATAAACCGTAAGAACAGGTATAAGATTAAAATTCTGGAATATAAAGCCTATGTTTTTACCCCTGAAAAAAGCGCTCTCTTTGTGGTTAAGCCCTAATACATCCGTATCCGCTACCGTTAATTTTCCGCCTGTCGGCTTATCAAGACATCCGATGAGATTTAATAGGGTGGTCTTGCCGCTTCCCGAAGGACCGACAAAGGAAACAAAGGAGGAAGGCTCAATCTTAAAATTAATTTCCTTTAATGCCTTAACGGTTACCTCTCCAGCCTGATAATCTTTCCTAAGATTTTCTGCTGATATTAACGGCATAGCAATTTCCCTTATCTATAATTAGAGAGGAATTTTATGTCCTTCTTTATAGAGCATATCTTCCACTTTTTCCAAAAGCCCTTCAATATTATCCATCTTCAGTGCCGATATTGCAATGGCATTGTATCTAATGCAGAAGTTCTCCACAGCCTCTCTCTCTACCCTGTCACACTTATTAAAAACGAGTAATCTTGCAATTTGTGATAGTTTTAATTCCAATAATATATTTTCCACAGTCTTCATCTGTTCTTCAAATGAAGGATTACTTATATCTACGATATGAATAAGCAAATCAGCATCGCGTAACTCTTCCAGTGTTGAGCGGAATGAATCAAGCAAATCTGACGGCAGGTTGCTAATGAATCCAACCGTATCACTTATAATAGCCTCCTGCTCCCTCGGAAATCTCAGCCTCCTGCTTGTAGGGTCAAGTGTTGCGAAGAGCTTATCCTCCACCAAAACATTACTCTCTGTAAGTGCATTTAAGAGTGTTGACTTCCCTGCATTTGTATAGCCTATGATGGAGATTATAGGCATATCTGTCTTCACCCTCTTTGATTTTCTCACTATCCTCTCGGAGGCAAGGGTTCTCAGCTCCTTCTCAAGATGGGCAATCCTGTCCTTTACCCGCCTCCTGCCAATTTCAAGTTTTGTCTCACCGGGACCCTTTACACCGATACCCCCTCTTATCCTTGAGAGTGCATCATCTTTAACTGATAATCGTGGGAGCATATACTTGAGTTTTGCAAGCTCCACCTTCACCTTCCCGTCACGGCTGAATGCCCTCTTACCGAATATATCAAGTATCAACTGTGTCCTATCAGTAATATGCATCTCTGTAAAGTTTGCTATTTCCCTGAGTTGAGTTGGAGTCAGCTCTTCATTAAATATTATGAGGTCTGCCCCCAATTGCAGACTTTTTATAATCAACTCCCTCAATTGTCCTTCACCCATTAAATACTTTGCATTGAATTGGCGGGGTCTGACTATAACGGCATCTATTACATCTATATCATCAGTCCTCGCCAGTTCCTTTAATTCCTCCAAAAACCTCTCCGCTGTATCTCTTCCAACTGTAGTAACACTCACAAGTATCGCCCTGTCTTTTTCTTTTATAGTTCTTACCCTCTGGCTTCTATACATCTCATCTTCCACCATCCCTATTGTAGAGAGGACATCAAGCTGAAAATGGCTCAGATAAGCAGGTGGAAGGAGTTCCCACATCTTCCCTTCAGGATTTTCTGAGAGCAGATGGGCTGTATATATTCTGCCCGGCAGTCCATCCTCTTTTACTTCTATGGCGGACATGAGGTCAAGCCTCAACATGGCAAGGTCAGTGAGGTCATCTTTTGTGAGAGGCTCGTTATTCAAATGAGTATGCAAACACCTGAGTCCCCTCAGCCTCCCAATTCCAATTCTGTAATCTGAAAGGTCGGGGATTACTATTTCGCTGTGACTTCCGACAATTACAAAATCTATCTTCCCCTTCCTGTCAATAAGAATGCCTATCTGCCTGTTAATCTCAGAAGACAATTCTGTAAGGTATCGTGCAAGTTCATGGGTAATAACATCGTGAGGCGGGATTTTCCTGCGGTATATGTTTTCTATCCTCTTTATATCAGATGGCTTTAATCCTGTAGTATTACCGAATAGTCTCATCCTAACTACTAACCCCTAATCCCTGTTTTTTCCTTATCTCCACCTTTTTTATACTCCTCTCGTCTGAGTCCAATATCCTAAAAAACAGATTTCCATAATCTACTGTATCTCCAGCCTTTGGAATCCTCTGAAATTGAGTGAGCAAAAATCCCCCGAGTGTCTCGTAATCCCCCTTAGGTATTCCAAATGCCAGTTGTTCATTTATAGCATCAATTTCCATCCTTGCATTAATGAAATATGACCCGTCAGGATACTTTTCAAAAAGTTTTTCTCCTGTATCATATTCATCCTCAATCTCCCCGACAATCTCTTCAAGTATATCTTCTCTTGTTATTATCCCAATAGTCCCTCCGTATTCATCCACAACTATAGCCATCTGAATGCCCAGCCACTGCAGTTCCTCTAACAACTCATTTATCTTATTTGATTTCGGGACATAAAAGGCAGGCTTTATAAGGTCTTTAATCGTTATGCCATCGGGAGACCTGAGCACATCTGAGGCATTTAGTATCCCGCAAATATTATGTATCCTCTCCCTGAAAACAGGGAGGCGGGAATAATTTGTATGCTCCATCCTCCTCCTCGCCATTTCTATAGTAGAATTTTCGTCCAACGCTGCAACATCTATTAATGGAATCATGCACTCCTCAACAGTTATATTTCTAAAGTCAAATATCTTGCCTATCATCTTCTTCTCTTCTGCATCCAAAACCTTCTTTTCAGCCGCCCTTATCAAATATTTAATCTCCTCTCTCGTAACAAAGTGACCTTTGAATTCCCTCTTGCCTGTAAAGTAAAACATAATAAAATTCGTAATGTAGGATGTAACACTGACAAATGGATATAATATGAGCATCACACCCCTCAGCGGATAAATGGACAACCTCGCAAAGAAATCTGCTCTATGCTGGAATACACTTTTGGGTATAATCTCAGCCAATAAAATACTTAAAGGGCTCATGATAAGTGTTGCATAAAAATCCCCTCTATTCCCGTATCTATCAATCAGAAAGCCTGTAACAACAGATGTTCCTATAACAACGGATAGATTTATACCGAGAGAGCTTGTCACAAACAGCTTCTCCGGCGATGAAAGGAGTAAGTCAATAATCTTTGCGACCCTTGAGCCTGACTCTGCCTCATGCTTAATCTTAATCCTGTTCACGGATACAAGGGCAATCTCAGAACCTGCAAAAAACCCCTCTGATACAAGACAAAATATTGCAATAAGTACTACTGTAAATATATCCATTAAAACTCTCCCACCAACTCTATAAGGACATCCTCCATCGTTACAAGCCCTTCCACCCTGCTGTGTTCATCAAGAACAATTGCCATGTGAACCTTTTTCTTTTGAAATTCCTTAAGAAGTTCATTAACCCTCTTTTTCCCTGATACAATGAACAGCGGATGAAGTATGTTTTTTAGTTTAGGCAATATCTGCTCAGGATATGTATATTTCATGAGGTCTTTCAAGTAAAGTATTCCTGCAATGTTATCAATATTGCCATCATAAACAGGTATCCTTGAATAATATGAACTTGTTATTGCATTTCTAATATCAGTATTAACATCAATAGAAAATATATCCTCCCTCCGGGTCATAATATCCTCAACCCTCGTATCTCCCAGCTCAAAAACGCTCTGTATCATCTCCTTTTCATCAGATTTAATGGTCCCCTCGTCTTCCCCAACATCTATCAGAGTCCTTATCTCCTCTTCTGTAATTACAGTCTCCTCATCAAACCTCTTCCCCCCCAAGATTGATATAGCCCGGTTGGCTATAACTGAAAATATCTTCTGAATCGGCGAGACAAGGATATAAAATATTTTCAGGGGATAAGCAGAAAAAAGGGCAACCTTCTCATTATTTTTAATTGCAAATGTCTTTGGTGCTATATCTCCAAATACAATCAGCAGAAAGGTTGCAATACCGATGGCAATCGATATTCCCACATCTCCAAATATATGGATACAGATAGATGTAACTATCGCCGATATTGCTACATTGACAAAATCATTTCCAAGATAAATGGTTATAAGGAGTTTGCTGGGTTTTTCCAACAGGTATGCAATAATATTTGCACCCATTCTACCCTTCTCCTTCATGGTATCCACCCTTGCCTTTGTAAGGGAAAAGAATGCCACTTCACATGCAGCAAAGAAGGCTGACATGATTAAAAATACTATAAGAATAAAAAATCTAATTAATAAAGAAAAATCTATCATAATGGATTTATTAAAAGTAATACTGACGAGAAGGATTTAAGTTTTGCTTCAATAAATATAAAGAATTGCTAAAGGACATGGGATATTGCATCTGTACTATTTTATATCATGACTGAGCCGTATAAGTCAAACCTACCAGAGATTGCCGCAGATTGTCTTGACATGCCATCTAATCTGTAATACCTTTTTTATATAGACCAAAATAATACAGGAACAAAAACCTAATTTTCTTAGGAAATCAGGAATACAGGAATATTTTTTCATGCCTTCCTGAATTCCTTAGAGTTTTTATAATTTCACATCTATGAACAAAAACTTAAAAAAGATAGAAGAAAAGGTGAACAATAATCAAAGACTCTCTTTTGAGGATGGGGTTACACTATTCAAATCCCCTGACCTTCTTACTATTGGTTACCTTGCAAATATTGTAAGGGAAAGGAAAAATGGTGATAGGGCTTATTTTATCAGTAACCGACACATCAACCATACAAATATATGTGTAAACAGGTGCCGCTTCTGTGCCTTTAGTAAAGACAGTGATGAGGACGGCGCTTATACAATGACTGTTGAAGGCGTGCTATCATCGGCAGGAGAACGCCGTTACGGAGTGAGTGAATTTCATATTGTCGGGGGGCTTCATCCAAATTTGCCACTTCAATATTACATAGATATGCTCACTGCCCTTCACAGAGAATACCCTGATGTTCACATACAGGGTTTTACTGCTGTTGAAATTGAATATTTATCAAGAATAGCAAACCTACCAATAAAGGATACACTTATAAAATTAAGGAATGCAGGACTCGGCTCTATCCCCGGTGGCGGTGCTGAAATTTTTGCAGAAAGAGTCAGAAAGAAAATATGTCCTGAAAAAATCAGCGGCGAAGAGTGGCTGAATGTCCACAAAACAGCCCATCAGATAGGGATGAGGAGTAATGCCACAATGCTTTACGGACACATAGAAATTGTTGAAGAGAGGATTGACCACCTGATTAAATTGAGAGAACTTCAGGATGAGACAGGCGGATTTATGTCCTTTATCCCCCTCGCCTTTCATCCAAAGAATACCGAACTTGATTCCATATCAAAGACAACAGGAAATCTTGATTTAAGGGTATTGGCGATTGCTTGTCTTATGCTTGATAATTTCCAACATATAAAGGCATTCTGGATTATGGTTGGACCAAAACTCGCCCAGATTTCACTCTCATTCGGGGTTGATGATATAGACGGGACAGTGGTTGAGGAAAAGATTACACACTCTGCAGGTGCAGAGACAGAGCAATCACTCACTAAAGATGAGTTGATAAGGATGATTAAAGAGGCAGGCAGGATACCAGTAGAGAGAGATACACTTTATAATAATTTTTCAGGGTGAGAATAAAACATGATTATTTTTGGTTGTCATAATTTTTTAAATGCAAAACCTCTTACTTTTGCCCTGACTAATGGGATTTTAAAGCACAACTTTGAAATTATATCAGATACCCCCGCCAATCTATCGGACATGCTTAAGGAGGGAAGGCTTGATATTGCAGTTATTCCCTCAATTGAGTATGCGAGGATTTTGGGGCTAAAACTAATCAAAGATTTTTCTATATCCTCACTCGGAGCTGTAAATACAGTATTGCTATTCAGCAAGAAAGAGATCCATGATATTGAAACAGTGGCAGTTGACAATAGCTCAAGGACATCTGTAGCAATGCTAAAGATAATTCTTAAAGAAAGATTCAAGGTTAGCCCGGATTTTATACCTGTAAAGCCTGTTATAAGAGAGATGATGGATATGGCAGACTCAGGACTGCTAATAGGTGACAATGCACTTAAGATAAATAGGAAAAAATTTGTAACTTATGATTTAGGTGAGGAGTGGTATCTACTGACAGGGCGCCCATTTGTCCATGCCGTCCTTGCAGTAAGAGATGAAATAGATTTAGGAGATGGACTAAATATTTTAAAAAAGGCAAAAGAGATAGGATTGTCATCTATTGATGAAATCTCTTTAGAAGAATCAAAGAGGCTTAAGATAAGCAAAGAGGTCTGTATAGATTATCTTACAAAAAGAATTATATATGAGTTCGGGGATAATGAAATAGACGGCTTGCACTATTTTTATAAACTATCAAAAGAGCATGGGATAATAGATAAAGATGTCAGACTTCAATTTTATATATGACTACCGGTGAAACTCGCATTGTAACAGGTGCATTTGGTTATTCAGGAAAATATATTGCCCGACGCCTGCTCGATGCTGGATACGAAGTGAAAACCTTAACCAATTCCTCCAATCGTGCAAATCCATTTGGTAATAGAATAAAAGCCTATCCATTCAATTTTGACAATCCTGAAAAACTCATTGAATCACTGCAGGGGGCTTCAGTTCTTTACAACACCTATTGGGTTAGGTTCAATTATCCGGGTTTCTCCCATTCTGCAGCAGTCATTAATACCCTTAAGCTATTTGATGCTGCTAAGAAGGCAGGGATTAAAAGAATAGTTCACATAAGCATAACAAACCCTTCTTCCGACTCTCCGCTTGAATATTTCCGTGATAAAGCAAGATTGGAAAAGTCATTGATTGAATCGGGTTTATCATACGCAATACTCCGCACTGCTGTTATATTCGGAAAAGAGGATATTTTAATAAACAATATTGCATTTCTTTTAAGAAAGTTCCCAATCTTCGGGGTATTTGGAGATGGAAACTATCGCTTACAGCCAATATATGTTGATGACCTTGCTAAATTGGCAGTTGAACAGGGGCAAAAAACAGAAAATTGCATCATTGATGCAGTTGGTCCTGAGACATTCACCTATCGGAAATTAGTTGATGAGATAGGGAAAATTATTGGCAAAAAAAGATCTATTATTTCAATTCCACCAGCTCTGGGTTACATTGCTGGATGGCTTTTTGGTAGAGTAGTGAGAGATATAATAATTACACGAGATGAGATTGAAGGGTTGATGGCAGGACTCCTCTGTACAAATTCACCACCAGCTGGACAGACTAAATTGACTAACTGGGCAAGGGAGAACTCTTCTACACTCGGCATAAAGTATTCATCTGAGCTTGCCCGCAGAAAAAATAGAATGGAATCGTATGAAAGATTATAAAAAAATAATTGATAAGGTATTAAATGGTGAAAGGCTCTCAGCAGAAGATGGGGAGAGGTTATTTGAATCCCACGACATCATCTCTCTCGGAAGGGCTGCACAGACGATTTCAAAGAAAAAACACCCTGACGGTATTGTCACATATATAGTTGACAGGAATATTAACTACACAAACATCTGTATTTCCAAATGCCTATTCTGTGCATTTTACAGGGAAAAGGATTCTCCCGACGCCTATATCCTGCCAAAAGAGGAGCTTTCAAAAAAGATTGATGAGACAATTAGACTTGGTGGTGTGCAGATACTTATACAGGGTGGGTTAAATGCCGATTTAGGAATAGATTTTTATGAAGAACTTGTACAATTTATAAAATCAAATTTCAGAATCCATATCCACGGTTTTTCCCCCCCTGAGGTTATCCACATATCAAAAAAATCCAAGCTGTCATGCGAAGAAGTTATAAGAAGGCTTAAAAATGCAGGGCTCGGCTCAATCCCCGGCGGCGGTGCGGAGATTTTGGTTGATAAAATCAGAGAAAAGATAAGCCCTAACAAATGCACTGCACAGGAATGGTTAAATGTTATGGAGAGTGCCCATAATCTCGGGCTTAGGACAACTGCTACTATGATGTATGGGCATATAGAATCATATAGAGACAGGATTGAACATCTGACTAAAATCAGGGAGCTTCAGGATAAAACAAAAGGCTTTACAGCATTTATTCCCTGGTCTTTCCAGAGTAAAAATACCAAGCTTCAAACTCTAAACTCCGAACTCCAAACTCTGAACTCTTTTGGTGTTGACTATTTAAAAACCCTCTCCATCTCCCGTCTGATGCTTGATAATTTTGATAATATCCAAGCCTCATGGGTTACACAGGGTGCAAAGGTCGCCCAGCTTGCATTATTCTTTGGCGCAAATGATATGGGTAGCACAATGATTGAGGAAAATGTAGTAAAGGCAGCAGGAGTATCATTCAGGATGTCTGAAGGAGAGATACGAAGGCTGATAGAAGATGCAGGATTCAAGCCTGCAAAGAGGAATACATTTTATCAGCCTGTCTGAAATCCTTCATAGTATTTATATTAAAAAATGGCGGTAGTTTTGTTTCTGGTATATTAGTAACTTTCTTTATCCTGAATTTTGGAAAGATGCCCTTTATCTTAAGTTTTTTTTTCTCAACCATAATTCTGAAAATTTCCAGACAGCTTTTTGAATAGACTGCGTGGAGGGGATGGAGACGATGTTTATAATAGGGGACAATTATATCATAATCCCTTGCCCCTTTAATTATATGTCTTATAACCCTTTCATTCAGAAAGGGCATATCACAGGCAGCAAAAAAAGCATAATCAGATTTAGAGTAATGGAGTCCCGTATAAATGCCGCCAAGCGAACCCCTATTAGGAATTAAATCCGTGTAGACTTTAAGTCCCAGATACTGATAATCTTCAGGTGTATTTGTAATAATCAAAATCTCATCAAATATCTTTTTATATATTTCAATAGTCTTCTTAATAATCATTTTCCCGCCTATCTCCAGAAATGCCTTATTCTGCCCTATGCGACTGTTTCTTCCACCTGCTAAAATTACACCTGTCATAAAAAGATAGAAGCCAGAATTTTTATTCTGATTTTTAATTCTGTTTATCAATGTTCATCTGTGGTTATAAATTTTATATCCTTGCCGTCATAACTCGGATTAAATATTACATAAGCAACTGCCGGTTCACTGCCGGTATTTACAAAATAATGAAATATCCCTTTTGGAATGAAGGCTATATCTTCACATTTCATTGGCAACTCATCCTTTCCAATATGCAAAACCCCTTTCCCTCTCTTTACCACCACTGTCAAATCATGGGTCTCATGAATATGTGGCTTCTCCCTATCCCTTATCTGTATGATAAAATGACTTCCATCCTCATTTTTAAAAAGTGGTGTTACCTTTATATCCTCATCTTTACCTATTGGGTTTCCATTTATAATTTCTATCCACCCTTTTTGGAAGAGACCATTTTCATCTCCAGAATAAATCATCCCCTTTGAATGAGTACAGGCAAGAAAGAGAGAAATAAAAATTAGTAATACACATTTTTTTCTTATCATAATGCCTCTCTAATTTTTGAGAGTAATATTTCCTTACCTTCTGAAATCTCCATCCTGATTTTCAATATCCAGAGTGGAAATGCAATAGGCTTAAATTCCTTTAGTCTTACCGCATCCTTTTCTGTAGTTATGAGGATTTCTGAGCCGGTTGCTCTTGCTTTATTTATAAGGTTATCTATATCGTCTTTTGTAAATTGATAGTGGTCATCAAAGGAGAAAAATCCTTTAATATCAATCCCAGTTTCTTTCAGTGAGTTTTTAAAAGAATCCGGAGAGGCAATGCCACAGAAGGCAAATATCTTTTTACCCTTTGCCTCGTCTAAAGCAATAGTTTTATTATTATTCATATCAATGAAACTTTCAGATACATAGCGGCTTTTGCATATAGGGATATTCAACAAGGAAGGGTTCGAGGGTTCAAGGGTTAAAGGGTTCAAGGAATCTACACTCGCCCCCTTGACCCCTTGATTCCTTGACTCCTTGATTTTTGTAAGTATTACCACATCTGCCCTATTTATATATGAAGGGGGCTCTCTTAGTGTCCCACGAGGCAATAAATAACCATTACCAAAAGGTGAGTTTGAGTCAAGTAAGAGGATATTTAGATTTCTGTTTACTTGAACATGCTGATAACCATCGTCAAGCAATATAACTTCAGCACCAAATTTTTCTATTGCATACATACCTGTCTTATATCTATCTGAGCCTGTAATCACAGGGATATTTTTGAGCCTCAATGCCATCATATACGGCTCATCCCCTGATTGTAAAGGATTCATAAATACATTATTACCGTCTGATACTACATTTATTTCTCCCTCTGCTTTTCCTTTATAACCCCTGCTCAGAACAGCAACTTTCTTACCCATTCCTTTAAGGAGCTCGGCTATCATTATAACAGCAGGAGTCTTTCCTGTCCCTCCTGCTGTTAAATTACCTGTACTTACTACAGGTGCTGGGAGGGTTTTTGTTTTTAAAATACCAGTCCTATAGAAAGTTAATCTAAGGAAATGACCAAAGCCATAAATCCATGATAGAATTAGCAGTGATAAGGAAAGTATCGGGTTCCCCCCCTTTCTCTCCATAATTTTTCTAATCTCTAAAATTAAGTTCATTCGGTTTGTTTCGCGTATTAAAAAATGTATAACTCAAACATGAATAACACAAATATAATACACAATATCCATTAGTTCCGTAGTAAACCCCGTTAGAAGTTCCCTATGGATTTAAGATTTAGAGTTTAGCAAATCAATATGGTTGATTATTATATTTTTCATTCAGTATAATTTCTAATGGGGTAAATATACAATCTTATTTAGAATTTTTCAATAGAACTTTAAAATAGCTATTGTAAATAACAAGAAGTCCTTTGACTAAAAGGCATTTTTCTGTTATTGTTTACAATACAAACAAATAGGAGAAATAATGGAAATTGAGAAAAGTGCAACATCTAAAAGATTTAGTGATTTTGGTTTGAGCAGTGAAGTGCTTCAGGCTATATCAAACATGGGCTTTGAAGAACCGACACCGATACAGGAGAAGGCAATTCCTATTATCATGCAGGGTAGGGACATCATCGGTCAGGCACAGACAGGGACCGGCAAGACAATGGCTTTCGGTATTCCCATAATTGAACGGATTGACCCGAGAAAATTCTCCGTTCAGTCTATCATCCTGACACCAACAAGAGAGCTTGCAATACAGGTCGCCGAAGAAATCAATAAAATTGGCAGAAGCAGGAGGGTATTTGCATTCCCAATCTATGGAGGTTCTTCAATAGAGAGACAAATCAAGATACTAAGAAAAGGGCTTCATGTAGTAGTTGGAACACCCGGCAGGGTCATTGACCATCTTAACAGAAAAACGCTTACGCTCAATGAAGTAAAGATTGCTGTTCTTGACGAGGCGGATGAGATGCTTGACATGGGTTTTATAGATGATATAACCACAATATTAAATAAGGTACCAAAAGAGAGGCAGACCCTTCTTTTTTCAGCAACCATGCCCGGAGAAATAATCAATATATCAAAACGCTACATGGTATCGCCTGAAAAAGTTATAATCAGTTCAACTATTCTTACAACACCAAAGATAGACCAGATATTCTATGAATTGAGGGAGTCTGAAAAACTTGACGCGCTATCAAGGCTTATTGACGCAGAAGACTCAGATCTGTTTTTAGTGTTCTGTCACACCAAAAGAGAGGTTGATGAGGTCTCATCAAATCTCAAAAACAGGGGATATGAGGCAGAGGCAATACATGGTGATTTCAGCCAATCCCAGAGGGAGTCTGTCATGCGGCGGTTTAAAGGCGGCATGATTGATGTCCTTGTTGCAACCGATGTTGCTGCAAGAGGGATTGATATAAGTAATATCTCCCATGTCGTAAATTACAGCATACCTCAAAACCCTGAGGCGTATGTCCACAGAATAGGAAGGACAGGGAGGGCAGGCAGGGAGGGTGTTGCAATAACCTTTGTAACGCCGAGAGAAGAAAGACAGTTAAGGCTTATCCAGTCTTTTGCAAAGACAAAGATAAAAAGGGGGAAACTCCCGACCCTTACAGATGTCCTTAACGCAAGGATTGCGGTATTGAAGGACAGGATGCAGGAGTTCATTGATGATAAAAAATTTGATACATATTTAGAGCTCGCAAAGGGGGTCATAGACGGCATTGAGCCTATTCATGCCATTGCATCCCTTCTAAAATTCCAATTAGAGGGGATTGGCCAGGGTGAAGAAGCTTCTGAGGGAGAAACAGGCGCAGCCCCCGGCATGGTAAGGCTTTTCATGAATGTGGGGAGACAGCAGAGAATAAAGGCGAGTGATATTATAAAATCAATAGCAGAGAAGACAGGCATCTCGGGGAAGGCTATTGGAAATATAAATATTTTTGACAAATTTACATTTGTTGAAGTCCCAAGGGATAAGGCTGAAAAGGTAATAGAGGCAATGCACCAGAGCATGATATCAGGAAAAAAGGTTGCAGTGGCAAAGGCAAAACCAAAGACAGGCTAAAAAAACTCCTGTTGCCCTGAATATAATGAGAAATACCCTGTAATTACTTCAGATTTCATTCACTCCTGTATATAATCAATTAGATGAAAATATTTTTCAAGAAAAAGGTATTCCAGTTAAGGCCTTTTCGGAAAACTGTAAAATATTTCTCTATTAAAAACAGGCTGAAACGACCGTTAAAAGTTACAATAGAGATTACAAATGCCTGCAACTCTGACTGCATCATGTGTCCAAGACAGTCCATGACCCGTCCTGTTAAAAATATGGACTTTGAACTTTACAAAAAGATAATTGATGACTGCGGAAAAGCTGGCGTAAAAATTATACAGCCATTTAATTTCGGCGAACCCCTTATGCACAACAGACTCGGCGAGTTCATAAGATATGCAAAGGAACATACTAAAAGTAGAATCCAGATCAGTACTAATGCTGCCCTTCTTAATAGTGAAAAGGCAATGGAACTACTCAATTCGGGGCTTGATAGAATAAATATTGATATAGATGGATTTACTAAAGATACATTTGAGAAGGTCAGAAAAAATCTTGATTTTGACAGGGTTGTTGAAAATACAGAAAAATTTATAGAGCTAAAAAAGAAATTGAATAAACATATATTTACAACTGTCTCAATAATTAATATGGATGAAACATCAGGGGAGATTGCGGAATTTAAGAGATACTGGAAGCCTCGTGTTGATAGGGTTCTTGATGTAAAATATAATACATGGACAGGGTCTGTGGAGAATAGGAACAATTTTATAAACAACAGTAAAAGATTTAACTGCCCGTGTAAAATGCTGTGGGACCAGATGGTAATCCTTCAGGATGGAAAGGTTGCCCTATGCTGTCTTGATTACGACGGCAAGGTCATAGTTGGTGATATGAAAAATGAATCCATCTTGAATATCTGGAATGGTAAAATTCTTAATAACTTGAGACAGAAGCAGATTAAACTTAAATTTGATGAAATTTCCACATGCAGGGCTTGTAATCAGTATATATACATGGAGGGAACCCAGTGGCAGTATATGTGGGGAGGGTTTTAAAAAGCTAACGAAACCACAAGATTTCACCAGATTTACACAGATGACAGCACTGCTGTCATTCTGAGAGCGAAGCCCGAAGCTTGTCCTGAGCGTAGCGAAGGAACTCTATGAGATTCTTCACTTCGTTCAGAATGACCCTGCGGGTCAGATTCCTCACGGAGCCTGCCCTGAGCGAAACATCAAGATTCTTCGCTTCGCTCAGAATGACAAGGCGAAGGGTTCAGAATGACATTTCTTGTGATAATCTCGTGTTAATCTCGTGGTTTTTATATGTTTTTATGAAAAAGATTCTTATAGCACGCACTGACCGTATAGGGGATGTGGTTCTATCCACTCCGGTATTAAAATCCCTAAAAAATAGCTTCCCATCAGTTTCCATTTCAGTCCTTGTCAGACCATATACAAAAGATATTGTTACAGATAATCCTAATGTAGATGAAGTTATAATCTATGACCCTGAAGGGGAGCATAGAACAATAAGGGGTCTGTTTAAGCTTGCAAAAGAAATAGAAAATAAAAATTTTGATACGGCACTTATACTCTTTCTTGATTTCAAAGTTGGTCTATTAACCTATCTATCTAAGATACCAAGAAGGATAGGACCTGGAACAAAGCTTGCCCAGATTTTCCTTACTGACAGGATAAAACAGCACAGGTCAAAGGTTGATAAACATGAGACTGATTACAATCTTGAGCTGGCAGAAATACTCGGTGCAAAACCTGTAAGACAATCTGAAATATATGTTCCAGATAAAATTACAAAGAAGGTTAATGTTTTTTTTTCTGAACTCCTAACTCATAACTTACAACTCATAACTCCTATTGTGGGTATCCATCCCGGAAGTGGCGGCTCTGCAAGGAATTGGAAGCCTGAAAGATACGCAGAGCTTGCAGATAAAATTATTGATAAGACAGGCGCTGTTATTTTTGTAACAGGGGGGCCAGGAGAAGAAGAGCTGGTGGATAGGATAATTAATAGTGTGAAAATACCCCCCCTCCATCCCCCCCTTTTTAAGGGGGGGCAGGGGGGGGTAAAAGGAAAGGCTTTTAAATATATAAGCTATACAGGACTAAAAGAACTCTCAGGTGTTATAGAGAGATTCAATGTTCTTATAGGACCAAGTACAGGGCCAATCCATATTGCCACAGCAGTAGGCACTCCTGTGGTCTCAATTTACTGCCCTATATATGTATGTCAGCCAAAGAGATGGGGGCCCATTGGAAAAAATGATATTGCAATTATGCCTGATGTTCCCTTCTGTAAAAAATGTGTATTTGAAAAATGCAAATATTACGACTGTATGGATAAGATTAGTGTGGATACTGTCTTTAAAGAAGTGGAAAAGAGGTTATGGGAAAGATAATCCATGAATTGAAGAAGGTTTCAGGAAGATTTGTATTTCCAGCTCTTATTCCCAAGAAGCCCAATTCTGAAAAGGTTTTAATAATTAAGGATAATTCCATAGGGGATTTTTTGTTGTTCAGTGGGATATTGAGTTTTTATATAAGACATTTTGGAGATAAGGTATATTGCCTTGTAAATAACAATGTGGAAGATGCTGCAAGGTTATATACGAAAAATGTTATAGTCATAGATAATAAAAAATACTTTGCATCGCTTAAATACAGATATGAGCTGCTTAACTGTCTGAACGATATTGGCTTTGGAATGGCTGTGAATTCCATACTAAATTCCTCGGAGTCCCGTGATATGCTGCATATATTGAAAATTCCAATGACCTATCTATATGGTGGTGTTGTTATGGACTTAAAAAAGAAGAGACGATGGAAAAATGTAGCCAGTATTATTCCATCCCTTGAAATGTTTGATGAGAAGGGCATATATACTAAAGTATTAAATCATGAGAGGCATTTTATGGAGCGAATATTAAATGTTAAAGTATCGGACGATGATATTAAACCTTATATCCCCTTAAAAGACACCATATCTGAAAGGGTAATCAATAAATTCTCCCTGTATGGTGGTAAGTACATTGCATTTTCTTTCAGTTCAGCTTCATTAAAAAAGAATTATCCTGCTGATAAGTTTATGGAGGTAATCGGATATCTGCACAGACGGCTCAATATAAAGGCTATTCTCATAGGACACGATCAATATGGCTCAGTTGAACTGCCTGATTTTATTATTGACCTGAGAGGGAAGACCTCTCTGACCGATGCCTTCAGTATCATCAAGCATTCACGGTTTTTCATTGGGAATGAAACAGGAACAACCCATGCCTCATGGATAATGGGTGTTCCAACTGTTATGATATACGGAGGTGGGCATTTCGGTGGATTCCCTCCTGAGTATAATAGCGGGAACACCGTCTATAAATACATGGACTGCTACTGCTGTAACTGGGGATGCAAATACGCTGATATTCCTGTCCCGTGTATAAAAGAAATCAGCGTTAGCGATATTATTAAAGTTGCTGAAAAAGTCTTATCATGAGCCAGAAAGATATTGCCCGGTTTTGTAAGAAGGCTATAAATTTTGGATTTTATTCCATCACACTTTTCTTCGCCATTTCTATCTCCGCTACCCAGATTGCCCTATCAATTATACTCTTGTCATGGATAGCCCTTATGCTTGTTGAAAAGCGGATAATTTTTGCTCGAATACCTCTCAACTATCCTTTCCTTATCTACTTTTGTATAGTCATTATTGCAGCATTATTGGGTGCTGATTTTTCTCATAGTGCAAAGGCAATACATAAATTCTGGATTGCAATGACATTTTTTGCAATGCTCACATTTATTGAAGATATGAGGATGGTAAGAAGACTTATCTATATCCTTCTCATTACCACATCAATTGTATCTATTTATGGTGTCCTTCAGCATATCTTTCCGGGATTGGATATAGCAAGGCCCGAAGGAAGGAAGGTTGTCCAGTGGACAGCAGAAGGAGGTGTGGCTTCAACCGGTTTTTTTGACCATCACATGACCTATGGCGGATTTTTATTACTGATTTTTTCTCTCAGCTTCAGCTTATCTTTAAGCAGGGTGCAACAGATAGTAAAAAATAAACAGTTTTTTTTCCTGCATACTGTACTGCCTACTATCCTGATTTTCGCAGGTCTAATTTCATCCATGACCCGTAATGCGTGGATGGGGTCTATATTTGCCATGTTTTTTATAATCGTCTTAGTATTCGTAGGGCAGGGCTTTAGCCCTGCAAAAATAAGCAAGCCTGAAGGCTTGCCCTACAGAAAAAGGAAGATTATTGCCTTTTCTGTAATTGGCTCAATTTTTTTATTTCTTACTGCCTACACCCTACTGCCTACTGCTTACTCCTTGCAGTCACCTTTCCTAAATCGTTTTAAAAGCATATTTAATATATCAACCAATATTGAAAGGTTTTATATCTGGAAAAGCACAATAGATATGATAATTGAACATCCTCTTGGTGTTGGGATGGATAATTATAGCAAGGCAATAAACAATTACAGGGGTAAATATAGCCATAAATTTAGTGCTGGCTCAGATGCCCATGCACATAACACTATCCTGACACAGGCGGCTGAACATGGGATAATCGGATTGGCTGTATTTTTATGGATATGGATTATATTTTTCAAAGAAGGGATAAAGATATACTTAAATCTCAGAAGCCAGAAGCCAGAAGCCAGAAGTCAGAATGAAAAATTTATGGAATCTATCACCATCGGAGGAGTTGGGGCAGTTGCCGGCTTCCATGTGGCGGGTATGTTTGAAAATAATTTTGGAGATGCTGAAGTTGCCACAATGATGTGGTTTATAATGGGTCTTGTATTTTTAATGAAAAAGATTAACCCAAATAATACAGATTAAAACCTTAAATAATCTGTGATAATCTGTGTAATCTGTGGTTAAATTGATTTTTTAGATTAGTCCGAGATTGCTTCGGGGCAAAGCCCCTCGCAATGACACTCTATGAAAGTAATTACAACACACTTCAATGCGGATTTTGACTGTCTTGCGTCAATGCTTGCTGCAAAGAAGCTCTATCCTGATGCAAGGATTGTATTTCCGGGGGCGCAGGAGAAGAATGTGAGGGATTTTTTAAAAGCCTCTGACTGTTCCTTCCAGTTTGACAAGCTTAAAAATATATCACTTGATGAGATAACAACCTTAATCATTGTAGATACAAGACTAACAGGCAGAATCGGTCCATTTGAGAGTGTAGTTAAAAGAAAGGGTGTGTCAGTCCATGTGTATGACCATCACCCGAACACACCACAGGATATAGAATCTGAGGTAACAGTCGTAAAAGAGAGGGGCTCTACAACTACAATATTTGTTGAACTCCTAAAGGAAAAGGGCATCCCCCTCACCCCTGCAGAGGCAACAATTATGGCACTCGGTATATATGAGGATACAGGCTCCCTTACCTTTACATCCACAAGACCAGAGGATTTGGAGGCTTCTGCTTATCTTTTATCAATTGGTGCAAACCTCAATGTAGTCTCAGATTTTATATACAGGGAACTCTCCCCTGAACAGTTCTCCCTTTTAAATGACCTGATTCATGGGCTTGAGATACATGATATAAACGGCTTACCGGTTGCTGTAGCCACTGCATCATCTGACCATTATATCGGTGATCTTGCAATCCTTACACATAAGCTGAAGGATATGGAAAATCTGAACTGCCTTTTTGTCCTTGTGAGGATGGAGGACAGGATTCATCTCGTGGCAAGAAGCAGGATAGAGGCAGTTGATGTTGCGGCAGTTGCCCATGAGTTTGGCGGCGGTGGACATCCGACTGCATCTTCTGCAACAATAAGGGATATGACCATGATTCAGGTAGAGGAGAGGCTCATCAATGTCTTAAAGGAAAAGGTTCATCCTGTAAAACTTGCAAAAGAGATGATGACATATCCGGTAAAATCTGTTCAGAGAGATGAGGCTATAAAATCGGCAGAGGAGTTGATGACCCGATACAATATCAGTTCCCTCCCTGTGCTGGATGGGAAAAAACCTGTCGGTATTATAACAAGACAGATTGTTGAAAAGGCTATATTTCATGACCTAAAAGAGGAAAAGGTATCAGATTTGATGATAAGCGAGTTTTCAACTGTCCACTCTGATACTCCATACCGCCGTATAGACGAGATTATTATTGTAGGGAAGCAGAAACTGGTTCCTGTGGTGAATGATAGCGGTGAGATGGAGGGTATTATAAGCAGGGGAGATCTGCTAAGGGCGATATATGGGGATATGCTTAAAAAACCTGCTCTCCTCTATTTAAAAGAGGGAGGCACCCGTTACCCCTTTTCAAAAAATTTAAAGGGGCTTCTATCTGAGAGGCTTCCGGAAAGGATATTGAAACTTCTTGATGAGGCAGGAGAAGTAGCAGACAGATTGGGATTCTCTGCATTTCTTGTAGGAGGCTTTGTCCGAGACCTGCTTTTAAGGATAGAAAATCTTGACATAGATATAGTGATAGAGGGGAATGGAATCCTCTTTGCAGAAAAATTTGCCGAAAGGCTATCCGGGAGGGTCAAGAGCCACAAAAAATTTGGCACCGCCGTCGTAATAATCCCCTCTCTCCCCCCCTCATCTGAACAAGTGAGGGAGGAAAAAGGTGGGGGGGTATTAAAGGGCGAATTTAAGATAGATATTGCAACAGCAAGGATGGAGTATTATGAGCATCCTGCAGCACTTCCGATTGTTGAGATGAGCTCATTGAAAAATGACCTCTACAGGAGGGACTTCACCATAAATACACTTGCTATAAGCCTTAATAAAAAAGAGGCATGGCAACTTATAGATTTTTTTGGCGGACAGAGGGACTTGAAAGAAAGGGCAATAAGGGTTCTCCACAACCTTTCCTTTGTGGAAGACCCGACCCGTGTATTCAGGGCAATAAGGTTTGAACAGAGGTTTAATTTCAGCATTGGCAAACAGACAATGACCCTCCTTGAGGGTGCAGTAAAGAAAGACCTCTTCAACCGCCTGTCAGGCTCAAGGGTTTACTTAGAACTTGTCCTTATGCTGAAGGAGAGAGAGCCTCTTAAGATGATAAGGAGGATGCAAGAACTTTCACTATTAAAGTTTATACATCCGAAGATTATATACAGTGACTCTATGAAAGAGTTATTTTTAAATATTGGTGAGACGATTTCGTGGCACCACCTGTTATTTATTGGCAGTGAGGCTGAAGGCTGGTTTATTTACATGATGGGACTGTTAGATGATTTAATGGATGAAGATGTCATGGATGTATGCACAAGGCTCTCCATATCAGAGCATTACAAAAATAAACTGCTCACGAACAGAAGCCAGATAAAAGAGGCGTATCAGGAGCTTTTCTCAGCCCCCCCTCCTCTCCTCCCCCCACAAGTTGGGGAGGAAAAAGGTGGGGGGTTATTTAAGCCAAGCCAGATATATGATGCCCTTCATCCCCTCTCTCTTGAAGCCCTCCTGTTTATGATGGCAAAGGTTCCTCAGGAGAGGATAAAAAAGGCAATTTCCCTCTACCTTACAAAACTGAGAACTGTGAAGATAGATATTACAGGAGATGACATTGTAGAAATGGGAATAGAAAGGGGACCCGAAGTAGGCTCAATACTGAAGGCAGTGAGAGATGCAAAACTTGACGGCTTGATTAAAGATAAAAAAGATGAGATGGAATTTGTGAAGAAAGAGTTACAGAATCATCGTGAGAGATACAAAACAGATGTAGTAAAACTGTGAATGCAGGGGAAACCATCTAACTGCCTTGAATTGTATTAATCACAGTGGAGCTATTCCCTCCTTATAACTTCAGTTAGAATATCCCTGCTGTTCTGGCGGACAGTATGCAGTTTTCAGCTTTAGATGATAACGCCTGACTTTGGGCTCAAGAGTATTTTGCCTATTTTTAATACCAGCCATCTTGGTGTAAATCTTAATGAAAACACCAGTAATTTGTTATAGAGTCCGGCAACTACAACCCTTTTTCCTTTAATTAAAGCCCTATATCCTATTTTTGCAACTTCATCGGGATTCATAACCATAGAGCCAAACAATCTTGTATTTTGCATTTTTGCTTTTTCAGCAAATTCTGTATGGGTTGCGCCGGGGCATAAAGTCGTAACGGTAATGCCTGTGCCTTCAAGGTCTTTGGCTATCCCTTCAGAAAAATTTAATACATAGGCTTTTGTAGCACAATAAATTGCATTTAGAGGGCTTGGTGTAAAGGAGCCTGTCGAGCCTATATTCAATATCTTGCCGCAGCCACGCTTTGACATTTCAGCAACAGCCATCTTTGTAAGATGGGTTAGGGATACAAGGTTTACCTGAATAAGCTGCAGCTCCTTTTCAATGTCTGTTTTATGGAACTTACCATAGACTTGAGTTCCTGCATTGTTGACCAAAATATCAATATGTATGGATTTTTCTTTAAGCTCATTGAAAATTTCTTCCGGGGATGATGGTAAAGAAAGGTCTTTTGCAATAATAGTTACTGATATTGAATACTCTTTGGATAATTCAAGTGCAAGCCTTTCAAGTTGTGATTTTCTTCTTGCTACCAATACCAGGTTATAATTGTCTTTAGCAAACAGTTTTGCTAATTCTAAGCCAATTCCACTTGATGCACCTGTAATTAATGCTGTCCTATTCATATTGATTTTTTCGCCTCCTGAATATATATTAACCAATAAACAGATTCTAAGTCAGTGGCAATTAACGAAAAAGTATTGACATTTAGCGAAAAACCGCAATAGGCTGTATTTAGGCGGTTTGCTTATGAAAAGCATGTTGACAATGTCGGTTACTAAAATCTCAGCGTTTTTAAATGGTTTCGAGGCTGATGGAATTAATAAAGAGAAAACCTTAAAATTGGCTTGTATTGACCCTTCTATTTTAAAATCACCTGATAATAGATTGACATCCAATGAGGTTAATCGGCTTATACAAGAGGCTGTTAGACTAACTAATAATGAAAACATTGGTCTTTGCCAGGGAGAGCTTTTGTCAAAAGGTTTTTCAAATATTCTGGGATATATTTTGATGAACTGTCGTACTCTGGGCGAAGCAGCCGAAAAATATTGTAAGTATGAAAAGATTGTGGATGAAACTGCCATTACCGATGTTAAAAGAGAAGGTGGCTTTGCCATACTAAGTAATGTAACTATTGATAATGTATTAGCAGGCAATAGGCAATTTTCTGATTTTAAAATATCGGGGATACTCTCATATATAAAATTGTTGACAGGTAAAAGGATTGTCTTAAACGAGGTTTACTTTACACATCATAAACCAAAAGACATATCCGAATATCAGAGAATTTTTAAGTGTCCGATATTCTTTGAAAAATCAATGAATGCTCTGGTGTTTGACTGCCGGTTATTGAATCTGCCAATTATTGAGCCAAATAAAGAGTTATTATTGTTGTTTGAGAGAAATGCCCAGGAGACCCTTAACGCATTTGAAAGCAATGAGACATATAGTAAAAAAGTAAGGGGTGTAATCCTGAAAGAAATGAAGGGAGATATATCATCAATTGATACAGTGGCAAAGAGACTGGCTATGAGTGTGCGAAACCTGCAGATATACCTGAAGAGAGAAGGGGCTTCATATACCAAACTGTTAAATGAAATACGAAAAGATATGGCTGTAAATTACTTGAAAGATAAAAGTGTCTCCGTAGATGAAATTGCATATATTCTTGGTTTTTCTGAAACAAGTGTTTTTCATAGGGCATTTAAGAGATGGACAGGCTTTACTCCTGGTGAATTCAGGACTGGGGATATTTCCAAAAGAAAAATTGGAAGGTTTGAAAAAAGGGGCGAAATAAATACAAAAACCAAGATAAGATAAGTCCAAGAAAACAGGATAATTTTGTCCTGTTTTTATTTTTCCATTCAACATATCCGCTTTAATATCAATATATTACATCTGGTATAACTATTGCGTATATTTATTAGTAGGAGAAGGTAATGAGCTAAAGAAATGGGGTGTTTACAATGAAAAAGTATATCTTTTCTATAATCTTAGCAGTTGCATTAGGCGGCTATTGGTTTTTCATAGGCACAACTGCCACTGCACATGAAGGGGCATTTAGAGTTTATGGGATGGAGATTATTCCTATAATAGGGGAGCTTTCTAATATCAATGGGGAAGTCAGCACCATTACAATCATTGAATCTGATTCAAAGAGGCTTCTGACCTTCAGCTTAACAAATAATACAGTGGTAAGTATCTGTGAGAAAAATGTGTGCAACATAAGTAAGGGATTGAGAGGCTTTAATATACTGGGACGATATGAGGATATTGGCATTAAGCATAAGGGTTCTATGGTTATCTTGCTATCTTTGCATGATAGGCAAGAGGCTTTAAGTGTTGACATTCACTTAAATCCTGCTGAAATAAAAATTTCTCCATAGGGCTTCGTATCGCCCTTTTGTCGATTAACTTCAAAATTACTGAAAGGAGGAAACTATATGAGTTACACAGCAAAAGACTACAGCAAATTAATAGGGATAGACGGGTTTAGCGAGACACTCTTAAAAAACCACTTTACACTCTATCAGGGTTATGTGACAAACACCAATAAGGTGATTGACATCCTCAGCCAGATGTTAAAAGAAGGAAAGACCGCAACACCCGAATTTTCAGAACTGAAGAGAAGGCTCGGATGGGAGTTTAACGGGATGAGGCTCCATGAATATTATTTTGAGAACCTTGGCGGAAAAGGTAACTACGATAAGGGTGGAAAGATTGAAAAACTGTTAATAGAAAATTTTGGAAGCTATGAGGCATGGGAAAAGGATTTTAAGGCATCAGGGGCTATGAGAGGGATAGGATGGGTTATCCTTTATCAGGATATAACGAATGGGAAGCTCATCAATTTCTGGATAAACGAGCATGATACCTCTCATCCTGCAGGGTGTAACCCGATATTGATAATGGATGTCTTTGAACATGCCTTTATGCTTGATTACGGCCTTAAAAGGGCTGACTACATTGAGGCATTCTTCAGGAATATAGACTGGAAGGCTGCAGAAAGGAGATTAAGAGAAATTTCCGGGGGCGCAGCATCCCCCACGCACTCATAAATATACTAAAAGACTCCCATGAGATAATCATTAATCCACCTTAAATTTGGCTCCCTCGCAGCCTTTGTTTCATTAAGACGCGTCACCTTTGTTTTTAATGGAGATTTTTTGAGTGAATCAGGGTCTTTCTCCGCCCTGACGGCAATATCCTTCATTGCATCAATAAATCTATCCATTGTATCCTTGCTCTCCGTCTCTGTCGGCTCAATCATTATTGCGCCCTTCACAATCAGCGGGAAATATATAGTGGGAGGATGAAAGCCATAATCTATTAATGCCTTTGCAATATCAAGTGTAGTAATACCGTATTTATTCTGGAACTTGTCAGAGAAAACACTTTCATGCATACATCTCCTGTCATAAGGAAGATAGTAATAATCTTTTAACTGATTCATAATATAATTTGCATTTAATACCGCAGTCTCACTTGCCTTTTTTAGCCCCTCCGCACCCATTGTCCTGATATATGTATATGCCCTTACGAGAATACCAAAATTGCCATAGAATGCCTTAACCCTGCCAATGGAATGTGGAAAATTATAATTCAACTTATACTGTCCAACATTATTTTTTTCTATAACAGGGACAGGCATAAATGGTATAAGCTCTCTTTTAATGCCAACAGGTCCTGCTCCAGGACCCCCTCCGCCATGCGGAGTTGAAAATGTCTTGTGTAGATTAAAATGTAAAACATCTACACCCATATCACCCGGTCTTGCAATACCCATAATGGCATTAAGATTTGCACCATCACAATAGATAAGCCCACCTTTCCTGTGGACAATCTCAGTTATCTCCAGTATATTCTCTTCAAAAAGACCGAGGGTATTTGGGTTTGTTATCATAAACGCCGCAACATCCGTATCCATAGCCTTTTCAACCGCTTCAGGGTCCAACAGACCCCTTCCATTTGACTTAAGCTCAACGACCTTATAACCGCAGAGGGTTGAGCTGGCTGGATTTGTGCCGTGGGCTGAATCGGGGATGATTACCTTATGCCTATTTTCACCTTTAGATTCATGATATGCCTTTATAATCATCATCCCTGCAAGTTCACCATGTGCACCTGCGGAAGGCTGAAGGAATACCCTATCCATACCGCCTATCTCTGACAGACACTCCCCCAACTCAAACATCATCTGTAATGCCCCCTGAGATAATTCCTCTGGCTGATATGGATGGACATTTGAAAAACCTGAAAGCCTTGCAACATCTTCATTTATCTTTGGATTATATTTCATTGTGCATGAGCCGAGGGGATAAAATCCGAGGTCAACTGCATAGTTCCACTGCGAAAGGCGAGTGAAGTGTCTGACAACATCAACCTCACTTAAAGAGGGGAAACCTAAAATCTCCTCTCTGACCATATCTTCAGGGATGAGATTGCTAATATCTTTTTCAGGGACATCACAATCAGGGAGTGTGCACCCTTCCCTCCCCGCACTCCCCTGCTCAAAAAGAAGCGGCTCATTAAAAATAAGACCCTGTGTGCCGATAATATTCATGTATAACTTATGACTTACAACTAACAACCTACAACTTATAATAATGATTATCTGTGGTTATTAGTTGTCAGTTGTTAGTAGTTAGTTGTTGGTTAGTATCTCTCCTTATGAACCTTATCTTCTGTGTATTGTGTCCTTGGAGCCTTTTCTTCATCAGGATAGCCAAAGGAGAGCATACACAATACAGCCAATTTCTTTGGAATTCCCAGTATATCTGCGATTACCTGCCCATCATCCTTGCCGCTGTATTTTGTCCCTCTTGCAGCAATCCAGCAGCCTCCGAGACCCATTTCAGCAGCAGCTACAAGCATATTCTCTGAAGCAGCACTGCAATCCTCAATCCATGAAAGGTCATCTTTATTACCACATACTACTATTACAAAAGGTGCCTCTGCACACATCCATGCATAGGAATGAACCTTTGACAACTTACCCCTCATCTCTTTATCTTTGACAACCACAAATTCCCACGGCTGGCTATTATGAGCTGAAGGCGCTGCCATAGCTGCCTCAAGGAGCTTTTTTATCTGCCCTTCGCTTATATCTTTATTTTTATACCTTCTTATGCTCCTTCTCTTTAATATTGCTTCAAAAGTTTCCATAATCTTTCCTCGGAGGGAAACTTCCAGTTTCCCTTCCGACGGTCGCTTTGCTCCCTGCCTCCCTTCGGCAAGGTCGCCTCAAAAACAGGCAAAGCCTGATTTTCTCGGCATCATTTTATATTCAAAAGCTAAGATTTGATAGTCGCTAAATGTTTCACCAATCTATCTATGTCCTCTTTCCTGTGATTTTCTGTAACACAAATGAGCATACAGTTTTTCAATTCAGGATAGAATTTCTCAAGATTTAATCCGCCCATTATTCCCTCTTTCAACAAGTTCTTATTTATCTCATCAGGACTGACAGGTGTTTCAATAACAAACTCATTGAAAGTATATCCCCCCACCTTATTCCTCCCCCCCCCGTGGGGGGAGGCGGGAGGAGGGGACGGGTTTTTAAATTTCAGCTTGTAACCCTTTATGTTTGATAGAAGCTCCTTTGCATAATTTGCCTTCTGTAAATTTAAAACTGATAGTTTCTTAAAACCCTCTTTCCCCATGAGTGCCATATAAACTGTTGCCGAAAGGGCACATAGTGCCTGATTTGAACAGATGTTTGAAGTCGCCTTTTCCCTCCTTATATGCTGTTCCCTCGTAGATAATGTCAGGACATATCCTGTCTTTCCATTTGCATCAACTGTCCTTCCAACAAGCCTCCCCGGCATATTTCTTATATATTTCTCTCTTGTAGCAAATAGACCCAGATAGGGACCTCCAAATGATACAGGATTTCCAAGTCCCTGCCCCTCCCCTACTACTATATCAGCCCCAAATTCACCCGGAGATTTAAGAATTCCGAGGGATATCGGTTCACTGGCACAGTAAATAAAAATGGCATCACTTGCATGTGTCAATTTTTCTATATCTTTAATCTCTTCAATACATCCAAAAAAATTAGGGTTCTGAACTGCCACTGCTGATGTGTTCTCGGATATATTCTTTGAGAGCCACTCAGTATCAATGAGCCCCTTTCCCGTAAATGGAATCTCTTTTATAGTAATCCCGAGATACCTGCAATATGTATTTACAACCTGTCTGTATTCGGGATGAACGCCCCTTGAAACAAAGACCTCTTTTCTATCATTTATCCTGTGAGCCATTAAGACTGCCTCTGCAAGTGCCGATGCACCGTCATACATAGAAGCATTGGCAACCTCCATCCCTGTAAGCTGACAGATGAGTGTCTGAAACTCATAAATCGCCTGAAGCGTCCCCTGGCTTATCTCAGGCTGGTATGGCGTATAGGCAGTATAAAATTCAGAACGGGATATGATATGGTTTACAACACTCGGTATAAAATGATTGTATGCGCCTGCACCAAGAAAGGAGATGTGAGAATCCAAATCGGCATTTTTTTTACTCATCCCTTTCATATGCCTTAAGACTTCGGGTTCAGACATAGCATGGGGAATATTTGATAGAGGATTTTTCAAACGAAGGCTATCAGGTATTGAGGAAAAAAGCTCTTCAACTGACTTAACCCCAATACTGTCAAGCATCTCTTTCTGTTCTTTATCTGTATCTGGAATATATCGCATAGAGTTTGGGAGTTTAAGAGTTTGGGAGTTCAGAGTTAGAGAAATTAAGATTTAAAGAAACTCCTCAACTCTTCAACCCTTTAACTCCTTAACTCTTTACTGGCTCTCCTCCTCCACATACTTTGTATATTCATCAGCAGAGAAGAGCTCTTTCAACTCGTTCTTATCACTCATTGCCACTTCAACCATCCAGCCTTTATCATAAGGGCTTGTATTGACAACCTCAGGTGTTGCCTCAAGTTCACTGTTCACTCCAACAACCTCACCGCTAACAGGAGAATAAAGGTCTGAGACAGTCTTGACAGACTCCACAACACCGAAAGGCTCCATAGCCACAACCCCGCTCCCCACCTCAGGAAGCTCTACAAAGACTATATCTCCAAGCTCGTGCTGTGCATAATCGGTAATACCGATTTTTGCCTTCCCATTCTCAACCTTTACCCATTCATGTTCCTTTGTGTATAAAAGATCATCTGGAAAATCCATATTTACTCCCTCCCTAAATAAGCAATGAGAAATGAGTGATGAGCAATGAGTAAAAAATACTCACTACTTATTGCTCGTAACTCATTGCTTGATTTTACCTGATTTATAAAATGGTGTTGATACTATTTTTGCCTTTTGATGACTGCCCCTTATATTTATCTCTATCTCATTGCCAATATTTGAGATTTCTGTTTTTACATAACCGACACCAATAGCCTTATTGAGTGAAGGGGACATAGTTCCGCTTGTCACTTCTCCGATTTGTTCAGCCCCTTTAAATATCGAATAGTGCGAGCGTGGAATACCCTTATCTATCATTTCAAAACCTATTAACTTTCTTTTCAGCCCTCCATCTTTCTGTTTCAATAAACTTTCCCTTCCCATGAAATTCCCTTTATCAAACTTTGTTACCCAACTGAGGCCTGCCTCTAATGGTGTTGTTTTTTCACTTATATCATTACCATACAGCGGATATTTCATCTCAAGCCTCAATGTATCTCTTGCACCAAGCCCAACTGGTTTTATATCATATTCTTTTCCGATTTCCAATAATCTATTCCATACCCTTTCAGCATTTTCATTTTTTAGATATATCTCAAACCCATCCTCCCCTGTATAGCCTGTCCTTGACACTAATGCACTTACCCCATCAACATTTGTAAGCACAAAACGATTATGTTTAATCACTGACAGGTCATCACCTGTAATCTTCTGCAAAACAGGCTCTGAATTTTTTCCCTGTATGGAAATCTGACTTATATTATCACTGACATTCTTAACCTCTGCATTTCTAAACATCCCCTCTGCTCTCCCCGCATGAAGGCTCTTTAATATCCATTGATAATCCTTATCTGCATTGGATGCATTCACACAGAGCATAAATCTTTCACCTGTCAGCCGATATACAAGAATGTCATCCACTATCCCGCCATCAGGATAACACATCATAGAATACTGGCACTCATTATCATTGAGCATTGTTACATCATTTACCGTAAGAAATTGAAGCAGTTTTACTGCCTCCCTGCCGACGATTTCTATTTCCCCCATGTGGCTTACATCAAAAATGCCGACAGAATTCCTGACTGCCCTGTGCTCCTCTATTATTCCTGAATACAGGACTGGCATCTCCCAGCCCGCAAAATCCACTATTCTGGCTCCCAATTTCTTATGAGCCTCATAGAGTGGTGTTCTCTTAAGTTTCTTTAAATTTTGTTCATTCACGGTAATCATTTATGTATATAAAAAATAATTAAATATGGCAAGGAAAAAATATACTATATTTGCTTACTCACAAGATTATGTGTAATTCGGGTGGGTTCGGGTATTCTGTAACCCTTTGTGCATTGCAATACAAACTTTATTGAAGTTTGCAAATCAATCTTATGACCGATTGATACAAATACAGGTTTTGTATTTGATTTTGTCCGGACAACCGCACCAATTACTTTATCTGCCTCTTGAGGGGAATAGAGATAACTAAAATCTCCTTCATTCTTCCCCGGTTCATTGTATGTGCCAAAGAGTTTTGATTTTGCACAGCCTATGGTCGGCTTATTGAGGATTATCCCCAGATGTGAGGCAATCCCCATACCTCTCGGATGGGCAATACCCTGCCCATCAAAAATAATTAAGTCAGGCTCTTTCTTTAGTTTTTCAAAAGCCTTTAAAAGAATTGGCGCCTCTCTAAATGCCAAAAGACCCGGTATATATGGAAATTTTATCTCTGCCTCAACCCGTTTTTCCTCAACAACTTCTAAATCAGGAAATGTCATCACAACTACAACTGCATATCCCAAAGGACTTGACCTATTGCAGGAAATATCTGCACCTGCAATATATCTTACCTCTCCAAATTCATTTTCAGTAATTATATTTTCTCTCAGATTTTTCTGAATCTCAACTGCCTCTGCTGGAGAAACATCCCATTTGTGAAGGTTTTTGTATTGCATACCAATCTATTTTCTCATAATATAGAACACGAATTACACGAATGTCACGAATAAAAGAGTTTTTATTCTGATTCCTGATTTTTGATTTTGTATTCCATAAATAGTGTAATTTGTCCATTCGTGATATTCGTGTTCAAGATTAAAAATATGCGTATTCATTATAATTCACTAAGAGATTTTCTGGCAAGGCTTGAAAGTGAAGGAGAATTAATAAGGATAAAAGAGAAGGTCTCTCCAATCCTTGAGATTACAGAAATAACAGACAGGATTTGCAAGTCTGGTAATGGAGGGAAGGCGATCCTTTTTGAAAATACAGATGATTCTGGCATACCTGTCCTCATTAATGCCTTCGGGAGTAAAAAAAGGATAGCTATGGCACTTGGTGTTGATAATGTGGAAGATATAGCAAATGATATACAGGAACTGATTGAATTAAAGCCTCCTCAAAATCTTATAGAGAAGTTAAAATTTCTCCCCCGACTCTTTGAAATATCCCATTATCCACCAAAGGTTATTACAGGTAAAGCCCCATGCCATGAAGTGGTCTTAACAGGCGATGAAATAGACCTCTTTAAATTCCCCATATTGAAATGCTGGCCACTTGACGGCGGGAGGTTTATTACTCTCCCTGTAGTATTTACAAAGAGTCTTAAGGAGAGAAAAAGGAATGTCGGTATGTATCGGATGCAGGTGTATGATAAAAAAACCACAGGCATGCACTGGCATATTCATAAGGATGGGGCTTCACATTATGATGAGTATAAAAAGGCTGGTAAGAGAATGGAGGTTGCAGTAGCAATAGGGACAGACCCTGTTGTAACTTACTCCGCAACTGCTCCCCTCCCTTACGGTGTGGATGAACTCCTCTTTGCCGGCATGATAAGAAAAAGGGGTGTTGAACTTGTTAAATGTAAGACAATTGATATGGAGGTGCCTGCAACAGCAGAGATTGTCCTTGAAGGCTATGTTGAGCCCAATGAATTAAGAGAAGAGGGTCCATTCGGAGACCATACAGGATACTATTCTCTCAAAGGCGATTACCCTGTGTTTCATGTTACAGCAATCACTCACAGAAAAAATCCAATATACTTTACAACAATTGTCGGGAAGCCTCCAATGGAGGACTGCTACATGGGGAAGGCTACGGAGAGGATTTTTCTCCCGATGCTCAAGTCATTAAACCCTGAGATTGTTGATATGGATTTGCCGTGGGAAGGTGTCTTTCATAACTGTGTAATCGTATCCATGAAAAAGAGATACCCAATGCATGCAAGGAAATTGATGACATCCCTCTGGGGCTCAGGACAGATGAGCTTTTCAAAGATGCTCTTGACTGTTGATGAGGCTATTAATGTGCATGACTACAGAGAAGTCGCATCAACCCTTTTAAACAATGTTGATATTGAGAGAGATATTTATATAACTGAAGGGACACTTGATGTGTTAGACCACTCTTCACCAAATTATATCTACGGCTCAAAAATTGGTGTTGATGCCACTGAAAGAATAGAAGGTGAGGATAAGAGGAAAGAGGTAAGGGTCAGTGGTCAGTGGTCAATAGTCAGTGGTCAGTTAAAAGAAAAAATACCTGACATCATTGATATAAATATCCCTCTGAATGATGTAAAAAATAGAATCATTTTCATTTCGATAAAAAAGGATAAACCCTATCATGCAAGGATAGCTGCTGAGAAACTTTTTAAACTGACCAATGGGAACAACTCTATCAGTATTGCAGTGATTCTTGATGAAGATGTAAATATAAAGGATATTTCAACTGTAATATGGAAACTCTTTAATAATACAGACCCTAAGAGGGACTTCTATTTTATTGATGGGAAATTGGCGATAGACGCCACCAAGAAATTGAAAGAAGAAGGGCATCCTCGTGAATGGCCTCCTGAGATTATTATGGATGAAGAGATAAAGAAAAGGATAGACAAAAAATTCCCTTTAATTTAATATTAATAATAGATGCGATTCTGTAACAAACTCAGGAGGAAAAAATGAAATTTTTTATTGACACTGCTGATATTAATGAGATAAAGGCTGCACTGGAGATTGGAATTATTGATGGTGTTACCACAAATCCATCACTGATTGCAAAGACCGGCAAAGATTTTAAGACTGTTGTGGATGAGATATGTGCGGTGGTAGATGGGCCTATAAGTGTAGAGGCTGTTAGTATGGACGCAGAGGGGCTTATTAAAGAGGCAAGGGAGTTGTCAAAGGTAAATAAAAATATTGTTGTAAAAATCCCTATGACAGAGGAGGGACTGAAGGCTGTAAAAAAGGTAAGTCAGGAGGGAATCCATACGAATGTCACCCTTGTCTTTTCTCCGACTCAGGCGATACTTGCTGCAAAGGCAGGTGCTACATATATAAGCCCATTTGTCGGGAGGTTGGACGATATAAGCCATATCGGCATGGATATAGTGGGACAAATAGTTACCATATATGATAATTATGATTTTTCAACGGAGGTCATTGTAGCAAGTGTTAGAAACCCTCTCCATGTAGTGGAAGCGGCATTGCTCGGTGCTGATGTATCAACCATACCATTTAATGTTATAAAGCAGTTAGTGAAACACCCGCTCACAGATATAGGAATAGAGAAATTTCTCTCTGACTGGAAAAAAGTGCCGAAATAACAAAATGCTCAACCACGAATAGCACGAATGAAACGAATTACACTAAAAGAATAGAAATCATAAAATGGTTTTATATCTTCTCTATTCGTGCCATTCGTATATTCGTGTAATTCGTGTTTCAAGATTTTAATCATGTCCGAAATAATCACCGCAAAGAATCTTACCAAGGTATATGGAAAAACTATTGCCGTCAGCGGGATAAGTTTTTCTATCAATAGGGGTGAGTGTTATGGATTTCTTGGCCCCAATGGGGCAGGAAAGACCACTACAATGAAGATGATTCATTGTTTCTCTCCTATGACTGCCGGAATACTAACTGTAGCAGAAATGGATGTGAGAAGAGATCAGAGAAAAATAAAGGCAATCATGGGTGTTGTCCCACAGGAGGAAAATTTAGACCCTGATTTAAAGGTACTCAAAAATCTCATTGTCTATGCCCGCTATTTTGATATCCCGGTAAAAACCGCAGAGGAGAGGGCTGTTGAACTGCTAAATTTTCTTCAACTGAAAGATAAGATGAATAGTAAGATAGGCGAGCTTTCAGGCGGTATGAAGAGGAGGCTCCTCATTGCCCGCTCTCTAATCAATAACCCTAAGATTTTAATTTTAGATGAGCCGACAACAGGTTTAGACCCTCAGGCGAGACACCTCATATGGCAGAGATTAAGGCTCCTAAAAAAAAATGGGATAACAATGATTCTCACAACCCATTATATGGAAGAGGCTTCACAGCTTTGCGATAGGGTTGCAATAATTGACAAAGGCAAGATACTAATAGAAGGAGAGCCTAAAAAACTGGTAAATGATAATATAGGGACTGAGGTTGTAGAGATAAGATTAGAAGATGAGAATCAGGAGGCAATACTTGAACAGTTAAATGAATTTAATTTCACTTATGAAAGAGCAGGAGATACACTTTATCTTTTTTCTAATAACGGAAAGGAGCTTTTACATTCTATTGTAGATGTAAAGCATACTCAACTACTCCATAGGCCTGCCACAATGGAGGATTTGTTCTTAAAACTTACAGGGAGAGGACTCAGGGAATAAAATGACTATCTTCAAAATACCGGATATCTCATGGCGGGCTTATAGGGTTTGGCAGAGGAACAGGGATTCCTATATGCGGTTTTATAAGGCAAACATATTGGGTAATCTCGGTGAGCCGCTGATGTATCTCTTTGGAATGGGAATCGGGATAGGGAGCTACCTTGGGCTGATTGAAGGCGTATCATATATGGAATTCATTGCCCCCGGACTTATAATGGGCGTTGCAATGTATTCTGCATCTTTTGAATGCACATTCGGTGCATTCACACGGATGGCTGAGCAAAAGACTTATGACGGCATCCTCGCAACACCATTAAATGTTGGAGACCTTGTTGCCGGAGAGATACTCTGGGGTGCAACAAAAAGCCTTATAGGCGGAAGCGTAATGCTATTTGTAATTTATGTGGCTGGCTTAATGAAGACATCTATATTGATGCTTTTACCTATGTTGTTACTTATATTCATTATCGGGCTTCTCTTTTCATCCCTCTCCCTTACATTTACCGCCCTCTGTCCGAGTTATGATTTCTTTAATTACTTTTTTACGCTAATCCTTGCCCCTATGTTCTTCTTTTCAGGCATCTTCTTTCCGTTATCAAATTTTCCTGAATGGGTAAAAACTGCATCAAAATTCATGCCCTTAACACATGCGGTTAATATAGCCCGAAGCCTTTTATCAAATATGGCTCATTCATCCCTCATTTTAAGCACACTCATTCTTATCGTATTCACAGTTATATTTAGCATTTCGTCCGTAAATCTGATTGAAAAGAGGATAATTAAGTAAACATCAGATGAGACAAACAACTAAATTAATTATGTAAGATAGAGAACATGGAAAATGAGATAAAAGGGAAAGATATAATTATGCGGATTGTTGATTAACCCCGCACTTATTATGAGTGCGGGGTCAATCAGTGTTTAGTTCACCTTAACAACATTGGATGCCTTAGGGCCCTTGGGACCGCTTGTAACTTCAAACTCTACCTGCTGTCCTTCGTTAAGACTCTTATATCCTTCATCCTTTATATCGGAATAATGAACAAATATGTCTTCGCCGCCTTCTTGCTGGATAAATCCAAAACCCTTGGTGTTATTGAACCATTTTACTGTTCCTTTTGCCATTGCAACTTCCTCCTTCCTGAAATCTAAAGCTGACCTTAAATTTACTTGCTAACCTTAAGGTCTATTACTGCCCATTTAAATCGACCAGGCATAAAAAAAAACCGTAAAGGAATCTAATCACCTTTACAGTTAATTATAACCCGTATATAATATGTACCATTTCTATAAAGTGTTGTCAACTATTTTCTGAAACTATTTTCTGAAAAATGGTAGCACAAGAAATTGTCCCTAAACAAACTCAATCAACCTTCAAATTATACTTTTTCATCATCCTGTAGATTGTCATTCTTGGAATGCCTGCCTTCTCCGCTGCCTTTGTTATATTATTGCTGTTTTTATTTAAAAGTTCAATAAGATAATCCTTCTCAAAAGATGAGAGCCATTCCTTCTTTGCATCTTTAAAAGAAAGACCCTGTTCCCCCTTAACAAAGTCTGCTTGTGCAGGTATGAGAGGAGGGATGTGCCCCTGAGCCTTAATATTATCAGGAAGGTCATTAGCGGTTATATAACCTCCATCAGAAAGGGAGACTCCCCTTTCAATTACATTCTGGAGTTCTCTTACATTTCCGGGCCAATTGTATTTTTTAAGCCTCCCTATTGCATCTGTTGATATCCCCTTAATCTCTTTTTTATTCCCAATTGCAAAATTTTTAATAAAGAAATTGCAGAGTAGCGGTATATCATCAACCCTCTCTCTTAAAGGCGGAAGCGTGATAGAAATAACATTTAACCTAAAGAAGAGGTCATCTCTGAATTCCTTCTCCTTTATTGCCCCTTCAAGGTTTTTATTAGTAGCAGATATTATCCTTATATCAATATCTATGAGGTTTCTGCCACCTACCCTTCTCAACTGTCTCTCCTGTAATACCCTTAAAAGTTTTGCCTGAAGATTGGGAGTAAGCTCACCTATCTCGTCAAGAAATAGTGTCCCTCCATTTGCAGTCTCAAACATCCCCTGCCTTGATGCATGTGCGCCGGTAAATGAACCCTTTTCATGCCCAAATAGTTCCGATTCAAGGAGATTTTCGGGAAGAGATGCACAATCCACGGGGACAAACGGCATCCCTGCCCTTTCGCTGTTTGCATGGATACACCTTGCAACCAATTCCTTTCCAGTTCCGCTCTCGCCCAGAAGTAAGATGTTTGATTCTGTCTTTGATACCCTCCTCACCATATCCAGAACATCCTTTACCTTCTGACTCTGCCCAATTATATTATCAAACTTGAAATGTTCATAAAGCTGTTCTTTTAAATTTTTATTCTCCTCTGTCAGCCTCTTCTGTGTCAGTGCCCTTTCCACTGTAATCCTCAACTGGTCTGCGGTAAAGGGTTTTTGCAGATAGTCAAAAGCACCGCTCTTTACTGCATCAACTGCGGATTCTATGGTTGCAAAGGCAGTAAATAAAATAACAATACTATCTGGATTCTCACCCTTTATTTCCTTCAATAATTCAACACCATTTTTACCAGGCATCTTCAAGTCTGTTATTACAACATCAGGAAGTCTCTCTCTTGCAATCTTTATAGCCTCCTCAGAGTTTGAGGCAGTAATGCACTCACATCCAAGATTTTTCAAAATCCTGGAGCAGTTTTCAAGCATATCCAGCTCATCATCTATTACGAGAATTGTATCCGACATAAAATTAACATACAACGGACAACTAACAGCTTACAACTATTATTTGTCGTTAGTTATAAGTTTATTTTTTGATAAACTCTGGATTCTGTTTCAATATCTCCTCATATTCTCTCTGCATCCCAAGTTTATAATAGGACTTTGCAAGATAGAATTGCATCTCTTTTAACTCCCTGTTTATAGCCCTTCCTCTTTCAAAAATAGATACTGCATCTTTATACATCCCCTTTACATAATATTCATATCCAGCCTCAAAATAGGCAAATCCAAGATATGGGTCAAATGGGTTCTCCATCTCTGCCATTCTATATTCCTCAATCTCTCTATCAAATAAATTCTCAGAGTGATACAACCTGCCTTCTATTATATGCCCTCTCCCTTTAAAATAAGTTAGGAGTTGGGAGTTGGAAGTTGGGAGGATTGAAGTGGGTAATTCTCTGAACTTACTCAATTCTCTGAAGTTCTGAACTGCAGACTCTGAACGCCTCCATATATATTTTGGGGCAGAGAATTCAATATACGGCTTATCATCTGTATTTAATTCTGCTCCTTCTGTAAATTTTGAAACACCTTTCTCATCCATTATAAAAAAACTCATAAAGGCAAATGGGTTATCTCTCTCTACAATATCAGAAATCACACCTTCCTGCCTCATCTTATCCTGCAATTGTTCCATATCTATCTTCAAAGGAAACTCTGAGCCAAGCAGGAGGAGTGTCGGCTTAATACTGTTTATATCTCCATACCAGACAGTAACATGAGGGAAAACTTTTGAAAATGTAGCCATTATGACCTTCAAATCTTCTGTTGAAAGCTGGTATAGCGGAAGCCACTGTGCCATTAAACCACCATCTTTCAACCTGCCCTTGCTATTTTGATAATGTTCCTTTGAATAGAGATTGCCTGTCCCTGCACTGTCAGGCTGAAAGAGGTCTGATATGATTATATCGTATTTATTCTTTGTCACGAGTATATAGTTTCTCCCATCCCATATCGTAAGCTTAAGCCTCGGGTCTTTTAATATATTATGATTTTCCTTCTCAAAAAATTCTGCCGCATCTACAACACCCGGGACTATCTCAACACACTCAATATTCTTAACAGGATGCTGTCCAACGGCACCGACTGTTATACCTGAACCGAGTGATATAACAAGGACATCATCAGGTTTATTATGGAGGAGCAATGGTATATGACCAAATCTCACAGCCACATCGCCGCTTGTGGCAAGGGAATAGTTATTCACCATCAGTGTCCGAAAACGCGTGATGTCATCTTCTATTACCTTTACTGTTCCGCTCACATCCTCTTTTGAAAAAATTATATTCCCATTAATACTATAGCCAATCCCCATATTGACATCTGCCGTTGCAATCTTTCCGAATACGGCTAAAACCATAACAGCAGAAACCATGCCTGACCACTTAAGCCCATTTAGCCCCGCAGGACTCTTAGAAATAATAATAATTCCTATTATTAGATTTATAAATGAAACAAACAAAATGCTTTTTTGCACACCAAGAAATGGAATGAGTACAAAACCTGCCATAAAAGAACCAATAATACTCCCTATGGTATTTACAGAATATACATCCCCTATCTTTCTCCCCAAAAAATTCAAATTATCTGTGTAGAGCCTTCCAATAAGGGGAAAGGTCAGCCCCATAAGAAGTGTTGGTATTATCATTACTATCAGATTAATAACGAAGGTTATAAGTATATTTTTCTGCCATGTCATATCATTAAATAATGAGCTGATATTATTAATACCAGATGACAGCCATTGGAAAAATATTATACTCAATAAGGCACATGCTCCTATTAAAAATTCTATAATGCCGAATACCCTTATCAAGTCCATATCCTGCCGCCACTTTAAAAGTTTTGTAAAGATAAGACTCCCTATGGCTATGCCAATTAAAAACACAGTCAATATATTGCTGAATAGATATACTGTTGAATAAAATGTAAGAGAAAATGCCCTTGTCCAGAGTATTTCATAAGATAGCGATGTAAAGCCTGAGAGGCCGAAGAAGAAAAGTAACAGGAGTTTTGGAGTTGAAGAGTTCAGGGGTTCAGGAGTTTTTGTCTTTTGTCTTTTGTCTTCTTGCTTCTTGCTTCTTGCTTCTAATTCTTGGCTGCTGACTGCTGACTGATGACTGCTGACTATTAATGCCACAATCCCTACTGCAATATTTATAAACACAGCCAATAGGGTTGTATTTTTAACACCAATAGTTGCTATTAACATATAGCCTGTTATGAAGCATCCAATAACTGCCCCCAAGGTATTGACAGCATAGATAATGGCTACATTCCATCCCAATTCCTCTATTTTATGAATAAAAAATCTGCTCAATATAGGGAGTGTCCCTCCCATAAGTGTGGTAGGAACAAAGAGTATAAAAAAAGAGATAAAAAATCTTATAATGTTAGAAGAAAAAGCTGAGGGTGTGATATTTCCAAGAATTGAAATGTAAAAACTGTCTGATATGTTTATTAAAAACGGGACACCAAGGGCAGAGATGCCTATGCACAGTTCAAGGATCGCATAAAGCATGAGAGGGGATTTGATTAAGATTGCGGATTGCGGATTGCGGATTGCGGAATCTGAATTCTGAATTTTATCTGCAATTCTCCCGAATATAAAACTCCCTGCGGCAAGCCCTGCCATAAATGCAGTAAGAACAGTGCTTATAGCATAGGTTGTATTGCCGAAAAGAAGGGTAAAAACCCTTGTCCAGACTATCTCATAAATAAGCCCGCTTATGCCAGAGGCAAAAAACAGGAATAGAATTAATTTTCTCATCAACTTTTCTAAATTGAATTATGATTTTATCCCAAATAATGCATTAACCACAGGACACAGAGGAAAACAATAAGGAGAAATGGGGAAATTATATCTCCATCTTTTCCCTTTCTCCTTAATCTTTTTTGTTTTTGTCTTTCTCAGTGAACTCCGTGGTTTTATTCACGCATTTTTTAGGTTTATAGTATAACCCAAGAGATGGTGAGGGTGGAAGCAGGAAATTTAAGATATTTCAGGGATTTTCTCATTGACAACCTTCTTTTTTAAAGCCTATAATTCATCCAAGAAAAAGTATTTTCTCTTTGATAATTATGAATAAATCACAATTACAATGAAGACGATGGAGGGTGCTCATAAATCTATGGGCTATGATAGCGGAGGGATGTCTGAGCACGGTTTACGGTATCCCACGCTGGTAAACATCATTGCCTTCACTGCCTTTTTTGCATCCGGATTTGCTGCACTGGTTTATCAGGTAGTATGGTTCAGGATGACCGCCACAGTACTCGGAAACACTGTCCATGCAAGCGCAGCAGTGCTGGCGGCGTTCATGGGAGGGCTTGCAATAGGGGGTCTTGCCTTTGGGCGGATTGCTCCGCGTCTGAAATCGCCATTGTTCGTCTACGCAATCCAGGAAGTGATAATCGGGTTATGGGCTGTGGCGACACCATGGATGTTCACACATCTCCATATCCTCTTTGTTCCAATTGCGCACACTGTGCCGGATACACCTGCTGTCGGGACAGTGACGCGCTTCTTCACCGCATTACTGCCAATGCTTCTGCCAACGATCCTGATGGGTGGGACACTGCCTGTTCTTTCTGAACATTTCAGCAGAGTCGGTAAACTGCCATACCTCAAGGTAGGCAGTCTGTATTCACTCAACACCTTTGGCGCGATGGTTGGGACGGCAGTGGCAGGATTTGTGCTGATTGAGCAGCTTGGACTGCAAAACACTATTTGGCTGGCAGCTGCAATCAATATAGTGATATTTATCTTACTAACAGCACTCGTATCACAGCGAACATTACACTGGCAGACTGAAATATCCACAGAGGCAGGGCCAGTAATCCTGCAGCGCTACCTCTTGCCCATATTCTTCGCTACTGGTTTTGCTGCATTAGGGTTGGAAGTCTGCTGGACGCGGTTGCTCGTCCTTCACTTTGGCTCAAGTGTTTATGCCTTCAGTGTTATGCTCCTAATCTTTCTTCTGGGTGTGGCTGTAGGGGCATTCGTAGGCGGCTGGATCGCTCAACACTATAGATATTCTGAACTCTGGCTTGGTATATTTATCATGGTCATTCCAATTGCACTTTTTGCACAGTTCTATCAGTTCCTGAACCTCTCCAGGTGGATGGACATGGTGGGCGAAAACTTGCAGTTGTCCGGCCACATAGGGACTATCATACTATATTTAATGTCAGGTTTGTGGCTTCTTTTTATCCCGACTCTTGCCATGGGGCTTACCTTTCCACTTGCAGTCCGATTGATTCAGCCTGATGAGCGAGTAAGTGGGACTGGAATCGGGCATCTCTATTTCTGGAACACAATCGGAAACTTAACGGGGGCAATTGTGGTAGCGCTTGTCATGGTCCCATACCTTGGTGTCCAACGTGCTATTTTGGTATTAGCACTGATAGACCTGCTGGTGGCGGTGTATCTGCTGGCGAGGCTATATCTGACATGGGAGTGGGGGAGGGCAATAGCAGCGATAGCTGCAGCGGTGGTATTTATAGCTGGATACCAGACATTCTATGCGAAGGAGAGAATGATGGAAGAGGCAGGGCCTTTTCTACCGAAGCCTGATGAAAAGCGTCAAACCCTCTTCTTTGAAGAGGATTCCACAGCAACAGTTTCTGTACAGCATATAACAAGTAACAATAGAGGCTGGCTGTCACTCAATGTCAATGGAGTTAATGTAGCCGGCACCACCCCTGACCTGATTTCCATTCAGAAATTGCAGGGACACCTGCCACTGATGGTCCACGGGAATGCAAAAAGTGTTTGTCACATAGGATTGGGGAGCGGAGGCACTGCGGCTGCTGTAGCACTCCACCCTGTAAAGCAGATTACAATTGTGGAGATGGCACCCTCTGTCATTGCTGCATCACGGAGGTATATGAGAGGAGTCAATTATGGCGTACTGGACGACCCGCGTATTCGTCTCATCGTCAATGATGGGAGAAACTTTCTCCTGACTACGACAGAGACCTTTGATGTGATTTTATCAGACTCAATACACCCCCGTTATGCCGGAAATGGCAGCCTCTATACACTGGACTACTTCCGCCTCTGCTCACAACGTTTGAACCCTGGCGGAATTGTATCTATGTGGCTACCGATATACGGACTGACAACCAGCAATTACCGAATGATCCTCCGCTCATTCCGGGAGGTCTTCCCCCATACTATTGTCTGGTATGTAAACTCTACAATTAGCTCCTATACCGTCGTAATGGGGAGCCGTGAGTCTGCTATGATTGATATGAATAGCCTTTCAGCTCAGCTAACCGGGCGCGTGCTGACTGATATGTCATTGATACATGCACATGAACCTGAGAGAATCCTTGATTATTTCATCACTGCAGACGATGGTGTCGGAAAACTCGCCGGGGATATTCCATTTCACACAGATGACAACCCGGTGGTGGAGTATGAGTCGGCAAGGGCACTTGATAGACACACCACTGTCTTTGAAAACTTAAAGTTAATTGCGATGGCACGTGAAGAACCATTCCGCTACCTGACCGGTCGTTACAACCGTGCACGGCTTGAGCGATTCTATGAAGCAACCAGCCACTCATTGCTCGCACAAGGGCTGCATGTGCTGGGTAAGACAGTGGAGGCACGGAAAGAGTATTCTCAGGCAATTACGATTAATCCGGAGGATATGGAACCATTGGATTTATTCGTACAATGATGGAAAATATTTTCCAATTAGTATTTTACGCTTATTTTTTATTCCTCTTTTTATATCCCTCCTGTGATTCTGCCACCATTGTCAAACCTTCTTTCCTTTTCACACTGACTTCCCTGTGTCTTCTCAATACACGCACTATTTCTGTCAAGAGAGAGATGTCCTCCTCCGGTACTCCTTCCAATAACCTTAACAACTCCCAGAGATTTTCTCTCTGCATACTTTTATAAACATCTTGTGGTGCAAGGCTGACCAATCTCCGTGTAGCTTCGCCCATAAAGAAACGGTCAAGCGGCAAGGAAAGACACTCGGCAAACCTTATAAGAACATTTAAGGAGGGAAGTTGTTCACCACGCTCTATCTTCCCTATATAGGTGTAGTCCACTCCTGCCATTTTAGCCATCCCCTTCTGGGTAAGCCCCTTCCTCTGCCTCAAATCCCGCAGCCTTTTTCCTATCTGTTCTTTTATCATTTCTTTTGCATCAGGAACTGCTCTTAACACAATTCAAAATATCCCTTTTCTATTTCATTGTCAATGAATAGATAGACAAAAGATAGGCAAAATAATATTATCCTTTTTCACTTGACAATATAGAATATTTATCCTATTTTGATTAAGTCCACAATACATTTATGACATCATATATGGACAAAATAGGGTTTCTAAGAGGACTCAGCACCTCAAAATATTTTTCCCTTCTAAAGAATAGTGAGCTAAAATTATACATAATGCTCCTTGTGAACTCTACAGACACTGATGTGCCTGAGAGAATTGCATTGGAACAAATAGAGAGGGCAAATGGGAAAAGTCTTGATTCTACTGAACTAAAATCTATGATGAATTCCCTTGAAAGATATGGACTTGCCATATTGGACGATATTATAGAGAGGACTGGCGGTAAGGGTGGTGAAATGATATTTAAACTACAAAGGCCTGTATCTATATAACAAATACAGATAGTGGAGGTTAAAATGGCAGAAGAGATGATATGTCCAAAATGCAAGAAGACTTCATATACAGCAGCCCCTTATACACTATCTCCATGTCCATACTGCGGGTTTGTCTTTTATAAGGAGGAAAGGAAGATGAAAAGAACCATACTCGCAATTGATGACGACACTTCTATCCTTGGTCTCATTGCAAACATACTGACCGACTATGACTATGAAGTCAAGACAGCCACAAATGGACTTGAGGGATTAAAGATGATAGAGAGTGCCCAATATGACCTGATAATAAGCGATATAAATATGCCTGTAATGGATGGGATAGAGTTTTACAGGGAACTTGTCAATAAGACCCCATCTATGAAAGGGAGGGTTATATTCACCACAGGCAATATGGAGCCCGAAACAGAAAAGTTTATACAAGAAACAGGGGCAAGGTGGTTATCTAAACCACTCAATATTGCCGAATTTTTGAGGGCTATAAATGACTCAGGAAAATTCCTGAATTTATGAGTCTACTCTGCCATGACAGGCAACAGCACCGTAAAGGTAGTCCCCTTTGATACCTCGCTGTCTACCCTTATCTCACCTCCATGCTCCTTAACTATACCATAACTTATAGATAGACCAAGACCTGTCCCCTTTCCAATCTCTTTTGTGGTAAAGAATGGGTCAAATATTTTCCCTATGTATTCATGGGATATTCCATCGCCTGTATCGGAAATGTTAACACTTAAACACTTTCCGTTACCTTGTCCATTTCCTGTTGGATAATAGCCATCTGCTTCTGAATTTTGAACATCATATCTTGTCTCAATCTTGATTTTCCCACCGCTTTTTGTTGCATCCATTGCATTATGAACAATATTTAAGAATACTTGCTCCAATCCACCGCTGCTTCCAAATACCAATGGCAATCTTCTAGCAAAATATTTTTCTATTGTTACACCTTTTGCTGTTATAGAAGCCTCCACAAACATCAAAACCTTTTCCAAAATTTTATTTATATCCTGAGATTTAAACTCATGAGAGGACTCCCTTGAGAATGAAAGGAGGTTTCCTGTTATCTTTGAGACCCTCATGGCATGGTGCATCATTGTATCCAAGTCTTTAACAACCTTTTCCGGAATACCACCATTCTTATTTTCCATCTTCAAACACTCTATCCTATTGACTATGATGCCTATCGGATTATTTATTTCATGTGCAACCCCCGCCGCCAAGAGTCCAAGTGATGCCATTTTCTCCGAGTGAATCAACTGTTTTTCATAATCCTCCATCTTTTTCGTTTTCTCCTCCACCTTCTCTTCAAGACTCTGGCTATATTTTTTAAGCTTTTCTGCCATGTTGTTAAATTCAACGGCTACATCTTCAACCTCATCTCCACTTTTAATGTCAAGTCTGTAATTAAGATTACCTTTGCCAATTAACTGAACTCCTCTCTTGAGTCTTGAGAGGGGATTTGTAAGCATCTTTGAAATAATAATACCCATGAGCACAGTCAGCAATATTGCTGCAAGGATAGTAATCAAAAATAGCCTCTCAAAATCCTTTGCCCCTCCAGAGATGAGATTCTTAGGATACATCTGAATAATCGTATAATAGAAACTTTTGTCCATCTCGGTTGGAAAAACAGGCATATATGCAAATAAATTTTTATCATCATCCATGACCACACCTGCTTTCCCCGATAATACCTGAGAGACGACCTCTTTGGAATACACCTCACCTATATTTTCAGGTGAATCACTCGCAGTCAGCAGATTCTCCTCAACCTCCCATTCGGGATTGAAGAAATAAAAACCTTTATTATTGACAAGAAAAACTTTAAATGCCCTGTCCATTATAGACATCTTCACAGTATTGTAGATATGCTTCCCCATCACATCAATATATATCATCCCCATCCATTTCCCACTCCTGTTATATACAGGCGTAATATAACGCATCAGTGCAATATTTGAAAGATTTAAGCCCTTGACCACATAACTCCTTAAAGGCAAAGAGGCAATCTCACCGTTAGATAATTCGGCTGCCATCCTGAAATATCCGCTCTCTCTCTGGTTATGCAGGCTCTTCCATGGGAGTATAATTGGGCGATTCATATCATATACCACAAGAACAATCTCATCCCCATCCCGTGACAAAAAACCTGCCTGCAAATAGACATTCTTCTGCTCTATAAGATTGGAGAATTCCTTTTCAAGGAGTGTCCTCCAGTATGTAAAAGAGGCAATGTCATTAACCTCTATGGCATCCAGAAGATACTCCAGTGGTGCTGAAGATTTCAAATAAAGGAGATCACCCTTCGCATTTTTCAAATGATTCTCTACATCCTTACCCATGGAAAACACATTTAGATACATCTTTCTTAAGGTATCATCTATCATGGAATTTCTTGTGGATTTTATGCTGTTGTAACCAAAATATCCAATGGGCAGGATTGCAACCAACATCAATGATAGGAATATCTTATTCTGAATTCTGGAAAGGAAATTAAATTTCATAATTCAGCGATTGGTGTCATTGCCATCTGTTAGTCTCATATTAAATTCCCTATTGCTGGTTACTAACTATGCTTTCTGACACTGTCACTGACACTATTTGCAGCAGTCATTTCATAATCCCTTACACACCTGAACCCTATTATATGGCTGGTCCCATTTGGATCAACACCATCCCTGCTTGCACTTCGCGCCTTAGGTGAAAGGTCAACCCATGAGCCTCCCTTTACCACCTTTTCTTCCATTCCGGCTATAAATGAGCTGTCTGTCCACTCCCTAACATTACCACCCATATCATGGACGCCGTATGGACTCACATCTCCCTTAGCAGTACCGACAGGAATTCCTGTCGTTACATTGCAGATCCCTTCCTCAATATTTTCCATGACAGATTCTGCTGTGCTGGTAAGTACAGGGTCATATTTATTCCCCCATGGATAAGTCCTTCCATCAGTCCCTCTCGCTGCCTTTTCCCACTCCTCCTCGGTTGGGAGCCTTTTCCCTGCCCACTTTGCATATGCCTTCGCATCATGCCAGCTCACATACAGGACAGGGTTATTAGCCTTTCCCGGCAAATACTTGCCATTCTCCCATCCGCTCGGGGCAGGATATCCTGTAGCAGTTATAAATTTTTTATACTGGGCATTTGTTACTTCGTATTTATCAATATAGAAGGATTTAACAAAAACTCTCCTTTTCGGTTTTTCCTTTTCAAATAAATACCCCTCAATTCCACCTCTCTTCCCGTATAGCTTCTTTATTTCCATTAGCTCATCCTCGTTACTCCCCATCAAGAATTCCCCTTCGGGTATATACACCATGCTTTCTACATCATTTAGCTTATCTCCTCCGCCCCCATGCCCCCCGCCGTGAGAATAGACAGATGGCAGAAAAATTACAGAGGACAGAAGACAGAAGACAGAAGACAGAATTAAAAAATTTCTTAAATTTGAAATTTTCATTATCCCTCACCTCCTATTAAATTAAACCTAATCTTTTCTCCTTCCTTTTCAACCTCAAGTATATATGCATGTTTCTTCGCCTCTCTATTATCTGTAAAACTCATTGACCCGGTTACACCCTTAAAATCTCTTATGCCTGACAGCGAATCTCTTATATGTGTAGGCCTCATGGATTTTGCCTTCTGCAATGCCTCAGCCACCATCATCAATGCCTCATACCCCAGAGCCGCAATCCTGTCAGGGGTTTCACCTGTCTTTTTCTTGTAAGAATCAACAAATTTTATAGTTTGCGGCGAAATGGAATTGCCGTAGAAACCTGAATAAACTATTGTTCCAAGAACAGCATCCTTTCCTTCTTTCAGAAAATTGTCAATGTAAAGGTCCTCTCCTCCTATCATCGGCACCTTTATCCCCTGCCTTCTCATCTCTTTTGCTATCTTCACCCCTTCTACCGGGTCACCTGTATAAACAACCGCATCAGGAGATTTTGATTTTACCTTGCTTATCTGAAACTCTATGCTTGAGTCCTCTTTAGAGATATATGCAGTAGTTTCAGACCAGAGAAAGCAATCTTCTACTATCTCACCTCCTTTATTCAATATAAATCTCTTAAAAAGCGCTGAAAGGGTAATTGAATAATCGTTGCTCATAGACGATAATAGTGCAAACTTTTTTATGCCAAGCTTATTGATGCAATAATCGACAAGCTCATCAACAGCAATATCATCGGAGAGAGTAGTCCTGAACATATAGGGACCTGTATCCCCTATCCTCCTCCTTGTTCCTGCAGAAATGAGAATTGTCTGCCTGTCATTCAATTTCTTAGTTGAGCTGAATGTAACCTCATTTGTAGCACTGCCGATAATTGCTGCTACCTCCTCCTTATCTATGAGACTATCAACTGCACTAAGAGTACCATTCATGGTGCTGCCTGTATCGTAATGAACGAGTTCTATAGGCTGTCCCTTTATACCGCCAGCCGCATTTACCTCCTCAACTGCAAGCTGAACCGCTTTAAGTGTTTTTAAGCCGTATTCAGATAGCTCACCTGTCTCAGCCCCCAATACGCCTATCTTCATTTTTCTAAGAGGCTCGGCAGAAATCTGAGCTTCAGTTTTGTTTTCAAAATCAACCTCAGATGCCACCTTCTCTCCATCATCCCGGGTAGCCTCCTTCTCTCCAGATGCAGCCCACTCCCTTTCCCTCTGCTCTCTCTTTAAATCTATCTCACTCTTCTCCTCTTCTTTTTTACAGCCGGAATAGGTCAAAATGGCGACAAGCAAAAGGACAAAAATTTTTTTATAATTTCCTTGCACAATTTTACCCCCTTGTGTTATATTATTTTACCCTGACTTAATTGGAAATATTATATCATAATTTTAACCAGTCAACATAATTTAAACTTAAGGGGAGGTTTGTATGAAAGTTGTTTCTTTTTTAGCTGTTATAGCTGTCCTTATTTTTGTAAATATTGCCAATGCCAATGATGACATGATTCTAATTAAAGGCGGCAAATTTTTATTTGGAGAGGATAAGAAAAAGATAGAATTAGGCGATTTCTATATTGACAAATACGAAATAACAAATGGCCAGTATAAGAAATTCAGGTCTGAGCATACTTTTCCTGCCGGCAAAGAGGATTTTCCTGTAGTTGAGATTTCTTATTTTGATGCTGAGGAATACTGCAAAAATGCAGGGAAGAGAATTCCTAAACCAGAAGAGTGGGAGAAAGCTGCAAGAGGGACTGATGGAAGGACTTATCCATGGGGAGATAAATTTGACAGCAAAAATATTAATTCAGTTGAGGCTGCCAAAGATGGACCTGTAAAGGTTGGGTCATTTGAAAAGGGAAAAAGCCCTTATGGGGTTTATGATATGGCTGGCAATGTATCAGAGTGGACCGATTCATGGGACAGTAAAAAACAATACAGGATTACGAGAGGCGGTTCCTATTTTGATGGTGCAGATTTGAATAAAACTACTTCTACACTTATGAGCATCCCCGATGATGTTCATGAATATATCGGTTTTAGGTGTGTAAAGAGCAAGTAAAAGTTTGATTATTGAAACCTTATTAAGATTCTTCAGCCCTGAGTAAAATGAAGGGACTGAAGAATCTTATTCGCAATGAAGAAAATATCCGTCATTTCAAGTATCACCATTTTGGTATTTATTGCCCTATTTATCTATCTTTTTAAGCCTCACTCACCGACCCCCAACAAAGAACTAAAAAGTTTTGCATTGCCATCTCCTGAAGACATTATTAAAGATGAGGAGACAGGCCTTCTGATTGTTAAGGATGTAATAATGATTACATTTACTGGCGATACAACTCAATCTACAATTGATGATATTATTAAGGGTATTAACGGAAAAATAATAGGTTACGATAAAGAACATAATCTTTATCAGGTTAAAGTAGCAGGGGCAAATCTAAAAGATATTCAGTCAAAGAAGCTGGAACTGATGACCAAGCATCGTCAAATAGAGGTAGCTATGATTCAGACCGTATCTGCAGCAAAAAACCCCGGCTGGCAGAATAGAGACAGCAATTCCACCGCTACAGAACAATTTTCTTCAATGGCAAATCCAGAATAATATTTGATTGAAGCGTTAAAGAGTTTTTAAATATTCAATAATATCTTTCCTGTTTTCATCAGTGGACATCTCAGGAATCTTTGGCATAACCCTTTTAAAACTCTTCTTAAGTTCCTGTGCTATGGGGTCGTTGCTATCCAGCACCTTTTTAGGGTCTATGAGCCACTTCTCAATCCATTCAACACTCCTTCTCTTGGTCACATCCTTCAACCCCGGACCAATAGAAAGTTGCTCTGTTACCTTGTGACACTGCTTACATTTCTTGTTAAATAACTCTTCGCCAGGCAATGTATCACCAGAAGAAGGGGATACCGTTATTAGCCCAATTATAAAAACAAAAGATATTACTATAAACCTATACCTATTCAAGAAGCACCGCCTTCATTGCCATACCACCACTTATCCACTCAATCTTTCCCTTTGCATTTGGTATATGTTTTAATACAATCTCTTTTACCTTCTTACTATCCCCAAAGGAGACATTCTTGGCAATGCCAGTCTCCTTAAAACCTATCTCTATCTTTATGTCATTTACATTATCAACCTTGAAATTCGTCACTATCCAATCACCCTTGCCAAGATTAACAATCTCTTCTTTTATCTTATCAGAAGAAACTCCCTTTTTCTCTGCCTTCTTTTCCACCTTTTTTCCCAAGGAATCTATATTGGCAATAACAAATTTTTGCAGTCTGTCATCTTTAAATTCGTTATCGTATACAGTTGCCATAATCCCGGCTACATTTAAAAAGTATTTCCTTTTGTCTGGTTCTCCCTCAAGCGACATTCCATATTCAACCAATGCCTTAACTTCTCCGGGTATCTCGTCTTTATTGTTCTTTACTATTGCCTTCATCTCTGGTTCATTATTTGATTCAAGGGCATCTATAAACTTTTCTCCAATGCCTGCCTCCTCGGCAAATGATATGCTGTTTATTCCTGAAAATGCTAATGCCAAAAAAAGAACTGCCAATACCCTAAAAATTTTTTTATTTTCCATTTTAGCTCCTTAAAGTCTCATATTGATGAAACTTTTAGCCACAATTTATATGATTTTTTATCTGTGTAAATCTGTCCATCTGTGGTTTTAAATTACATTGAAATACTAAATAAAACTCTCTTTTACCACCTCCCTTATCTTCTCATCTATAAGAACAACACTATCCTGCTCACCTGTCCATACATATATCCCATCGCCTTTACCGCTTATACTCCCTATATTTAACTCATGCGGTGTCTTATTTCCCTCTTCCCATATCAAAAGTTTTATGGCAGGTTTATCAAGCCCGAATGTCTTTAATCCCTCATGCCCCTCTGATACAAACTCTTTTATCTTAAATTCCCTCATATTCTTCAAAAAATCCTTAACAATATTAAAATCAAAAACTTGTCCTGAACTTGTTTCAGGATCCGATTCTCCCGGCTTCAAGATCTTCCATTCAAATTCAGGGGTCTTTGCTACAATAATTTCCCTTTCAGGATATTTGACCTCAATCTTATTTACCTTCTCTTCCTCAAAGAAAAGTATGCTCCTTTCCCTTAATTCCTCTGCATCCTCCGGCAGAAGGTCAATCATATTCTCTTCTATGAGGAATATATTGTCCTTCTTCTCCAGTTTAGCGAAATAACCCCTCTTCTTTTTATCCCTATCGCCAATAAATATTGTCTCTGTAGGTGTTTCATCTCCGCTCAGCCAGATTGACAGCTTTGTTTTAACAGGATACAACCCGTATGCCTTTAAATCTTTTGGTTCTTCATCTATGAACTCCTTTACCTCACTATCCTTGAATTTTGAAACTATTTCTATGATTTTAATCATATCCGCCCTTGCCTTTACCGGTGATACAATTTCCCACTTTCCTTTTTCTTCCATCGGAAGTTCACATTTAATCTTTTTATTATCTTTTACTATTTCTACTTTATCCACCATGTTAGGTTCGGTTCTAAATATTGTCTTATCCCTAAAATAATACAAGCTCTGGTCTGCCTCTGCCCTTGCATCTGCCAATACCCGATAGACCTTCGGGCTCCCTTTCAATATCGCAAAGGCAACTCCCTTTGTCGGCGCCCTCTCGCCAAATATAAGCGTATAGGGAGTCAACTCTCTGCCAACCCTTAAAGTAACTTCCAATTGAGGATTTATAAGGCCAAATTCAGCAAGCCTCTCCTGTGTCGGATTTTCATCCATCACATATTCTGCATCATTTCTTGACTGAGTTATATAACCTAATATCTTTTCAAGCGCCTTGCTGTCAGCCTTTGCCTTAATAGGCTTTTCTATACGCCATCCGTCTTCCCACCTCTGAAGCAGTAAAAGACTCCCCTCCTTCTTCAATTCCAATTCCAAAACATCTGAAGGTTTAAATGGAAGGAGCCTCGTTGCCTCTTCTTTTTCTATCTCCTTTTTCTTAGTCGTCTCAACATCAAGATAGAAATATCCCGCCAGCCCAGCCAATATTATTATCCAGAGAAATGTTTTTTTGAAGTATCTCATAATAGCAAGCAGTAGGCAGTCCACAGTAGGCAGTAGGCAACTTGTTTTTTCTGCTTACTCCTTACTGCATACTGCTTACTGTTGGTTATCTCATCCATCTTCTTCTGCTGTATATACCAATGCCTGAGATAAGCACCAGAGAAGGTATAACAATTACAGGTATCCAGAAAATTGCCCTTCCCTGTGCAACTGTGAGGGTTACAGGTGTGGTTTTGGCATCTCTTTTTCTTATGGATATAAGGTCAGCCTCTTCGGCAAGCCATCCAATAGTGTTTAAAAAAAGCTCTCCATTGCCTGCAAGATTAATATTTGTATTGTTTGCAAAATCAGAATCACCAAAAGCTATTATCTTTCCGAATTGAAATCTCCCTTCCTTAAGCTTTCCGCTCTCTTCAACTCCCGGCTCTGTAGCACCCTTAACAGAGATGGTCTTCACAGCGGCAATGGACAGAGGCCCTCTCTTCTCCTTACCTTCATCAAAGGCTGCCTCGCCGCTCTCACTCCATTTTTTCAAATCCTTTTCAGCCCAGCTGTTTGGACCTGTCATGGCAAGCTGATATTGCCCTTTTTTCTTATCCTTCTCAATATCCACAGTATTTATGAGATAAAAATATGTTGCAAGATTAAATTCTGATGTCAATGGATGGTCTTTGTCATATTGATATACAACAGGGGTTAATTCATTAGCACCATATACACGGCTCTGCGTATCAAATATTACATCGTCTCCCACCTTAAATCCGTATCCTTCAAGAAAGTTCTTTACTGTAAGCGGATGTCCCGGGTCAACCATAACCAACAGGCTCCCGCCATTTTCTACATATTTTTTCAGCTTGTCTAACTCATCCTGCAAAAAATCTCTCTTTGGTCCCGATACTATGACAACTGACGCATCCGACGGCACCCTCTCCTCATTCATAAGGAGCAGTTCCTTTACGAGATAATTCTCCTTTTCTATAGCATCCTTCGCCGCCTTATAGCCCAGCTTCTGAATACTTGAGATATCATTTTCCCCATGCCCTTTTGCAAAATATATTGTCTTAACCTCGTCCCTTGTTACCTTAATAAGGGCATTTGTAACCTTCTCCTCACTCTCAAATCCTATCTTTTCCTGCTTCCCTCCTGACATAAGAAGCATTATACGATATTCCGAAACACCATATTTAGTTGCAAGGCCGGGGCTTCTGTCAGGGTCTATAAATTTATATGTAAATTTAGGTGTATGATATGAATACTCCTGAAGCAGGTCTTCTGCATTCTGCCTGAGCATGGCATGATAGGTCTCTTCCTCACTCCTGTAAAAAGCCACTACCTTCACATCTTTTTTAAGAGATTTTAAAATTTTTATTGTCTGCTCTGACAGGGTATAACGGCCGGTCTTTGTAAGGTCAACCCTCTTTTTATGATTCACTGACATAAAACCAAGAAGGACAACCACAGCCAAAAATATTACTATAACAACAGCCATATTAGCCCCGTAACGGGTTGACCTCTTTAAAAGCAGGTCTCTTATATCAGAGAAATTTACATAGAGAAAGAATAGGATGAGCAGAAGCCCCACCCATAGAAAAATAGCGGCAGTAATGCTAAGGACTGACTGAATAGCATATATAATACCGCCGGCAAAAACCAGCGCAAAACCTAAAATACCAAGTATGTAAGTTATCGTTTTCATAATTCTTAAGTAGGCAGTAGGCAGTTTTTTTACTGCTTACTCCCTACTCCTTACTCCTTACTGCTTTATCCTCTCCACCTCTTTGATTCCAATGACCTCATGTTTAAGAAAATACAAAAGAGGGTGAACAGCGCATAATACATAATATCTTCTGTATCAAGGACACCTTTTGCAAAACTATTATACATATGAGGCATGAATGACAAATATTTCAAAATGTCTCCAATAGATTCGCTGGCAAAACCAGCTGAATAGCCCATCATGAAAAATATAAGCAGGAAACCAAATGATACAACAGCGGCAACAATCTGATTCTCTGTTATGGAGGATGCAAATATTCCAAGGGAGATAAAGGCTGCACCCATACAGAATAGCCCCACATATCCGCTTACAACAACACCCAGCTCAGGCTCACCAAACAATTCTATGAGAAACATACATGGCAGAGTAAGGAGAATCATTATGGTAAATATCCCCATACAACCGGCAAACTTGCCGAGTATAACCTCAGAGTCTTTTACAGGATATGTCAGAAGGAGTTCTATCGTTCCACTCTTCTTCTCTTCAGAAAATATCCTCATTGTAAGCATTGGAAGCATTATGAGCATGAAGAGGCTTATATTGGCAAAGAAGGGCCTGACAACCATTTCTGTTATATTCAATTGGCCATACTGGCGGGCTAACATGGCATTAGTCATCGCCTGAAAACTTATAGTGCTGAATGTGGCAAAGATATTATAGAAAAAATACCCCGAGATTATAAGGAATATGGTAATAACGACAAATGCGATGGGTGAATTAAAATAGGAACGAAACTCTTTTTGAAATATAAGAAAAAAATTTCTCATCTTTTAATGTATTTTCTCCTCTGTTACAAGCTTAATGAATATATCCTCAAGACTCATCCCTATGGGACGCATCTCGTATAATGCCCAATTTTTCCTTACAATCACAGGCGGTATATCCTTGCCACCATCCGAATCTTTTTTAAATTCTACCAGATAGGAATTAATCCCATTTGACTCGCTCTCTTTAACTGCAACCCTTGATACAGAATTTATTTTTCCCACCTCCGACAAGACCTCTTTTTCCGGACCACCAATCCTGACTATAAACTGCTGTGACCTCTGAAGCTGGGCAGTAAGATTTTGCGGTGTATCTACTGCCACCAGCCTCCCCTCATTTATTATTATGACCCTCTGACAGGTCATACTTACTTCGGGAAGTATATGTGTGCTTAATATGACAGTTCTTCTGCCGCCAAGCCCCTTTATAAGACTCCTGATTTCTATAATCTGCTTTGGGTCAAGTCCTATAGTCGGTTCATCAAGGATAAGAACCTCAGGGTCATTTATAAGCGCCTGTGCCAACCCAACCCTCTGTCTGTATCCCTTGGAAAGCTCGCCGATAAATTTTTTTGCCACTCCATTTAAACCGCAGTCATCCATTACCTGTCCCACCCTGCTTTTTATTTCCCTCCTGTCAACACCTTTAAGCCCTCCAACAAACTCAAGATAGACAGGCACCTGCATATCGGTATAAAGGGGGACGCTCTCAGGAAGATAACCTATCCTTTTTCTAACCTCAAGGGAATCTTCAAAGACATCAAAACCCGCAACCCTTGCCTTTCCGCTTGTAGCAGGCATAAAACAGGTAATAATCCTCATGGTTGTTGTCTTGCCTGCACCATTAGGGCCAAGGAATCCAAGGATTTCACCCTTCTCTACAGTAAAGGTGACATCATCAATACCTCTCGCATTGCCATATTTTTTTGTAAGATTTTCTACTTCTATCATATAAGAACAAAGACCTAATGAAACCACAGATGGACACAGATTAACACAGATAAAAACTTTTTTTCTTTATTCTATCAGTGTTCATCTGTGTTTACCTGTGGTTAATTTTATAATTTCCTATTTAAAAATAAAAAATACCCATAAACTGGGTATTGAATTTACTATAATATATATTCTTAACTTATGTCAATAGGTACAAACAAAAAAAGAACGACCACCTGAACCCTTTTGTATGTATTCAAGTGGTCGTTACTTTTATTTAATCCAAACTTATTACTTCACTGATGTTCTATGCTCTAACTCATCATCTCCGGTTGCCGCTGAAGTATCCTTTGCACTGCTCTTTGTCTTTACACCTACAAGTTTACTCGCTGCCCTGCCCCCACCAGGAGTAGAATATCCACCAGTCATTCCAGCGCCTCTTCCACCCATTGTGCCTTCAAGCTCAAGCTGTTCATTCAGGTCTTTAAATTCAGAGCTGTCATTTGCATTGGCTGCAGTAACATTATTCTCTTCTGATTTTGCATCAAATCCCGGCTTTGCAATGGCACGCATGAATGCAACTACATTCCAGATATCCTGATCTTGCATGACATTACCCCATGCAGGCATTGCCTCTGAGAGGTTCCTTGCAGGACCACCGCCCTTTATAACTGCGAACATCTCAAGGTTGCTGATATGGTTCATGTATTTTCCATTTGTCTGGTTTCTTGGCCTTGGGTCTAATACTGCTGCTGTAGGTCCATCACCCTTTCCATTCCAGCCATGACAGTGCACGCAGTAAAAACTGAACCAGTGTGCACCCTGTGAAGGGTCAGCACCTTTTACAAGTGTCTCTCCTGTTGCTGTTTCCGGTCTTGTTGGTGAATTCCACTGATTTACCCATGCGTTGTAATCACCACCCAATTTTGATGCTCCCTCAAACTTCCTGTTCCATGCCTCTGTAACACCTGTCTCTTTTGCCCAGCCAGACTTACTGTCTCCTGCACCCTTTGCCTTCCATTTTGTTTCCCATCTATTATTAATCTGTTTTACCAATGGGTTATTCTTTGCCTGTTCTGTGCCTTCAACAGTTGACCCCTGCTTTCCAATACCAGTAAGATAATCAAAACCAACAACACCATAAGCAGACTTACCGGAACCCTTTACACCCGTTTTATATTCCTGCGACTCCACATTACCTTCAGCAGCTTCCCTACCATACTGTTCTCTCGCCTTCTCCAAATCTGCCGAATCTCCCTCTTTCTTAGCCTTTTCCAACTCTTCTTTTGATATCTTAGCTGCGAATGCCTTTGTGGATATAGAAGTTTCCACAGAGACGCTGATTGTAAAAATTGCTATTAACAACATTATCCATTTCCCTTTGCCCATATTTTTTATCCTCCTCTCAAATAATTTCCCCCAACCTAATTAAGCTTACAACATTCAACCTTTTTACAACTAAAACAACTTCACCTCCTTTCTATTTGAATTTTTATTTTATGACAATCTTAATTTTGTATATTTCAACAAAACAAGATTAAGTGCAATACCTATACCATAATACCTAACATTAAAACCATTTTTCTATTTGAAAAATCAATCATTATACTTAATTACAAGACCGCAGAACATCTTTTTGCTTGAACATTTTGTTTATATAGCATATTTCATTCAAACGAAATGTTCAATGCTTTGACGGTGTTTTAAATCTATCCCGCCTTTTGAAATTTGTTATTAGTAAAATTTTATATCCCTGCCAATGAGTGGTAATACTATCCACACTCAAAATAAAAGTCAAGTTATTTTTTCTGATATTTTTTCCGCTGATTTAATGTCATATTTCCTTATCTTCCTCTCCAATCTTGGCCTTGTTATTCCAAGAATTTCACAAGCCTTCCCCTTATGCCAGTTTGTAAAATTCAACACCTTCGCTATGTGTATCTTCTCAATGTCATTTAACGAATCATCTTTTATTTCATGCCCACGCACTCCATTAGCATCTGCCACCAATTTTTGTTCCGAAGATTTGCCTGCATCCCCCTTTAAAAACAGGGTAAAATGCTCTTCACCGAGCCTGTCCTCCCTTGAAAGAAGAATAGCCCTTGTAATTACATTTTCAAGCTCCCTGACATTTCCAACCCACTGATGATTTACTAAAAGTTCAAGTGCCTTATTGGATATCTTCCTGACATTTCTGCTGAGGTCATTATTCACCTTGTTAATCATATATTCCACAAGCAACGGTATGTCTTCCTTTCTCTCTCTCAACGGGGGGACATCAATAGTTACCACCTTCAGCCTGTAATAAAGGTCTTCCCTGAACTTCCCCTGTTTCACCAGATTATCAAGTTTTTTATTTGTAGCTGTTATGACCCTCACATTTGTCTTTATCTTCTCCTTGCCCCCCACCCTCTCAAATTCCCTCTCCTGTAAGACCCTTAGAAGTTTTGTCTGAAGATTCAGACTCATCTCTCCAATCTCATCCATGAAAAGCGTCCCGTTATTAGCAAGTGTAAATTTCCCATCTTTACGATATAAAGCCCCTGTAAACGCCCCCTTTTCATGACCAAAGAGTTCACTCTCAAGGAGTGTCTCTACAAGGGCAGAACAATTTATGGATATAAACGGATACCCTTTATAAGGACTATTAAAATGTATGGCCTTTGCTATTAACTCCTTCCCTGTACCGCTTTCCCCTTCAATCAATACAGTTGTTCTGCTCTGAGAGACGACACCGATTGTCTTGAATATCTCTTTCATTACCTTGCTCTTTCCAATTATCTTCCCCTCGCCAACATTCATCTTCGGTATCTTTATGGTCTCCTCCCTTTCTCCCGTGAGTATCCTAAGGCTCCTAACTGCATTATCTACCGCCCTGTCCAATTCATCTATGCTTATAGGCTTATGGATATACTCAAAAGCCCCTTCCTGCATAGCCCTTATTGTAGTCTCCATATCCTGAAATGCTGTAATCATAATAATATATTTATTCTTGTCTACAGATTTAAGCTGCCTTAAGACCTCAATCCCATCTGTATCAGGAAGCCTTATATCAAGTATGATGATCTGGGGTTCATTCTCAGTTACCATATTTATCCCCTCACTACCTGTATGTGCAAAACTGACATCGTATCCGTTTCTCTTTAGATGCAACTCCAATGTCTTACAGATAGACTCATCATCATCTATAATAGTAATTTTATTCATATCCTCATCCATCTTTTTCTCCTTTTAAAGAAAAGCAAACTACATACCAAATTTAATATATAAGAAAAATAACATCTTTGGGAATAAAAACAAATAATTATTTGTTTAAATATTTAAACGAGTTAATTAGTCTTTTTCCCTCCTTCCCTCAAACAACCCCGCACATATAATTATGTGCGGGGTAAATAAACTGTTAAATTCTTCTATCATTCTGTTATAATAGTTATTATAATAAACAATAAGTTAGATTTGAAGGGGGGTATTATGAAAAAGAGGATTATAATTTTTATAGGCATATTTGTCGTAATCCTAACAGGGTTTACGCTGGTGATAGCTGTTCCCAATAGTATCGGCAAGAAGATAACCGACGAGATAAAGGCAAGGGGATATATAGAATACTCCCCTGACGATGCAAAGGCATTGGCTTTAGAAAAATGCACCCAGTGCCATGACACAGAAAGAATCTTAAAATACTGCCACAGGTGCGGACCTCCTTTTATTACAGTAGTCCCTCATATGAGAAAGTTTCTTGAAGAATACAAGGCAAGGGAGCCTCACAAGAATTTTTCAGATATTACAGATTATCAGGCATCTGCTATAGCTCAGACATGGAATGCATTGGTTGGAAACTGGGAAGGGGATTTTAGAAAAGATGACTTATTAAAACTGATTGGTAATAACAAGGTCTTGATTGACCTCTATAATACACCAATAGAAAAAAGGAAGATAGAATATGCCCTTAGAAAGAGCGGAACTAAAGTTAAAGGAACATACCAGCCTGAAGGACTTGGAACAGAAAGTGGACACCTCCATTGAAAGAGGGGCATCAATAAGTGAATCATTTCAGATAAACAAAATTATAATCCTTGTTGCTGTTGCCCTTGTTTTAAGGGGGATATTAAATTATACCCCTCCAATAACACCCCTCAGGACAGGAGATAAAGCCCCAAATTTTTCCCTAAAATTGGTTAACGGAACAATATTTAACTTTTCCCCTGACCATATGCACCATCACCAGGGATTAAGTGCCGATGGCAAACCTCTGGTAATGTTTTTCTATGCAAACTGGTGTCCATGCTCAAACGCATCTGCACAATTTCTGAAACAGGCTTATGAAGAATTTAGCGGAGTTGACTTAATAGGCATAGGTATTCAGGATAATGAAACAGACCTGTCTAACTTTTTAGAAAAGCATAAACTCAAATTCCCTGCAGGATTTGACTTGAAACAGGAGATTGCAAGGAGTTATGGAGTGACAACGACTCCAACTACGATTTTTATAAATAAAGAAGCAAAGATAGATTCTATCTTTGTCGGTAAAATCAAAAAATATGAAGAAGTCTCAGAGAGGATAGAAAAAATCAGATGACAGATGATAGAGGACAGAGAACAGAAAATCTGTCTTCTGACTTCTGTCTTCTGACTTCTGACTTCTGACTTTTATGAATATATTTGAAGCATATATAGGCGGCATGCATAACTTCTTCTCCATCTGGTTTTTCTGTCTCTTTCAGGTGACACCATTTTTCTTAGCCTATATCACAGGACTGACAATGATGGAAACCGGAGATAGAAAATGGACAGATGCCTTATTATCTATAATTACAGGGGGCATATTGTGTCTTATAGGATTTATGGCAGGTTATATAATTTTGGGCGCCTCTGCTACATCTATCAGTAATGTAATTTTTGGATATTTAACTATCTTGAATCAATTTGGCGGTGTAATCCTATTGTTAATGGGTCTTTACTTTATCGGATTATTCCGCATAGCTGAAGACAAAGGGAAATGGTATAGAAGATTTGGCGGGCTTTTAATCGGATTTTCCTTTGCAATGGCTTATCAACCATGCGTAACACCGACCTTGACATCTATCTACACCCTGACCAAATCATCCGAAACAATAAATAACGGAATATGGATGCTCAGTTTCTATTCCCTCGGCATCTCCACTGCATTTAGCATTGTAGGAATTGCAATCTCAAAATCTCTCTCTATTGATGTCTTTAAAAATATTAGAATTGTCATCCAGCGTATCAGCGGCGGATTACTTATCACCATGTCAATCCTTATACTGGCAAACTGGATGACCATATATAAAAGTTATCTTGTGGGGTGGTTATTACATGAACACTGAAGACAGAGGACAGAAGACAGAAGACAGAGGACAGAAGAGAGCGGTCAGAGTTTTTTTATATTTTTTACTGCTCATTGCTCATTGCTCATTGCTCATTGCTTCTTATTCTTATGCTGATGACCCCGTTTCAGGGAACGGGGCAAGCCTTAAAATAGGCAGGATGAAGGTATCCATTATGCCTGAATATGAATCATCTGATGTCCTTGTGATATATGAAGGAAAATTTGCCGATAAAGATGCATTTCCAAATCAGGTGACATTTACATTGCCAAAGGGTGTAACAAAACTAACAGATGTATGCAGCCTCTCTCCGGGGGGACAGCACTTTTGCCAGTTATATAATATTACTGATAAAGGTGAATACAACGAGACATCTGTAAAGCTTCCATACGCTGATTTCTTCATAGATTTTAAATACTCTCCGTTTAATATAAAATCTGGCAGATTTCTTAGGGATTTTGAATATGATATAAAAATGATATACCCAATAGATACACTTGAGGTAAGCATTCAGGAGCCACTGAGGTCAACAGAATTTAAGCTTTCACCAGAGCCAATGACCAAGGTCAATAAGAAGGATTTAAATTATTATAACTACACTTTCAAGGACATAAAAGAGGGGCAGGATGTAAGATTTAAGATTAAATATGCTAAAGATGATATTATGCCTTCAGTAGACATAAAATTCTCTGCAATGTCAAAACAGGACTTGATTGAAAAGAGAAAAGGGATATGGCTGCTCGGTATAGGCATTGTAATAATAATTGCTTTTGTGGTTATACGCAAATTAAGAACAAAAACATAACCTTAACCACAGAGACACAGAGGCACAGAGAAAAAATATAAATATTTAAAAAGTTTTAATATCTCCGTGTCTCCGTGCCTCAGTGGCAATAAATTTGTTTTTTAAATGAAAATAAAGATATTCGTCTTATCCTTATCCATTGTCATAGTATTCTCTATAATTAAATATGTCTTCTGGCCCTCTGCTGCTGCGGATACTGTGATGGGCATATCCCATAACATTGCCTGCCCGTGTGAATGCCCCATGGTTCTTGAAGACTGTCATATGAGCTGCGGAATGGAATGGAAGGATATGATAGGAAAAAGGCTGATGGCAGGTGCAGGTAAAGATGAGATTGAGGGATACTTTTTTAAGCGGTTTGGAAAAGAGTCAATGCTTACCCCGCTTCAGAGAATACATGGAAAATGGTATCAGATTACAAGGGGTGGCTATCCGATAAGTGATATAGCTCTTTTCATTGCCCTTGTCTTTGTATGGTCAGGTGTATTATATCTAATTTTGAATGGTGTAACTGATTTTTTGAAAAAGAGAAAAACCACCTAATGAAAAGAAATTTTAAATATTTATCTATACCTGTTTTTCTTATAGTGTTTATGGCTCTTCAGCCTTCAGCCTTCAGTCTTCAGCCTTCAGTTCCTGAAGGGATGGTTTTGATACCTGCCGGTGAGTTTATAATGGGGAGTGATACTACAGAAATAGAAAATGTAATCAAAAACTCCGGGAGTAAAATGAAGTGGTATTTAGACGAAAAACCTAAGAAGAAATTTAACCTTCCACCATTCTATATAGACATCCATGAGGTAACAAATGCTGACTATAAAAAATTTGACCCAAACCATAGTTTTCCATCAGACAGGGCAAGACACCCTGTAGTAAACTTAAAATGGGATAAGTCAAATGAATACTGCAAATCTGCAGGAAAGAGACTCCCAACCGAGGAAGAGTGGGAAAAGGCTGCGAGGGGGACAGATGGAAGGATATATCCGTGGGGTAATGAATTTGATAGATTAATGTGCAACTCATATGAATCGGGATTGGGGGGGAGTGCCAGGGTAGGACAGTTTGCACAGGAGACATCAGGTTCTATAGCATTTGGAGGCACAACAGAGGTGGATAAATATAAAGAGGGTAAGAGTCCTTATGGTGTCCATGATATGGCAGGGAATGTTTGGGAATGGACAGATACATGGTATGACAAGGAAAAAGAGCTTAGGGTTATTAAAGGGGGCTCATGGCTGAGCCCGGCAGTCAGCACCCGAAGCGCTGTAAGACTTGGTGAAAGCCCTGATATGGAGTCTAATGATTACGGATTTAGGTGTGCGATGGATTACAAAGAAGAATAAAAACCAAATTTCACCGCAGAGACGCAGAGGCACAGAGAAAAAATATAATGAAAAAAATCTTAATTATCTCTCTTATACTCCTTTCAGTATCTATACCACTCTTTTTTTTTGCCACATCCGAAGGTTCCGGCATTAAAGATGATATTGATTATGTTTACAGTTTAACAAAGCTATTTATGTTCAAACACTCCATAATAAAAAATTTGAGCGAAAAAGAGACGAGGGTATTGTATCAGCAAAAATGTTACCGCAAATGCCACGGTGATGAGGTTATAAAAATGGTCCTTCTCCCCCCTGCAGGGTGGATACAGGTGGTAGATAAGATGAGGGTGGAGAGAGGGGTTGAGATGACGAGTAAAGAGGCAGATGTTATAACAAATTATTTAAAAGAAACCTATCCAGTCCCACAGTCTAATCTGCCTTATAGAATAGTAAAACAGATTCAAAGGCTCTTATGGAGGAATGATATGGGATATGGAGATGTATATGCTGATATTACATACACCACATCCGAATATCTTAAATCTATAGGTGCACCTGACCTGATAAAAAAATATGATGTTGAAAATAACATAGTATTTATAATAAGCTTAAATGTTCATGATGGCAGGCTTGAGAATTATCCTCTGGATGAATTATCCTACCTGAGGGTAAATAATAAAGAATATCCTGCAAATAAAGGATGGGAGCTGAGGTTTGAGGCATGGGATAAACATCACAGGGAGGGGATAGTAAAATTTAAAAAAGAGATACTTGATGATAAGGCAGAATATTTTGAGCTGATAATAAGAAATCTGGCTACAAAAGATGATAGAATATTCAGGTGGGATTTACCCATTGTATATCCGGAGGGAATATAATGAAAAATTTCAAATTTCGGGGCACCCACGAAAGTGGGTCGTCAAATTTCAAATTAATTTTTGCCTTTCTATTATTGATTATCATGCCGTTTAATTGTGATAGCAATAAATCAGCAGATATTTCAGAGGAAGAAAAAAAATCTCAAGCCTCCGAACCAAAACCTGCACAGGATTTCACATTGAAGGACTTAAACGGCAATGATGTAAAGTTAAGCAGTTTTAAGGGGAAGGCGGTTATAATTAATTTCTGGGCAACATGGTGCCACCCCTGCAGAGAGGAGATACCCGACCTCCAGAAAGGTTATGATGAAAATAAGGATAATGGGCTTGTAATCCTCGGGGTCAACATAAAGGAAAATGAATCAAAGGTATCTAAATTTGCAAAGGATTATAAGATGACATACCCAATCTTACTGGATATTGACGGAACTACCAGCGATGCCTATAGGGTATTTGGAATACCAATGAGCTTCTTCATAGATAGAAACGGCCTTGTGAAAGACAGTTTCATAGGTATGCTGACAAAAGAGGATTTATCTAAAAAGTTAGCAATGATACTTTAACCCAAAAATTGCGTGAAACCACAAGTAAACACAGATTAACACAGGTTATTCAATGAATTAAAAGAAAAAATATATTTCACTTTTTAAGTGAAGCAAGAATTATAATAAGTTTTTGTTTTATCAGTGTTTATCTGTGTTCATCTGTGGTTAATGTATAATTAAGCCCCTTCCTTAAAGGGAGGTGATGGAGTTCACCTTTAACCGCCTTAATGGCTGATAACTCCTACAAATTATAAAAAAGGGAGGTTATTTGAAGGCGGATTTTACCCCACTAATTGTTGGCTTATTAGTCTTTTTCTCAAGCCTTATTTCATTAAGAATTGGTATATCAGTAGCAATAATAGAGATTCTTTTGGGGGCTGTCTCTGGAAATCTGGGGCTTAAGACTGAAGAGTGGATGCTATATCTGGCAAACTTCGGCGGAATTATTTTAACCTTTTTGGCAGGTGCCGAGATTGACACACGATTAATGAGGGATAAATTTAAAGAGAGTTTTCTTATTGGTGCATTTTCCTTTTTAATTCCTTTTATCGGCGCATTCCTTTACACATACTATGTTATAGTCTGGAGTCTTCCTGCATCTTTGATTGTCGCTACCGCTCTATCAGAAACCTCTATCGCTGTCGTTTATTCAGTCCTTATAGAAACAAATCTTTCAAAAACAGAGATTGGCAAATTGATTATGGCATCCACCTTTATAACAAATATGTGGGTTGCACTTACATTGAGTGTCATATTTATAAAACCGACCCTATTTACAGTCATTTTCATTATAGTCTCCATATTCGTAATAATACTGGCAACCCGATTCTCCCATCAGGTCTTTGATAATCCAAAATTAAAAAACAAGGTAATTGAGCCTGAGATAAAATATATATTCCTCCTGTTGCTGATATTCATCTATTTCGCAAATTTAGGAGAGGGGCACGCAATACTGCCTGCATTCGTTTTGGGACTAATGATGTCAAAACATTTTACTGAGACATCCGGGACGAAGGTCGTAAAGAACAGGTTAAGAACCGTTTCCTTTGCAATTATCACCCCCCTCTTTTTCATTGTCGGGGGCTTAAAGGTCTCATTTCCATTGATTATGTCAGCTTTCGGGCTTTTCATTGCCCTTTTTATCATAAGACAATTGATGAAATTTATTGGTGTTTACTTCCTTACAAAAAGATATATTCCCAATGGAAATATTTATACAACACTTTTAATGAGCACAGGCTTAACATTCGGGTTAATCGCAAGTGTATTCGGCTTAAATTCAGGTTTTATAAATCAGGTACAGTATTCTGTTTTGACAGGTGTGCTTATTGCGAGTGCAGTGATTCCAACCTTTGTTGCACAGAAATGGTTTATGCCGCTTCACTCGGAAGATATATTAGATTCGGAATAACAAAGACCTGATTTTCTGGCGAAAGGATTTAGTGAAATGAAGAAATTACTCATTGTTATTGTAATTATATTGATAATCGGCACAATTGCATTTGTCTCATTCAAAGACAAAAAAAATGAACCAAAATTCAAAACCGACAAGGTCATGAGGGGAAATATTGAGTCAGCTGTTACTGCCACAGGCACCGTAAATCCAGTCACAACGGTTTTAGTAGGGACCCAGGTATCAGGGACTATAAAAAATATTTATGTGGACTTCAACTCACCTGTTAAAAAAGGAGAGGTAATAGCACAGATAGATGATGCACAATTCGTGACAAAATTGAGACAGGCAGAGGCTAATCTTGAGTCTGCAAAAGCAAGTGCTGAGAATGCAAGGGCAAATATAGAAAACCTCAAGGCACGGCTCAATGCCTCAAAGGCAGATATAGACAAGGCACGGGTTGCCTTAACAGATATCAGGACAAACCTTGACAGAATTAAAAAACTCTGGGAAGAAAGGCTTGCCAGTCAGAAGGATATGGATAGCAGCCAGAACAGTTATGATTCACAGATTGCCCAGTTGAAGTCTACGGAGGCAACGCATGATTCAAACATTGCTCAGTTAAATGCCGCAGAAGCCCAATATAAAACCTCTCTGGCACAGGTAAAGCAGAGCGAGGCAAGTCTTGATACAGTTAGATTAGATTTAGAGCATACACGGATACTTTCACCTGTCAACGGCATAGTAGTTTCCCGTAATGTTGATGTCGGACAGACAGTTGCTGCAAGCTTCCAGACACCTACGCTTTTTAATATCGCCGAGGACATGACAAAGATGCAGATATTAAGCAATATCTCCGAAGCAGATATAGGTAAAATCAAAGTTGGGCAGCCTGTAGAGTTTACGGTAGATGCCTATCCCGACACTATTTTTAAAGGCAATGTGTCAGAGGTCAGAAATGCACCTATAACTATCCAGAATGTAGTAACTTATGATGTAGTGATCAAAATAGATAATCCAGAGCTCAAGCTTAAGCCGGGCATGACAGCAAATGTCTCAATAAGTGTATCAAATAGAAAAGATGTTATTAGAATACCAAATGCTGCCTTGCGGTTTAAACCAACTGAGATGCAAAACAAAGTTACTGAAAGGGGAGCCGGCATCTGGATAATAGAAGATGGAAAGCCAAAACAAATAAAGGTGATTACAGGTATAAGTAATGGAAATTATACAGAGTTAATCTCCGGGGATATAAAAGAGGGTCAGGAATTGATTGTAGAATCCCTTATAAAAGCCAAGTCACAGCCCCAACCGAGAGGTCCAAGGATGTTCTGATATGGCAATTATTGAGACACGGGAGATTACTAAAGTCTATAAGATTGGCGATATTGCTGTTAATGCATTAAATTCAGTTTCACTCCTCATAGAAAAAGGGGAATTTGCAGCGATAATGGGACCTTCCGGTTCCGGCAAATCTACTTTCATGAACATCCTCGGATGTCTTGATAAACCCACAAGTGGGAGATACTTACTTGAGGGTGCCGATATTTCCGGGCTTAGAAAAGATGACCTGTCAACAATAAGAAATAAAAACATAGGCTTTGTTTTTCAAGGTTTTAACTTGCTGCCAAGGACATCCGCCATTGAAAATGTTGAATTGCCTATGCTCTACAATAGTTTTTCAGCAAATGAGAGGAGTCAGAGGGCAGAAGCCGCCTTAAAGAAAGTAGGGCTATCAGGCAGAGAAAATCACCATCCAAATCAGCTTTCAGGGGGGCAGCAACAAAGGGTCGCCATAGCAAGGGCACTTGTAAACAATGCTTCCATTATCCTTGCGGATGAACCGACAGGTAATCTTGACACTAAGACCAGTGCCGAGATAATGGAACTCTTTACAAAACTGAATACCGAATCAAATATTACAATAATACTTGTAACACATGAGCATGACATAGCCGCATACAGCCGTCGTATAATAAAATTTCTTGATGGATATGTGGTAAGTGACGAAACAAAAACCTGATAAACCACTGAGACACTGAGGCACAGAAAAAGACAAAAAATAAAGACACTGAAAGACACAGATAAATTATGATTAACACAGAAATAAAAAACCATAAAAATCATAAATAATCAGTGTCCATCTGTGTCAAAAAAGATTAGTTTTTTCTCTGTGTCTCCGTGCCTCCGTGGCTAATTTTTATAATTTCCTTAAAATATTATGATTAATATCCCATCTACAATAAAAATCTCCTTCAAGTCTTTAAGAGTGAATAAGATGCGGTCAGCCCTCACAATGCTGGGAATTGTTATCGGCGTCGGTGCCGTCATAACTATGCTTGCGGTGGGCAGCGGGGCAAGCCAAAAGATAGAAGAGCAGATATCCAGCATGGGGAGTAATCTTCTTATGATACTGCCGGGGGCTACAACAGCAGGAGGGGTCAGAATGGGTATAGGGACACAGCCGACACTTTCTATGGATGATACCGAGGCAATACAGAGAGAATGCCCTTCAGTATTGTATGTTGCCCCCATTCATAGCGGTATCGCCCAGATCATATATGGCAATCAAAATTGGTCGACAGGAGTAGTAGGCACAACTCCAAGCATGTTATATATCAGGGATTGGCAATTAGAACAAGGGAGGCCATTTACAGAAGAGGATGTCAGAAATGCCTCTAAGGTTTGTCTGCTGGGTCAAACGGTTATTGACAGCCTTTTTGGAAGTATAAATCCGGTGGGTCAGATTATAAGAATAAAGAATGTCCCCTTCACCGTTATTGGAGTGCTTGAGAAAAAAGGGCAGTCACCTATGGGACAGGATCAGGACGATACTATATATATCCCTGTAACAACGGCACAGAAAAAACTCTTTGGAACTGCTTTTCCCGGTATGGTAAGACTCATTATGGTAAAGGCACAGAGTAAGGAAGATTTAAATGCGGCTGAAAAACAGATAGCAGAATTATTAAGGCAAAGGCACCGCATTGGACAAAAACAGGATGATGACTTTACTGTGCGGAATCTTACACAGGCTATGCAGGCTTCAGAGCAATCTGCAAAGGTCATGACTTTACTGCTTGGAGCAATTGCATCTGTTTCTCTCCTTGTCGGAGGGATAGGAATAATGAATATAATGCTCGTCTCGGTTACAGAAAGGACAAGGGAGATAGGCATACGAATGGCGGTCGGTGCCAAAACATGGGATATCAGATTGCAATTTATTATAGAGGCACTTACATTGTCACTAATAGGTGGAGCCTTCGGGATTATCATAGGGATTTCCGGCTCCAAAGTGCTGTCAATGATTGCAGGCTGGCCTACAATAGTGTCACCGTTATCAATATCTCTCGCCTTCAGTTTTTCGGGAATAGTTGGGATATTTTTCGGGTTTTACCCGGCATATAAGGCATCACTCCTTGACCCGATAGATGCGCTTAGATATGAATGAATTGCAGTATTTTATTATTTCTTATACTGACACTTACAGAGAGTTCTAATAAATTTTACAAGTCCACGCATTTCATCATCTGAAAGCTGGCCATCAAACGGAGGCATTGCCTCACTGAAACCTGCCTTAGCACCGCCAAATTTTATTACCTCGAAAATCTCATTATCTGTCTTTTGAGAGAAATATTCTGCACTGGTGTGGTCACGAGGCTCAACCCCCTCTTCTAAAGTCTCTGCCAAAGGACCATCCCCCTTCCCTGTCTCACCATGACATGGCGTGCAGTAGCCATAGTAGTTAGCTTTGGCATCTTCCTCCTGATACTGTTTAGACCCCTTTTTACCAACACGGGCTTTGGTATAATCTTTTTCAGCTTCCTGAGCTTCAGCTCTGTTGATTAAATAAATTGTCCCAACTGGAAAACAAATCAAAACTAAAACAATGATAAATTTCCGAAACAAATTCAAACTAAATGCCTTCATGATATTCCTCCTCTTATACCTGCATTTTATTTATAAAATAACTCTAATTGCCTGAAGAAAAAGCATGAGCCAAACCATTCACCTCCTTTCCTAAAAAATTTCTTTGTGCTATCATATAACAAAATTACTTTAATGGGAATAATTTTTATATATTTTTTGTTTAGTAATATTGAGGGATTAGGTGAGGAAAAAAGAGTTTGAAGGGCTGGCACTGCCGCATATTGATTCCCTATATAACTTTGCCATTAAACTAACAAGAAATGAAGGTGATGCAGAGGATTTGGTTCAGGAGACATATTTAAGAGCTTACAAATTCTTCGATAAATACAAAAAAAACACCCACATAAAGGCATGGCTATTTAGTATATTGAGAAACACCTTTATAAATATTTACAGAAAAAAGAAAAAAGAGCCTGAAAAAGTAGATTTTCATAGTGTAGAACAGTTTATTGACAAATTGACAGATAGAGACAATCTGCTATCTAAAGATGATATCTCTAATGATTTGACAAAAGAAACATTTGACAGTGAAATCAAATCAGCACTTGATGAATTGCCTGAAGAATTTAGAAGTGTGATATTATTATCTGATATAGAGGGTTTCTCTTATCAGGAAATATCAGATGTTTTAAAATGCCCTGTTGGAACGGTGATGTCAAGGCTTCACAGGGGCAGAAAGATGCTTTATAAAAATCTTTCTGAATATGCAAAGAAAATGGGGTATTTATAAATGGATATAACAAAAAGAGGGAGATTTTATGTTTTTTAAGAACGATTGTAAATCTATAAATAATTATATCAGCGCCCTGATAGACGGTGAATTAAAGGGGAGAAAGGCTTATAAGGTTAAAAATCATCTTGAGGTCTGCAAGAGGTGCAGGCAGGAGTTTGAAATTATTAGTGCATTAAAACCTATTGCAAAAAAGATAAGGATAGAGAAAGCCCCTCTTTATTTAAAGAACAGGATAATCAACTCCATTGAGGAATCCGAGAAAAAGTGGAGTTTTACAGATTTATTCCCTGCCTTTAACTTAAAGCCTGTTTATACTTTCTCTGCTGTAGCTGCACTTCTACTGTTAGCAATTATCCCGCTTTATTATCTCTCTGCAAATGTCTCGGCCTCCACAATTGCCGTAAAATCAGTAAACAACCATCTGAGTAATACAATTGTAGATATATTTGATGAGCAAATGCCGTCAAGCAGGACAGAGCTTGAGAGAATATTTGATGTGCAGGGGCTGTCATGGCAGGGTATCAGCTCACCAAAGGTAAATCTCCACTATCTGAAAGAGAGAAGGGTTGCATATATTGCATTTGATAGAAAAGGGCATAAATTATCCATGTTTATATTTGATGTAAATAATCTTAAGCTCCCTGAGGGAAGAATCATAAAAGAGGGGGAGAAGGAGATTTATGTTGATAAATATAAGGGGTTCAATGTCCTCTTCTGGAAGGAAGGAAATGTCGGATACTCAATGGTCTCCGACCTCGGAGGGGATGAAATGATTCACTTCCTGAAATACGGGGAGGGTTATATTAACCAGATTCAGAAGAATATTGAATTAGGGATACTCTTTGAATAGGGGGTAATATGCTATTGATTAGAATATTCTTAATTGGCTTAATTCTTTTATTGACAGGTAATGTTGTTTCTGCTGATAGAGGAGAGATTAAAAGGCTTGACATAAAATATACAGCGATTGTAAAGGAGATACCCAAAAATGCAAAGACTGTAGAAATCTGGCTGCCATATCCACAATCGGACAGGTATCAGGAGGTCTATAATATAAAAGTAGATTCCCCCTCCCCTGCCACAGTCCATTATGAGCCTGAATATGGAAACAGCTTCCTCTATATAAAAGTAAAAAATCCAAATGAGAAAGAGATAAGGGTAACAATGAATTATCTTGCCGACAGATATCAGGCGATAAATAAAATTGAGCCTGACAAGGTTGGTGAATTAGATGGGGACATTACACAATATAGACTTTATCTTGAAGAGAATCAGTATAAGGCTGTTAATAAAGATGTAAAAAAGATTGCACAGGAACTGATGAAGGATAAAAAGACATACTATGAAAAGGTAAAGGCAATCTATGATTATGTATATGACAATATGGAGTATGACAAGACTGCCCCCGGGTTTGGAACAGGGGATGTAGGAAGGGCATGCACCGTAAAGAAGGGAAACTGTATAGACTTTCACTCCCTATTTTCTGCAGTTGCCACGGCGGCAGGGATACCGGCAAGAGAGGTATCAAACTTTGATTTACCATTCGGCGAGGTAGCACCAAATTACTGCAAGGTTGGATTTCACTGCAGTGTAGAGGTTCTTCTCCCAAACTACGGCTGGATTCCTCTGGACATATCCCATGCAAAAAAGGGTCGCGGCACTAAAGAGTTCTACTTTGGCTCTCTTGATAATTTCAGACTTCAGATTGGACACGGAAGGAATGTCCTCCTATCACCGCCACAGAAAGGACAGAGGCTCAATCTTGTTTCATCAGAGCCTTATGTTGAGATAGATGGCATCCCTTATGAAAAGACAGATAAGGATTTAGTTTACAAAGACAGGATTATAGTTGAGGCAAAAAAAGATTAAGAACAACCTTCCCCAAAAAACTCACCCAAAAAAATCTTTTAAAAATAAACATCATAGGTTATACTCTCTCAATATTTTTTGAAAGGGAGAAACTATTAATGTCAAAAGAGGCAATTGATGTATTGATGGCTGAAAAGAGGGTATTCCCGCCTTCAAAGGAATTCAGTAAAAGGGCATATATAAAAAGTTTAGAGGAATATGAGGATATATACAAAAGGTCTATAGATGACCCTGAAGGCTTCTGGTCTGAAATTGCAGAAGAACATATTACATGGTTCAAAAAATGGGATAAGGTTCTTGAATGGAATTTTGAGAAACCTGATATAAAGTGGTTTATAGGCGGAAAACTGAATGTATCCTATAACTGCCTTGACAGATTTATAAATACACCGATAAGAAATAAGGCAGCAATTATTTGGGAGGGAGATGACGGAAGCTATAAGACATATACATATCAGCAGCTTTATTATGAGGTCAACAGATTTGCAAATGTCCTTAAAAAAAATGGAATTAAAAAAGGTGACAGGATAACCATCTATCTGCCTATGATACCTGAGTTGCCCATAGCCATGCTTGCATGTGCGAGGATAGGTGCAATACACAGTGTTGTCTTCGGCGGATTCAGTTCACAATCTCTAAAAAACAGGATTCAGGACTGTAAGTCAAAACTTGTAATCACTGCTGACAGGGGACTCAGGGGCGGAAGGTTTGTCCCCCTCAAGGCAAATGTTGATGCGGCACTTCAGGAATGTCCCTCTGTAGAAAAGGTTATCGTAGTAAAGAGAACTGACGGTATTGTAGATATGGTTCCAAAGAGAGACCTATGGTGGCATAATGAAATCAATTCTGCGGATATATCAAACTACTGTGAGCCTGAACAGATGGATGCCGAAGACCCTTTATTTATCCTATATACATCTGGCTCTACTGGAAAACCAAAAGGTGTTCTTCATACAACAGGCGGGTATTTACTTTTTACAAATCTCACATTCAAATGGATATTTGATTATCATGATGAGGATATCCATTTCTGCACCGCAGATATAGGCTGGGTTACAGGACACAGCTACATCGTCTATGGTCCTCTAAGCAGTGGCGCCACGAGCCTCATGTTTGAAGGAATTCCAATATATCCCGACCCGGGTAGATTCTGGGATATTGTTGATAAGCACAAGGTAAATATATTTTACACAGCACCAACTGCAATAAGGGCATTGATGAGAGAAGGTGAGAGCTGGGTAACAAGGCATGATTTATCATCATTAAGGGTGCTTGGGACAGTGGGTGAACCTATAAATCCAGAGGCATGGATGTGGTATCACACCCATATTGGTAAGGGAAAGCTCCCCATTGTTGATACATGGTGGCAGACAGAGACAGGCGGGATTTTAATAACTCCACTTCCCAGAGCAATGACTTTAAAACCGGGATCAGCGTGCAAGCCATTTCCCGGAGTTGTGCCGTCAATCTTAAAAGAAGATGGTTCACCGGCAGGAGTCAATGAAGGTGGATACCTTGTCATTGAAAAACCGTGGCCCGGAATAATCAGGGGGACATACGGAGACTCTGAAAATAAACATGTAAAGGAAATCTACTTCTCAAAATTCCCCGGTAAGTATCTGACAGGGGATGGTGCAAGGATTGATGAAGATGGCGACTACTGGCTGATGGGAAGAATAGACGATGTGGTAAATGTATCAGGCCATAGGCTGGGAACTGCCGAGGTTGAATCTGCCCTTGTCAGCCATGAGGCAGTTGCAGAGGCCGCAGTAGTAGGATTCCCACATGATATAAAGGGTGAGGGGATATATGCATATGTAACAACAAAGGAGGGTCAACGGCCAACAGAAGAACTAAAAAAGATACTCATCGGTCATGTAAGGTCTATCATTGGTCCAATTGCAACACCTGATAAACTTCAATTTGCAGCAGGACTGCCAAAAACCCGAAGCGGCAAGATAATGAGGAGAATTCTTAGAAAGATAGCATGGGGTGATGTCCATGACCTCGGCGATACAAGCACACTCGCCGACCCATCGGTTGTTGATGAACTCCTTAAGGGAAGACTCTAAGGAACAAAAACCTAATTTTCTTAGGAAATCAGAAATATCTGCCTGTGCCGAAGGCAGACAGGCAGGAATATTTTTTCATGACTTCCTGAATTCCTTAGAGTTTTTATAATTTTCTATACATGAACATCTATCTTTAAATATTTGTCACTGGAAATTTGATTATAAAATCTGTCCCTTTGCCCAATTGGCTATTTACCTCAATTACTGCATTCAGATAGTCAAATATATTTTTTACTATAGAGAGCCCAAGTCCTGTTCCATAAGGCTTTGTAGTAAAGAATGGATTAAATATAGATTTTAGATTCTTTTTTTCAATACCACATCCTGTATCAGACACTTCTACCACCACCCTCTTTTCTATGTCATCTGTATCCGGGTTCTCCTTTTCACGATATGTCTTTATACAGAGTATCCCTCCTTTATTCATTGCTTGTATGGAATTAAAATATATATTTAAAAATGCCTGTTTCATCTTATCCTCATCCAGTAAAATAGTTGGCAGCTCATTGTCATAATACTTGTTAATAACTATCTCCTTCTCTTTAATATCACTCCTTACCATGAGAAGAGTATTATCAAGAAGTGAATTAATATCTATCAACTTTAATTTCAACTTAAGGGGTTTTGCATAGCTTAAAAGGTCTTCAAGAATACCCTCCAGATGAAATACCTCTTTTAATGCAAGGTCAAAATGGTCCTTCGTATCTCCGGTAAAGGGGATTAGTCTGTTTAATATCTGAAGATTCATTTTTATTGAAGACAGGGGATTTCTTATCTCGTGGGCAATACCAATGGATAATTGCCCAAGGGCTGCAAGTCTCTCTGTATCAGCACTCCTCTCCCTAACCCTCTTATCTTCAGCCATATCCCTCACAACACCTATCGTCCCTACGATAGCACCATTATCATTCTTTAATGGGGAAGTACTGAGAGATGTATTTCTGATATTGCCATGACTATCTATAATCTCTATTTCCTTCAAACCGCTCTTTTCAACTTCTATATCAATATTCTCTGCCTGTCTCACATTTAATATGCTGATTAAAGGCTTGCCAATAAGCTCATCCTTGCTATATCCCCACACACTAATTTTATTATTTAAATAGATAAACCTCCCCTCAGTATCTACTACCCAGATTATATCGTTGGCATCGTCAATAAGTTTCTTATAGAAATCTAAAATCATGGTTACATTTTATCATGTTTTTGGGTTGGTTATATGGAGATTTTGGGTTGAAAGATTGGAGATATTATTATATAGTTTTATCAAATAAAAAAAGAGGGGTGGAAGCCACCCCTCTTTTCAAATCATATTTTAAAAACTTTTTAGCAATTGCAGAGTTTATGAAGATGCTTTACCATTTCCTTGATCTCATCATCTGTCAGGATGCTCTTGAACGGAGGCATGAAAGTTGATTTACTGACTGCTGCACCACCCTCTTTTATTGCAGTAAAGATGTTATCATCAGTAAGCTTCTTCATCTCTGTAGCGCTTGTGTGATCCCTTGGTGCTGTTGAAAGAGCGGCGGCATTGATACCCCCGCCATTCCCCTTTGAACCGTGGCACTGAAAGCAGTATAGCTTATAATTATCCTCTGCCTTTTCAGCAAGTGCAAGAGGTGTAATCATCAATCCTAAAAACATAACACTTAAACCAATTAAACTTACCTTTTTCATTATCTTTCACCTCCAAAATCACTTTGTTATTTCATTGATGCAATAAGTTTCGCCAAAAGGATAAAATCCTCATCTGAAAGTTCACGCCTCGGCATCCAGATTTTTGGGTCATATTTCTGAGGATTCTTTAAGAAATCAAATATCCAGTCAGGATTCAGCCTTTCACCTGCATTGTAAAGTGTCGGGCATGATGTCCCCCCTGAATCAGCCTTATCTCTGTGGCAGCCGCTGCATCCTTCTTTCTGTCCAAAAAGCACCTTTGCCTTTGCCTTTGAGAATTTATCATCAACTATAACACCTGCCTTCATGGTCGGCTCTTTAAGTGTCATGAGATATTCGGTAACCTCATGTGCCTCTTTTTGTGAAAGGGCAGATGCACATGGCTTTACATCACCAATCTCATCCTTTTTCTCGCCCATCTTAATATTATTCAAATATACTGTCCCTGCAGGCCTGAGCATTGTCGGCTTCTGGAGAAAACCTTCAAGCCATTCCTTTTTAAACTTACTCCCTGCATAAAATAAATCTGGTGCCTTTCTCTTTAATACATCTGCAATTGTCTTATCCGGCGGACCCTGCATCTTATGACAGCTTCCACACTTCTTTGATTCTACTAAAGCCTTTCCTTCTTTCTCATCAGCTGATACTGAATTAACAACGCCTGCTGAAAGAAACAGAGCAAACACAATCAAGCTTATTAATATTTTTAGTGACTTCATCTATTTAAACCTCCCTTTAATATCATTGACTATTAACTAATGACTATTGACTAATGACTAATTCATCACCTCCTGTTCTTACTTATTTTTCATAATCCTTTCTCATGCCCCTTGCAAACCATAATTGTCCTGCTACAAGGACTATTATAGCAGCGGCAGGATATGTATAGACCTTACTCCCTGCCTTTGGCTCTAACAATACCCAGTACCATGTGGTCATGGTATGTTTGGAACCCTTTTCTCCATTTGAACCATCCCAGTTTGCAAATCCTATTGGTATAAATTTACCTGCCTCAAACTGAAGCTCATCCTTTGCATTTGCAGTTGTAAGACTTCTCTTTAATATTACCCTCCATACACCTGTCTTATACTCTCCTTTTCCTTTCACATCTGTCTTAGCTGCATCTCTTGCCTTCCCCGACCCAAGACCGGTTGAATCAATAACCTTTACTCCCGCCGCATTTCCACTGCTCCAATACCACTGATTTACACCCATCTCTTTATCACCATGGCCAAAATATGGTTTCTGCATTGCATCAGGGATTGAAGTGGGTAACTGAATAGCAACTGCATCTTCAAAAACTTCACCTTCTGACAGTTTTTCTGCATCTGCATCTCCGGGAATACTCTTTGTCCTGTCATCCCATTCTAAAAGGAATGCTATCTCCTTATCATTAAATAATGCCCTGACAGTAATACCATCATTGGTCGGCTTGAAAAATCTTTCCTTTGCAATAATCTGTGGGACCATTTGATATGCCGTTGGCGGGGCATTATTCCATTCAGGGGCGTTTGTATCTTCAGGCAGATTTCCCTCTAAATATTTCGCCTTTACAACAATCTCACCCTCTTTAATCTTCTTTGTATCGTCAGCAATGGACTTTACATAGTTCACCACATGCCACCGTTCTTCATCAGTCAACTTGGTCTCACTCTTCGGGTCAGCAAATGCCGGCATTGGTGTCCCGGGGATACCGACTGATACCCTTGTGAATATATCCTTTGGCTCACTCCCTGCCCTGAAAGTCCATGGCTTTGTCAGATTTCTGGGCCAAACCCTGAAACCCCAGTCATCCTTAAGTTTTTTTACCGCATCCCCTTTTCCATTTTCACCATGACACTCAAAGCACTTTGCCTTTTTAAAAGCCTCTTTTCCTTTACTAATACTATCTTCCGAAGAAGAGACCTCACTGCCAAAACTTACCTGTCCTGATGCCTTCTCACTCTCAAAGATATCTGTTAAACTCTTTATATAGGCAACCAAATCCCATCTCTCTTTTTCAGATAGGACATCTTTCCATGCAGGCATAGCTGTTCCTAACATAGAGCCGGGCATTCCATCACTTATCATTCTGAATATATCTTCATCACTTGCCACCTGACCGACAGGAGAGCTTTTATATTTATAGACTCCAAGTGTAAAATCTCTTGGTGGAGGTGAAAGAAACTCGGCGGCAGGACCATTTCCTTCCCCCTTCTCACCATGGCACCACCAGCACTTCTTATCATAAATCTTTCTCCCGGCTTCTTTATCTCCCTGAGCGGCAAATAGAGATGATGAAATAAAAAATACAATTAAAAAAGACAATAAAAAAAATCTAATCTTTCCCATCATTACCCCCTTTTATTAATTATTAGCTTTCAGCATTAAGCCTTCAGCCTTTTTAAAATTTTCACCACCAAATCTGAGGTGCACCCTCAATCTCTGTAACCCCTTTCAAAATATCCCTCCTTGACACAATACCAACTAATTTTCCACTATTATCAACAACCATAACCCTGATAATGTTTTTCGTTTCCAGTATATTAGTTATATCGCTTACAGGGGTGTCCTCATTAATGGTAATTGGATTTTTAGTCATAATATCTTCAGTAGTAATATTTTTAATATCTTTCCCCTGTTTTACTGCCCTGATAATATCAAACTCCGTTACAATCCCCATAACCTTCTTATCCTTATCTACAACCGGGATACCACTCACCTCTCCGCTTATCATTGCCAGTGCAATATCAGATACCTTTGACTTCGGAGTTGCAGTGATGAAATTACTCTTTGTCATTATCCCTACAGCCTTCTTAAATAATTCCATTTTAATCCCTCCTTCTAAAAAGTAGGCAGTAAGGAGTAAGCATTAAGCAGTTTTTCTACTGCCTACTGTTTACTGCCTACTGCTTACTAATGTTAAAGCCATATCTGAGGTGCACCATTAAATTCGGTAATTCCTTTTAAAACATCCCTCCTTGATACAATACCAACTAATTTCCCGCTCTTATCAACAACCGGAACCCTTATAACATGTTTTGTCTCAAGTATATCAACTATCTCAATTAGAGCGGTATCTTCATTCACTGTTATTGGTTTTTTAGTCATTATTTCTTCTGTATTTATAACTTTTATATCCTTCCCCTTTTTTATTGCCCTTATAATATCAAATTCCGTTATAATCCCCACTACTTTCTTATCATCATCTACAACCGGAATTCCACTAACTTCACCATTAATTATTGCTAATGCAACATCAAATACCTTTGTTTTAGGGGTAACAATAACAAAATTGCTCTTCGTCATTATACCCCCTGCCTTCTGAAAGACCTCCATTTCCAAATCCTCTTAATTAAAAGCTCTGATATTATCCAAATGTCCTTGGTGAGTGACCCGTATAATCATAAAGGAAAAGGATTGCCTTCCATATCTCCTCTTCACTTAGAAAATGCTGCCATATTGGCATTGCAGAACGCCATGGTGCACCCTCTTTTGGAAGACCAGGACCACCGGTCCCTATTCTCCAGAATAAGAATGACTCCTGAAGCTGTGCTATTGTTCCCACATCAACAAAGTTTGCAGGAAGCGGGGACAATCCGCTATAGTAATGACCCTTTCCATCTAATTTATCACCATGACAGTAAAAGCAGTTTTTAAAATATACAATCCCACCCTCTCTAACATTCTTCTCAAAATTTGCCTTATCTTCCCTGAATGGGTTTGTCAGTGTAAGCAAGTTATATGACTTTCCCCACATCTCCACTGATGAAGGGGGGGCAGGGTGAATAGACCTCAATTCCACCGGTGCCTCAAAACTCGGTTTTACATTCTGATATGTAACATATCCGCCAAAAAGTGCAATGACTGCAATAACAATCATCCTTAATCCGCCCTTTTCAGGGTTTCCATAAACTTCTTTTATTGGTTTGCCAAGTTCCTTTGCAGATTCTTCATTAAATGTCAGATACAGAAGAACACCTGTTATTATAAAAAATACATATATCCTCATGAGATTTGTCGGCACTACAGGCCATGTCCCATGATGAAGAAAAGAGCCTAATGCAGGAATCCCAAGTTTTAATATTAAATAAAAAATCAGAATCAATATAACTGCCTGAATCAATTTTCTCATTCTCTACCTCCCCCTAATTATTGACTATTGATTATTGACTATTGACTATTAACAAATATTTCTTTTAAATCTCCAATTTTCAATCTTCAATCTTCAATTGTGTGTTATCCTTTTTTCTCCAATAAATATTTAACAATCATCTCAAGTTCTTTTGCTGTCATCTTCTCACCTAAATCTGCCGGCATTGTGCCGGGCTCAAAACCCTTTACAGTAAATGCATCGGGGTTGAGTATTGACTGCATTACATACTGTTCTGGAATAAGTCCTTTTACAGTCTTTCCTGCCCTTCCAGATAACCCTGTAAGGTCAGGACCTACATCTCCTGCCTCTTCAATCCCGGGAATTTTGTGACATGTTGTGCATCCATGTTTTCCAAATGCCTCTTCGGCTGTTTTTGCACTCTGAGGCTCTGCCGGCGCTGCTGCTGCTACTGGCGCAGGACCCGTAGGCAATTTTACTGTAACCTGAACACCTGCTGACTTCTGTAAATATGATATTACTGCCCCTATCTCTGCCTCATTAAGTCCAATTGAACCCTTATTTATATTGGGCATCGGGCTCACTGTGTCATTTGTTCCAGGCTTACCAAAACCAGTTACAACAAATGCCGATGGGTCAACCATTGACTCGTGTATATACTCTTCTGCTGTCTTTGCCTTACCCTTATATTGTGGGTCTTTTAATCTATCCGCCGCCCTTGCGCCTATTGGTGCGCCATCTTTACCGCTCTCAACAAGAAGAGGCGCCCTTCCACCGACAGGGTTATGACAAAGTGTGCATGTCCCTTTTCCATTAAATATTTTTCCACCGAGGGCAATATACTGGTCCATTGTCATAGAGCCGCTTATCTGCTCTTCAACTGGCGGCAGCTCAGGGATAACCTGAGGGATACCATAGTTTGAGAACCCCCAGTATGCCATTGATATTAGAATACTAAAAATTACGATGCGGATAAAAACTTTCATTTGCCCCCCTCCTTTATAAGGTAAGATTATGCAAGTCAATTCCTCAATTTAAACTTTCTTAATGTGTTGTCGCCTCTGCATGTTTCTTCGCACTGAAGTTTGCAATCCAGAATGCAAAAATGACAAGTGCAATAAATATATAAACTGCTATTGTTATAATGCCTGCCGCATATCCAAGTGTCGGTGTAAAGGCATCTATTGAATTATCTCTGAATATTGTATATACATGCCAGTGCTGTCTCAAAGCTGAACGGACATAACCCATCAAGCCCATCAGCCATGTAAAGGATACTGCCAGCAGAAAGAGTGCATATTGAGAGCGCGCACCCATTTTACCCCACTCAATAGGTCCTGTGGACTTTGCACCTTTATACATAAAACCGTCCAATATAGAACTGACCACAATAATAGTCAATGTTGTCATAACCTGTGGGATTGAAAGACCTATTCTGATATTTGCCGGTATAAAATAGCCATATACTCCAAGGAAGACAATATTTATAGCACCGGCGGTAAAGAGTGCCACCTGAATGGCATTCCCAGTGCTTGTCCATGATGCCGTTGCGATTTTATTGCTCCTTCTGTAAAGCATGAAGCTCAAGAAGGTAGAGACTATCAATATATTAACTGCAGTATTCTTTGCAGACATAACGCCTAATGACCCCAATACAGGATGGTGTGTCCCCCCTACCTGCGTAACCTCCTTTGCTGTCATTATGAGTGTGTGAGGTGTAAACCATACAAGAAAACAACCAACTATAACTACTATAAGATATTTGATTGCAGGTGTATATCTCTCGGAGCCCTTGATTCTCCCCATACCGCACCATAAGTAATAGTTTGCGCCAAGAAAGAGTGACCCTATTAAAACGGCCTGAATTATAAAGAGCCATGCAAATGCACCGCCCATTGCAGTTATACCCATCTGCTGGCTATAGCCATATACCTCCTTCATGAGCCAGTAGCCTGCAAAAGGCAACGGTAAAAAACCGAAAATAGCTATGAAGTTCGCTGTATATCCCATCCAGTCATAGTGAGCCTTTTCCTCATTAGTCTTGGCACTCAAAAACTTATATGCTGCATAGGCGCCCACTATAGAACCGCCAAAGGCAATATTTGCTATAAACCTGTGGAGATTTATAGGATTCCATAATGGACCTCTTATGGCTTCCCAGATGTTTCCTGTAAATACACCGGCATCGTCAACACCTGATGGTGCCATCATAAATGAAGCCCATACATTTGATAGAACCATCAGAGTCATACCAAAGACATTCAACATAAGCCCCATTGTAAGATGCACCCACTTGCTGAAGCCTTTATTCATTCTATCCCAGCCGTAGTAGTATATATAAAGGCAGAAACTTTCGCCGAAAAAAAGGATGGCATATATTATCATCGTCTTCCCGAATATAGATGCCATATATTTAAAGAAATCAGGGTAGAACGAAACAAACATTATTGTAAGCAATCCTCCGAGTGAGGCTGTAAGTGAGAATGCAGTCATGCTGACCTTAATAAACTCATGTGCCATGTGGTCATATCTCTCATCCTTCGTTGCCATACCCACACCCTCTATAACAAGAACAAAAATAGGAACTGCAAGAACAAATGCCCCGAACCATAGGTGGAGTTGTGCTACTATCCATACTGCTATACGGCTGTTAAATCCTTTAACAATTGGATAATCTCCAACCTTCAGTTTAGGTGCAGGTTGATATGTAAACCCTTTCTCACCCTCTTTTTTCTCGCCTTCCTTTTTCCCTTCTTCAGCCTTTGCCGCCTCTCCGCCTGCAGGTGCTGGTGCCTCAGTGGCAAATGCCGGTTTTAAAGATAGAGATGCATTATGACTTATCGGTAGGATAAGTGTAGAAGCAAAGAATAATAAAAATAGACATGCTGTGAGAGATGTAAATCTAAAAGATACCCCCTTAAACAAACCTTTCCTTAAGAATCCCATTTCATTCCTCCTTTTTTAATATAACAGTGTGCAGATAAAAGATAAGATACAAAAGACAAGAAACTCTTCATTAAGACCCCTCCCCTAAAGTCTTTATTTGAGAGCCAAAATAATGCGATAGTAAAAAATATACAAAATTCAAAATTAAGTCAAGAAAAAAATTAGAACTATGATTCAAGTCATCTTTTAAAAACTTTGATAAGTTACACAAAGTTAATATCTATGTCAAGAAAAAAACAAAAAATTTAATCAACCATCAGAGGAAACAGATTATCACAAATAACAGTATTGCATTGCTTTGCCTTCTCATATCTTTCAGGTGTCCCTATGTCAATCCAGTAGCCATTGAATTCATATCCATATATAGGAGTGTTTTTATTTATCAGTTTTGGATATATCTCCTCTGTTATCCCACAGTATTTTTTAGATGGTATCTCATCAAAGATTTCAGGCTCAACTATATGTATCCCTGTGAACATCATTTTTTTCAAAAGCAAGCTCCTTTTATATTCAGGCTTGCCGAGAAATCTCCTTATTCTCCCATCTGAATCAATTTCAATAGCACCGTATCTATCAACAGCAGTATCCTGCCTTAAAACCATTGTGATAAACGCCTTTTTCGCTCTGTGAAATTTTACTACCTTGTTTATATCTATGTCCACAAGTATATCACTGTTAATCACAAGGAATGTCTCGTCTTTTAAAAATCCTTCTGCAGCCTTTATCCCACCCGCAGTCCCAAGTATCTCCTTCTCGCATGAATAGTGAATCTTCATCTCAAAAGAAGAGCCATCTCCAAATGCACCCATAATCATATCAGGCATATGATGGAGATTTATAACTACTTCAGAGATTCTATTTTTCTTGAGCAACTGAAGGGTATAATATAATATTGGCTTGCCATTTATTGGCAGGAGGGGTTTTGGTATGCTGTTGGTAAGGGGTCTCATCCTCTCTCCGTATCCTGCCGCAAGAATCATTGCTTTCATAATCTAATTTTAAGTAATGAAAGGAGAAGTCCACTAAATGGCATTATTAAGGGATATATAAATATTGGGATTATGATACAATGTCAGACCCGTTTATCACAGCAGATCTGACACTGTAATCATTTTACATTCCATACGGCTTTACAAAGAGCAGGATGAGTGCAATAACCAGTGTATATATGACCAGTGACTCAATCAATGCCAGACCTATAAGTAAGCCTGTGGTTATCTTTCCTGCCGCCCCTGGATTTCTTGCAATACCGCTTAAGGCACTATTAACAGAAATTGCCTGACCTATCGCACCGCCAAAGGCCGCAATAGCCAGTCCAATAACACACCCTAAACCAATATAACTGTAATATCCATACCGGGCATCACTTACCCCCTCGGAAGCAAATACTGATGGGGCTATAATGAGCATAATAGCTACAATAGCAAAACATAGCGCTACAATTTTCTTCTGCATTCTCTTACCTCCTTTCTTAATAAAATTTATCCCTTTCCACCACTAATCACTATCAGTGGTGCTCTTCCAATGCACCTGCAATATAAAACATTGAAAGCAATGAAAATATAACTGTCTGTATTATACTTGTAAATATAGCAAGAAACATCATCGGCACAGGTATAAGTAAAGGGATTAAAGAAGCTAAAATAAGTAATACTATATCCTCACCTTTGATATTTCCGAAAAGCCTCAATGTTAATGTAAGTGGCCTTGCCAGATGGGCAATAATCTCTATAGGAAAAATTAAAGGAGCCAGCCACCATATTGGACCTGTAAATAATTTAAGATACCCTACAATGCCATGTTTCTTGATGCCTATATAATGGTATGCAAGAAATACCGTAACTGCCATAGCGGCATTTGTATTTACATTAGCAGTAGGCGATGCAAAGCCCGGTATAAGCCCTATAAGATTTGAGGTTAGAATAAAAAAGGCAAGTGTTCCTATAAGTGGTATATACCTCCTCCCCTCATGCCCCATAACCTCATCCATAAAATTAGCAATCCCATCTACAGCAACCTCAAAAAAATTCTGCCCCTCTTCAGGGACGAGTTTCAAACTCCTCCCCACCAGAAATGATGAAACTGCCAGCAATACGATAATAACCCATGTATAGGTTACATGAGGATAATGTTCAAACCCCGGTATATTAATATAGTGGAGTGGTTCTTCCATTTATATTTATCCCCCTTTTGCTCTGGATAAAAAATATTAAGACAACTGAAAAAAGAGCAGCTGAAAACCCTGTTACTATTGCAAGCATATCTGCCACATGGCTTATCACGGCTAAATACAGAATGCCGGCAATTACAAGATACCGAAAAATAAATGATATATATGTCAGCCTCTGCGCACCCTTTATATTCTTCATATTAAGAAGGATGCCATTCACAAAAAATCTCAGCCACTTTATATTCATTATACAAATGGTTGCACCCAATAAAACACCTAATAATACGCTATTCATCATTACTGTTATCCTTATAACCTTTTGAAGCCCTGAAGATGTTCATAAATCCTGCCACCATGCCAAATAAAAGAAAGATGATAGTAAAAAGCGGGCTTGTGCCGATTTTACTATCCAGATAAATGCCAAAGGCAAGCCCTATAAATATTGAAACTACCAGCTGAACCCCTATTGAAGATACGAGATATAAATCCTTTAGATTCTCAAACTTGCCTTTCCTCTTATCATTTTCACTCATATCTTGAGCGGGTTCAATAATTTTTTGATGTTAACAGAGAAAAACAAGTATTGTCAAATATTTTTTAAGTCTTTTTGTAAAGCTCGGGATATAACTTTTTTGCACATTCAGGACATATACCGTGACTAAACTCGGCATCTGAGTGCTTCTGTATATACAATTCTATTTGATTCCAATAACCCTTATCATCGCGGATTTTCTTGCAATTTGCACAGATGGGTATAAACCCCCGCAGTGTTTTAATAGTCTCTAAAGAATTCTTCAGTTCCTTATTCAGGTTAAGCAATTCCTGTTCACGATTTTTACGGCGGTCAATCTCTTTTTTCAGATTGAGTGCCGACCGTGAACGAACCAATAATTCTATACTCCTTAATGGCTTTGTTATATAATCCATTGCACCGGCAGAAAATGCGGCCTCAAGGTCACTCTCTTCTGTCTTTGCTGTTACCATTATAATTGGAATATCCCTAAGCCTTTCTACTGATTTAATCCGACGACATGCCTCAATACCATCTACCTCAGGCATCGTAATATCCATTAATATTAAATCAATAATAGTATCTGCCCCCAATGAGTCCTCCATTCCGAGAATCTTAAAGGCATCACTTGCCGACCCTGCAGTCAACACCTTTGTATGTCCTGCATTCTCAAGAATATATTTAAAAAGAACGCGATTATCAACCGAATCATCAACAATTAAAATACCCATATAAATAAAAATCAATTATAGCAGTGTTAGTGTCAGTAATTAGTGTTAGTAATAACTTCCTTAACTGACACTAAGAACTATCGCTTATTTAATCAGATAATTTCAATAATTTCAAATTGAAAATGAATAAGCCTCTCTGTTATTATAGATTTTATGGAAACAAAGTCAGATTTTTTGGTAATCGGCAGTGGTATTGCAGGATTATCGCTTGCACTTAAGATATGTAAATACGGAAGCGTTGCCATTGTTACAAAAAGAAACTGCGAAGAATCAAGCACAAAATATGCACAGGGGGGAATTGCATCTGTTATGGCTGAGGATGATTCCTATGAGCTCCATATCAAAGATACAATTGAGGCGGGAGCAGGGCTTTGCAATGAAGAGGCTGTAAAACTACTGGTTGAGAATGGACCGGAGAGGGTAAAAGAATTAATGGAGCTCGGTACAAAATTTTCATTCAGGAAAGATAATGGTGATGTCTTAGCACTTGGAAAGGAGGGAGGACATTCAAAAAGGAGGATAGTTCACGCAGCGGATTTCACTGGTGCAGAGATAGAAAGATCACTCACAGAGGCAGTAAGGAAAAATGAAAACATAAAAATATATGAAAACCATATTGCAATAGACCTCATCACAAAATGGAAATTGGACAAAAATATTAAAATGGGGAGTTATGAAGATGCAGTCATAGGGGCATATGCTTTGGATAAAAATAAAGGGGAGGTAATAAGTTTTCTATCAAAGATTACCTTTCTTGCCACTGGCGGTGCAGGAAAGGTATATCTCTATACATCAAACCCTGACATAGCTACAGGTGACGGCATTGCAATGGCCTACAGGGCAGGTGCAAAAATTGCGAATATGGAATTCATCCAGTTTCACCCAACCTGCCTTTATCATCCTGAGGCAAAATCATTTCTAATCTCTGAAGCTGTCCGCGGTGAAGGGGGTATTCTCAAGCTAAAGGACGGAAGTACATTCATGGAAAAATATCATCCAATGGGCTGTCTCGCACCGAGGGATGTGGTTGCAAGGGCAATAGACTATGAGATGAAAAAGAGTGGGGATGACTGTGTATACCTTGATGCCACCCATTTAGAAGGTTATCGGGTAAGGGAGAGATTCCCGACAATATATAAAAAATGCCTTTCACTTGGCATGGACATAACAAAATTCCCGATTCCTGTAGTCCCTGCCGCACACTATACATGCGGAGGGGTTGTAACTGACCTTCACGGCAGGACAAATATAAAAAGGCTTTATTCAGCAGGAGAGGTTGCCTGCACAAATGTCCATGGAGCAAACAGGCTGGCAAGTAATTCCCTCCTTGAGGCACTCGTATTTGCCCACAGATCATCTGAGATGGCTATTGAGGAACTGAGGAAAACCCCCTCCGAAGATATCTCAATCCCTCCATGGAATATAGGAAATGCTGTTGACAGTGATGAATCAGTAGTTGTATCAAATAACTGGGATGAAATCAGGAGGACGATGTGGAATTATGTAGGCATTGTCAGGTCAAATAAAAGGCTCAACCGTGCAAAGAGGAGGATAGATATTCTCATTGATGAGATAAAGGAATACTACTGGAATTTTATAATCACGAGCGACCTCATTGAGCTAAGAAATATTGCTACAATCGCTGACCTCATTATCCAGTGTGCTATGATGAGAAAGGAGAGCAGAGGGCTTCATTATAATATAGATTATCCGAGGCGAGATGATATAAACTGGAAAAGGGATACAATTGTTAAACTCTATTGACCATTCTCTCTTTTCCATCTGTGTCTCAAACCATTCAATTGCATTCATATACTCATAATTTAACTTAAAAGAAGAAGGATTATAAAGGTAAAAAGTATGATTAATACTGCTCAAAGGCCCTTTTAAGATTTTACCCCAAAATCTAATGGTGATAAATCTCCTCTACATGGAAGAAGTCATCCATTTCTCTCTTTAAGATAGGGGCAAGGTCGGATATAGAAACTATCCCTTCCAGCCTTCCATCAAATTTAAGCGGTAGCCTTCTAATCTTGTGCCCTGCCATAATCTTGAACGCCTCAAAAATATCTGTATCTGGGCTTGTATAGACAACATCACCATTCATTATATCTTTTACCATGGTGTAATTGGGGTCTTTTCCATTGGCTACAACCGTGCATACAATATCTCTGTCGGTCAGAATGCCTCTCAAACTGTCATTCTCTGTTACTAAAAGACATCCAATCTTCTCATCTTTCATCTTCTTTGCAGCTTCTCTCACAGACATATTAGGCGTTATTGTCACAATATCCTTTTTCATTACCTCTTTGAGCGTCATGATTATCACCTCCTTTTATTTAATTAAGAGCCTTTGAGTTGTGTCTATATTTCTAATATAATCCTTATTTTTTCGTTGTCAATAGAGAGGCTGTCCTTATATTTTTTGATTGTTTATTTCATTTTTTTGATATATATTTTTGGTAGAATATATATTGTTGATGCGGTTTTAGTGGTAAACCTCGCACATATTTCTACGGGATTGAGCTGCCAAAGGATATCATCAAAGAGGAATAGGTGTTGGGTTTTTATTTTTAGAAATAAATTTTATGCATGATATAAATTCTATAATACAATTAATATCAGTATTAGCTATTCCCATGCTTGTAGCAATTACTTTTCACGAGGTTGCTCATGGATTCGTAGCGGATAAGCTTGGTGACCATACCGCAAGGCTTGCAGGGAGATTGACATTAAATCCTATAAGCCACCTTGATTTGGTTGGAACTCTTGTATTTATTATGACAAGGATGATAGGGTGGGCAAAGCCTGTCCCTATTGACCCCCGTAATCTGAAAAATCCGAGGAAGGACATGATGTGGGTAGCAATGGCTGGTCCTGGAATAAATTTGATAATCGGGGTTATCAGTGCTGTTATCTACCGATGGATAATAAAGATGCCTGTCTCTGATAACAAATACCTTTTAATGGTTATTGACCCTATAGGACTTATGGTATATTACAGTGTTGCAATAAATGTAGGACTTGCAATATTTAATATTATTCCGCTTCCACCGCTGGATGGAGGGAGAATATTGGTTGGAATCCTGCCGCAGAAGCAGGCTATTAAGTATAGTCAAATAGAACCGTATGGCTTCATAATATTGCTTATCCTTATAGCAAGCAGTGCAATAGATAGAACAATTGTGCCTATTATCGGCATGGTCATACATATACTTCTTGGAAGGCCGATTTAAAAAAATAAAAATTAGCCATAGAGGTCACAGAGACACAGAAGTTAAAAAACTTTTTAAAATATATTTTATATGTTCTCTGTGCCTCCATGTCTCTGTGGCTAAATAAGGATGGGTATGGAAAAGAAAAGAGTTTTAAGCGGTATGCAGCCTTCGGGGAGGCTTCATCTTGGCAACCTCCTCGGTGCATTGGAAAACTGGAAGAGATTGCAGGATAAATATGACTGCTTTTATTTTATTGCAGACTGGCACGCCTTAAGCACATCCTATGAAGATACCCGTGAGATAAAGGATAACATATTTAATGTGGCAGTTGATTGGCTTGCTTCCGGGATAAACCCAGAAAAGGGTACCATATTTTTACAATCTCTTATCCCTGAACATGCAGTTTTGCATCTCCTGCTCTCAATGATAACCCCTGTCCCTTGGCTTGAGAGGAATCCAACTTATAAGGAGAAACAGCAGGAGATAAAGGATAGGGATTTGACTACCTATGGATTTCTCGGTTATCCGATTCTTCAGGCAGCGGATATTATAATATATAAAGCTAATTGTGTCCCTGTAGGCATTGACCAGCTTCCCCATCTTGAATTGACGAGGGAGATTGTGAGAAGATTCCATTTTATATATAAAAAGGAGGTCTTTATTGAGCCTGAGTCTCTCATTTCTGAAGTGCCAAAACTGCCGGGACTTGATAACAGGAAGATGAGCAAGAGCTATGGGAATGCAATTTTTCTGTCCGACCCGCCTGATGTTGTAGTGAAAAAGGCGAGGACAATGATAACAGACCCTCAGAGGGTAAAAAGGAACGACCCTGGGAATCCAGAGGTTTGTACTGTATTTGCATTTCACAAGATATTTTCATCTGCAAAAGAAGTTTCAGAAGTATATAAAGGCTGCACTACAGCAGGTATTGGATGCACAGACTGCAAATTGATGATGGCGAGAAATCTGAATGACTATATGAAACCTATTTATGAAAAGAGGAAAGAGCTTGCAGGAAATCCAAAAAAGATTAATGAGATAATCCATGAGGGTTCAAAGAAAGCAAGAAAGATAGCCCAGCAGACTCTGGCAGAGGTCAACGAGACAATGGGATTAATGAGTTTATGAGTTAAAGAGTTGAGGAGTTCAAGAATTTAAAAACTCCCTAACTCCCTAACTCCACACTCCTTAACTTATAATATGGCACTATTGGTTTATAAATACGGCGGGACATCTGTAGGAAATATAGATAAGATTCGTGAAGTTGCGAAGAAGGTTGTGGATGCCTGCAATTCAGGCAACCATGTGGTTGTTGTGGTCTCTGCAATGGCAGGTGAAACGGACAGGCTATTAAAAATGGCTCATCAGGTTTCAGGTGAGCCGAGTCAGAGGGAACTTGACCTTCTTCTCTCCAGTGGTGAGAGGATATCTGCATCGCTGTTGGCAATGGCAATCCAGTCTATGGGACACAAGGCTATATCCTTTACAGGGAGGCAGGTTGGCATTATTACTGATTCATTCCATTACCGTGCAAGGATAAAAAAAATTACTGCCGAGAGGCTGAAAGATGCGATTAAAAAAGGGATTACACCAATAGTTGCAGGATTTCAGGGGATAAGTGAAAAAGGTGATGTTACAACACTCGGAAGGGGCGGTTCGGATATCACTGCTGTGGCACTGGCATCTGCCTTAAAGGCTGACAGATGCATAATTTATAAAGATGATGTGGATGGGGTTTATACTGCCGACCCGTCTGTAGTTCCTAATGCCCGAAGGATAAAAAAGATTAGTTATGAAGAGATGCTTGAAATGGCGAGTCTCGGTGCAAAGGTTTTGCAGAGCCGTTCTGTGGAGTTTGCAGCAAAGTTCAATGTCCCGATTCTTGTTAAGTCTACATTTAGGGAAGGTGAAGGGACACTTGTTACAGGGGAGGATAAGGAAATGGAAGAGGTAATGGTTTCAGGTGTAATATCAGATAAAAACCAGGCAAAACTTACAATTATTGGAGTTCCTGACAGTCCTGGCATTGCAGCAGAGATATTCGGCAAAATAGCCAAAGAGGGTGTTAATGTAGATATGATTATCCAGAATGTGGGTGAGAAGGGGTTGACAGATATTTCTTTTACTGTTCCTAAATCCGATGCAAAGATAGGATTTCGTGTTACAAAGGATATGGTGGCTAAGATAGGGGCTCAGGATGTTAAATTGGATGAGAATATTGCAAAGGTATCTATTGTAGGTGTAGGCATGAAGAGCCACTCAGGTGTTGCTGCCAAAATGTTCGCTGCAATGGCGAAAGAAAATATTAATATAATAATGATAAGCACATCTGAGATAAAAATCTCATGTGTGATTGATTCAAAATATGCAGAACTTGCAGTCAGAACATTGCATGATGTATTTAATTTAGGAAAAAGAAATTAATAAAATTGCCACAGAGGCACAGAGACACAGAGAAAAAACCAATCTTTTTGACACAGATGGACACTGATTATTTATGATTTTTATGTTTCTTGATTTCTGTGTTAATCATAATTTATCTGTGTCTTTCAGTGTCTTCATTTTTTGAGTCTTTCTCTGTGTCTCTGTGTCTCAGTGGTTAAAATCAGGTTTTTGTTCTTATGCGATACATAAAAATATACGATACTACATTAAGAGACGGGAGCCAGGCGGAGGATATATCCTTCTCCCTTGAGGATAAGATAAGGATTGCCCTGAAATTAGATGAACTGGGTATTCACTATATTGAGGGCGGATGGCCCGGGGCAAATCCAAAAGATACTGAATTCTTTAGTGAGATAAAAAAGCATAAACTGCATCATGCAAAGATAGCTGCCTTTGGAAGCACAAGAAAACCAAAGGTAAAGGTGGCTGCAGATGAAAACATAGCGGCATTGTTATCTGCAAAAACACCTGTGGTAACACTTCTCGGAAAGACATGGGACCTCCATGTGAGGGATGCCCTCCGCACAAGCCTTGAGGAGAATCTTGAAATGATTTATGACTCTGTTAAGTATTTAAAATCCTGTGTCCCGGAGGTTATGCTTGATGCAGAGCATTTTTTTGACGGATATAAAGGTAATCCAAAGTATGCAATGAAGACGCTGAAAGCAGCAGAGGATGCAGGTGCTGATGTTATTGTCCTCTGTGATACAAATGGCGGGACAATGCCAAATGAACTGCCTGCCATATTTGATGACATGAAAAAAAATATTTCAAAACCTCTTGGCATTCACACGCATAATGATGCTGAGATGGCAGTGGCAAATACTATAGTTGCTGTAACTCTGGGGGCAGGTCAGGTTCAGGGAACAATAAATGGATACGGGGAGAGGTGCGGCAATGCCAATCTATGCTCAATAATTCCAAACCTGAAATTGAAATTAAAATTAGATTGCATAACTGATGGACAGTTGAGGAAATTGAGAGAAGTTTCATATTTTGTGGATGAGCTTGCAAATATGAGGCATTGGAATCACAGGCCATATGTAGGAAAGAGTGCATTTGCACATAAAGGAGGGATTCATGTAAGTGCAGTAATGAAAAACCCCGAGACCTATGAGCATGTAAGACCTGAGCTTGTAGGAAGCACCCAGCGCATCCTTGTATCAGAGCAATCGGGGAGAAGCAATGTCCTATGGAAGGCAAAAGAGTATGGGATAGATATGGAGAGTCAGGACCCTGCTGTAAAACATATATTACATGAGTTAAAGGAACTTGAGAATCAGGGTTTTCAGTTTGAAGGTGCTGAAGGTTCATTTGAGCTTTTGATGAAAGAGGCAAAGGGTGTTAGAAAAAAGTTTTTTGATTTAAAAGGATTCAGGGTGATAGTGGAGAAGAGGCGCATGGATGAGGAGCCAATATCGGAGGCAACTATAAAGATTCAAGTTGGTGAAAAATTAGAGGTTGCGGCAGCAGAGGGGAATGGTCCTGTCAATGCCCTTGATAATGCCCTAAGAAGGGCACTGGAAAAATTCTATCCTGAACTTAAAGAGACAAAACTCATTGACTTTAAAGTGCGAATACTTGAGGAGAAAAAAGGGACTGAGGCAAAGACGAGGGTTTTGATTGAATCGGGTGATTACGAGTCAAAATGGGGGACTGTCGGGGTTTCAGGAAATATTATTGAGGCAAGCTGGCAGGCATTGGTGGATAGTATTGATTATAAGCTGCATAAGGAGTTAAAGAGTTAAGAAGTTCAAAAGGTTAGAGTGCTAAAAGTTTTTAACTCCTCAACTCCACAACTCCTGAACTCTTAAACTCATTCATTGCCATATATGCGGCGCCGAATATTCCTGCATCATCACCTAATTCTGCCTTAACAACTTTTACCCCTTCTCCTGTTATATGGTATGTCCTTTTTCTCACTTCATCCATAGTGGATGGGATGAAGTAATTCCATGAATCTGCAACTCCACCGCCTAAAACAAATAATTCAATATTTAATATATTTACCAAATCAGCGATTCCTATTCCAAGAATTCTCCCCATCTTTTGGAATATCTCAAGAGCATCTTTATTCCCTTTTTTAGCTAATTGATATATATCATTGGCTGTAATTTGTGATTTTTCCTCTGCCATTCTGACAATACCATTAGCAGATACATACTGTTCTAAGCACCCTCTGTTGCCGCAATTACATGGATGTCCATCAGGATAGATAGTTATATGTCCCAGCTCTCCTGCCATACCGTATTCACCACGCCATATATTTTTGTTAAGAACAATCCCGCCGCCCACACCTGTGCCGAGTGTAAGCATACAGAAGCTGTTAAATTCTTTTCCAGCACCAAGCCATCCTTCACCAGCAGCAGCAAGATTTGCATCATTATCTATATAAAAAGGGACATCTAAATCTTTATTCAATCTTTCCCTTAAATTAAAATCTATCCAATCGGGGAAATTTGGGGATTGTGCAACTATGCCTTTATTAAAAAATATTATCCCAGGTATCCCCATTCCCACCACAGAGAGTTTAATTCCTTTGAGTTCTTTTTTTATTTCATCTATTACTTTCAAGATATTAGCTATAACCCTTTCCCTGCCCAGAGGGACTCCTGTGGGTATCTTTACCCTGTGCAGAATATTTCCTTCTTTTGTAATAGCAGCAGCCCTTATATTTGTGCCTCCAAGGTCTAATCCAATAACATAATCTTTCATGCCCTAATTCTAACCTCTATATTTCATTTAATTCAAGAAAAAATGGTGCAGAAATCCTAATTTTCTCGTCCTTCTTTCAAAAGGGGGATGCAATTCTAATCAGAAAACTGCTTAATATTTAATTGCTGTAAGCGGACAGTTTATTTGCTCGCTACAGCTATAAAAATAGTGTTTGACTAAAAATCTAACCAGTGGTATTGAACAAAAACTTAATAGGACACAGATGGACACAGATACACACAGATAATAAAATCCAATTCACTCCTGTTTTTTCTGTGTAAATCTGTGTCCAAAAATAATAATTCTGGATTATTGCAAAACTACACTTAATGTGTTATTTTAAAACAAGTACACTAATTCGGGGCGTAGCGCAGTCTGGCTAGCGCACCTGCCTTGGGCGCAGGGGGTCGGAGGTTCAAATCCTCTCGCCCCGACCATCTTAAAAAAATATTTGCCGCAGATGGACACAGATAGAAAATGTTTTTTAAAGCTTTTATCTGTGTAAATCCGTGTGTATCTGTGGTTTAAATCTTTTTTTATTTTGTATTTAATCTTTTTAAGTCTGTGTAAGTCTGTGGCTAAAAAATGATTTCAATACTTGCGTTTCTTTTTGTTTTTACAATTGTTGTTCTGATTCATGAATTCGGGCATTTTATCGCTGCAAGAAAGACAGGTATTAATGTCTATGAATTCTCTATTGGCTTTCCATTTAGCCCTAAGATAGCAACCCTATTCAGACACAAGGAAACAGAGTTCACTCTTCGGCTTCTGCCACTTGGAGGCTTTGTAAGTTTCTCGAGAAATGAAGATGAAAGTGAATCTATAGAGTTTTTAAAAGAGGATAGATGGAAGAGAGGTATAATTATCTCCGCAGGCTCTATTTTTAATATTATCTTTGCCTTTTTGATTATTGCCGTTGCTTTAATGCTTGGCAAGCATATATCTTTATTTGATGCAGCAATTGCAAGTCTCAATACGATAGAAGTAGTATCTATTAGCACAATTCAACTTATTTTCAATCTCTTTTCAGGCAATGGTTCTATGGACAGCCTTTCGGGACCTATTGGCATTGCTGTTATGGCTGGGAAGGCGGCTAATGCAGGCTTTATAAACCTCATATACTTTACAGGCCTTTTGAGTCTGAGTCTGGGCATATTGAATCTCCTTCCATTCCCTGCACTTGATGGCGGACACCTTATTATTCTTGCAATTGAGTCTTTAAAAAGGTCTCCTTTAAGCCAGAGAACCTATCAGATTGTGGGTGTCGCAGGTATATCCTTCTTTCTTATCCTCACTCTTATTGCAACCTATAAAGATATTTTAAGGCTCATAGCCTGATAAATGCCTTTCTTTAAAACTACTGACGGAAACAATCTCCATTACAGAATAACCGGCAAAGGAAAACCTATTATCTTTGTCCACGGCTGGGCGATGAATTCTCATGTCTGGAAATATCAGATGGATGAAGTTTCAAAGTATTTTCAGGTGATAGCAGTTGATTTGAGGGGACATGGGAAGTCAGAATGCGGAATGAGGAATGCGGAATATGAATTTAATATATTTATTCAGGATTTGAAGGAGTTAATTAATTTTTTAGGCATAAAGAAATTTACACTGGCAGGGTGGTCTATGGCATCCTTTATAATTGCAAGATACTATTTTAAATATCCGGAAGATATAGATAAATTAATATTTATCAGTGGGACTCCGAAGTTTTTATCGGAGAATGATTATCCTCATGGACACCCTATGACAATGGTAAATAGGCTGGAACAGAATTTGAAAAGAGACTATGAAAATCATATCAGGGAGTTCTGCGGGAAATTATTTATATCAGGCGAGATAATTGATGACAGTAAGCTGTCGGAAATTGAGAGTTTAATGTTCAATGAAGATTTTCCCCCTTCATCAGATGTAGTCCTCCAGACCCTAAATTCCCTGTTAAAAAATGATATAAGGGATAATCTCAACGACATCAAGGTGCCGACATTGATTATCCACGGTAGTATTGATAAAATATGCCCTCTTGGTGCAGGCAAATATATGGCAAAAGAAATACCAGATTCAAAATTAATTATTCTTGAAGGTGTTGGTCATGCACCGTTTCTGACACAGCCAGAGAGGGTTAACAAGGAGATAAAAGAATTTATAGCCACAGACTTTCACTGACTAAGTAAGACATTAGACTATAGACTTATATGATTGATAAATCCACAGTAAAAAGCTCATTTTCAAAAAGGGCTGATACCTATGATAAATTTGCATCCTTTCAAAAAGAGATTGCCAATCTTCTGCTTTCTGAAATTTATAAGAGAGATTTTTTCCCTAAGAATATATTAGACATAGGTTCAGGGACAGGGAATATTTCAATAAATCTGGCAGAAAATTATAATTTTTCAAAGGTCTTTGCCTGTGACATTGCACACGGCATGTCACTATTCACTTTAGGTAAAAGACTTGTCCTCGCGAAAGCGGGGAACTGGCAGTCTAATATTCATATAGCTACAGCAGATACGGAAACCCTCCCCTACCCTTCTAATTCCTTTGACCTGATAGCATCAAACCTGATGTTTCAATGGGTAACAGATTTATCAAAGGCATTTGCAGAATTACACAGGGTTATAAAAGAAAACGGATATATTTATTTAACAACACTCGCCGAAGGTTCTTTGCATGAATTAAAGGACTCCTTTGAGTCAGCCTGTCAGATGTATTATAAAGATACATCTCCAATATTTCAGAAATTTAACAATGAGAAGGAACTTAAATCTATAATGACATATACAGGATTCAATAATATATCTCTTGATACAATGGATGAAATCAGATTTTATCCTGATGTAGAGACACTGCTTAGAAACCTTAAGTATATAGGGGCAAACCCGTCTATCTTTGCAAGAAATAATGGGATGGGGATAAAAGGTGTTATAAAGGAAATGATAAAAATATATACAAATAAATATAAAACATCTCAAGGCATCAGGGCAACATACAGAGTGATATTTTTGAAAGGAAGAAAATGAATAAAGGGGTATTCATAACAGGGACGGATACAGGGGTGGGAAAGACGGTGGTAACTGCCGGTCTTGCTTTATCCCTAAGACATAAGGGCTTGAATGTCGGTATTATGAAGCCCATACAGAGCGGCGGAAGGGGAGACACAGATTTTTTAATTAGGGCAACAGGCGTAAAAGATGAGATTGAATTAATCAATCCCTATTATTTTAAAAAGCCATTAGCCCCATTAACCGCTTCAGAGATTGAAGATGTCCAGATTGATATTTCTACGATAAAAAATGCCTTTGATGAGTTATGCAAGAGACACGATATTGTAATTGTGGAGGGCAGCGGAGGTCTCCTTGTCCCTTTAACTCATGACTATTTTGTATCTGACCTTATTTTAGAGCTTGATATACCTGTTATTATTGTCTCCCGACCATGTCTTGGGACTATAAACCATACCCTTCTTACAATAAAGCATGCACAAGAGTCTGGCATAGATACAATTGGAATTATTTTTAATGATACAAAGAAAAGGAAGAAAGGGCTGGCAGAGAAGACAAATCCATCAATTATAGAAAAACTCTCTGGAGTCCCGATTATCGGCACTCTCCCTTACATACAATCGGTAAGCATTACAGATTGCAAGACAGGAAAACTAAAAAACACTTTTTTAAAAAACATTAAAATAGATAACTTGCCTACTGCCTACTGCCTACTGCCTACTGCCTACAAAAAAAAACTGGAAGAGATTGACAAGACTCATCTCTGGCATCCATTTACACAGATGAATGATTGGGTGAAAGAAGAACCAGTAATTATTGAAAGGGGTAAAGGCTCTTATCTTTATGATGCTCTTGGAAATAAATATCTTGACGGAAACTCCTCCTACTGGGTAAATATTCATGGACACAGAAAGAGGGAGATAGACGAGGCTGTTGCAAAACAAATAAGAAAGGTAGCCCATTCTACACTTATTGGTTTATCAAATGTCCCCGCAATTGAGCTTTCAGAAAGGTTGATTAATATTGCACCTGAGGGCTTAAAGAGGGTTTTTTATTCCGATAACGGCTCCACCGCTGTTGAGTCAGGGATAAAGATGGCATTCCAGTACTGGCATCAGAAGGGGAAAAATTTTAAGAGTAAAAAGAAATTTATAGCCTTTTACAATGCCTATCACGGGGATACAATCGGTGCAGTCAGTGTCGGCAGGATTGACCTCTTTCACCGCATGTTCAAATCCTTGTTATTTGAAACAATATTTGCACCTCCGCCTTACTGCTACCGTTGCCCTATAGAAAAGACATATCCCGAGTGTAGTCTTGCATGTGTTAATGAACTGGAACGGATTGTTTCTGAAAATAGAGATAAGGTCGCAGCACTGATAATTGAGCCAAAGATAATGATGCCAGGAGGGATTATTACCGCACCTGAGGGCTTTTTAAAAAGGGTAAGGGAGATATGCACTAAGTATAATATATTAATGATAGCAGATGAGGTGGCTGTTGGATTCGGGAGGACAGGGAAGATGTTTGCCTGTGAACATGAGAATGTAACTCCTGATATTCTATTACTTTCAAAGAGTATTACAGGCGGTTATATGCCATTGGCTGCTACAATTACGACAGAGG